>Ga0081540_1003559_pt1 | contig 12257 bp, 9 predicted proteins | sample TabmetS2T1R1_FD_71024 | JGI IMG/M metagenome (GOLD analysis project Ga0081540, IMG submission 71024) | Tabebuia heterophylla rhizosphere microbial communities from the University of Puerto Rico - S2T1R1 | ecosystem: Host-associated > Plants > Roots > Rhizosphere ...
GCGCTAACCCGCTTTCCGGTCGGGTCGACTCGGAAAAGCGGTCTAGACGTTATACTTGGTCGCATTTTCTTACGGAAAACCGGCATCCACTTTTCCGGAAAATGCTCTGAACGTTCTCACGATGCGGTGAACCGCGCCCATTGGACGCACGCGGTTGAGGCGACGGCGCAACGCGCGGGCATTATTCGATTGATCTATCAAGCGATCGACCGCCAGTTTCGAAGCATTCCAGTCTCGCCAATCTAGAACCGTTCCAACTTATTGATGTTGAAGCCAAATCTTGCTTGCGCAAGATTGCGCTGCCTTTCTGGCGCGACCGCACGACGAACGTGCTGTCCGCATCCGCACGTGATGAGGAGCTCACTTATGGTCTTCACCGGCCGCACGTTCGCACCGATCCTGACTGCTGCCTTGCTGACGATACCGGCCGCTGCCCCGGCCCTCGCGCAGTCGAACGAGGTCAATGTCTACACCTACCGGGAACCCGGACTGATCAAGCCGGCCCTCGACCTGTTCACCAAGTCGACCGGCATCAAGGTGAACACCCTGTTCGCCGCCGACGGCCTCGCCGAGCGGATGCGCAGCGAAGGCAACAACTCGCCGGCCGACCTCATGATCGCGGTCGACGTCGGGCGCCTGCAGCAGGCGATCGATCTCGGCGTCACGCAGCCGGTCAAATCCGATGTCCTGGAGAAATCCATTCCGGCACCCTTCCGCGATCCCCAGGACCAGTGGTTCGCCCTGACGCTGCGCTCACGCATCGTCTACGCGGCGAAGGATCGCGTCAGCGACGACGTGCTGACCTATGAGAGCCTCGCCGACCCGAAGTGGCGCGGGAAGATCTGCATCCGGTCGGGACAGCACCCTTACAACACGTCGCTGTTCGCCGCCTATCTCGCCAAGCACGGTGAAGCCAAGACCGAGGCCTGGCTCAAGGGCCTCAAAGCCAACCTTGCGCGCAAGCCCGCGGGCGGCGACCGCGAGGGCGCGCGCGACATCCTGGCGGGCGTCTGCGACCTTGCTGTCGGCAACAGCTACTACGTCGGCCTGATGCGCAACGCCAAGGAAGAGGACCAGCGCAAGTGGGGAGCCGCGATCAAGACGATCAATCCCACCTTCGAGGGCGGCGGCACGCACGTGAACATTTCCGGTGTGGTCATGGCGAAGCACTCACCCAACCGCGCCAATGCCGTGAAGCTCATGGAGTTCCTGGTCTCCGACGGCGCCCAGCACGTCTTCTCCGATCTCAACTATGAGTACCCGGTGGTCGCCGAGGCGCCCGTTGCCGACGCGGTGAAGAGCTTCGGCACTCTTCGCCCCGACAGCCTGTCGCTGGCCGACGTCGGCAAGAATCGCAAGGCGGCCAGCATGCTGGTCGACAAGGTCGGGTTCGATAATTGACCGCGACCGCAGCCCCACCGGCCCCTGCCCGGTGGGCCGCACGGTGGACTTGGTTTCAGCATGACCGCCCGGCGCTCATCGGCGTCGGGATCGTGGCGGCGATCGTGGCCGCCCCGGTCGCGGCGCTGTTCGCCATCGCGGCCGGCGCGGAAGACAATGTCTGGCCGCATGTCTTCGGCAACGTCCTGCCCAACGCGCTCGCCGACACGGCAGCGTTGCTGATCGGCGTCGGCCTCGTCGTAATCGTGGTCGGCGTCGGCACCGCGTGGCTGGTCGCTACGTGCCGATTTCCCGGTCACGCCCTGTTCGACTGGGCGCTGCTGTTGCCGCTGGCGGTGCCGACCTACATCGTCGCCTATTGCTATGGCGACATCCTCGACGCATTCGGACCGGTGCAGACCGCGCTGCGCCAGCTTTTCGGCTTCACCAGCCGCCGCGACTACTGGTTTCCCGAAATCCGTTCCGTCTACGGCGCCGTGTTCGTGCTGGGCATGGTGCTCTATCCGTACGTGTTCCTGTGCGCCCGCGCGGTCTTCCTGATGCAGTCGGCGTCGGTGCTGGATGTCGCGCGCACGCTCGGCGCCTCGCGCACCGGCGCCTTTTTCCGCATCGCCATCCCGCTGGCGCGCCCGGCCATTGCGGTGGGCGCCGCGCTCGCCTTGATGGAGACGCTCAACGACATCGGCGCCAGCCAGTATCTCGGCGTCCAGTCGCTCTCCGTCGCCGTCTATGCCACCTGGGTCAACCGCGGAAGCCTCGCCGGCGCCGCGCAGATCGCCTGCGTAATGCTGCTGGTGGTGGTCGCGTTGATCCTGATCGAGCGCTTCGGCCGGCGACAGCAGCGTTACACCGGCTCCGCGGATCGCCTGCATGCGCGCGGGAGCCCGCTGGCCCTGACCGGGGCCAGCGCCTGGGCGGCGGCTGCCGCTTGCTTGCTGCCGCTGGCGCTCGGCTTCCTCATTCCGGCGGGCTTCCTCGTGCGCCAGGCCGTCCGGATGATCGCGATCAATGGGTTCGATCCGGAATTCTTCGTGCTCGTGCGGCACTCGATGACGCTTGCCGGCTGCGCGGCCGCGATCGCGTGCGCGCTCGGCTTCCTGCTGGCGCACGCGGAGCAGCACGCGCGCGGGCGCACGCTGTCTGCCGCCGTGCGGTTGACCGGCCTCGGCTACGCGCTGCCGGGTACGGTTCTGGCCATCGGCACCATGGCACCGCTCGTCGCCCTCGACGATCTCATCGACGCGGCGGTCAGCACCGTCTCCGGCCGGCATACCGGGCTACTGATCATGGGAAGCGGCATGGCCCTGGTCTATGCCTACGTGGTGCGGTTCCTGGCGGTGTCGACCGGCACCATGGAAACCGGATTCCATAAGATCTCGCCGCACCTGGAGATGGCGGCGCGCACGCTCGGCCGCACGCGCATCAATGCGCTGGCGGTGATCGAGGTGCCGCTGCTCCGCCCGGCCGTCGCCACGGCCGCACTGCTGGTATTCGTCGACGCCATGAAGGAATTGCCGGCGACGCTGCTGCTGCGTCCTCTGGATTTCGAGACGCTGTCCACCAGCGTCTACAGCTTTGCGGCGCGGGGCAGCTTCGAGCACGGCGCGGTCGCGGCCCTCGCCATCGTGTTCGCCGCCTTCCTGCCGGTGCTCTGGCTCGCCCGCGCCAGCCGCATTCCCCTACCGCGCGACATGGCGGGCGGCGACGGACGACCGGCCTCGCACTAAGCCTGCACGCAGCCCCTGCCCGCCTGATAACAAGCCGGCAGCGGCGGCCGTCAAACAGTGGCTTTTGCGCCACGAATAGCGCAAAACCGGTCATGAATCCGACACAGACCGGCGCCACGTTGCGCCGCGACCGGCGGTTGCTATAGTCGCGCAACCAGCCCTCAAGTAACCCCCAAGTTATCGATAACGGACATTTCTCAGTGATCGCGGGCAAGGGTCTGAAGCGGTGGGGTGTCGGCATTGCCGCCTTGATCGCCGCAGGCTTTTGCGCGCTCGCCGTGGTGCCGCTCTTCATTCCGGCCGATCACGTGCGCGACAAGGTGAAGGCGGAGATCCGCGCGGTCACCGGTCTCGACCCGCAGATCAGGGGAAACTCGGCCGTCTCGCTGTTTCCTTCGGCGCGCGTCACCCTTGACCACGTCATTCTCGGCGACGACGGCGCCGGCGAAGCCGCTCTCACCACCGACCGGCTGATCGCGCGCCTGCGCTTGCTGCCGCTCCTGGTCGGACGCGTCGAGATCGCCGACGTCCTCCTGGTGCGCCCGCGCATCGCCGTCACCTTCGACGCGCAAGGACGGTCGAACTGGGTGGCTCTCGTCGGCACGCTCGCACGCGCCCTCAAGCCCGATGCGAAGCGGGCAGACCGGTTGCTGTCGTTCTCGGAGATACGCGTGACCGACGGCACCGTCTTCGTGCATGACGAGAAGCGGGGCATTGCCGAGACGCTCGCCCGGGTCGAGGTATCGCTGGCATGGCCGTCCATCTCCAAGAGTTTCGGCGCTACCGGCCAATTCCTCTGGCGCAATGAGCCGGTCGATGCCGCCGTCACGCTGAGCGACTTCTTTGCCGCGGTCGCCGGCGAGCGCTCGGGCTTGAAGGTGCGCCTCACCGGCGCGCCGTTGAAGGCGGCGTTCGACGGTCATGTCAGCTACAGCCCGACCATCAAGATGGAAGGCACGCTTGCCGCCGATGCGACGTCGCTGCGCCAGGCGCTGCGCTGGGGCGGCCTGCGGTCGCTGCCGGGCGGCGGGCTCGGACGCTTCGCGCTGCGTGCGCAAACCATCGTGGTCGGTTCCGGCATCGCCATGTCGCGCGCCGACGTGGAACTCGACGGCAATACCGCCGACGGCGTTCTCAGCATCGGCAACGACGGCCGGCCCAACGTGCAGGGCACGCTGGCGGCCGAGACGCTCGACCTCTCGCCCTACGTCTCGACCTTGCGTCTGCTCACCCGCGACGAGCGCGAATGGAGCGCCGGACGCATTGCGCTCGACGGCTTTTCCGGCTTCGACGTCGATCTGCGGCTGTCGGCGGCCAAGATCACCATGCTTGGCGCCAAGCTCGGACGCACCGCGATCGCGGCCAAGCTGCGCGGCGGGCGCATGACGCTCACGGTCGGCGAATCGCAGGCGTTCGGCGGCACCGTCGTCGGGACGCTCGGTCTCGCCAGGATCGACAACGGCATAGACCTGAAGACGCAGTTGCAGTTCACCAACGTCGACATGGAAAGCTGCCTCGGCGAGCTGTTCGCCGTGCGGCGCCTGGAGGGCAAGGGCAATCTTGCGCTGACGCTGGAGGCCTCGGGCGGCAGCGTGCTGGCGCTGACACGCAGCATGAACGGACAGGCCAGCCTCACCGCGCAGCAAGGCGCGCTCGCCGGGCTGAACCTGGAGCAGCTGTTGCGGCGATTGGAACGGCGACCGCTTTCCGGCGCCAATGATTTTCGCAACGGGCGCACGCCGTTCGAGAAGCTCAATGTCTCGCTCAAGATCGCGCAGGGCACGGCGGCCGTGCAGGAGGTGCGCATGGACGGCAACGCCGTGCGATTGGCGCTCGCAGGCTCCGCCTCCATTCCGACGCGCGACCTCGACCTCAAAGGCACCGCGACCCTGGTCACCTCCAGCGCGACCGACGCCGCCGCCTTCGAATTGCCCTTCGTGGTGCAGGGGCGATGGGAAGATCCCATGATGCTGCCCGATGCGCAGATGCTGATCCGACGCTCGGGCGCTGCCGCGCCCCTCCTCGATGCGGTGCGCGAGCGGCGTGCCCGCGACGCGGTGCGTTCGGCGATCGAGACGCTCACCCGCATTCCGGCGCCCGCACCGGCGCCTACCGCGGCGCCGGCAGACGCCACGAGTGCTCCCGCGGCGGCCGCCGCGCAATAGGTGGGGTCAGCGCACAGCGCCGATCGCCACCAATCCCTCCTGCTTCATCTGCGAACGCTTGGCGAGCAGCGACGTGGCGATGACCCCGAGCGTCACCCCGGCGATGAGGAGCGTGCAGATGGCATTGATCTCCGGGGTCACCCCAAGGCGCACCTGCGAATAGATGCGGATCGGCAAGGTGGTGGCGCCGGGACCGGTGGTGAAGCTCGCAATCACCAGATCGTCCAGCGACAGCGCGAATGCGAGCATCCAGCCGGCGGCGACGGCCGGCCAGATCAGCGGCAGGGTTATCGTCAAAAAGGTCTTCAGCGGTGGGCAACCGAGATCCATGGCGGCTTCCTCCAGGCTGCGGTCGAAGGTCACCAGGCGCGACTGCACCACCACGGTCACGAAGCACATGGTCAGGGTCGTGTGCGCGATGGTCACCGTCCAGAAGCCGCGATCCCAGTCGAGCGCCACGAACAGGAGCAGCAGCGACAGCCCGGTGATCACCTCGGGCATCACCAGCGGCGCATAGGTGAGCCCGGAGAACAGCACGACACCGGGGAAGCGCCCGAACCGCACCAGGGCCACTGCCGCCAGCGTACCCAGCACGGTCGCGGCGGATGCCGACACCACAGCGATCCCGAGCGATGTGAACGCGGCCTGCAGCATGGCGTGGTCGGCAAACAGCGCCGCATACCAGCGCAGCGACCAGCCGCCCCAGACAGTCACCAGCCGCGAGCCGTTGAAGGAATAAATCACCAGGATCGCGATGGGCAGGTAAAGAAAGGCGAGCCCGAGCACGACCGATGTGAGATTGAACCAGGAGAAGCGGCGCATCATGACCCCGCTTCGAGCCGGCGCCGCTCGATGTGCTGATACGTCACGATCGGCACCACCAGGATGAGCAGCAGCACCACCGCCACGGCCGACGCGAGCGGCCAGTCACGGTTGGTGAAGAACTCCATCCACAGCGTCTGTCCGATCATCAGCGTCTCGGAGCCGCCGAGCAGGTCCGGGATGACGAACTCGCCGACGATCGGGATGAAGCAGAGCAAGAGGCCGGCGAACACGCCGGGCCGCGACAGCGGCACGGTCACGAGCCAGAACGTTTTCCATGGCGGACAGCCGAGATCGGCGGCGGCTTCGAGCAGCGTGTCGTCCATCTTCTCCAGTGCCGCGTAGATCGGCAGCACCATGAACGGCAGGTAGGAATAGACGATGCCGATATGGATGGCGGTATCGGTGGCGAGCCACGCCGGCGGCTCATCGACGAGATGCAGTGCCATCAGCACCTGATTCAGCAGGCCGTCGCGCTGCAAGATGTTGATCCAGGCATAGACGCGGATGAGGAACGACGTCCAGAACGGCAGCACCACCAGCATGAGCAGAATGGGCTGAATGCGCTTCGGCGCCCGCGCCATGCCGTAAGCCAGCGCGTAGCCGATGAGCAGCAACAGCAGTGTCGACACCGCCGCGACCTGCAGGCTCTTCAAATAGGACGAAAGGTAGAGCCGGTCGGCGGTGAGCGACAGATAGTTGTCCACCGACAGATTGGTGACGAACTCCTTGAAGCCGGCCCACCCGGCCGTGAGATCGAATGTCGGCGCATAGGGCGGCTGCGCCACCGCCGGCTGCGACAGGCTGATCTTGAGAACGATCAGGAACGGGATGAGGAAGAAAGCGGCGAGCCACAGATACGGAATCAATACGACCAGGCTGCGCGCCCAACTTCTGCTCGACGGAACTCCTTGCTGCATCGTCGTCACCTCGTGAGCACGATGGCGGCTTCCGGCGGCCATGACAGCCAGACCTCGTCGTCCGGTCCGATCGGCCGCTCGATCATGCGGGTGAGGTTGGCGGCCGTCGCCTTCATCATCAGGCCGCTGCCCAGCCGCACGTGATAGGTCGAGACGTCGCCCAGGTAGCCGACGTCCACCACCCGGCCGCCAACACAGTTCGCGGCATGGTCCGGACGCCCCGACGAAATGAGTACCTTTTCCGGGCGCACCGCCAGCCACACCTGCTGGCCGGTCTTGGCGTCCCCGGGCTCGGCCGCGGCGAGCCGGCCCGCCGCGCTGTCGAGCGACGCGCGGCCCGGCTCGATGGCAGCGAGTGTGCCCTCGATGAGGTTCACGTCGCCGATGAACTCGGCGACGAACCGCGAGCGCGGCTGCTCATAGATTTCGCTCGGTGTCGCCACCTGCATGATGCGGCCGTGATCCATGACGGCAACGCGGCTCGCCAACGTCATCGCTTCTTCGCGGTCATGGGTGACGATGATGAAGGTCAGCCCCAGCTTCGCCTGCAGGTGCATCAGCTCGAAGCGCGTGTTTTCGCGCAGCTGACGGTCGAGGGCGGCGAGCGGCTCGTCGAGCAGCAGCACCTTCGGCCGCTTCACCAGCGCGCGCGCCAGCGCCACCCGCTGGCGTTGTCCGCCGGAAAGCTGGTGCGGCTTGCGCCGCTCCAATCCCTCGAGTCGGACCAGCGACAGCATCTCGGCGACACGGGTCTCGATTTCGCCGCCGGGAACGCCGTCCTGCTTGGGGCCGAACGCGATGTTGCCGGCGACCGTGAGATGCGGAAACAGCGCGTAGGACTGGAACATCATGTTGACCGGACGGCGATAGGGCGGGACGTCGCTCAAGTCCTCGCCGCCCAGCAGCACGCGGCCTTCACTCGGCGTCTCGAAACCGGCGAGCATGCGCAGCAGCGTGGTCTTGCCGCAGCCCGACGGGCCGAGCAGCGCGAAGAATTCGCCCGCGTGGATATCGACCGTGACATGGTCGACGGCGGTGAACGCGCCGAACCGCTTGCTCACGTCATCGAAACGAACCAGGGGCCGGGCGTTCGGATCGTTCCACGGCGCGAAATCCCGTTTCGCGCCGGACACCTTGCTTCGCGCCAGCTCCGCGCTCATGCGGCTCACGCGTTGTCGCCGGTAAACCGCCTGGCATCCGCCGCCGCGTAGGCGGCGACCGCAAGATCCGCGGCGCGAGCCGCGTGCAGCCGCTCGATCAAGGCAGACACGTGTGCGAGCGGGATCGCACACGTCACCTCGTTGTTGGACATGCCGGTGCGCACGCGGCTGAGCATGCAGCCGACGCTCATGGCGATCTCGCCGTGCTCCTTGGCGATTGGAATGATGTGGCATTGCGGCTTGCCCTCGAAACGCAGGCCGGGCCATGCATCGTGCAGCAGCATCTGCTGCTTGCCGGTGAGCCGCAGCAGAACCACCGATGGATCCAGGGGCAGGTCGCGCAACGGGCCATAAACAATGCCAGCAGGCTTCGCGCGCGTTACCGCGATCTTCGCCACGGCGTCCGGCGTCACCCATCCGCTTTCGCACAGGGCTGCCACGTCGGCATTGTGGGCGATCTCGGCCATGGTCTTGAAGCCATGGGTCAGGCTTCCAACGCTGCAATTGCCGTGATCGTCCGCCTCGGTGGCGAAAACTCCATGCGTACCCTCGATCCAGAAGACACAGCTCGCCGCAACCGCGCCGGTACGGCCGTCGGGGGTCGGTGCCGGCATCGTTCGCCTGATCCGCTCGACATCCGGCGGCATCCGGTCGACGAAGGCGATACCCACCGGCGGCACCGCGAGCCCCAGCAGGTCGACCAGGTCACGGTGCCAGTCACCGAAACGGCCTTGTGCCATCAATAGTCCTCCGCTCGGATTTTCGCTCATCGGGATCAACGTGTTCGGGGCTTAGCAGCCGGCGAAAATGCAGTCACGCCGAGCGCGAGAGTGGTCGCTCTCCGATCGATCGAGGCGCGATGACGAAGCAGGTCGTGGCGAAGGAAGATCCGGCCGACGAACGTGATCGGGCGGGCGGGAGCTAGTTGACGTACACCTTCTCGGTGCGCTCCTGCCGTTCGTGCACCGGCTTGCGCGGTTCCGGACCGTAATAGTCGCCGAGCCGCACCATGGGCCGCGGCTTGGTGAGGATCGCCACGATGCGATCCATCAGCGCCTTGCCGGACACCGGCTTCTTGAGGAACTCGTTGACGCCGAGATTGGCCGCCTCCATCACGCGCCAGCGCTGCACATGGCCGGTCAGCATGATGATCGGGATGTCGGGGATCGGGAACACGCCCGGCGAGCGCACGATGCGCACCAGCTCGGCGCCGTTGAGCAGCGGCATCTCCCAATCGAGAATGACGAGGTTGGGGGCGAACATGCGGATGGCTTCCAGACCGGCAGCGCCGTCCACGGCCTCGTGCACGTTCTTCACGCCGATGCTGGTCAGCAGATTGCGCACTACCTTGCGCATATACGGGTTGTCGTCGATCACGAGGACCTCGATCGACTGCAGCAGCTTCTCGACCTTGCGTGGAAGGAAGGATTCCATGCGCCACCACCCAACCCGACTCGCCGGGTTCTTCGCCTACTGGTTTAGGCCCGGGCCTTGAAATCGTGGTTAAAGGATCGGCGGAGCGCCACCACGACCGCGCCACAGCCTTTCGCATTGGTTACCGCGACCGTGGAACCCCCTTTACGCAGGGGAGACCTTGTGGCTGCCCGTGGCGGCGACTTGTTGGGTAGCCACAAGCAGTTGCCCCTACGAAACGCGGCTGCTGAGCGTCCGGCTCACCGCGTCGCGCCAACCGGCCCATTTGCGCGCGCGCATGCCGGCGTCCATCGCCGGCTCGAAGCGCCGGTCGAGGCGCCAGGTGGCGGCGAAGCCGTCGAGGTCGGGGCAAAGGCCGATGGCGCGGCCGGCCAGGTAGGCGGCGCCGAGGGCCGTGGTTTCCTGCACGGTCCCACGATCCACCGGCGCGCCGAGAATGTCGGCGATGAACTGCATGGTCCAGTCGCTCGCCACCATGCCGCCGTCGACGCGCAGCACCGCCGCGTGAGCGGCGGGCCAGTCGGCATGCATGGCCTCGAGCAGGTCGCGTGTCTGGTAGCCGACCGATTCCAGCGCCGCGCGGGCAAGCTCCGGGCCGCCGGTGTTGCGGGTGACGCCGAACAGGGCGCCGCGCGCCTCGGCGTCCCACCACGGCGCGCCGAGCCCGACGAAGGCCGGCACCAGGTAAACCTGCTCGGCCGGATCGGCGGCGGCGGCAAGGGCGTTCACGGCCGGGGCGTCGCCGATGAGCTTCAGCCCGTCGCGCAGCCATTGCACCGCCGCGCCGGCAATAAAGATCGCGCCTTCGAGCGCATAGGTGCGGCGGCCTTCGAGCTGGTACGCGATGGTGGTGAGGAGGCGGTTGGTCGAGGCGACCGGCTCGCTTCCAGTGTTCAGCAGCGCGAAGCAGCCGGTGCCGTAGGTCGACTTCATCATGCCGGGACGAAAGCATCCCTGCCCGACCGTTGCGGCCTGCTGATCGCCGGCGACGCCGCGGATCGGAATTTTTCCGCCGAACACTTCGGTGGCGCCGAAGTCGCCGGAGGAATCATGCACCGCGGGCAGCATCGCCAGAGGTACCCGGAACACATCGGCCAGGGCCGCGTCCCATTCGCCGCGGCGGATGTCGAACAGAAGCGTGCGCGCCGCATTGGTGGCGTCGGTCGCATGTTGGCCGCCGGTGAGGCGCCACAGCAGAAAGCTGTCGACAGTCCCGAAGGCGAGCCGTCCGGCCCGCGCGGCCTCGCGCGCACCCTCCACGCGGTCGAGAATCCAGTCGATCTTGGTGGCCGAAAAGTATGGATCGACCACCAGGCCGGTGGCCTCCGCGATGGCGCGCTCGTGCCCTTCGCGCTTGAGCGCCGCGCATTGATCGGCGGTGCGCCGGTCCTGCCAGACGATCGCGTTGTGGACCGGCTTGCCGGTGGCGCGGTCCCAGACGATGGCAGTCTCGCGCTGGTTGGTGATGCCGATGGCAGCGATGTCCTTCGGGGCCACGCCGGCCTTGGCGATGGCCGCACGGCTGGTCTGAACGACAGTCGTCCCGATCTCCTCCGCATCGTGCTCGACCCAGCCGGGCGCCGGATAGATCTGCGTCAGCTCCTGCTGCGCCGTCGCCACCGGAGCAAGCGTGTGGTCGAACACGATCGACCGGGTCGAGGTCGTCCCCTGGTCGATGGCGAGCACGTAGGACGGCATGAGACGCCGTCACTCCGCGGCGGCGTCGGTGGGCTGCGCGGTGCCGCCGCGCTCAGCCGCCACGAAGCTTGTCAACGCGTCCTGCTGCTCCGGCGACAGATGCAGCCCCAGCTTGGATCGCCGCCACAGGATGTCCTCGGCGGTCTCCGCCCACTCGTGCTGCATCAGGTAGCGCACCTCGGCGCCCGTGAGATCGTTGCCGAAGCAGGGGCCGAGGTCGGCCAGCGACGAGGCGTTGGCCACGATGCGCTCGAGCCGTGTGCCATAGGCGCGTACCAGCCGCAGCGCATGGGCCCCGGTCAGGAACGGCCGCGAGCCGCGAACACGGTGCGCCAGCGCGTCGACGCCGTCGTACGGGAACTCGCCGCCCGGAAGCGGCGTCTCGTGAGTCCACGCGCGCCCCATCGGCAGGAACGGCGTCAGCCGCGCCAGTGCCACCTCGGCAAGACGGCGGGCGGTGGTGAGCTTGCCGCCGTAGATGGAAAGAAGCGGTGCCTCCTGGTGGCCGCCGTCGAGGTCCAGCACGTAATCGCGCGGCAGATCCTTCGGCTTGGCAGCGCCGTCGTTGTAGAGCGAGCGCACGCCGGCAAAGGCCCAGACCACTTGGTGCGCTTCGACGGGATCGCGAAAGTATTCGCTGGCGGCGCGGCACAGATAGGTGATCTCCGGCGGCTGCGGTATCACGGCGCCCGGCTCGCCGCGGAAGTCGTTGTCGGTGGTCCCGATAAGGATGAAATGCTGCTGATACGGAATGGCGAAGATGATGCGGCCGTCGGCGTTCTGGAAGATGTAGGCGCGGTCGTGCTCGAACTTGCGCCGCACCACGATGTGGCTGCCCTTGACCAGCCGCAGGCGGTCCGGCGCCGGCAGCCGCAGCACCGTTTCGCTCCCGCGCCCGAGCCAGGGACCGCTGGCATTGACGAGAACGCG
>Ga0081540_1003560_pt1 | contig 12254 bp, 10 predicted proteins | sample TabmetS2T1R1_FD_71024 | JGI IMG/M metagenome (GOLD analysis project Ga0081540, IMG submission 71024) | Tabebuia heterophylla rhizosphere microbial communities from the University of Puerto Rico - S2T1R1 | ecosystem: Host-associated > Plants > Roots > Rhizosphere ...
TGGCCTCCATCTCCTCGGTCACCTTCCGCCGGCCGAGGTCGCCGCACGCCGCCTGGTAGTACTCGGGGTCCAGCACGTGTGACATCGCGCCGCCGAAGACGATCGTGCCCATCGCGCGCTCTCCTTGGCTCGCCTATGACTCGGTGAGCATCACGCCGCGGTTCGTGCGCGACGGCGCCGCCACCCCTGCACGAGGAGGCCGGTCAGGAAGGCCGCCACGATGACCTGCGCCGCATCGACGAGCACATAGAGCCGACTGACGAGCAGCTCGCCGCTGATCCAGCTCGCCACGACGCCGAGGGCCGCGCCGAGAACGCCGATCACGGCGACCCTGCGCCACCCCTCTCGCAGGGTGAGGGTGGCGAGCCCGAGGGCAATACCGGCGAGAACGGGAAAGACCTCGTCCATGGAAACCTCCTTGGCCGCGCGACGTTCGATCGGACGGAGTGGAGGGAGCATAGCCGATCTGATCCGGACGCGCTCGCCGTGTGGCCCTAGAGAGCGCGCCGGTAGACTCCGCGCCCAAGCGTGCTCGCGAAGAGGGTTCGGCTGGACCGCCGCAGGGCGAGCTCGGTGACGATGATCCTGGGCACGTCCTGCCATTGCCAGCCGTCGTTGAAGTCCTGCCACGTGGCGCCCCCATCCTGGGTGCGGAACACGCCGATGTCGGTGGACACGTAGGCGACGTCGTCGGAGACCGGGCTCACCACGATCGAGGTGATCGGGATCGCGGGCAGGTCGTCACTGGTGGTCCCGCTCCGGTCCGTCCAGTGCGCGCCTGCGTCGTCGGATCGCATGATGCGCGGACCCCCGTACCCGCCGAAGGTGATGTAGAGCACATCCGGATTCGTCCACGACAGCGCGAGTCCCGTGATGTACATCGGGCTGGGTCGGTTGGCCGCGGTGTGAGCGAGCCGCCACGTCCAGCCTCCCGAGCTCTTGTAGACGTTGCCCGTGCTGGTCACCGCGAAGCACGTCAGCGGCTCGGCGGGCGAGAAGGCGACGCGGTTGACATCGCCGTCGGTGAGCTCCCGTCCCACCCACGCATCGCCCCGGGTCAGGCTCAGGTAGACCCGGCTCTGGTGGAAGATCTCGTTGTCGTTGGCGTCGCGTACCACGATGGTGCCGCCGGCAATGAGATGGCTGGACAGGCCGAAGCGCACGGCAAGGTGACGCACGGTGGCCGGCCCGACGGGAGCCCCATTGAAGGTCGTGGACATGCCGTTGCGGATGTCCTTCCAGGTCGCGCCGGTGTCGGTGCTGCGGCGCAGATTGTTGCTCCAGGGGGTCGTATAGATGGTCCGGCTGTCGTTGGGGTCCACGATGAAGAAGCCGCCCTCGTTGCCCGCGTGCACGTCGTCCCAATCCAGCTCGCTGCCTGGCCGGAGCTTCAGCACGCCCTGGTCCTGGGTGGCGCCGCCCAACACGAACGGGTCGGTCTGCGATACACCCACGCTGTAGAACTGGGTCGCTGTCATGCCACGGCTCTGCAGCGCCCAGGTCGCTCCGCCGTCCAGCGACCGGTAGACGCCCCCATCGGTGGCGACGTAGCACGTGGTGGGGTCGACCGGGTCGTAGACCACTTGGTGATGATCCGAGTGGGTGCCCGAGGTGGGATCGAAGGTGTACGAGGTGACGGTGCGCGAGAGGCCGACCGCCCCCGCCAGGATGCGATTCGAAAAGCGCGGGTGGACACTGATCATGTTCGTCCACTCGTTGTAACCCGCCGGCTGCACCACGTCCGGCACCATGACCCAGTTGTCCCCGGCGGTGGTGGACAGGAAGACGCGTCCCGAGTCTTGGCCCATCTTGGCGGCGATGAACCGCGTGCCCGTCGTGCCTCCCAGGCCCATCGACAGCTTGATCCACTCTGCCGCCTGACCCCAGGGCAGCGCGGTGAAGAACCCGCTCGTCGTGCCTTGCCGAGGGACCCAGGTCGCGCCACCATCGACGGATCGGTAGACGCCGTCATTGTGCGCGCCCACGTAGAGTGTCTCGGGCGCGGTGGGGTCGAGGAGCGCGTCGGTGACTCTCCCCGGCCGGCGGTTCGCCCAGCTCGCGCCGCCGTCAACGGATTTCCATAGACCGGTGTCGGTGGCCACGTACACCACGTCAGGGTTCGTCGGGTGGACGAGCACCTTGTTCGATCGCGAGCCGGGGCCGCTGGCGCAGGCGGCCCAGGAGGACCCGCCGTTGCTCGTGCGGAAGACGCCGGCGCCGCCGTAGCTCGGGCCCCATCCCGGCGTGTCCTCGCCCGTGGCTGCGTACATCACGAGGGGATTGCTCGGCGCCACCGCGATGGCGCCGATGGCCATCGACGGTTGACGGAACCAGAGCGCGTTCCAGTCGACTCCGCCGTTCACCGTGATCCATACGCCGCCGTTGGCGGCGCCCGCGTAGAGGACGAAGCGCTGATTCGGTCGGATGGCCAGCGACTTGATGCGTCCGTTGAAGTTCCTCGGCCCAAGCTTCCACCAGTCGCGCGCCACCAGCCGGGGAGCCAGACTCTCCAGGGCGGGGGCGACCAGCGCGCCGCGGCGGCGCCCTTCCCCGGCGCGCGGGGGCGCCTCCAACTCGGCCAGCAAGTCCCACTCCGGCAGGTCGACCCGCTCGCGCAGGCGCGCCGCCACATCCCGCGCCGCGACATCCATGGTGGCGCGGCCTCGTGACGCGCGCTCGGCTCGCCGAAGGAGTGACGCCACCGCCCGCACCCCGGCGGCCCGACTGCGTGCCGCCGCCTCGCGCAGGTCCGCGCGCGCGTTGAAGGTGCGCACGAGGGCGGCCAGCTCGGCCCGGTCCAGCGGCAGCCCCACCGGCGCGTAGATCCCCGGCCGTTGCAGGCGCGCCCATGCGTATCCGCCTGCGGGCGCGAAGCCCGAGCGCGGGATGATCTGCCAGGTCCGGGTGGCCGGCTCGAGTCGGAACATGCGGATCGAGGCGTGGTCCACCCGGGCGAGAGCCGCCGCCGGCACCGCGACCTGCAGCGTGGTCTCGGTCGCACGGCGAGGCAGCCGCGCCTCGACGGGCCGCGCGAGCAGCGATGCGCGAGGCAGCCGTCGAGACACCGGCCGCGGCGCGGGGACGCGGCCGTCGCCCGCTACGCGGGCACCCACGCGCAGTGGCGGCCCCCCGGGATCGAGTGACTCGAGAGCGACCCTGCCGAGCGCATCGGCGTGAGCGATGGCATCGAAGCGGGCCCGAGTGCGCGACCGTCCATCCGGGATCGCGCGCCCACTCAAGAACCATTCGCGCTTCTGCGCGAAGTCTTCCCAGCCCTCACGCTCGTCGACACCCGTGCGCTGGGTTCCGCCGTCGCGGCGCCGCGCCGACGCATTCCTGGAAGCCGTGTTCGATCTGCGTGCCTTACGCGCCATGGATGCCCTCGCCGGACCGTGGGACCTGCCCAGTGTACAAGAGAGCGAGCGCCGTCGGACGTGAACATCCATCGCGGTTGTGAAGATGGCGGTTCTTCCCTATGCTTGAGAGGCCGCATGGCATCGCGGACCGTCGACATCACACAAGCGAGGACTGACTCATGAATTCTTCCCGCAAGCCGGTGGCCGTCGTGGTGGGAGCCACCTCCAAGTGGCAGGCCGATGGGCGCAACACCAAGCTCGCGCACGGCAAGGAGCTGGATGATCGTCATCTTCCCGTCGGCATACGCTGGGGCGTGGGCGGGGCCGTCGCCCAGAAATTCGCCCACGAGGGCTTTTTCGTCGTGCTCACCACGCGCAAGGCTGCCAACGCCTCGGCGCTGGAGAAGGCCATCATCGAGCAGGGCGGCGAAAGCATGATCGTCGAGCTGGATCTGATCTCGCGCGAGTCAATCAACCGGGCTTTCGCGACCATCCGCACGGAAGCGGGCGACCCCGACGTCCTCGTCTACAACGCGGGCTACCTGGAGGGACGCAACCTCCCGCCGGATAAGGAGCTGCTCGAGCACGTGCCCGTGGAGATATTCGAGACGGCCCAGCACATCGCCAGCCGCGGGCCGTTCCTCGTCGCGCAGGAGGTGCTGCCCAGCATGCGCCGCCGAGGCGCCGGCTCCTTCCTCATCTCCAACAACTCGTCGTCGCTGCGGGGCCGCAAGCGCCTGACCGGACAGTCGCTGTACTATCCTCGTGTCATGATGCGCACCCTGGCCCAGGTGCTCACGGAGGAATATTCCGAGCACGGCATCCACGTGGCCAACGTGGTGATCGACGGCCTCATCGACTCGCCGGGCACCCGAGCGCTCCCCAGGGCCCAGCAGCATCCCGAAGTGGTCATGAACCCCGTGAAGATCGCCGAGGCGTTCTATTACCTGCACACGCAGGACAAGTCCTGCTGGACTCACGAGCTGCAGCTGACCCCCTTCTCGACCAAGCCCAGCTTCTGAGGGGCGACGATCATGGCCCACGTAGAGTTCGACCACGAGCCGCCCGCGACCTTGACGACGCTGGTGATGGCGTTCGGGGGATGGATCGACGCCGGGCGCGCCGCCACAGGCGCTCTGCGTCACATGCTCGTCGACCTGTCTGCCGAGCGGGTGGCCCGGATCGAGTCTGAAGACTTCTTCATGTTCACCCAGGAGCGACCCGAAGTTCGATTGCGGCCGGACGGAGGCCGTGACATTCACTGGCCGCGGAGTGAGTTCTTTGCATGGGACCCCGGCGACGGCCGGGAGGGTCTGCTCCTCTTCTGCGGCCCGGAGCCCCATCTGAAGTGGGCGGCCTACGCCAAGGCCTTCCTCGACGTGGCGGAGCGCTGCGGGGTGCGACGGATCGTCTCGCTGGGCACGCTCCTCGCGGGCACACCTCACACGCGTCCCGTGCCCGTCACGGGGCGCTGTACCGATCCCGTGTGGCGATCGCTCCTCGAAGCCTGGGGCATCTTTCGTCCGCCGACCTACGAAGGCCCCACGGGCATCTCCACGATCGTCCTGGACGCGGCGGAGCGCCGGGGCATGTCGCATCTGGGCTTCATGGGCCAGGCTCCCCACTACCTGCAAGACACGGAGAATCCCGCGGCCATCGAAGTGCTCGTGGGCTACGTCGCCCGGCTGCTCCACCTGAGCCTGGACACGTCGCGCCTCGCCGAGCCCATTCAGGAGTTCCGGACCGAATGCGACAAGGCGGTGGCGCGCAATCGCGCTACGCGAGAGCACGTGAAGCAGCTCGAGCAGGAATACGATGCGGCGGTCGGCAAGGAACAGCCGCCGCTCCCCAGCGGGGAGATCGACTCGAACAAGCTGATGAAGGACGTGGAGGACTTCCTGCGCAGTCAGCGTGAGGGCGACCAGAGCACCTGAGCGCGGCCGACTAGAGTCGCTCCACCTCCACGCGGTTGTCGTGGAAGACCGCTCCCCCGCCCATGTCGGAATCGCGCTCGTCCACGGTGGCGTTGGCGTTCGCCCCGTCCTTGGTCGATCCCGGCCAGCGGCCCTTGGTGCCGGCGATCACCCCCGGACGCACCCGCGGGGTCACTTCTACCCGCGCGATGAAGGCGCCCCGGTCGTTGAAGACGCGGGCCTCGCAACCGGAGTCGAGCCGGCGGGGCGCGGCGTCGTCGGGGTGGATGCGGATTGTCGCTACCCCGGAGCGTCGTGTCTGTGCGGGGACGTTCGCGAACACGGAGTTGAGAAAGTAGTGATCCGCGCCGGCGATGAGGGCCAGCGGATAGCGGGCGGCCAGCGGCGTGCCGCGCTGGGCTGCCTCGTAGGGCGGCGTGTAGCCGGCGAGTGGATCGAGCCCCGCGTCGCCCATGCGCGCGGTGTAGAACTCGAGCTTCCCGGAGGGCGTGGGGAAGCCGTCGGCGAACGGGACGAACGGCTCCGGAACGGCGAGCCGCATCCAGCCCCGCTTCCGCAGCGCGTCGAAGGTGATGCCGCGGAGCGAGGAGTGATTCGAGTCGAGGAGTTGGCGTGCCATCTCCTCGTCGCTGTCGTAGAGGCAGGGCACCTCCAGCCCGAGGCGCCTCGCGAGGCGCCGGAAGATCTCCGTGGTAGGAAGACACTCCCCGGGCGGCGCCACCGCGGGCTCGTTCCACGAGACGTACAGGTGCCCGTACGAGATCAGGACGTCCGCGTGCTCGAGCTGCATGGTGGTGGGCAGCACGATGTCCGCGTACGCCACGGTGTCCGTGCGGACGTGCTCGACCACCACCGTGAAGAGATCGGGCCGCGCCAGCCCCCGGCGGATCTTCGTCTGGTGCGGCACGCTGGCGATGGGATTGCTCGCGTAGACGAACAAGGCCTTGACGGGAGGGTCCGCGACCTCGAGGAGGCCCTCGCCGAGACGGGTCATGCTCAGGGCGCGCGTGGGGCTCTTCTGCAGATCGTCCCGATACAGCGCGGGCCAGTTCACCCCGAAGAAACCGCGGGTGTCGTAGCCGACGCCGCCGCCCGCATACCGCCAGTCGCCCGTCACGCCCGCGATGCAGGTGATCGTACGCACGGCCATGCCGCCGCCACCGTGTCGCTGGAGCCCCATGGTCACCCGGATGCCCGTGGGACGCGTGTGAGCGATGCGCCGTCCGAGCTCCACGATGGCCCCGACGGGAAGGCCACAGATCTCGGCGACGCGCGTCGGCGGGTAGTCGAGGATGCGCGCACGAAACGCCTCCCAGCCGAGGGTGTGGCGGTCGATGAACTCGCGATCCTCGGCGCCCTCGCTCAGCACGACGTGGAGGAGCCCGAGGGCCAGGGCGGCGTCGGTTCCCGGGATGGGCGCCAGGTGGCTGTCCGCGGCATCGGCGGTGCGCGTGCGGGTCGGATCGATCACCACCAGGTGAGCGCCACTCCGGCGAGCCGTCGTGATGGAGCGCCACAGGTGATGGTTGGTGGTGAGGGTGTTGCTGCCCCAGAGGATGATGAGCTTCGAGAAGCGCAGCGTCTCCGGATCCATGCCGACGCGGTTGTCTCCGAGCGTGTAGCCGGTGCCCACCCCGCCCGCGATCGTGCAGATCGTCATGAGATGCCGTGAGGCGCCGAGCGCGTTCCAGAAGCGGCGCCCCGCGCCGTAGACGCCCTGGAGCAGCCCCATGCTGCCCGAGCCCAGGTACGGCCAGATGGCTTCCGCGCCGAACTCGCGGCTGATGCGGCCCAGGCGCTCCGCGATCAGGTCGAGCGCCTCGTCCCACGAGATGCGCTGGAAGTCACCCGCCCCTTTCGGGCCGACGCGCCGCATCGGGTAGAGGAGACGCTCCGGAGACTGCGTGTACGCGATGTAGTCGTCGAGCTTGTTGCACAGGACGCCGCGCGTGAACGGATGCGCGGGATCGCCCCCGAGCTTCACCGCGCGCCCGTCCTTGACGGTGACGATCCAGCTGCACGTGTCCGGACAGTCCATCGGGCACGCTCCGAGCACCTGGGATTCGCCGTCCATGCTCGTGTCCCTCCTATCTCGCTCCCGCGTCGCGGGCCCAGTCCCGAAAGATCCGGGCAGTGGCATCGTCCATGGGGAAGAAGCACTCGACGCGGATCTCCTGCAAGGTTACGTCGTGCGGCGTCCCCAAAGTGGCGATGGTCGTGAACAGCCGGAGAGACGTCTCCTTGCTCCGAAAGTGGATGATGAGGACAGGGCCGCGCGTCTCGCTCGCCGGCGGATGGCGGGAGAGCGCGGGAAGATCGGGAAAGGCGAGCAGCCGTGTCAGGAGATCGGCCGTCTCCCGCGTGCCGTCCGCGATGGCGTCGGCCTGCACGCCCCGGAGGAAGTACAGGGCGACCTCCTCCCAGTTCACGATGAACGGACGTAGCCCCGCGGGCGACACGAGCGCGACCGCGAGGTTCACCGGCTCCGGCGAAGGCGTCGCCGCGGCCGGGCCCGTGAGGAACTCGACGAATCGTCCCGCCCCCGCGTTCGCCCGCAGGAGATTCCAGCGTCGGTCCACCACGAAGGCCGGGTACGGCTCCTGCTGAGTGAGCATGTAGTCGAGGGCACCGTTCACCTGTGCGAGCTCCGGCGCGGACAGATCGCTCTCGCGCCACGCCGGAGCGAAGCCGGCCGCGAGCAGCAGCGCGTTCTGCTGGCGAAGCGGAATGTCCAGCACGGTGGCGAGACGCAGGATCATCTCCGGGCTCGGGCTCGCCCGCCCCGACTCGAGGAAGCTCAGGTGCCGCTGGGTCGTGTCGGCGGCGCCCGCCAGGTCGAGCTGCGAGAATCCGCGGCGCTCACGCCACCAGCGCAAGCCGGACCCGAAGCTGGCCGCTCCCTCGTCCATCGCCGTGGGGCTGAGCCTGGGCTTGCTTCGCTCTTTCATCACTCGTCCGGGAGTCTAGCCGATGGGCGGGGCCGGCACCACGTTCTCGGGACGCTCGCCGCGCGCCGTTCGGCGGATGTTCTCCGCGATGAGCGTCGCTCTCGCCTCCATCATCCCATCCGTCCAGCCGGAGACGTGCGGGGTCATGAGGACGTTCGGCAGCTCGTGAAACGGCCGCCGCGCCGGGAGGAGCGGACCGGGCTCCGCCGGATAGCGATACCAGACGTCGAGGGCGGCACCCGCGATCCTTCTCTCGACGAGGGCCGCGTACAGCGCGTCCTCGTCGACGATCTGTGCGCGTGCGACGTTCACGAGGATCGCCGTCGGCTTCATGAGCCGGAGCTGCGCATCACCGATGAGCCCCCGCGTCTCCGGCGCGAGGGGGAGAGTGATCGCCAGGTAGTCGGCGCGCTGCAGCACCTCGGACAGCATCTCCATGCCGGCCAGCAAAGCCAGATCGTCCTCCGCGGATCGCCCGACGTCGCGACGGATGGCGAGGATGCGCATGTCGAACGCGCGGGCACGCCGGGCCACGGCCTGACCGATGCCGCCGTAGCCGAGGATGCCGAGGGTGCATCCGGCGAGCTCGGGCCAGACGGGCGGAGGCGGCACGCCCGGCGCCCACTGACTGTCCCAGCGGCCCGCGCGAAGCCCGGCATCCACCCCATGGAAGTCGCGGCTGAGGGCGATCATGGCGCCCAACACGTACTCGGCGATCCCCGTCTCGTGACCGTGCACCGTGGCGAGCGACGAGCCGGGCGGCATGGCCGCACGGTCGATTCGGTCGAGGCCGGCGCCCGGCACCTGGATGAGCCTAAGCCGCCTGGCGACTGCGCTCATCTCCCGCGTGAAGACGAGCGTAACGACGACATCGACGCCAGGGAGCACGTCCGTCGCGTGCTTCTCGTCGGTATGAACGAACTCGCACGGCACGATGAGGTGCGCCCGCACCCGATCGGCGAAGCTCGAGGCCAGGGCGCCCACGAACGCGACTCGCAGCATGGCGGTCTCCATGGCGCGCATGCTGCCGGAGACTCCGACGCGGATCAATTCCCTGCGAGGGAATAGCCCGCAGGCCCGCACGGTCGACTACTTGGCCGCGAACGTCACCTGCTGGCCGCCGATCGCCGCCTCTACCATCGCGCCGCCGATGGGCCTCACGAAGACGGCGAACCCGTTCACGAAACGCGCGTTCGCCGCCGCGCCCGTCTTGAGGATGACGGCCGAGGCGTCGGCCGCGAACTCGATCCGGCCCTGCTTCAGGAGATCCAGGGCCTCCTTGTTCTCGAAGACGATGATCTCGCTGTAGGTCTGACCGCCCATCTGGAGCCCGAAGGACGCCTGGCTCAGGTCGGCGTAGCCGATGATCTGGGCCTGCTCGTACACGACGCCGCGTCCATACCCGCCCCCGAAGACGAGCCCACCCTTGGCGATCTCGGGAAACACGGCGAAGCCGTAGGCCTTCCGGGTCAGCTCATCCAGCCCGGGGTCTTCCCTATTCATCTCGCTCATCACGGTGGTGGCCCGCTGGAGCAGCACGTCCCGGTCTCCCGGAGTCGACGGCGCCGTGGTGCAACCAATCACCACAAGAGCCACGAATGTCAGGAACAGACACGCCCGCGTAGTTGCTCGCATCGACGCCCTCCGTCGAGGTTTGGTCTTTGATCGATTCTCCGTGCGTTTGACCTTCCACGTCCGAGGGTACCACCGAGGCGGGACGGGTTCTCGGACACAGTAGGCGAGACGACGCTGGGTGCCGCGCTCCAGGCCGTCCGGGGTGCGGGCGCTGCCCACCCTGCCGGCCTGCCTCGGGTCAGCTGCCGATGGTTCTCCGGATGCTGCCAAAGTGCGAGTCGATGTGGGCGAGAAGGATGCGCTTGACCAGGTCCTCGGCGCTCACGGGCGGCATGTCCGCGAACACGATGCCCGTCCTCGCGAGCTCGGCATCGGAGAGGCCCCGCACGACAGCGGCCGCCGTCGCGGCACCTTTCTGGTGGAGAGCGATGGTCGCCGCCTTGGTGCAATCGGCGAACTCCCTCGCGTGCCGGGCGTTCACTTCGTCGAGCATCTGGCGGGTGAAGTGCGGCAACGCCTGGCCCGTGGCGATGGTCTTGACCATATGGCTGGCGGGCTCATAGCTGCTGGCGATGTGATGCGCGGTGACGGCGACCGTCCACTGCTCGGCGGCAGTCGTCTTCTTCCAATCGGCGTCGCTCAGGGCCTCGAGGAGAGCCGTGGCCTCCTCGACCCTGGCCTCGAACTGCCTGGCGAGCTCCTCTCCCCTGCCTCCCATGAGCATCCTCCTTGGGTGGGTGGTTCTTGTCCCATAGACGAACGAGACCCGCGGAGATCGACAAGGCGAGGCATCGGGGGAGCGCAGGCAGCGCGACCCGCTGCCCTCGTAGAGAGAACCCAGGGTATGGTAGCCCATGCGCATCGCGGTGATCTCGGACCTCCACATCGGCGCCGAAGACTTCGCCCCTGATGGCTTCGTGGAGTTCCTGGACCATCTCGAGCGAGAGCACGACGAGATCATCCTGCTCGGAGATGTCTTCGAGTGCTACTTTCCCGTGCTCCCCTGGAAAGCTCTGGAAGAATACGATCGCTTCGATCGGCGGTACCAGGACATCACCCGCCGGTTCCGCACCTCGAAGTACACCCTTCTCTCGGGCAACCACGACATGGTGGCACGGCGGGCGCGGGGCATTCCCTCGCAGACCGAACGCGGCAACGCGGGCTTCCGGATCCTGCTCTCCCATGGACACGAGAACGAGCCGGCCTACCAGAGCCCGCTCAGGATCCGCCTCGTGGAGCTCTACATGTGGCTCGGCTACCGGCTCAAGCGCATGGGATTTCCGGGACTCTACCGCTACAGCTACCGGATGGACTACGAGATCAACATGAAGGACAGCGGATCCGCGCACCTGGAGGCCGCTCGCCGTCTCCTGCGCGGCGGCTACGACGTGGTGGTGTTCGGCCACACCCACGTCGAGCGACACGTGGAGCTCCGGGGAGGCGGCACCTACATCAACACGGGCGACTGCGTGCGGCGGCGGATCTACGCCTCCCTCGACCTCGATCGCCGAGAGTGCCAGCTTCTCGAGTTTTCGCGCCGCCGCGTGCCGGTGGAGCGCGAAGCGTAGCCGACTACTCGTGATACCGCGACGTCTCGTTGGCCCGGGCCACGGGTGAGCCCACACCGGGCCCCAGCTCGGTCTCCGCCGCTCGCTGTATGGCGGCGATGATGCGGGGAAAATCCGTCGGGGTCACGGTGGTGCGGCCGGACCTGGGAAGCGGGAACCCGTTCTTCAGGAGCACCTCGTCCGGCACGATCTCCAGTGTCGCCATCTTCTGGAAGGGCACCTTCCCGAGGCGATCGCGCATGGTCAACCCCAGCGGCTTCCAGTCGCCCTGGCAGTACTGATCGAATTCCTGCTGAGCGGCACGGAGGTCGGAGAAGTTCTTGGCATCCGAGAGCTTCCAGGGATAGATCTTCGGCCCGATGTCGAAGTTCCGGTGCCGGACGAGCTGGTTGTCCGGCACACGCTTGGTGGAATCCCACCAGATCCCGTCGGTGTACTCGAAAGCTCGCTGGGTCGCCGCCCGAGGCAAGGGCCCCAGCTTCTTGAGCGCATCCCGGAGGAGGGCAGTGACCGCCCGGTTGTACTCCAGCTCCGTGGTCGCCTCCTGGCGCCGAATGATCACGCCCGCGATCTTCAGGCCCACGACGTTCGAATACATGTCCTCGGGCGAGAAGGCCGAGGGTTTCTCGGAGAAGCGGGTGGACGCCCACCCATACCAGGTCGTGATCTCGTGCCAGATCGATGCCTGGAAGTCCAGCCACTCCGCGAGACTGGTCACCACTTCCCGCAGGCCGTACTCCCGCACCAGGCGCGGGTCGAGCGGCTTCAGGACGATGCGGCGGGTCGCCCCCTCACCGGCGATGGGGATGACGCCGCCCGTGGCCGATCGGCGGGCGATCTGCGAAGCGAAGAAAAGGGTACGATCGGCATTGT
>Ga0081540_1003561_pt1 | contig 12252 bp, 12 predicted proteins | sample TabmetS2T1R1_FD_71024 | JGI IMG/M metagenome (GOLD analysis project Ga0081540, IMG submission 71024) | Tabebuia heterophylla rhizosphere microbial communities from the University of Puerto Rico - S2T1R1 | ecosystem: Host-associated > Plants > Roots > Rhizosphere ...
TAGGCTTTGAAGACTTTCGGGTCTAGCACGGCTGGGATGGTAAACGCCGCCCGGATCGTTCTTACACTTAGTACGACGGATGGAACGGAAACTCGCCACGGTCCTGTTCGTAGACCTCGTCGACTCCACGTCGCTGGTCTCTGCCAGCGACCCCGAAATCGTCCGGCGGCGCGTAACTCAGTTCTTCGACCGCGTCTCGAACAGCATCGAGCGCTACGGCGGGACCGTCGAGAAGTTCGCGGGTGACGCGGTGATGGCCGCGTTCGGGATCCCGCAGGCCCACGAGGACGACTCGGAGCGCGCCGTTCGTGCTGCGCTCGAGATCCTCGACGGCGTCGACGAGCTCGAGCTCCAGGCGCGGATCGGCGTCGAGGCCGGCGAGGTCGTGACCGGCGCGGGCGACTCGACGTTCGCGACCGGCGAGGCCGTCAACATCGCGGCGCGTCTCCAGCAGCTCGCACAGCCCGGCCAGATCCTGCTCGGGCCCTCGGCGCACCGGCTCACGCTCGGGCGGATCGAGGTCGACGACCTCGGCCCGGTCGAGGTGCGCGGGCGCGACGAGCCCGTCTGGGCCTGGGCGGCGACAGGCGCAGGCGTCGCGGGGCGGCCGCCGGCACGCGTCGCGATCACGCCCCTAGTCGGCCGGGACCACGAGCTCGAGCTGCTCGCGAACACGTTCGCGCGCGCGCAGCGCGACCGCCGCGCGCACCTCGTCACGATCTACGGCGAGCCGGGTGTCGGCAAGAGCCGCCTCGCCAACGAGTACCTCGCCTCGCTCGAAGGCACGACGATCCTCAAGGGCCGCTGCCTCCCGTACGGCGAGAGCATCACCTACTGGCCGCTGGCCGAGATGGTCAAGGGCGCCGCCGACATCGCCGACGACGATCCGCTCGACGTCGCGATCGAGAAGCTGCGCGACTGCTGCCCCGCCGAGGCGGTCGCCGACCTCCTCGGCCTCGCAACAGGTGTCCTCGAGGCCGTCCACGGCGAGCGCAGCCAGCAAGAGATCTCCTGGGCGGCCCGCGAGTGGGCACAGCTCATGTCCCAGACGCAGCCCCTGATCCTCGTCTTCGAGGACATCCACTGGGCCGAGGAGCCGCTGCTCGAGCTGATCGAGCACATGACCTCGTGGGTCCGGGACGGATCGCTGATGATCATGTGCCTCGCCCGGCCCGAGCTGCTCGACATCCGCTCCGACTGGGGCGGCGGGCGCGTCCGCGCGACTGCTGTCGAGCTCGAGCCACTCGGCGCCGCCGACAGCGAGGTGCTGATCGAGGCGCTGGCCGAGGACGAAGCGATCTCGGCGACGACCAAGCGCGCACTGCTCGACAAGACCGGGGGCAACCCGCTCTTCCTCGAGGAGGTCATGCTCAACGTCGCCGAATGCGGCGCCGAGCGCGCGGCAGAGGAGATTCCAGACACGGTTCAGGCACTGATCGCGGCGCGCATCGACCGGCTCGACGGCGTCTCGAAGGCGGTTCTCCAGCAGGCGTCGGTGATCGGGCGCACGTTCTGGGGCGGCGCGATCGAGTATCTCGCACGCGGCGAGGGCATCGACGAGGCGATCGACGACCTGCTGCTGCGCGACCTGATCGTCGGCGAGTCGCGCTCGTCGCTCAAGAACGAGACCGCCTATCGCTTCAAGCACGTGCTGATTCGGGACGTCGCCTATGCAAGCCTGACGAAGTCCGCCCGCGCCAACTACCACGCTGGCTTCGCGGAGTGGCTCAGCGAGCGGGCCGGAGACGAGCTGCTCGAGATCCGCGCGCATCATCTCGACCACGCCGCATCCCTGCTCGCGGAGCTCGACGGCGCCCCGCCGGCCGAGCTGGCGCGAGAGGCCTCGGCGACCCTCGAGGAAGCCGGACGCCGCGCCCTGGCGCGAGAGGCGAACAAGGCTGCACGCCACCTCTTCCTGCGCTCGGTCGAGCTCGAGCCCACGCTCCAGCGCCGGTACTTCGCGGCCAAAGCCGCATGGCGGCTCGACGACCTCCCCGCCGTCGCCCGCGAGATGGCGGCGGTCCGGGACGAGGCTGTTCGCATCGGCGACAAGAACCTCGAAGGCAAGGCGTTGACCGCGCTCGCCGACATGGTGCTCATGCGCGAGGCCGACCCCGTGCGCGGCCGCGAGCTGGCCGAGCGGGCGCTGGCAATCCTCCACGACGATCCGCCCGCACGCTTCGACGCGCTCCGTGTTGCATGGACCGCCGCGTACTGGGTCGGTCACGTCGCGGACTCGGAGCACTACGTGGTCGAGCAGCTCGAGCTGGCGCGCGCCGCGGGGCGAAAGGATCTGGAGAGCGCCGCCATCCTCACCTGGGCAGACACCTACTCCGCGCGGCTCGACATGGAGACCGCTCGCGCCAAGCTGGCGCATGCCCGCGAGCTCGCCGAGGAAAGCGGAGCGATCAGTGCCCGCGCGCGCGTCTCTCTCGCATGGACGAAGATCTATCTCATTCAGGGCGAGCTCGAGCAGGCCGAGGAAGCGTTCGCGGAGGCGGAGCGGCTCTACTCCGAGGCCGGCGCCGTCTGGGCTGTCGGGCGCTCGCTGAACATGGGCGCCTGGGTCGCGTGGGAGCGCGGCGACGTCGCGAAGGCGGAGAAGCGCTTCCGCGAGTCGATCCGGCTCCTGAAGCCCATTGGCGACCGGGCAACCCTCTGCGAGAGCCAGCGTGGGCTCGCGGAGCTCCTCGTCGTTCGCGGGCGGATCGAGGAAGCCGAGCGCTACGCGATCGACGCTCGCGAGACGGTCGGGCCGCTCGACGTCACCTCACTGGCCACGACGACGGCATCCCTGGCTCAGGTTCGGGCCGCGCAGGGACGCGACGAGGAGGCCGAGGCGCTCTTCCAGGAGGCGCTGGCGACCATCGTCGACACGGACTTCCGCAACATCGAGCACGAGGTGCTCGAGCTGTACGCTCAGTTCCTGCGCGACCGCGAGCGCGACGACGAGGCCGAGCCGGTCGAGGAGCGCCTCGGAGAGCTCTTGCCGGCGGCCGAGAAGAGCTCCGCGCGAATCGCCTGAGCCGGCGGCGGCCGCTTCGCGTAGTCAGCTCAGTTCGCAGATCGTTTCAATTGACACGACTTTCGGCGCGTTGTTTAGTCCCCATCACCCGAACGAAAGGGGACGCAAATGGCACTGGTCATTCAGCGCGTTGGGCCGATGCAGGCGGACCTCGCCGGTGCGAACTCAGAATCCGGCGGCGGACAAGCGGCCGCTGCGGCGGCGGCTGACCCGCCAGGCCCCGACCTCGGCTGGGTTCTCGCTGGTTACGGGCTCGTCGTTTTCGGGGCGGTTCTTGGATGGCTGCTTTGGAAGGGGATCGAGCCTGGCGCGTTCAAACCGGCGGCGGGTTTCACAGTCTTCGCCCCGCTCTACGTCCTTGCTCAGGGAATCGAACGCCTGATCGAGCCTTTCTCGAAATTGTTCGGAGCGGCCGGCACGGGTGAGACTTCCAAGGACGATGCAAAGCAGACGAGAGACGAGGCATTCGCCGAGCTGGCCAGGTCAGACGCTCGGGCCGACGTGGTGGCCGCGGCAGCAAACGCTCAGGCTCTCGTGAACAAGATCAGGCGAAACTCTGCGGTCTTCGCGTGGGGCCTTGCATCATTCCTCGGGATGGTCGCGTCAGGTTGCTTCGGCATCCTCCTCTTGCAAGCGGCTGGCTTTGACGTCCCGGAATTCTGGGATATCGCATTGACCGGCCTCGCAGTCGGGTCCGGCACGAAACCGCTGCACGATCTGATCAGCAACATGCAGAAGGCAAGCAGTCAGCGTTCCGATCCGCCTCAGGCGGTAACTGCCGACTAAAGGTGCGACGTGCGGAGGAAGTCCGCCTTTGCCGCGGGCTTCCTGCCGCGTTCGGTTCTAACTCCCTGAGGAGAGCGTCGACCCGCGGCCGCGAACAGCTCAGCGCGAATCGCCTGATGTGACTCCTCGCCCGGCGCCTCGCTGATCACGGTCGCGGGGCGGGGGAAGCGCGCGAGAGCCTTCCCGAGCGGCGCCACACGCAAAGTCCCTTCGCCGTAGGGCAGGTGCTTCGTCTCGTTCCGGTTCGCGTACGCGATGTCCGAGAAGTGGATGTGGAACGGCGCGCCTCTCGGGAGGACGCGGTTCGCGGCGGCGAGGACGTCGTGGAACGCCTTGACCGTCGTGAACGCCCCGTCGCTGGTCGCATGCAGGTGCGCGAAGTCGATCACCGGACGCACCCAGGGCAGGCGCGACGAGATGGCGAGGATATCGTCGAGGCTCCCGAAGTCGTTGACGCGGCCCATGATCTCGACGCCGAACGCGACGCCGCGGTCCTTGGCGTCGATGCGCTTGCGGAAGTCGGCGAGCTGCGAGACGACGGACGCGACCGTCTGCTTACGAGTCCGGCCGAGCAGGAACCCGGGGTGGAAGACGACCGGCTCGGCTCGGGCCACCTTCGCGATCCCCGCCGAGTGGTCGAGCATCCCGGTCGCCATCCCGTGCTTCCGGTCGCGTTCCACGTGGCCCATGAAGCCGGCGATCGGCGCGTGCACGGAGAGCGCGATCCGCCGCTTCCGCGCCAGCTTCCCGAACTCCTCGGCCCACGGGTAGTCCATCCAGAATCCGGACTCGAAGTCGATCTCGTTCGCCGTGTAGCCGCGCTCACGCAGCAGCCCGATCGCTTCCTCGGGCGACTCCCGCGAAAGCACGCGCGCCGGCCCGAAACGGAGCTCTCCCATCGGGCCCAACGCTAAGGCAAAGTCACACTTCCGGCGCACTCCATCCCTTGACAGCCAATGGAGTCTGACTCCCGGACTGGTGGGGTTCGGCGGTCGGCGCCGGAATGCGCTGCACAGAAGAGGTTTCTCGTCATGGGGCTTCCGTACGCGTGCTGTCGTCCGATCGGGGTCCTACGATTTTCGCATGGCCAAAAGCCCAACTCGAATCGACCTCCTGGAGCTCGACATCGACCTCCGCCTCGCCGATCTCTGGCGCGAGGCCGCCGACGTCCAGGACTGGAATCTCGACGTCGTCGCCGCTTTCATGCGGGCCGCGTACGGCAAGGGATACTGTGACGCGCTCACCGAGGATGCCCCCGGAAGCCTGTGCGAGGACCACGGCTATCGCATCCCGGCCCGGCGCCAGCAGACACCCGCCTAATCGCAGGGGTTTCTCGGCCTCGGGGCTAGACTTGGGCCGTGGCCCGTCCAAGCCCGGTCCGACTTGTCATCGCGCTTTCGGTCGCCGCCGTGCTCGCGATCTTCCTGCTCTACGTGTCTGTCGCGGGTGGCACGCCGTCGATCCAGCCAAGCCAGCTGCCCGGACACAAAGGCGACGTCGCGCTCGTCGGCAAGGTGAGCGGATCTCCGGCCGGAGACGCACATGCGGACGGCCTACGGTTCCGCATCCGCGACGTCTCTGGAGCGACCAGCGTGCCGGTCGTCTACACGGGCTCCGTCCCGGACCTATTCAGGGTGGGGCGGGAGGTTCGCGTCGAAGGCAAGCTGAGAGACGGCGTCTTCATCGCAAAGAGGGACTCGCTTCGCACGAAGTGCCCCTCGAAGTACGTCGCTAAGAAGACCTAATGCCGGAGCTCGGGCGCGCGGCCCTCGTGCTCTGCCTCGGCCTCGCGCTCTACGCGCTCCTGGCCGGCGGCTACGCGGCGGCCAGGCGCAAGCGGCGGCTGGCACGCTCGGCGCAGAACGCGCTCTTCGCGGTATTCGCCTCGGCGGTGGTCGCGTCGATCGTCCTCCTCGCAGCACTGCTCCGGCGCGACTTCTCCTTCACCTACGTCGCCGAGCACACGAGCCGGCGGCTCCCGACGCCGTACACGATCTCGGCGTTTTGGGGAGGCCAGGAAGGGTCCCTCCTGCTGTGGCTGCTCGTGCTCGCGGGGCTGTCCACTTTGGCCGTGCTGCTTGCGCGGCGAACGGCCGCCGACCTGATCCCCTGGGTCGTCCCGGTGCTCGCCCTAGTCGCGAGCTTCTTCGCGTTCATGCTCGTCGCGGTCTCGAGCCCGTTCGCGACACAGTCCGCTCCGGCTGACGGCGGCGGGCTCAACCCGAGCCTCCAGAACCCGTACATGATGATCCACCCGCCCTGCCTGTACCTGGGCTACGTCGGGTTGACGATCCCGTTCGCGTTCGCGATGGGCGCGCTCCTCTCACGGCGCACAGACGAGCTCTGGATCGTCGCGACACGGCGCTGGACGCTCTTCGCGTGGACGGCGCTCGGGATCGGCCAGCTGCTCGGCGCGCACTGGGCCTACGTCGAGGTGGGCTGGGGCGGCTACTACGCGTGGGATCCGGTCGAGAACGCCGCGCTGATGCCGTGGCTCGCGGCGACCGCGTTCCTGCACTCGGTGATGATCCAGGAGAAGCGGGGCATGTTGAAGGTGTGGAACGTGCTGCTCGTCGCGCTGGCCTTCTGCCTGGCGCTGCTCGGGACGTTCCTGACCCGCTCCGGGGTCGTCAGCTCGATCCACTCGTTCACGCAGAGCCCACTCGGCGGCTGGTTCCTCGGTTTCATCTGCCTGGTCGCGATCGGGTCGCTCGCGCTGATCCTCAACCGGCTGCCCCTGCTGCGGTCGAAGACGCGGATGGAGTCGCTCGTCTCGCGCGAGGCGTCGTTCCTCTACAACAACCTGCTGCTCGTCGCGCTGTGCCTGACGATCCTGTGGGGCGTCATCTTCCCGATCCTGACGGAGGCCGTCCGCGGCGAGCAGATCACCGTCGGCGCCCCGTACTACAACTTCTTCCTGCGCATCTTCGGCCTGCCGCTCCTTCTGCTGATGGGGATCGGCCCGCTCGTCGCCTGGCGGCGCGCTTCGCTGCGGTCGCTCGGACGGAGCTTCGCGTGGCCGGCCGGAATCGCGCTCGGCGTGGGGGTCGTCCTGCTCCTGCTGGGCGCGGGCTCGTCGTGGATCGGGCTGCTCGCGTACACGTTCTCCGCGTTCGTGATCGGGTCGATCGGCTACGAGTTCGTCCGCGGGACGCGAGCCCGCAAGGCGCTCGCCGGCGGTCCCTGGCTCCTCGCGTTCTCGGAGCTCGTCTCACGCAACCGACGCCGCTACGGCGGCTACATCGTCCACGCGGCGATCGTCCTCCTCGCGATCGGCGTCGCCGGCTCGAGTGCCTACGACAAGGTCGGCGAGCGGACGCTGTCGCCGGGCCAATCGATGTCGGTCGGCAACTACAGCCTGACGTACAACCGGCTCGTCCAGCGGCAGGGCGCGAACGCCACCGAGGTGCGTGCGATCCTCGACGTCCGCAAGGAGGGCAACCGGATCGGAAAGCTCCAGTCCGGCAAGAATCACTATCCGGCCGAGGACCAGAACTCGAACGAGGTCGGTATCCGGACCGACTACCTGACCGGCGAGGACCTGTTCGTGATCACCGACCAGATCAACCCGAACGGGACGATCGCCTTCAAGGTGCTCGTCAAGCCGCTCGTCAACCTGATCTGGCTGGCCGGGGTCGTGTTCCTGATCGGCTCGCTCGTCGCGCTGTGGCCGAACGCGGTCGAGCAGCGTCGGCTCGCGGACCGCTACCGCGAGCTGCGCGCCTACGCCCGCGCATGACGGCGTTCGCGCTCGCGATCGGGGCCGTGCTCGCGCTGGGCTGCGTGCTGTTCGTCGCCCTTCCGTTCCTCCGTGAGCCCGATCCGGCGGAGGACCGGCTGAACGAGCCCGGCGCGCTCGAGAAGCGCGCGCTCGAGCTCGCCGAGGACCGCGACCGCGCACTGGCGGCGCTCAAGGAGCTCGAGTTCGACCACCGCACCGGCAAGATCTCCGACGAGGACTACCGCGAGCTGATCGGCCCGCTGCGGCTGCGTGTCGCCGAGGCCCTGCAAGCGTTGGAGCCGCAGGCGGAGTCGGCCGAGGAGCGTGTGCGTGCGACGAGCTAGATGCGAGAGCTGCGGGGCGAAGCTCCCCGCCAACGCCAGGTTCTGCCCCGAGTGCGGCACCGCCGTCGCGTCGGGAGACACGGTCGTCCAGGAGGTGCCGGCGACCGAGGGCGGACCGACGCCGGTCGAGCAGCACGCCTCGGAGCGGCGCTACTTCGGCGTGCCGCCGGCGGGAGTCCTGCTCGTGCTCGGCGTCGCGGGCGCGATCGCGGCGATCGTGCTCTTCGCGACCGGGCTCTGGCCGTGGGGGCTGATCCTGCTCGGCGTGGCCCTGTTCCTCCTCACCGGCTTCGTGTCGGCGGAACGGCACAGCCCGGGCGAGGAGGGAAGAGCGTCCCGTGCGTTCGCCTCGGTTCGCTCCCGCGCGGAGATCACGAAGGAGACGGTCGCCGCGCACGGCGGCGCGAGGATCGAGCTGGTGCGGCTCCGGCGCGAAGCCGGTGCTCTCGGCAAGCAGCGCAGCGAACGGGCACGGGAGCTGGGCGAGGCCGTGTACGCGAAGAACACGACGGCGACGAAGGAACTGAAGCAGAAGATGAAGGAGGTCGACGACGAGCTCACGGCGAAGGAGGCGGAGATGGCGAAGGTGACGATCGACGCGCAGGAGCGCGTGGGCAAGGCGAAGCTCCGGGCGCAAGCGACGCACGTCGCGGCCGGCGAGATGCCCGACGAGGCGCCCGAGCCCGCGACGGTCCCCGAGCCGTTCCCGCCGCCCGACGAGGGCCAGCCGCCGCAGCCGGCGCAGGTCCCGGAGCCGTATCCGCCGCCGGACGAAGGCGATCGCCCGCAGCAGCCGGAGATCCCGGAGCCGACGCCGCAGCAGGACGCAAAGTAGGAAACGTCCGAAGAACCCGCTAAAATCCAGCGACTTTTGCATCCGGGCAGGGACGTTTTGCCCTGTCACGAAGGTTCTTCCCGATGCCCCATCGCCTCCTCCTCGTCTGCCTCGTCTGCCTCATGGGCGTAATGGCGGCGACGACGGGGAGACCGGCGCGCGCCGACCGGATCCAGTCGCTCCAGGCGAAGATCGCGGACGCTCAGGTCCAGGAGCAGCGCCTCCAGTCGGACATCGGCTCGATCGAGGGCAGGATCAGGTCGCTCGAAGCCCAGGTCGGCGGCGTCTCGACGAAGCTCGACGCGCTCCAGCACGACCTCGACCTGCAGATGATCCGCCTCCACAGGATCCGGGAGCTCTACCGCTACCAGACCGGGCAGCTCGACTTCTTCTCGCACGAGTACAACGTCTCGGTGGGGCGGCTGAACGCGCGCCTGATCGCGATGTACGAGGCGGAGGAGCAGCCGTCAACGCTCGACGTCCTCATGTCCGCGAGCAGCCTCGGCGACTTCCTCGAGAAGGTCGACTACGTCCGCGACATCGGCTCGCAGGACGCCGTCATCTCGACGCAGGTGCACGGCGCGAAGGACCGCTGGCACTCGGCGCGGGCGAGGACCGCCGTGACGAAGAAGAAGGTCGAGACCGTGACGCGCACGATCGCCGTCCGGACGGCCGAGGTGCGCGCCGAGAAGCAGCGCCTCCTGATCAGCGAGAAGGGACTGGCCTCGGTGCGGGGCCGGAAGAAGGACAAGCTCGCCTCCGTCCAGGAGAGCAAGGCCGAGTACCTGCACGAGGTGGCCGGCCTCCAGGCGGCGAGCCGCCAGGTCACCGCGCAGCTCCAATCGTCAGGCTCGTCCAGCTACAGCTCGACGCCGTCGTCCAGCGGGCTGATCTGGCCGGTCAACGGCCCGGTCGTCAGCGGATTCGGGATGCGCTGGGGCCGGATGCACGAGGGGATCGACATCGGCGTCGGCTACGGGACGCCGATCCACGCCGCCGCGAGTGGGACGGTTGTCTACTCCGGGTGGATGGGCGGCTACGGGAACCTCGTGATGATCGACCACGGCGGCGGAATGGCGACCGCGTACGGCCACCAGTCGGCGATCGCCGTCGGCAACGGGCAGAGCGTCTCGCAGGGACAGGTGATCGGCTACGTCGGCTGTACTGGCCACTGCTTCGGGCCGCACCTGCACTTCGAGGTCCGCATCAACGGGTCGGCCGTCGACCCGCTCGGATATCTCTAAGAAGCCCCGCGCGCGAGGTGGAGGTCCGGCAGGTGCCGGTACCGCTCGTCCAGGTCGAAGCCGTAGCCGACGAAGAACTCGTCGGGAACCGTGAAGCCGATGTACTCGACCGGCAGGTCGTCGACCAGGCGCCTGTATGGCCGGTCGAGGAACGTCACCGCTTTGAGCGACCCCGGCTCGCGGAGCGACAGCGTCCGGCATACGTAGTTGAGCGTCAGCCCCGTGTCGACGACGTCTTCGACGAGCAGCACGTCGCGGCCCGTGATCGAGACGTCGAGGTCCTTGATCAGCCGCACGCCCGACTGCCGCGTTCTCCCCATGTAGCCCGCGAGCGCGATGAAGTCGATCGCATGCGCGATCGGAATCGCCCGGGAGAGATCGGCGAGGAAGAAGACGCTCGTCTTCAGCGACGCGACGAGAATCGGCTCGCGGCCCTCGTAGTCGCGCGCGATCTCGGCCCCGAGCTCGGATACGCGCGCCCTGATCTCCTCGGCGCTGAGATAGACCTCGCCGAGCTCGTCGGGCCTTATGAGGCGAGGTCGAGCTTGTATCGGTCTGCCAGCCGCTGGATGTCGCGCTTGTAGAAGAGCTTGACCTTGACGTCCGGGTAACGCTCGCGGAGCTTCCGCAGCTTCCGGTTCTTCCTCGTCACGAGCGACTGCTTCATCACGGTCACCTCGAGGTAGAGGTCCTGATCCGGGAGGTAGAAGTCCGGCTTGAAGGCCTCGACCACGGTGCCGTCCTCGGCTTCCTCGAGCACGAACGTCCTCGGCTCGTACTCCCAGGGCACCTGGTAGTAGTCGAGCAGCTTCGCGCACTCGAGCTCCGCGTCGTTCGCGAAGCGCGGCGTCCCCGTGCCGCAATATGCCTGGAAAACAGGCGTTTCTGAGGCCACGCCCGAAATGGTAGCAACGGCTTCGGATACGCCAACAGGTCAGACGTACACTTCGACCAATGGCGGCTGCCGAGCGCACGTTCACGATCGCGCACATCTCCGACATCCACTGCGGCGGGGCGCATTTCATGCCGAGCCTCATGGACCGGGCGATCGGGGAGATCAACGACCTCGAGCCGGACATCGTGATCTGCACCGGCGACCTGACGACGTTCGGGTTCAAGCAGGAGTTCGCGCAGGCGAAGGCGTACCTCGACCGGCTCGATTGCGAGGCGTTCGTCGTCGTGCCGGGGAACCACGACTCGCGGAACGTCGGCTACGTCCACTTCGAGCAACTCTTCGGCGCGCGCAACTCGGTCCTGCACCGCGACGGCGTGTCGGTCGTCGCCGTCGATTCCACCGAGCCCGACCTCGACCACGGCCAGATCGGACGCGGGCGCTACCGGTGGATCGAGGAGCAGTTCGGGGAGGAGGAGTCCGACCTGAAGATCTTCGTCCTGCACCATCACCTTCTGCCCGTTCCGGGCACCGGGCGCGAGCGCAACATCGTCTACGACGCCGGCGACGCGATCGAGTGTCTCCAGCGCGCCGGTGTCAACCTCGTGCTCTCCGGCCACAAGCACGTGCCGTACGCGTGGCGCCTCGAGGATCTCTTCATCGTGAACACCGGGACGGTCTCGTCGCTGCGGCTGCGCGGGAACACGAGGCCCTGTTACAACGTCGTCGAGATCTCCGGGTCGCACGTCGAAGTCTGGCGCAAGTACCCGTTCCACGGGCAGGAGCGGATCATCCAGTTCTCTACGGACACGCTCTCCTTCGAGAAGTACACGGGGCGCATCGAGTCGGAGGTGACGACGCAGTCGTGAACGCGATCGCGCTCATCGACGGCGAGCATCACGGAGACGTCGTTCGTGACGCGCTCGCGGAGCTGCCGTTCGACTTCGTCGGCGCGATCCTCGTCGGCGGGACCGAGAAGCTGCGCGGCGGCGAGGATTACGGCGTACCGCTCCTCGCGTCGCTCGACGAAGCGCGCGCGGAGGTGGTCGTCGATCTCTCGGACGAGCCGGTGCTCGGGCCGCGGGAGCGGATGCTCTGGGCGAGCAGGGCTCTCGCGCTCGGATTGGAGTACGTGGGGGCGGACTTCCGCTTCCGGCCGCCCGCATACCTGCCGGCTCCGTCGGCTCCGTCGCTCGCGGTGATCGGCACCGGCAAGCGGATCGGGAAGACGGCGGTCACCGGTCACCTCGCGCGCCTGCTCGCACAGCGCGGCGACGTCGTGGTCGTGTCGATGGGCCGCGGCGGGCCGCCGCAGCCCGAGCTGGTGCAGATCGCGCCGACGCTCGACCAGCTGCTCGAGATCTCCCGCGCGGGCGGGCACGCGGCGTCGGACTACCTGGAGACG
>Ga0081540_1003562_pt1 | contig 12251 bp, 12 predicted proteins | sample TabmetS2T1R1_FD_71024 | JGI IMG/M metagenome (GOLD analysis project Ga0081540, IMG submission 71024) | Tabebuia heterophylla rhizosphere microbial communities from the University of Puerto Rico - S2T1R1 | ecosystem: Host-associated > Plants > Roots > Rhizosphere ...
TGACGTCCCGCAAATTCATTCGCTTGTTGCTCGAATAGATTCATATCTGTTATTAGAATGCGCAAAGGTACGACGATGCGAGGAGAATTCGTGCAAATTGACAAGCCGGTGCGAAACGGGTGCATAAAATGAAAAATGGCCGTCCCGACCTTGAAAAGCTGGGACTGGCCATTTTTCTTAAAAACCCCTAAACCCTAAAATTGAATGCTAAACAAAATATTCAAGGAACAGCCTCCGGCCGTTCCGGACTCGTGCATGTGTATGAATATATTGCCAGTACAAAAATACCTCAGCGGCCCCGGACTGGGGAACGGAAGATATTAAAATGAAATTAAAATTGAGGGTCTGGCGTAAAAGACGGATTTTCAATCGTTTCAGCCTCGCGCATCTGTTCGCTTGTCTGCCGGCTCCCGTCATGGCTCCAGCCCGGAGGTCCGAATATATATTGCCATTTTTCCTTCCAGCCGATATCGTTCCTGGCAAGGTCCTTGCCGATGGCCTGCCATTCGTGGAAGACGAGAGTGGCCGGGCCGGTCTTCTCCACGGGCTTGGTCAATCCGTATTTGGTAGGCTGGTATTCTTCCGGGTCCAGCTCGGGCTGGAAGGTTCCGAACAACTGGTCCCAGATGATCAGGAACATCCCCATATTCTTATCCAGATAGCGGGGATTCGAGGCGTGATGCACCCGGTGATGCGAGGGAGTGACGAGGATATATTCCAGCCAGCCCATCTTGCCGATAAGTTCAGTATGGACAAAGATGCCCCAGATCTGGGTTGCCGAATACATGAAAACGATATCCAGGGGTTTGAAACCGAGAAAGGCCAGCGGAATGAAATAGATGAATCGGTACAGCGGCTGAAAGACGGAAGACCGGAAGCCTACCGAAAAATTCATGTGCTCGGAAGAATGATGGGTTACGTGTATCGCCCAGAAGAACCGGATCTCATGGTCCCAGCGATGCAGCCAGTAATAGAGGAAATCCTCCGCCAGCAGCAGGAGCAGCCAGTAAGAAAAGACATTGGTAATGGAGATCCAGTGATGCTGATAGCAAACCTGCAGGATCAGGATGTAGATCCCACGGAACAAGAGGTCGATCCCGCTGTTAAGCAGCATGAGATACAGGTTGGAAAGCGTATCCTTCAGGGTGTACGCCTTCTTATGGTGACGATAATTGCTAAGTAACAGTTCCAGACCGATGATAATGATATAGATCGGCGTGCTTACCAGTATAAGTATTTGTTCTCTGAGATTCTCCACGTCGTGAAATTACGTCAAATAACGCACCTTTGCAGCGGGGTATTGTTAACGTGGCATCTGCGCGCTTTGGAAAAAAATAAGCGCTTGATGCACACCGTCTTATATCGGGCCTTCGGCCGCGGGCCATCCTGGCCCACCCTGGTAAATACCTATATATGAGTGATTTATTAAATAACTGGGAGAAGAAGTCGAAGGACAGACAAAAGGAATACAGGCGTTTCCTGGAAAAGGCGCAAAAACCTGCGGTCCGCAACGACGTGCTGGCGAAGCTGCCCCAACTGCATGAGGAAGCATTTGAGCGCATCGACTGTCTGCAGTGTGCCAACTGTTGCAAGAACTACTCTCCGAGGTTTAAGACCCCGGATATCAAAAGGATTGCCCGGCATCTCAAGTTAAAGGAAAGTGAGTTTATCGAACGGTATTTGCGGCTGGACGATGATGGCGATTATGTCGTGCGTTCGAAGCCCTGTCCTTTTCTGGGGGCCGATAATCGTTGCAGCATTTATGAAGTAAGGCCTTCCGATTGCGAACGATTTCCTTATACGGATGAAGACGTGCTGGTTCGCCGGCCGGCGCTTACGCAAAAGAATTCGACGTTTTGCCCGATCGTTTATTTTGTGCTGGAAAGGCTGATGACTGTCACTTCGATGCCGTGAGTTGGTCGTAAGTGGCTTCCAATCCCCATTTGATGCCGTCGCCCTGCCATCCGTTGAGGCCGGGGATGCTTGTTTCTTTTAAAAGATCGTCCCTGGTCTTCCCCGCTTTTACCCAGCCATCGACAAAATCATGCAGCCTGCCGAGGTAGTCCTTCATTGCCTGCAGGTCGGCCTTGTTGCCGGTCACCTTATCCGGCTCGAAGGCGTGGCCGAAAACGAAGAGCGTGTCGTTGTCGTATTTTTTCAGCGCATTGTCGAGCACGGTGATCCAGTTGCTGGTGGAGGCGCCTGCGCTGTTGTCGATGAAGGCATACATCCGGTTGAACATGAGATCGCCCATGTGTGCGACATTGGCATGCTCGAAATGGATGATACTGTCGCCGTTGGTATGGGCGGCGCCGAGATAAGTGGTCCGGATGCGTTCGCTGCCGGTCTTGTATTCCCAGGTCTCCCCGTATGTGATGTCCGGGTAAAGCTGCTTGTCTTCGTTCTTCCGCGTCACTGCTACGCGTTGCTGGTTGGCGGCGGAGTTGCTGTGGGCCGCGACATGCCTGACGATACCCTTGAAGGAGATGTTGCCGCCCGTGTGATCGCCGTGGTGGTGGGTGTTGATCAGCATTTCGAAGGGTTTGTCCGACTGCTTCTTCAGTTCGCCGATGAGATGATTGGCCTGATCCGGGAATTCCGAGTCCACGACCACGATGCCGTCGGGGGAAAGCAGCCAGGCAATGGTGCCGCCTTTTTCGTAGAAGATGCCGACGTTGTTGCGCAGCATCCGCATTTTCCACGGATCTTGCCGGCGCGGGACGACGGCGGAGAGCAGTTGCTTGCCCGGAAGGGAGATCGCTCCCAGCGCGAGGGAGGATTGGAGCAGGAAGTTTCGGCGTTTCATTGCAAGCGGTTTTATTAAAGATAAGCCATTCCCCGTCATTCGTGTCACTACGAATATCCTTAGCGTCAGTACTCCATCTCCCTCAGCGTCGGAGCCTTAAACCATGTAGTGACGACCACCAGTATCGTCATGCAGCCACCAAAGACCACCGACGGCACAACACCCAGCAGCCGCGCCATCACGCCACTCTCAAATTGTCCCAGCTCGTTGCTCGAATTGATGAACATGGAGTTGACCGAAGAGACCCTTCCCCGCATGACATCGGGGGTCTTCACCTGGACGATCGTACCCCGGATGACAACGCTGATGCCGTCCAGCATGCCGGCGCACAACAACGCAACAAAGGAAAGCAGGTAGAGCTTCGACAATCCAAAGGCGATGATACAAAGCCCGAACCCGAACACGGCGCACAGCAGGATATAGCCCTGGCGGCGACGCAAGGGCCAGAGAGACATGGCGATCATCATACACATGGACCCAATGTCATCGGCGGCATTGAGCCAGCCGAATCCAATGGCCCCCACTTTGAGGATATCTCTTGCGTAAACGGGGATCATGGCCACCGCGCCGCCGAACAGAACAGCAAAAAGATCGAGCGACAATGCACCCAGCACCTCCTTGGTGCGCCAGACGAAGCGAAGGCCTTCCTTGATACTCTCCCAGGTTTTCGTTTCACCCGCGACCATGATCTGTTTGGGCGAAAGGGAGAACAGGAAACTCCATGCGATGACGATATATATGGCGACGACGCTGAAACAGACGAGATAATTTGTCCGGGCGATGAGGAAGCCGGCCGTGGCGTGACCGATCACGGAAGCCGAGAGAAAGGCGCTGGTGTTCAGCGTTACTGCATGGGGCAATTTTTCCCTGGGTACGATCTGCGCGATGATGGCCTGCAACGCCGGCCCCGCAAATGCGCGGATCACGCCTGTACAAAAGATGATCGCATAGGTGAGCCACTGCACCCAGTGGTTCCGGAGGGAATCGACGATGGGGCCGAAGGAAAGCGCCAGCAACCCCGCGACACATGCCGCATAAAAGGCCGTCGTTCGAAGCAGGAGGGCCCGCTTATCGCTTTTATCGATAACATGGCCGGCATAGAGCGCGAGGCAAAATGCAGGAAGGAATTCGGAAAGGCCGATAACGCCGATGGCCAGGGGATTATGTGTGATCTCATAGATGCGCCAGCCGACGATCGTCGTCACCATTCGCAATGCCATGATGTAAAAGAAGCGGGCGGTGACAAAATTCCTGTATTCAGGAATTCGCAGAACATCCAGTGCTGAGGGGCGTCCATCCTCGATCATGCCACTAAGGTAACGTAAAATACTGTTGCTCCTCTCCGCCATCGGTTTCCAGGGCATCGATCACCACCTTCAAATGCGCCTCATTGCCCAGGAAATCGGCATTGCTCACGTCGACGAACAATGTGCGGATATTGTGCTGCCGGATATATTGAGTATACGTCTCCTGGATGCTGAACAGGTAGTCGTCGGGGATAGCCTGCTCGTAGGGCCTGTTGCGCTTGCGGATATTGGATTGCAATTTTGTCACAGGCGCATGGAGATAGATCAGTATCTCCGGCTGGACCAGCTGTGCCTGCATGATCTCGAACAAGCCCTGGTAAAGTTTGTATTCCTGTTCCGGGAGGTTCACCCTGGCGAAAAGCAGGCATTTGGTAAAAAGATAGTCCGAGACCGTGCGCGACTGGAACAGGTCGCCGGTGTGCACCAGCTCTTTCAATTGTTTGTAACGCTCCGCCATGAAAAAAAGCTCCAATGGAAAAGCGTACTGGGCCGGGTTCTCATAGAATTTGGGAAGGAAGGGGTTGTCGGCGAACTGCTCGAGGATCAGCCGGGCATTGTAATGCCGGGCAAGCAGGTGGGCCAGGGTCGTTTTGCCGGCCCCGATATTTCCTTCGATCGTTATAAAATGATACTTCATTTCGCAAGCTTTTTCACCGTCAGCGGGTCGGTGCAGTTGATCAGCAATTCCCGTACCGGCAGACGAAAAATGGGGTGGATATGATCTGGGGCTATCTCCGCCAGCGGCGTTAACGCAAAACGCCGGTTCTGCAGTTCGGGATGCGGGATCAGGAGACCCGGTTCCCGGATTATCGCATCATTAAAAAAAAGTATATCTATATCGATGATCCTTGAACCATATTTTTCCATTCTTTTCCGGCCCATCGCGGTTTCGATGTTCAGCAGCGTCTGCAACAGCGAGGGTGCGTCCAAGGGGGTTTCCACCTGCAGCGCCTGGTTGATGAAATCGGGCTGATCCGTCCTTCCCCACGCCGCGGTCTCGTAGAGCGAGGAGCAGCTGCGGATGACGCCGGCATCTGCTGCGATCCGTTCTCTTGCCTTCGACATTGTTCCTATCCGGTCTCCCTGGTTGCCACCTATCAATAAATAGGAGATGTTCATAGATTCCTTTACTTTCGGGGGCCCAAATATCTTTATTTTTGGGGATTAAAACGTTTTAAGCATACATGGGTGGATTCTTAAAATCATTTCTGGCGGCCCTGCTGGCGCTGCTGGTATTTGCCGTGGTGGCGATATTCGTACTGGCGGGCATTGCCGGCAGCCTGCTTTCTCCGGGTAAACCGGAGATCGGCAGCAAAGCCATCCTGTACGTCGATCTCGGCCAGAATTACAAGGAACAGTCTGTGGACAATCCCTTTTCCAGCCTCAGCAGCGACGATGAGTATGATGTACCCGGCCTCTATGATGTGATCCGGCTCCTGCATCATGCAAAAACGGACTCTGCCATAAAAGGCGTCTATCTCAAATGCAACAGCGATCCCAACGGTTTTGCCACCAATGAAGAGCTGCGCGAGGCGCTGCGTGACTTCAAGGAGGGCGGAAAGTTCGTTTACGCCTATGGCGACAACATTACTCAGAAAGCCTATTATGTTGCCAATATTGCGGATGCTATCTATTGTAATCCCAAAGGCGATGTGGAATGGAAGGGCTTTGCCACCCAGATGCTTTACCTGAAGGGAGCCTTGCAAAAACTGGAGATCGAACCACAGATCTTTTATGCCGGCAAGTTCAAAAGTGCGACGGAGCCGCTGCGGGAAGATCATATGACGGATGCCAACCGGCTTCAGCTGACCGAACTCCTGAACGATTTTTACAATCGTCTCCTGAACTCAACGGCAGCTGCCAGGCATCTTGACACAGCCATACTGCGCAAATGCGTAAATGAAAGCCGGATCCGCCAGGCCTCCGACGCGCTTGAATACAAACTCGTCGACGGACTGAAATACGATGATGAGGTAAAGGACGAGCTTCGTGGAAAGCTAAAGGTCGACAAGCATGCCTGGCTGAATTTCGTCCCGTTAGGCAAATATGCGCGGGCTGTCAGCTATAAGGCCAGGGGTAAGGATAAGATCAGCCTTATTTACGCCGAAGGAGAAGTGGTCGACGGCAAGGGCGAGAATGAGCAGATCGGTTCGGATACCTATCGATGGCTGATCCGCAAAGCCCGATTTGACAAAGATGTAAAAGCGATCGTCCTGCGGATCAACTCCGGTGGCGGCAGTTCCCTTGCCAGCGAGAATATCTGGCGGGAGATCAGCCTGGCCAGGGAGGAGAAGCCGGTAATCGTCAGCTTCGGCGATGTAGCCGCTTCAGGCGCCTATTATCTTTCCTGCAATGCCGACAGTATCTTTGCGATGCCCGGCACCATCACCGGTTCCATCGGGGTGTTCACCATCGTTCCCAACCTGCAATCCTTTTTCAAAAATAAGCTGGGGGTCACCTTTGACGGGGTGAAGACCGCGCCAGAGGCGGACATCCTCTCTTCAACGCGGCCGCTAACGGCCAATGAACGAACCATCGTTCAAAACGTTATCGATACTATTTACCATACGTTCAAAAGCCGGGTCGCGGACGGGCGAAAGAAGGATATCGGATTTGTCGACAGCATTGCCCAGGGACGGGTGTGGAGCGGGACGACAGGGCTTTCGCTGGGGCTCGTAGACCGGGTAGGAACGCTGCAGGACGCCATCGACTGTGCCGCACGCATGGCAAAGACCAATAACTACCGGCTTGTGGAAACCCCTGAACCGGGAAGCATTATCGACCGGCTTAAGGGCGCCTGGAAAAGAAATACAAGCACGCAGGCTGTAAAGGATGAGTTGGGAGAGGACGGCTATCGGACTTATGTCATCTTAAAGAAAGTGAAGAGCATGATCGGCGTCACCCAAACCAGGTTGCCTTTCGATCTGACTATAGAATGATTATGGGAGCAAACTATTCGCAGTTTCGGGGGATGATGGCCATCGCAAAAGCCAGCTTTAAAGCCATTCTGAGGAACCCATCTGCTGTTGCCTTCAGTTTCGGATTTCCGCTCATATTTATTTTGGTGTTCGGATTCATCGGCGGCGGCGCGCCGACGGTTTCCATCGCGCTGGCTAACCGGGCGGACACTTCTGCCTGGGTGATCCGTGGGATGTTGCAGAGCTCGCTGATCCGGCTTTCCGACGAGAAGGATACGGCCAGGCTTCGGCAGGATCTCCTTCGGGGCAGAACGGCGGCCATTATCAGCCTCGATTCGGCAAAGAGCCCGCTCGGCTACACCCGGTACATCGTACACCTGCAAAGCTCCTCTGCCGGCGGTGATAAATACCCGATCCTGAGATCGGTGCTGGCGCAGGTGTTCGAGAATGCCATCGAGCGGGGCGGACCGGATGGCAGGGGGATGCCGGCAGAATACCGTCCCCTCAGCATCGATGAGCTGCCGCGCCTCGCCGGCCGGCAGTACTCCATGATCGACTTCATCCTGCCGGGGATGCTCGGCTTCTCGTTGTTGAGTGCAGCGGTGTTCGGGGTGGCCTTCCTTTTCTTCAGCCTCCGTCAGCAGCTTGTGCTGAAGCGATATTATGCAACGCCTATTGGCAAGCGTTATATCGTATTGGGGGAAGGCATCTCCCGGGTGGCCTTCCAGCTGATCACAGCAATCGTTATCATCGGCATCGGCAAGCTCGTCTTTCATTTCACGCTGGTGCATGGCTGGCTGACATTCGTCGAAATGCTGATCTTAAGCCTCTTCGGTCTGATCGTCTTCATGGGCTTCGGGTTCATCATCAGCAGCGTGGCCAAAAGCGAAAGCACGATCCCGCCGTTCGCGAATCTGTTCACCCTGCCGCAGTTCCTGCTGGGGGGCACCTTTTTTTCGACCCAGGCCTTTCCGAAGTGGCTCCAGCAGACGTGTGAGATCCTTCCGTTGAAACAGCTTAACGACGCCATGCGCAACGTGGCTTTCGAGGGCGCTCATCTCACCGAGTGCTGGAAGCAGCTGGGAATACTGGCCATTTGGGGTGTAGGCACCTACGCCGTCGCCATAAAAGTTTTCAAGTGGGAATGAACCAATTCATGCGATTCGTAAGATTTTTCCTCATCGGCCTGGTGACGCTTTTTCTTGCGCTGACCGCTCTTTCCTTCCTTTTCCCTTCGCATCTGCGCATATCCCGGGTCGTCAATGTGCCGGCATCGAGGCAGGCGACAACGGCGGCGATCGCCGATCTGCGCGGCTGGGAACAATGGAATTTGTTCGTCCGCAATACAGCGCTGACGAACAAGCAGTATTCTTCGCCTTCCCGCGGGAAAGGGGCCTGGCTGTCCTCCGACCAGATGACCATCCGCGAGATGGATGCGGATACCAACGGCATCGTCCTGCAATGGGACCTCAAGGGCGGAAAGCGCTATGCGGGCGGTTTCGATCTGCTCACCGTCAACCGGGACAGCCTCGCCGTGCAATGGTGGTTCGATCTCCAATTTCGCTGGTATCCCTGGGAGAAACTCGGCGCCTTTGTGTATGACCGCAAGCTGGGCCCGGCCATGGAAGAATCTTTGGACAGCCTGCGGCGGTTTTTGGAAAATTCCCGTTAACTTAGACCTGCCAACGCCGGTCCGTTCCCACAAGACCCCCTTTCCCTTCACGCAACTGAGTCACTTTAAAAACCACCATATGCGAGTACGTACTGCTATTCTATGTTTGTTTGCAATCTTGTTCGGCGCGACGGTTTCTTATGCACAACCCAGCCATCCGAATAGTCCGCACGACACCGTTAAGGCCAAGGACATCACCATTACTTACGGTCGTCCTTACAAGAAAGGAAGGGAGATCTTCGGGAAGCTTGAACCCTATGGTAAGGTGTATCGCTGCGGTGCTGATGAGGCCACCCAGATCACCTTTGCAAAGGACGTAACTTTTGGCGGCAAGCCCGTCAAGGCCGGGACCTATACCTTTTGCGCCATTCCCAACGAAAAACAGTGGACCGTCATCCTGAACAGCCAGCTCGGACAGTGGGGTGCGTTCAAGTATGACCAGTACAAAGCCAAGGACGTCGTGCATGTAGATGTACCCGTTCATAGCCTTTCCAAGCCCGTGGAGCAGCTGACCATGGCCGTGAAAAATGGAAATGTCTCTCTTGCATGGGATACCGTTGAAGTAGAGGTTCCCGTTAAGATGTAACCGGCTGGGCAAGATCCGCCGGAAGCGGATGTTGCAGGCAATGGACCAGGAATGCATATACCTGGTCCATTTCTTTTTCGGTGATGCAGTAGGGCGGCATGAAATAGACGGTATTGCCCAGTGGCCGCAGATAGACACCTTGCTCCAGCGCGGCCCGGGTGATGGCCGGCCCGATCGCATTGATGTATTCGTCGCGGCCGGTGTTGATCTCAAAGGCCAGTACGGTGCCAAGCGCCCGGGGATTGGCCACGATGGGGTAGGAGCGGAGCGTCTGCACGAACGCCTCATGCCGCGCGGCGATGCGGCGGATACCGGCACGGAAGTCATCCCGTTCGACCAGGTCGAGGCTGGCGAGAGCCGCAGTGCAGGCCAGGGGATTGGCGGTGAAGGAATGTCCGTGGAAGAGCGTCTTTCGTTTGTCGTCGCTGAGAAAGGCTTCGAAAATTCGTTCGGTCGCCGCCGTTACCCCAAGCGCCATCGTGCCACCGGTGAGCCCCTTGCTCAGGCAAATGATATCGGCCTTATGTCGCAGATATTCTCCCGCAAACAGCCTTCCCGTGCGGCCAAAGCCCGTCATCACCTCATCGGCGATGCAGAGGATGCCTTGCGCGGCAGCCCCGGCAAGCAACTCGTCCATCAGGCCCGCATCATAGATGCGCATACCGCCGGCGGCCTGCAGCAGCGGTTCGTAGATGAAGCCCGCGATGTCCGGTCCTTGCCTCCGGATCCGGGCATGCAGTTCGCCGATATTCTCCGGAGTCGGAGTATCGATAAAGACGGGTTCGAATAGATAATCGCGAAAGGCGTCGGTGAATACGCTGCGCTCACTCACGCTCATGGCGCCGAAGGTGTCGCCGTGATATGAGTGGCGGAATGCCAGCACCTTGTTTCTTTGCCTGCCCTGGTTGCGCCAGAACTGGACCGCCATCTTGATGGCTACTTCCACCGCGGTGGATCCGTTGTCGGAATAAAAGACCCGGCTGAAAGAGCCCGGCAGCAGCGGCAAGAGCCTTTCGGCGAGGGCAACCGCGGGCTCATGTGTGAAGCCGGTGAAGATCACCTGCTCCAGCTGGAGCGCCTGCCGGTAGATCTTTTCTGCGATATAGGGGTTGGCGTGTCCATGGATGGTGACCCACCAGCTGCTGATCGCGTCGATAAACGTATTGCCGCGATCGTCGAATAACACGCTATCTTTGCCTTTTACAACCGGTATGGGCGGGAGAAATCCCTTGTGCTGTGTATAGGGGTGCCAGATCACGCGCCTGTCCCGCTCCGTCAATGAGGTCTTCATGGCGTAAAGATACGCCGGGATGCAACGGAGGAGCCGGAAAATTTGTCATCACCGCAACAACGGACCATGGATTATCACCAGTTGGTAAAAGACTGCCTTAGAGGAGATTCTGCCGCTCAAAAGCTGCTCTACGAGCATTTCTCCGCTGCAATGCTGGGGGTCTGTTATCGGTACACGAAATCCATGGTCGACGCGGAAGATGTTTTACAGGAAGGATTCATCATGGTTTTCAAGAATTTGCACCAGTTCAGCTTTACGGGCGAACTGGGTGGATGGATCCGCCGGATCATGATCAACACAGCCATCAATTACCTGAAAAAACACAGCCGCTATCAAACCGATCTGTTGTTCACGGAGGGGAACCTTCACCCTGTGTCGGACGATGACCCGGAGGTTTCGCTTTCCACCAAGGAACTGGCGGAGCTGATCCGGCAGCTGCCTCCCGGTTATCAGGCTATATTCAACCTGCATGCGATAGAGGGATATAGCCATGTTGAGATAGGAAAGATATTAGGCATCAAGGAGGGCACTTCCCGGTCGCAGTATGCACGGGCGCGTTCCCTCCTGATAAGCTGGATTTACAAGTATTCGGCTTCAAACAAAAATGAAACGACCTATGTACGACCCTAAGTTTGAAAAAGGAGTGCGGCAAAGGATGGAGGGGCTCGAGTTTGTCCCTTCGGAGTCGGTGTGGGCAAACATACAAAATGCCGTCGCGGGGCGTCGCCGTCGCCGTGGAGGCTTTTATTTCTGGCGGCTTGCATTGCCGGCCGTGCTGCTCACCGGCATCGTGGGTGTTTGGTACTTTGCCGCGGAACCCGCAAGAACGCCGGTGGCAACCCGATCGGCTGTCCCTGCTTCGCCGAACGCCGCCCCTGCCTCACCTGCGGTGAAGCCGGATGTGCTTTCTTCGGCTGCCGCCAAACCGGATGCTTCCAGGGTCGCTACGGTCGTCAGCTCCGACCAAGACAGAACGGCTCAGCAACAAACGTTCCGGCGTCGTCAAAAAGATGCGTCGCAATGGGAGGCGTCGCGTCAAAAATATGCTTCTCGGCAATATGCGTCGCGGCAATCTGCGTCGCGGTTGGACGCTTCCACCGGAGATGCAGGCGATAACCATTTCGCCGGCGCCGCGGAACACCCGGGCAAGGCGGTGGAAACCTCTGACGCAACCGATGGCCTTACGGGCGCCGGTGAAGCGCAAACGCAGGGCCCGGCCGCGATCGCGCCCTATTTCTATCAGCCTGCACTGGCAGGGCAACGCAATGCGGGAGCGATAAAGGCCGCGCACCTGGCGGCAAAAAAGAATATCATCTCGCTGGATAAGCTGCAGAAGGTGAAAAGACCCTGGGAGGCAGGATTCGTAGCCGGAGGCGGTATCTCCCGGCTCAACCGGCTGGAAATCTCTCCGGCCGCGCAGAACACGGCACTTAGCATCAATCTATACAATATTACCAGCGCCAACGGCGTGCAAAACAAGAACAGAGTCTCCGATGTTCGCGCCGATGCCTCCTTCATGGCGGGGATCTATCTGCAAAAGCCCCTATCCCGGAGGTGGACCGTCAATCTTGGAATGAACCTCCACTATTACTCCACCCGGATCACCATCGGCGATCCGGTCAATACCTATGTGCCGGTTTCCGCATCCCTGATCGCACCGACAACCCTCCC
>Ga0081540_1003563_pt1 | contig 12251 bp, 12 predicted proteins | sample TabmetS2T1R1_FD_71024 | JGI IMG/M metagenome (GOLD analysis project Ga0081540, IMG submission 71024) | Tabebuia heterophylla rhizosphere microbial communities from the University of Puerto Rico - S2T1R1 | ecosystem: Host-associated > Plants > Roots > Rhizosphere ...
GAAGCGGTGCAGTGCGATGAGATGCAGACCCGCTACTGCAACGATTACGAACGGCAGTAGGTAATGCAACGCATAGAAGCGGTTGAGCATAGGATCTCCCACTGTGAATCCACCCAATAGCCATGTCACGATGCTGTCGCCGACCAGGGGTATGGCGGAGAACAAATTCGTAATGACAGTGGCGCCCCAAAAGCTCATCTGCCCCCATGGCAAGGTGTAGCCAAAGAAGGCGGTCGCCATCATTAGCAGCAGGATGATCACTCCAAGCCACCAAAGCAGCTCGCGCGGCGCTTTATAGGATCCGTAGTAGAGACCACGAAAGATGTGGATATAGACCACCGCGAAGAACATTGATGCACCCGTGGTGTGAATATATCGGATCAACCACCCGTAATTCACATCGCGCATGATGTGCTCGACAGATTTGAATGCGCCCTCGCCTGTCGGCACGTAGTACATTGCGAGCACGATTCCGCTCACGATCATGATCAGGAGCACGATGCCTGCCAGCGATCCGAAATTCCAAAGATAGTTCAGGTTTCTGGGCGCCGGATAGTCGCGCAACTCGTGGCGCAGAAACGTGAAGATCGGAAGTCGATAGTCTATCCAACGAATCACCGGATTTGAGAAGCCGGTGTCAGCTGACGCTCTTTCTAAGGATTCTGACGACATTTTTCAGTCTCTACTTCTTCTTGTCGGTTATGGGCTGGAGGACACCTTCAAGCGCCAGACCAGTGCCCTTCGGAGTTATGACGACTCGCGTTCCCGCGGACGTCACCTCGAAGCATCCGCCATCCGGTTCAGGCAGATCGAGACAAAGGTCATTTGCTTGAACGAACCATTTTCCGATTCTCTTCCTGCCCATCGAGTAGCTCCTGAACGTCCCATCGCGTTCGTAGACATCACGCCAGTGGACCTCGTCGGTGAGCTGCCTGTCCGAAAACCTTGCGCGTATTTGCGTACCCGAAAGTCTTTTCAGTTCCTCCGCCGCTGCACATCCGCCATCGAGCGCTGGCAAGGCCAGGATGACGGCGACGACCAGCCCGGCAATCGTCCTCACAAGCAAGTTGCTCAACTCGGCCCCTATTGCTTCGATTTGCACGACTTCAGACACATCTGATACTCGGTTTTGCAGGCCGGTCCTGCGTAGTTCTTCATGCAGGCCTTGTGCTGCTCAGCGCAGACCTTGCACGACGTTTGGGCCTCGGCCGCACGATCGGCGGCAAACAGACCGACCACCAGCGACATCGCAAGCACAGCTCTTCCCATCCGCCGGCTCCTTTTCGACTTCGACATTTCGTTGATTCCCATGCATCTAACTCAGTTGCCCCGATGCTTCGCGACGAGCGCTTCAAAAGTCTGTTCGTCCTTGCTCGCGCGCATCCTGATATTCGCGCCGGACATCCATACCTCGTGGCATTCGAGCGAGGTGTTACCCGGGAGTGTGATGCAGAGCTTGCCGTCACGGATTTTCCAGCCTCCGGTCCAGGTGCTGCCGGACTCAGCGCTGATCAGCTTTCCATCGGAACGCAGGTACATCGACCAGTGCGGACCGTCGGTGATGTCATTGCCGACGACACGTGCACGGATCTGCTTTTCATCGAGCATTTTGAATTGGTCCTCCGCCCGTGCCGCACATTGCGACGCCAGCACGGTCATGCCTGCGATCCAGGCAATGCGGTGTCGTGCGGGTCGCGTCATCTCTGCAATCCGTCATAGCTTCGCTGCACGGCCGGCCAGTTGATGGCTGACATAAAGACGTCGACATAGTCGGCGGCCTTGGCGCCGCGGTCGATGTGATAGGAATGCTCGTACATATCGAGCGCCAGGGTCGGCGTGCCGCCGGCCAGCGTATGCCAGTGATCCGATGCCCACTGATTGACAAGCTGGCGGTCGCGCGGCGACCACGACAGCAGCACCCAGCCGGAGCCGCCTCCGAGTGCCTTGCCCATCGCGATGAATTCCGCCCGCCAGCGATCAAGCGAACCGAAGCCGCGGGCAAGCGCGTCCTTCAGGCTTGCTTCTGGCTCGCTCTCGTCGCCGAGCCCTTCAAGGAACACATCGAGCAGAATCATCGAGTTGGTTGCGATGAGCTGCTCCCGTTTCAATCCGTTCAGCAGAAAGCCCGGAGCGGTCGCGTAGTCGTGCTTCTCGTCGATCAGATTCAACCGCTTTACCGCGCCACCATAGTCGGTCTCATAATGGCTGACGATCCGGGGTTCCGACATGCCGCGGACGCGGCTCGGATCGCAGGACGGGGGTTTCGTGGCGTAGGTCATGGCAGCCTCCTGACGCATGAGGAGGAGGACAGCGGGCCGCCGAGAATGGCAGCAGCGGGCGGCGCGCTCAGACCAACGAATCTGCGGGATGAGATCGGGATAACGGCAGACATGGTGCGCCCTTGGTGAAAAACCGGACGCGATTCTTGGGCATGTCGCCTCGTGGGGAGATCGCTTTCCCCATGGGCGCACATAGGTCGGCGAGGACTAACTTGTCAACGGGGGCAGAGCTCGCCTCTCCATCCCGTGATCCCGATTTGCGAGCCTGTGATAGACCGCAAAACCCCGGCGGGCTGGCTTGGACACAACCGCCCTCCTCACCGCTTTCTCAACCGGCGTTGACGATAGTCGGGCTCCATCGCAGCGCACTGACGTGCCTTGACGCCGGAGTCATTCTTCAGGAAGGCTCATCGAAGGAGGTCGTCGATCGTCCGCAGACGGCTCGGGTCGCTGAAATAGTCGGCAGCAAGCATGTCAGCAATGACGCCGCGACCGGCGTAGATCCGTCGCCGGGACCACGCGCGGGCGCGACTCTTGATTCTAAAGGCGACCTCTGGACCTAGTCGTCATCATCGTTGTCGGCCGCTCGCAACCGGCCGGTCTGCGCGTCAACCGCAACCCTACTGGTTTGACCGTTCTTTGCCCCACACCATCGTCAAAATCATCGCGTGGCCGGCACGAGTCATGACGGCAGGCGTCGGTGACGGGACGCGTCGAGGACTCACGCCAAGTTGAAAACACGTGGGACGAAGTTTCCTTTGGATGATGGCGAGGCTGCCGCACCTCACGACGAGAAGCCAGCCTGGCTTCCCTAGCAATGGAGCGCACGAATGAGCAAAGCAAAACTTCTGTCGGTTGCGTTGATCGCAGCAGCCGCCTTCGCCACTCCGGCCCTGGCTGCCAAAGGCACGTCGCGGCATGTCGCAAGCAGCGACTACACCCGTGCCGCGTCGGATGTGGGTCCCCACGGCGATGCGTGCATGCGGGCTCCGCGCGTAGGCGCGTTTGCCACCGAACCGTGGACCGATGCGGCCCCCTGCGAGCCGAACACGGTTTACTGATCCGGTTGGCCGGACAGGATCGAAAGCAAAAGCCGGGCTGGCGGGGATGTCCCGCCGGCCCGTCTTGTTTTGAAGTACCGGGCCATCTCAGATCGCGGGGCGTGACGGTCCCTTTGCAAGCGTCAGCAGAACCGCAGCCAGTGCCGCGGCGGCCTTGTCGGGCCGCGCCTTCTCGTAGATCGCGAACTCAAGATCAGGAAGCGGCGGCAGCCCCTCTTCCACACCAAGAATGCGCAAGCCCGCGATCAGCGCGCTGGCAGGAAGCGGAGTGATGGCGAGGCCCGCGAGCGCCGCCGCGCGCACGCCTGTCAAACTGGGGCTGGTATAGATGATCTCCCAAATCAGTTCGTTGTCGTGGAGCGCGGCGAGTGCAGCCTCGCGAGAAACGGATCGCTCGCGATACAGGGCCAGCGGCAGCGCCGCACCCGGAACAAGATCGAACGTGTCGGCCGCAGCCCAGACCAGCGGCTCACGCCAGACCAGACGCCCTTTCGAGGTTCCGAGCGGCCGCTTTGCGAACACGACGTCAAGCCGCCCCGCATTGAGTTGCTCGATCAATTCCGCGCTGATGCCGATCTGTACTTCGAGCTTCACGCCCGGATGGAGCGTGGCGAAGCGGCCGAGCGCCGGAGGCAAAGAACCGCCGGCGACCTCCTCGACCACGCCAAGACGCACCGTGCCAGACAGCCGCGGCGCCGCCAGACGATGACGGGCCGTTTCCTCAAGTTGCAACAGGCGACGCGCGTCGCCGAGCAGCATCTCGCCATCGTCGGTCAGTGCGACACTGCGCGTCGTCCGCCGGAACAAGGGCCGTTCGGTCTCAAGCTCAAGCCGCTTGATCTGCTGACTTACCGTCGACTGAGTCAGGTTGAGCCGCTCTGCGGCGCGGTGGAACCCGCCGCAATCGGCCACCGCAACGAAGGCGCGCAATAGCTCGAAATCCAGCATATGATTGATCCCGTTTTACGATCAATCATATTATAAAATATCGTTTCTATAATCAATGATGGCCTCCTACCTTTCGCTTCGAGGGCAGCGAAGGAGATCCAACATGTTGGACACGGTACAACGCAGAGCAGATCGCGCCTCCCGTCTCGCGCGGGCTGCCGCGCTCAGCGGCAGGAGCGGAAAAGTCTGCCCAGCCGATCTCGCCACGCAGTTGCTCGAAGCAATCATCGAGCCCGGCGACCGCGTGACGATCGAAGGCGACAATCAGAAGCAGGCGGATTTTCTCGCCTCGGCCCTCTCGAAGGTGGATCCTGCGCGGGTGCACGACTTGCACATGGTGCAGTCCGTATTGGCGCTGCCAGACCATCTCGCCGTTTTCGAGCGCGGTATCGCGAACCGCTTGGATTTCTCCTATGCCGGGCCGCAAAGCCGCAAGCTTGCCGAACTCGTCGCTACAAACGCGGTCAGGATCGGCGCGATCCACACCTATCTCGAACTCTACGCCCGCATGCTGGTAGACCTGACGCCGCAGGTCGCACTTGTCGTCGCCGATAAGGCCGACCGCGACGGCAATCTCTACACCGGCCCAAACACCGAAGATACGCCGACCATCACCGAGGCGGCGGCGTTCCGCGGTGGCATCGTAGTCGCCCAGGTCAATGAGATCGTGGACCGGCTGCCGCGGGTCGATGTCCCCGGCGACTGGGTCGATGTCGTGGTGCGAAGCCCGAAGCCCTATATGATCGATCCGCTGTTCACGCGCGATCCCGCCAAGATCAGGAACGAGAACGTGCTGATGGCGATGATGGCAATCGCCGCGGTCTACGAACCCTACCAGGTCCAGCGGCTCAATCACGGCATCGGCTACGCCACTGCGGCGATCGAGCTCATCCTGCCGACGTTCGCTGCGCAACGCGGGCTGATGGGGAAGGTCGCCAGACACTTCGTGCTGAATCCGCACCCGACCCTGATCCCCGCGATTGAAGCCGGCTTCGTCGACAGCATCTACTGCTTCGGCTCCGAGTTGGGCATGGAGCGCTACGTTTCCAACCGCGCCGATATTTTCCCGGTTGGCGCCGACGGCCATCTGCGGTCCAACCGCGCGCTTGCCCAGGTCGCCGGTCAATATGCCTGCGACCTCTTCATCGGCGGCACGCTGCAGATTGACACGCAGGGCAACAGCTCGACGGCTACCAAGGGCCGCATCACGGGCTTCGGCGGCGCGCCCAACATGGGCGCGGACCCGCGTGGCCGTCGCCACGACAGTCCGACCTGGCTGCGCGCCGGCCGGGAAACGGGCGAGACCCTGCGCGGACGCAAGCTTGTGGTGCAGATGGTGCAGACCCATCAGCCGAATGGCGCACCGAGCTTTGTCGAACGGCTGGACGCGTTCGACCTCGCAGCTTCGGCGGGCTTTGCGCTACCGCCGGTGATGATCTATGGCGACGACGTCACCCATGTCGTCACCGAACGTGGCGTAGCCAACCTGTTGCGCTGCTGGTCGCCGTTGCAGCGGGAAGCCGCATTGCGCGCCGTCGCCGGCTACACTGAGTTCGGCAGGCGACAGTCGCGCGAAATAAGCGACAGCCTGCGCCGCCGCGGCATCGTGATGTTCCCCTCTGACCTCGGCATCAATGTCAACACCGCAACCCGTGATTGGCTCGCCGCCAAGACGATCGACGACCTCGTTATGACTTCAGGCGGACTCTACGCGCCGCCGGCGAAATTCCGCCCGCACGCGGCGGCGCCGAAGGCGATCCCGGTCACTCAAGATTGAGCGAAGGACCCAACCATGACACCGAACATGCAAACCTCAAGTGGCCTGCCCAGCTTGAATCCCGCGCCCGTCGATCGCGTGAAGCAACTCGCAGCGACATTGCTGTCGCAACGCGGCGAGGCGTCCGGCGCGCAGGTCGCGCGCGAACTGCACCACATGGTAAGCGCCCTCAACGCCGACGACCGGCACAGCTTCCAGCGGCATCTTGCGACGGAATTTCAGCCCGACAAGGCGGCACTGCGCGCTGCGGCGGAGCGTTATCTTGCCGAGAGCACGGCGGAAGCGGCGGCCGCGCTCGCACGGGCCGGCGATCCGCCCCGGCAGGAGCTGTTGCGGCGCATGAACATGGCGCCCGGCGGCACCGGCGCGCTGATTGCGATGCGCAGCGAACTCACCGCCCGTCTGCACGACGAGCCGAAGTTGAGGCTGCTCGACGCCGACCTCAAGCATCTCTTCGCCTCCTGGTTCAACCGCGGGTTCCTCGAGCTGCGGCGCATCGACTGGCAGTCACCGGCAGCGGTCCTGGAAAAACTGATTGCCTATGAGGCGGTGCATGAGATCAAGGGCTGGGATGATTTGCGGCGGCGTCTTGCGCCCGACCGCCGCTGCTTCGCATTCTTCCATCCCGCGCTGCCCGGCGAGCCGCTGATCTTCGTCGAAGTCGCGCTGGTGCAGGGCCTGGCCACAGCCATGCCGCCGCTGCTCGCAGCCGAGACGGATGAAGAGGCCGCACGGGCACAAGCGGCGCGCGCCGACACCGCGATTTTTTATTCGATCTCCAACTGCCAGGACGGCCTCCGCGGCATATCGTTCGGCAATTTCCTGATCAAGCAGGTGGTCGAAGAGCTGCAGGCGGAGTTTCCGCAACTGAAACGCTTCTCCACGCTGTCGCCGGTGCCGGGCTTCCGGCGCTGGCTCATGCAGCGGCTTGCGGACGGAAGCGATCCCGACGCTGCGTTGCTGCCAGAACTCGAACGCGACGGCTGGTGGCATGATTTGGCACAGAGCGGGAAGCTGCGCACGCCCTTGCTGCGGCTTTGCGCCGGCTATCTGACGCGGCGACCCTCGATACGCATCGACCCCGTCGCGCGCTTTCACCTCGGCAACGGCGCGCGGCTCGAACGTGTCAATTGGCTGGGCAACAGCGCACCACGCGGCATCCAGGAATCGTTCGGCATCATGGTCAACTATCTCTACGACCATGACAGCATCGAGAAAAACCATGAGGCCTTTGTGCGTGACGGGACTATCGTGCGTTCGCCCGAGGTCGACACACTGCTCGAAACCGAGCCGATGAAGGGCGCGCGCATCAGGGCCGCAGAAAGGGGGTGAACGGCGATGTGATTTCGAAGTCTCGGGCGTCCGGCGCCGCTCTGCCCCGCCCACACCGTGCAATCGGACAATCCAGTATCCTTGAAGGAAGAGATATCATGATGATGAACAGACGCGCTTTTTCCACCGCCCTCGTGACCGGTGCTGCTGCTTCGCTGATTTCCACACGTGGCATGGCCGCAAATTCAACTCCAGTGAAGGCCCGCAACGTCGTGCTCGTGCACGGGCTGTTCGCCGACGGCTCGTGCTGGTCCGAAGTGATCGCGCGACTGCAGGCGGCGGGGCTCAACGTCACTTCGGTGCAAAACCCGCTGACAACGCTGCCTGAGGCGGTGGCTTCGGCAGAGCGCGTGCTGGCGCGGCAGGATGGCCCGACGGTGCTCGTGGGTCATTCCTTCTCCGGGATGATCGTCACTGAAGCCGGTGTGCATCCGAACGTCTCCGCGCTCGTCTATGTGGCGGCACGCGCGCCGGACGCGGGCGAAGACTACACGGCCCTGGCGAAGACATATCCGACGCCGCCGGCGACGGCTGGCATCGTGTTCGATGGCGATGAGGGACGCCTTTCCGAGCAGGCCTTCCTCCGCGATTTTGCCGGCGACCTGCCGGACGCGAAGGCCAGGGTGCTCTACGCCGTGCAGGAGCCGTTCCAGAAGGCTCTGCTCACGGGCAAGACTACGCACGCGGCCTGGCGATCGAAGCCGAGCTATTACGCCGTTTCGACCGAGGACCGCACGATCAACCCAGACCTCGAGCGCTTCATGGCCAAGCGGATGGGCGCCAAGACCATAGAGGTCAAAGCGAGTCACCTGTCCCTCATCTCTCGGCCGGACGAAATCACGCAACTGATCCTGGAGGCCGCCGGCCAGCGCGCATGAGGCGAGCGAAAAGCACATCGGATATGTTGCCCGATGCCAGCTTGAGAGCCGTACATCCTACGTGAGAAGGGCAACGATTATGAATATCCTGAACATAGTGACTTCGCCGCGAAGAGAAACATCTGTGTCCAGCGCTGTCGTCAATGCCTTCCTCTCGGAATACAGAGAGCGCGTTCGCGACGTCACCGTTGACAGGCTGGATATTTGGCAAGAGCAACTTCCCGAGTTCGACGCGGAAGCAATTGACGCCAAATACAAAGGAGTCTCCGGCGAATCGATGACGCCGGTCGAGACGGCAACATGGGCAAAGATCAAGGAGTTGGCCTCACGCTTCCAACGGGCAGACCGCATCGTCCTGGGTGTGCCCATGTGGAATTTTTCTGTCCCTTACAAACTCAAGCAGCTGATCGATCTGTCTTGTCAAAGAAACATGCTGTTTAAGTTCAATGGAGAGTTCTATGGGCCGTCATTGAGCATTGACAAGGCCTTCGTTGTGTATGTCAGAGGACAAAGCGACGAGGCCGGCTTCAAAACCGTCTCTCAGCCAGGCTTCGGATATCTCAGCGGTTACGTTGAATTTTGGCTGCGGTTCATAGGCGTTCGCAGCGTTGTATCGCTTACTGTCGAACACAGCTGGGACGGCCGCGCAGTCGACATGATCGACGCCGGAAAGAGACAGGCGGCAAAGCTGGCGAGGCATTTTTGATTGCTGCCCAGTACCTCAACGCGAAGGCTCCGAGAGACGCATGGAAGGCAAAGCAAGATTCATCTTTCCGGTCGTAATCACCGCCATCATCGTTTTCGTCGTAAGCGGGGCGTTGACGTTGTTCGATACCGGTTGGCGGAATGGTTTTGTGATCCGATGGAGGTCGGCCTTCGCGATCGGCTGGCCGATCGCGGCCAGCATCGCATACCTCGCGATACCCTCGCCCGCAGCCTCACCCGGCGCATCGTCGCCGCCATCGAACGGTTCGACCCGGCGGGCTGACACGCTGGCAAGCTGCAGGACATGCACGACACGAAAGGAGCACGAGCCATGAAACGCTTTGGATCTGCCGCCTGGAACGGTGGCCTGCGTGAAGGCAACGGCTCGGTCTCGACCGAGAGCCGCGCGCTGGAAAGTCATCCCTACACGTTCTTCAGCCGCTACGGTGAAAAGCCGGGCACCAATCCGGAGGAACTGCTTGGGGGGCCGCGCACGCCGCCTGCTTCACCATGTCGTTCGTCAGATTACTCGGCATGGCGAACTTCGTGCCGGAGCAGATCGACAGTAAATCGGAAGTCGTCATCGACAAGGACGGCGATGGCTTTTCCATCACCTCGGTCCATCTCACCGTCACTGCGAAGATACCGGGCATCGACCAGGCTGCATTCCAGTCAATAGCCGCAAAGGCAAAGGCCGGTTGCCCTGTGTCCAAGCTGATGAAGGTCGAGATTGGCTTCGAGGCCGCTCTCCTCTCGTGAGTCTACGCAAACGTGAAACTTAATTTACTTGAGACGACTGCAGTTGATTACAATAATGGATCATCATCTGTCGTCGGGGCCTGCAGACCCCCGGCATTCTAAGACGGTTCGCCGTCCAAGTTCTGCTCGCCGCTCGAGGTCGTTGGACCTTCGGGAGCTGAGCGTTTGGACGCATGTATGAGCCGCACTTCTTCGCAATGGCCCGCTAGTTTCCGTTCCTGCCGTCGAGGCGCGCGCGACCGTCCGAGCCCGGCAGAGTGGGCGGAGGCATCACGATGAACTTGGTGTCGTTTGCATTGCGACGCCCGATCTCCCTTTTGACGATGGTCATAGCCGTCGCGCTGATGGGTCTTCTGGCGCTCGACCGCATGGCTCGCGACATCTTTCCCGACCTGGGTGTGCCAACCATCTACGTCGCGCAGCCTTATGGCGGCCTTGATCCGGCGCAGATGGAAGGGTTCATCGTCAACTATTACGAATACCATTTCCTCTACATCACCGGCATCGAGCATGTCGAAAGCAAATCGATTCAGGGCGTAGCGCTGATTAAGCTCCAATTCCATCCCGGCACCGACATGGCCCAGGCGCTGGCCGAGACCGTCAGCTACGTGGACCGCGCGCGCGCTTTTATGCCGACCGGGACCGTCCCGCCGTTCGTGGTCCGGTTCGATGCAGGCGGCGTGCCGGTCGGCGACCTCGTCTTCTCCAGCAAGACGAAAACAGTCGCCGAGCTTCAGGACGCGGCGCTGTTCAAGGTGCGGCCGTTGTTCGCGACCTTGCCAGGTGTGTCCGCGCCGCCGCCCTTCGGCTCGAGCCAGCGGACCATCCTCATTCGCCTGGATCCTGACAAGCTGCGCTCCTACAACATGTCGCCTGATGAAGTGGTGCAGGCGTTGGCTGCCGGCAACGCGGTCAGCCCATCGGGTAATGTCCGCATCGGCGACCTCTTGCCGATGGTGCCGGTCAACTCCGTTGTCGGGAATTTCAAGGGCCTGAACGACATTCCGATCCGCTCGCACGGAACGCAGACGATCTTCATTCGCGACGTCGGATCGGTCGAAGACGGCGCCGACATCCAGACCGGCTACGCGCTGGTGGATGGACACCGCACGGTCTACATCCCCGTGACCAAGCGGGCGGATGCCTCGACGCTCGCGGTCGTGCAGGCCGTCAAAGCCAACTTGCCACGCTTCCAATCCGTATTGCCCGACGATGTTCAGGTCAGTTACCAGTTCGACCAGTCCCCCTATGTGACGCGTGCCATCCAGGGCCTGTTCGTCGAAGGCGCTCTCGGCGCGGTGCTCACCGGCCTGATGGTGCTCCTCTTCCTGCGGGATTGGCGCAGTTCGCTCGTCGTGGTCTTGAACATTCCGCTCGCGATCCTCGCATCGGTAACGGCGCTCTGGGTATCGGGTCAGACGATCAACATCATGACCTTGGGTGGGCTGGCGTTGGCGGTCGGCATCTTGGTCGACGAGGCGACAGTCACCATCGAGAACATCCACACCCGCCTTGCCGATGGCCGCAGCCTTGCGCGTGCCGTGAGCGAGGCCACGGCCGAGACGACGTTGCCTCGGTTCGTCGCCATGCTCTGCATTCTGGCGGTGTTCATTCCCGCCTTCTTCATGACCGGCGCTGCGCACAACCTCTTCGTACCGCTGGCCTTGGCAGTCGGCTTCTCGATGGTGGGATCGTATCTACTGTCCAGTACCTTTGTGCCGGTAATGTCGGTCTGGATGCTGCGCAATCCAAACAGGCATCATGGGCCGCAAGAAACGTTTTTCGACCGGCTGCGAGCCAGCTACGATCGGTTCGCGCGCGCCGTCATGAAGCGACGGCGCATCGTCGTGGTTTCCTATCTCATCATCAGCGGCGTAATCATTTTGCTGGTCGGAAGCTCCCTCGGTACGGAGATTTTTCCGATTGTGGATACCGGGCAGCTGCAGTTGCATCTTAGGGGCCCCGCGGGAACGCGCATCGAGCGCACCGAGCAGATCGCGCTGCAGACACTCGACGTGATCAAGCGCGAGGTGGGTCCCGATAATGTGGACATTAGCCTCGGTTTCGTCGGCACGCAGCCGCCCAATTACCCCATCAACACGATTTATCTCTGGAGTTCCGGCTCCGAGGAAGCCGTGCTGCAGGTGCAGCTCAAGCGCGGCACCAAGATCCGCATCGAGGATTTGAAGGAGCGGCTGCGTCAGAAATTGCCCCAGGAATTGCCGGGTGTGCGCTTCTCATTCGAGCCAAGTGACATCGTCAGCCGGGTGATGAGCTTCGGCGCGCCAACACCCATCGAAGTGGCGGTGAGCGGTCCGAACCTCGCCGATAGCCGCCAATACGCCGATAAGCTGCGCGCGAGATTGGCACAGGTGCCGACGCTGCGAGACCTGGGATTCGAGCAGGAACTCGGTTACCCGACCGTAAAGGTCAATGTAGACCGAGAGCAAGCCGGCGTTCTGGGGGTGACGGCGAATGAGGTGGCAAAATCGGTCGTCGCGGGTACGTCATC
>Ga0081540_1003564_pt1 | contig 12244 bp, 11 predicted proteins | sample TabmetS2T1R1_FD_71024 | JGI IMG/M metagenome (GOLD analysis project Ga0081540, IMG submission 71024) | Tabebuia heterophylla rhizosphere microbial communities from the University of Puerto Rico - S2T1R1 | ecosystem: Host-associated > Plants > Roots > Rhizosphere ...
TTGCATTGCCGGCTGTCACCGTGCCGCCCGCACGCGCGATCGGCTTCAGCTTTGCAAGTCCTTCAAGGCTCGTATCAGCCCGCGGATGCTCGTCCTTCTCAACGCTTATCGTCTCCTTGCGATCCTGCACGGTAACGGCGACGATCTGCGCTGCCAATGAGCCGTCCTTCTGTGCACGCGCCGCGCGTTGCTGCGAACGCAGAGCAAACGCATCCTGGTCGGCGCGGCTCACCTGATAGTCTTCTGCGACATTCTCACCAGTCTCAGGCATCGAGTCGACGCCATACTGTGCCTTCATCAGCGGGTTGATGAACCGCCAGCCGATGGTGGTATCGTAGATCTCGGCCTGGCGCTGGAATGCTGTCTCTGCCTTGCCCATCACCAGCGGAGCACGGGTCATCGACTCCACACCCCCTGCGATGGCGAGATCGATCTCGCCGGCCTTGATCGCGCGCGCCGCAGCCCCGACCGCGTCAAGGCCCGAGGCGCAGAGCCGGTTTACCGTCATGCCCGGAACGGCGGACGGCAAACCGGCGAGCAGCGCAGCCATGCGCGCGACATTACGATTGTCCTCGCCTGCCTGATTGGCGCAGCCGAGCACCACTTCGTCGACCGCCTCAACGACGCCGGGATGACGACGCAGCAATTCGCGTATGGGAATGGCCGCCAGGTCATCGGCCCGCACTAAGGCGAGCGCTCCGCCATAGCGGCCGATGGGCGTGCGGACGAAATCGCAGATAAACACGTCAGCCATGGGCTTGTCCTAAAGTTCGGCGAGCGCAAACGAGCTTACGCCCCCACGCCATGCGCCTGCCGCGTGCGCTCATGCAGGTCGCGCAGTGTTTCGAGCTCGAGAGTGGTTGGCCGCTCTTCCTCATGCAGGTCCGCGGCGAATTTCACCGTCCAAGCGCATTGTTCCTGCACGGCCTCCCGGGTCGCATGGGGGTAAAGCGTGGTGACCGTCAGCTCGCGAGTTTCCGGATCCGGCTCGAACAGGCAGAGATCGGTGATAACCTTGGTCGGACCCTTGGTGGCGACACCGAAGCTCTCACGCCCGCCAGGGCCGTTGCCATGGCCGAGAGAGGTGACGAAGGGGAGGCGCTCGACGAACGCCCGCCTGCTCATCGCCATGGTGACGAAGATTTCTTTGCAGGAGGTGGCGATCTCCGGCGCCCCGCCACCGCCCGGCAACCGCACTTTCGGCTTGTCGTAATCGCCAACCACGGTGGTGTTGAGGTTGGCAAAACGATCGATCTGCGCGCCGCCCAGAAATCCCACTGTCATGCGCTCGCCTTGGAGCCAATAGCGGAACATCTCCGGCACCGAGACGGTCATCAGCGCCGTATCGCACAGCTCCCCATCACCGATCGACAGAGGAAGCACCTCGGGGCGCGTGTCGATGGTGCCGGATTCGTAAATCAGCTTGAGGTCGGGAGCGCGAGTACGCCGCGCCAGGTTGCAGGCAGCCGACGGCGCGCCTATGCCGACAAAGCAGATATCATCCGGCCGTAAAGCGCGCGCGGCCACGATGGTCATCATCTCGCTCGGCGTATAGGGAAGATTGGTCTTGTGCCCGTCCATGCGGTTCCTCCGCCTCCGGCAAATGTGGCTTTCCGTTATTGTACTCCGTCCGACGGCGTGGCGAAAGCGAGCTGTTCGCATCGCGGCCATAAGTTCGTATTGCGAACATGCGCCTACTCTATGGCTGCTCTTGTGCGTTAGGCTCACTCGTTGCGCCGCCGAAGCTGCGCAGCTTCGCTATCTCCCCCACCATTACCTTATGGGACGCCGCCAGAAATTCGCACATGAGTTCAAGCTCATCATCGCTATAGCGTGACATCAGAGCCCCCATCGCCGCCGCGAGCGACTGATAATAAGGGCCAATCCGGCTCGCTACCGTCGGCAATGCTCTGACGAGCACTTTGCGGCGGTCGCGCGGGTCACGTTCGCGCTGCGCAAACCCGGCCTTTTCCAGTCTGTCAAGAATGCCGGTAATGGCCCCGGTGGTCAGGCCCGTCGCCTCGGCGAGCTGGCCGGCGGTCATCACGCTCTCCAGTCCGATAATGTCCAGACATTCGAGATCCGTGCCGGTGATGCCGAGCCGTGCCGCTACAGTCTGGCTGAACATCACCCCCAGCGCGCTCGCTTTGCGCGCTTCGCGATCAATGGACGCGAGCAGCGCCGCACGATCCTTGCTTGACTTATTCGCCATATCTCTTATTTGTCGATTATCTTAGTTATTAAGATATTAATTCAATGAACTATCTCATGCGAGAGATAGCGCAAGCCCGGGTAAGCCGGCAATCCCTTCTGCGAAGACGCAAGGAGACCTTCATGAGCGCAAACCAGACGAAGCCCTATCGTGGTATGTCTATGGAAGGACCGATCGCGGGATGGTACGCCCGAAATGTCGGCAAGGACCTTGCGCCTTATCGAGAGCTTGCCGAGAGGGTCGCGCGGGATCTACCGCCGGGCGCCGATGTCCTCGATCTTGCCTGCGGGCCGGGCTATCTCGCCATCGCTTTTGCTGCGCTCGGTCGCTACCATGTTACCGGTCTCGACATCAGCGACAGCTTCATCCGCATTGCCAACACGAAGGCTCAAGAAGCGGGTGTGGCCGTGACACTGCGCAAGGGCGACGCGGCGGATATGCCCTTTGCCGAGAAGTGTTTCGATGCTGTTCTATGCCGGGCTGCCTTCAAGAATTTTTCCCAGCCAGACGTTGCACTCAATGAAATCTACCGGGTGCTCAAACCCGGTGGTTTTGCCGTGATCGTCGATCTCGACCCTGACGCTTCACCCCAGGCGATCCGCGATGCAGTCAATGCTATGCCGATCGGGGCAATCAACAGGACGATCACGCATCTGACATTCAAGCATATGCTGCTGAAGCGCGCTCGCAGCGCCAGCGCGTTAAAGGCATCATCGTCCAGTGCCCGCTCCATCCCCCCGTGTAAGACTGCCAGCAAGTCACGATCAAGTGCTTCCACATCGTGAACCACTCTATCCCTCCTTCTCCCCCTCTCCCCCTTCTCCAACTCACGGCTGCAGGACCGCGCGTCCGGCCACCTCGCCACGTTGCACGGCCTGCAGGGTCTCGTTCACCTGGGCCAGAGGCACAACCCGATCAATCACTTGTCGTAACTTTCCGCTACTGGCCAGGACCACGGCATCGAGCAGATCCTGCTGCGTACTGCCCACGGAAGCGAGGATCTGCAATTCCCCAATCACCAGCAGCAACGGGTTTGCAATGAGCTGATCTTTGGAGTAGCCGATGAACACCAGGCGCCCGCGTTTGCGGAGACTCTGCAGGGATTGATCCATGGTTTCCCGTGTGCCCACCAGCTCAAAGATGATGTCCACCCCCTCATTCCCAGTGAGGCGTCGAACCGTCTCCGCCACGGGTTCCTGGCCGGCATGAATCACCGCATCCGCCCCTACCTGTTGTGCCAGTTGGAGCTTGCGCTCCGAGCGACCAACTACTAGGACCTGGGCACCGCTGAGCTTGCAGACCTGCACCAGGGCATAGCCCACGCCACCAGCGCCATAGATCAGGACCGTATCACCCAACTGCACGGGTGCGATGCGGCGCGCGGCGTGCAGAGCCGTAGTGGCGCTGCAGCCGAGAGTGCAGGCCTCAGCGGCATCGAGATGCGCTGGGAGCGGCACCAGCATATCGGCACGCGCTTTGACAAACTCGGCGTAGCCGCCGTCCGCCGTGAAGCCGAGTTGGGCGACAACATGGCTACACAGGTTCTGCTGCCCGGTCCGGCACCATACACATTGGCCGCAGGTGCCATAGTAATTGACAATAACCCGATCACCAGGTTGCGCAGTGCCCACCTCGGCACCGGCGCAGACGACCTCCCCCACGATCTCATGGCCGAGCGTCAGCGGAGCGATACCAAGGTTGAGCAGACCACTCAGGAAATGCAGCTCCGTGCGACACACCCCCGCATGTGTGATGCGTATCAGGGCCTCCCCTACCCCCACCGTCGGGACTGGCACCGTTTCGACCTGTAATGCCGATCCCGGCCCGTAGTAGCGGGCCGCCTGCATCGTCTGCGGTATGGTTCGCGTCATCCCTCTTCCTCCCGCAGCCAAAAAAAAACATCGCTGGTGGCGATGTCATAACCATGCGTCGTCCCTACGTTGGGATTACCCACCTCAGGTACAGACGGTCGGCGGCGTTCCCTGGCCACCCTCTCAGCCTGGCTTCCCAAGCTCCCGCGCAGACATAGTAGAATTTGTATGAGCAAAACACATATGACAAGAAAAAGCAAGGAAGAAATCGTGCTCTTTTACGCCACCGGTCTGCCGTGTAAATCACTTGCGCTGGGGCACCTTTCCTACTACCATATACACTCATGCCATATTTATTAGCGTCTCTGAGGTGCCACACGCCTGTCATGTGCATCCTGATGCAGAGATAGCCTTGTCATCTGCAGCAGAGACAGGATGTCCCGGTATGCTACACCATGAGGTGGCTGTGCCGGTAGGCCAATGGTGGAATCTGTGCTGAGGGGCTTCCCATGAAGGAATTGATTGAGCAGATTGCCAGGGCCATTGTGGAGAAACCAGAAGAAGTGCATGTGCGCGGCATTGAGGGGGAACACGCGGTCGTCATCGAGCTGCGGGTGGCCAAGGAGGACATTGGCAAAGTCATTGGGAAAAAAGGCCGCACCATTACGGCGATGCGCACTATTCTCAACGCCACACGGGCACAGACAGACAAACGTCAGGTGCTGGAAGTGATCGAGTAATCTCTTGGTGGTGCCAACGGTAGCGCTGGCAGGGGTGATAGCTGCTGTGGACACTGTGTGTATGTGGTCATGGTTCTTCTGGAAGGTGTTCCTCTCTGCAGTTATTGGGTTGCTCCTGGTGAGTTGTCAACCCAGACGTCCTCCCCCTCCGCAGTCCTCCGCACCCTCAGAACCACACTTTCTTCCCACCTTGCCAGGGCCGCAAACACTTTCAGGCGTCGGTAGCACAGCGTCACGTGCTGAGCAACGGGCGGCCTTCACAGCAGCGGAGGCGCTGCGTACCAGTGGTCAACCTCTGCAAGCGCGCCAGGCCTTTGCCGATTTCGTACGACGCTATCCGAACAGTGACCTCACGGACGATGCCTTGCTTGCCCTGGGCCATATCTCAGCCACCCTGCAGCAATATGCCCAGGCCGTGACCTATTATCGCTCTCTGCTCGAGCGCTTTCCGCGCTCAGAGCTGGTGCCTGAGACCTATTTGGGGCTTGGTGTGGCCCTGTATCATAGGCAGGACTACCCCAACAGCCGCGTTGCACTCCGACAGTATCTGAGGCTCACGTCAGCGGGCGAGTCGCATGGCCTGGCGCGCTATTATCTTGGTGCTATCGCGATGAAACAACAGCACTATGCGGACGCCCTTGCCGACCTCAAAGCTGCCGTGGAGACCTGTCGCGATCCTGCGGTCGTACAGCGGGCCCGGGAGTATATCGCCACGACCGTACGTACGCTGTTGAAGGTGGATGCCTTAACGACGCTGGCGCAGCAGTATGCCACGACCTATCCCGGGGATCTCATACTCGAGCGCCTCGCGCAGGAGTATCGCAAGACAGGCGACCAGGCTGCCGAAGCTGGTGCCCTGCGGCGACTCACGACGGCCTTTCCCAATGCTCCTGATATCCAGGCTGCGCGTGCGCGTCTGCAGAGCCTGCAGGCCTTGCCGAAGACTGAGCAGTACAAAATTGGTGTCCTCTTACCGTTGTCTGGCCCTGGTGCCAAAGCCGGCACACGCGCGCTACGAGGGATTGAGTTGGCACTGGACACCGTGCAAGAGCGTGACCCAGCTTTGCAGTTATCTCTAGTAGTCCGTGACTCCGCTCAGACAACTGCCACGGCGCAGGACGCCTTACGGGCCCTGGTCGATGAGGAGCAAGTCATTAGCGTCATTGGTCCGCTGCTGAGCCGTATGGCGGTAGAACTCGCGCCGCTGGCAGGCCAGCTCGGTGTGCCCTTGATCTCTCCCTATGCACGGGACAGCGATTTTCCCGCGCTGAGTCCCTATGCCATGCGCAACAGCTTGACGGATACTCTGCAAGGGCGCTTTCTGGCAGAATACGCTATCAATGTGCTCAAACTTACACGTTTCGTCATCCTGTATCCCGAGGATGCCTACGGTACGGCACTTAGAGATCGCTTCCGTGAACAGGTGCTCCAACGCCAAGGTGAGATCGTCGCTGTGGTGTCCTATCCTCCGAACAGTGCCAATATCGGTCGTGTGCTTGGGCGTCTCAAGGATCTACAATATGATGCCATTTTTCTGCCGGAATATGCGACGAAAGTTAGCGCTATCGTGACACAGCTGGCAACGCTCAACATCAAGGGCATGCAACTCCTGGGCACGGACGGTTGGAATGCACCGGGGCTGATGACCAAAAACCCTCGGCTGCTGGAGGGAGCGATTTTTGTGGATGGCTTTTTTGCGGACGCTCCCGCTCCTGCCGTGCAAACGTTTGTGGAGGAGTTTCGCAACCGCTACCATGAGACCCCTGATCTGCTGGCAGCGCAGGCTTATGATACGCTACTCATGTGTGCCCAGGTGCTCAAAGCCGGGGCACGTACGCCCGCCCAGCTCCGCGATGGTCTCCTGCACGTGCGTGATTTTGATGGGGTATCAGGGTTAACGAGCATGGGGCAGACACGGGACGCTGAAAAAGTGCCCTACTTGCTAACCGTCAAAGGCGGCCAGATTGTGCAACTCAATGCTACCTCGCCACGGTGAGAGCCGAGTGACGCCTGGAGAGTTACTGGGAGGTTGCGCCAGCCTCCCGATCGAGACGATCAAGATCGCGTCGAAAATCGTCAGGAGACTGATCTGTAGGCGGGGTTGTAGGGCGCGGCTTCCTCTTCCGCACGACGGTCGTAGGTTGGCTGCCATCGACAAACACTTCAAACAGCACGGCACCATCAGTAAAGGACTCCGCTGCAGGTATCGTATTGCCCCGGCTTTCCATACGCATAAACCGCACACCAGGGGGGATAGGAAAGTTGGTAATGGGTTGGTCCTTCGTCGCCTCCTTCATAAAGTCCAGCCAGATAGGCGCGGCGACCTTGCCCCCTGTTTCCCCATCGCCTAGCGATGCGTGATCGTCCCGTCCCACCCAGACCCCTGTCACCATTTCTGGTGTATAGCCTACAAACCAGGTATCGTCGTAATCGTTCGTCGTGCCAGTCTTGCCCGCCGCTGGACGTTCAAGCACTCGGAGTGCCCGTGCGGTCCCCTGCTGGATGACACTCTGCATCATGCTGGTGACGAGATAGGCCACTTCTGGACTAGTGGCTTGCCGCGCGTCCTGAAAGCGCTCAAGTAACACTTTGCCTTTCCAATCGACGATCTTGGTAATCACCACTGGTTCGTTATAGATGCCTCCATTGGCAAACGTGCCGTAGGACGCGGTGAGTTCCATCAAGGTGACGCCTGAAGCGCCCAACGCCAGCGACGGATAGCATCCCACGTGGCTGGTAATCCCCAGGCGTTTGACCGTAGCGCAGGCGGTAGGCAAGCCGACTTTGTCAAGCAGGCGCACCGTGGGCAAATTGCGTGAATGGGTGAGGGCGGCACGCAGTGTTATCGGACCATAGTACTTGCCATCGTAGTTCTCCGGGCGCCAGCCTTTAGCGCCAGCAACGTCGCTCGTGAGCGGCGCGTCCAGGACCATCGAAGCTGGCGTCATGCCTTCTTCCAGGGCCGCGGCATAGATCAACGGCTTGAAGGACGATCCAGGCTGGCGTAGCGCCTGGGTCGCACGATTGAACTGACTTTTCATAAAATCGTAGCCCCCAACCATGGCTAGCACATGCCCACTACCCACGTCCATAGTCAGCAGTGCACCCTGCACCAGCGGCTCCTGATCCAAGGCCAGAATAGGGAATTTCCCTGCTGGGTCGACCTTGGTCACGCGCACCTGAATCACATCGCCACGCCGGAACAACTGCCGACGGATGTCAGCACTGAGGGCTGGATCTATATGCCGGACCCAGGCATGCCCTGACGGGGGAATCACCCCGCGCGTGTTTTTGATCGCCACCGTCGTTGCAGCATCCCGTACCGCCAGCACCACGCCTGTGAGCCGTTCGCCTTCGCGTACCCTAGCCTCATTCTCCTCCGGTTTGGTCACCGCCGCCACTAGGGCGGCATCTGTCGTGCTATCCCCCGTGAACTCCAGGTGGCGCATGGGGCCCTTGTAGATGCCGTAGCGTTTGTCAATGGCCACCAGCCCCTGTCTCAGCGTCTGTTCGGCGAGCTGTTGCAGACGCATATCGAGCGTGGTCTCGACTGCAAAGCCACCACGGTAGAGGGCGTTTGGGCCGTACTGCTCCTCCAGATATTGGCGGACGTACTCCACAAAATAGAAGGCTTTGTGCACTCGTGGCGGGGGTGGGTTCAAGATGATGGGGTCTTTCTGAGCTTCCTCCGCCTGCTCTGGAGTGAGATAACCGGCCTCCACCATGCGACTCAGGACATGATCCCGCCGTTGCAGACTGCGTTGAAAGTTTTTGAGTGGCGAGTAACTGTTGGGCGATGGTGGCAAGCCAGCAATGAGAGCCCCTTCGCTCAGCGTCAAGTCTTTGGCAGACTTGCCAAAATAGAGCTGTGCTGCAGCCTCGATGCCATAGGCATTATGCCCATAGAAAATCTGATTCAAGTACATTTCAAGGATCTGGTCTTTGCTATAGCGCTGTTCAATACGCCGCGCCAGAAGAGCTTCACGTATCTTGCGAGTGAGGGTCCGGTCACGATTGAGAAAGAGCGTGCGGGCCACCTGCTGAGTAATGGTGCTCGCCCCCTCCCTAGTCCCACCTGCCTGGAAATTGACCCGCACCGCACGCAAGATCCCCCACGTGTCTACGCCGTGGTGCGAGTAAAAGCGCCGGTCTTCTGCCGCGATTGTGGCCTGGCGTACGTGCAGGGGGATATCTTCTAGCGGCACGAGAATGCGTTTTTCGATGAAAAAGTCGGCAATCAGTTCTCCGTACCGGTCATAGACTTTGGTCACCAGGCTGGGTTGATAATGTTCGAGTTCGGATACCTGCGGCAAATCTGCGACCAAGCGCTGGTAGATCATAAAACCAACCCCGACGGCCACCAACAGGATGAGGCTAAACAGCAAACCAAACGCGAGCAGCAGCCAACGCCACCAGTGATGCTTTTTGCGCCCCAGGAAGGCATCGAGTTCTGCTTCAATGTTACGTTGCGATCGCATATATTCTCAGCTACACAGCATTGACTATGGATTACCGCAATTCCAAGGCGCCTTGGACAAGCTGCATGTCCTCCCAGACAGCTCGTTTATATTGCGGATTGCGTAACAGAAATGCGGGGTGATAGGTCGGCATGACCTGTATATCGCCGAGCCTGTGGAAACGCCCGCGCAGACGAGAGATTCTTTCCTCGGTTTGTAGCAGCGTCTGGGCGGCAAAGGTGCCGAGGGCACAGATGATACGTGGGCGCAGACAAGCTAATTGTGCCTGCAAAATCGGCCAGCACGCCGCAATCTCGTCTGGCTGGGGGTTGCGATTCTGCGGTGGACGACACTTGATGACATTGAGAATATAGGTCTGCTCACGCGTCAGGCCGATGGCAGCGATGATACGGTTCAGCAGCTGGCCGGCCGCACCGACAAACGGTTCCCCCTGCACGTCCTCCTCATGCCCTGGCGCTTCCCCAACGAACACCAGCGCTGCCGCCGGGTCACCCGTGCCAAACACTACCTGCGTGCGCCCTCGATGCAAGCCGCATTTGCGACAGTCATGCACTGCGGCAGCGAGCTGCGCCAAACATACGGCCGGCTCGGCGTCTAGCACTGCTCCCTGGACGGGCAGTGTAGTAGCTGAGGCTCGTGCTGGCAGCCCTACAGCCTCGGTGCGGACGGAAGGGGCCAGGGTCACGGGCAGCTCCGTGACCCCCAGACGCTGCAAATAGTGTATGTAGCTCTGTACTGCGGCAATGGCTTCCCCGCCTGCGTCACGATTCATGCCTGGCCTCCGGTACGTTGTGCCAGGACAGTCTGCACACGGTCGAGAATGTAGTCGGCAATGTGTGCTTTCGCCATCGTGGGCAATTCCTCAATCTGGCCAGCTGCGTCAAGGATATGCACGCGGTTCTCATCGCTGGCAAAGCCGATGCTGGGATCACTGATATCATTGGCAACAATAAAATCGAGCTGTTTATTGCGTACCTTCTGGGCCGCGTTGGCCAACAGGTCCTGGGTTTCTGCGGCAAAGCCCACCAGCACGCGGTGCCCCTTATGCTGACCCAACTCCGCCAAAATATCTGGATTGCGTTCCAGGGGGATACTCAGGTCCGCGACGTCTTTTTTCACCTTATCCTGCGCTACAAACTTGGGACGGAAATCCGCCACTGCAGCGGTTTTAATGACAACATCGGCCTCCTCATAATGGTCGAGCACCGCCTGGCGCATCTCTAAGGCAGTTTGGATACGGATACACTTCACACCCGGCGGTGCTTCCAGATGCGTCGGGCCGGTCACGAGAATGACCCGCGCCCCCCGCCGTCTGGCGGCTTCTGCGAGCGCAAAGCCGGTTTTGCCGGACGAGCGGTTCGAGATATGCCGTACCGGATCAATTGGCTCTTGCGTCGGCCCAGCGGTGATGATGACAACTTTACCCGTCAGCACCGTAGTCTGTTGCAGGCACTCAGCAACAGTGTCAACCACCTTCTGAGCTGAGAGGGACCAGCCCAGTTCATCAGGAGCCCCTGTCGGGTCGGGAATGCCGGCATCATACAGATGCATGCCAGCAGCGCGCAAACGTTGCAGATTGTGCTGCACCAGGGCATGCTGATACACGACTGCCTGACCAGGGAAGGCCAGCATGGTGGGGCCGCGATGCAGCAGCAAGGCGCGTACTAGGGCTTCATCAGCACAACCACCCGCAGCCTTCGCCAGCAAAGCTGGCGTGGCTGGCACCACGACCATGGCCGCCACCGACTCAACCCAGGCACTCAGGGTACGGAAATGCCCCCCGACCATCGTACCATACATGGCGTCAGCCGGGACGACCTCACCGCCCGTCAGCGCTTGAAATGTTAACGCGGGTACAAATATTTCTGTTTCGGCACTCAAGATCACCCGCACCTGCGCCCCGACACGTTGTAGAGCCCGTAAGACATCCACTGCCACCCAGGTGAGTGGGCCTCCCCCTGCTCCCAACAATACGGTTGTATTCTGTAACATCGCTCACCCTTTCGTCTGCTGCAGCGCGAGGAGCGGGGTAAAGGGCACCGTATCAACCCGACTGATGCGATGGCGCTCGGCAACAATGATCGCCTGCAACGTCCCTACCGCATCGTCCAGTTGGTCATTGATCACGACGTAATCATACGCAGCATAGTGCGCCAACTCCTGGCGCGCAACCAGCAGCCGCTGGGCCTGGGTGCTTGCGGACTCTGACCCGCGTGTCCGTAACCGCTCCGCGAGCACTTCCCAGGAAGGTGGGAGCACAAACACGTACACGGCATCCAGACCGGCATTGCGATGATGGGCTGCTCCTTGGACATCGATCACCAAGAGGACGTCTTGCCCGGCTGCCGTGGCTGCTTCAACAGACTGCCGCAAGGTACCGTACAACTGGCCATTAAACTCGGCCCATTCCAGGAAGTCGCCGGCTGCCACACGCTGCTCAAAAGCCTGGCGGGAGAGGAAATGGTATTCGCGTCCATCCTGCTCTCCAGGACGTGGTGCTCGCGTGGTACACGTCACCACCTGCCCCACGTCGGGCATTTGCGCCACAATGCGCTTGCTGAGGGACGTTTTGCCGGCGCCTGACGGGGCCGACAGCACAAAAATAATGCCACGCCGACCCGTGATTTTCCCCTCCTGGCCTGCTGTAGGCTGCATCCTGTCCTCTCTGCCAAAGTACTCGTAGTGTATTGGGAATTCAAGCTCTATTTTGCCACAGCGCGCTCGGGAGTGCACTTCCCCGTCGCAGCGTCCCCGCACTTTTGACGCTGTGGCGTCGGTTTTCCAACACGATCTCAACAAGTGCACCGTCCATCTTTCCTCCCTCCCATATGCGTGCCAGGCGCGAGCAGAGGGCTTTCATAGAGATGTATTTCCGGTGCGGCGGCAGCGGTACACGAACAGGTCCATTATAGCATCGAGCATTGGTCACGAATTAATGTTCCCTTTTAATAGATATATCCACGTGTAGAGAGCCAAAGATACGTGGCAAACTTTGAAGTTTGG
>Ga0081540_1003565_pt1 | contig 12241 bp, 11 predicted proteins | sample TabmetS2T1R1_FD_71024 | JGI IMG/M metagenome (GOLD analysis project Ga0081540, IMG submission 71024) | Tabebuia heterophylla rhizosphere microbial communities from the University of Puerto Rico - S2T1R1 | ecosystem: Host-associated > Plants > Roots > Rhizosphere ...
CTGGAAGGATTTGCGGGCCGCGAATGCGCGCGCCTGCGCGACCCCGACGTCGTGCACCGGATTGGCGATGCACTGACCCGGTTGAAGGCCGCTGCGGCCAAACAAGATCTGGTCGGATGTCTCGAGGCCAAGACCGATTTCTACGGCGCGCTGATCGGCGGTTGCCGCAACAGCTTCGTCCAGCGGATGCTCAAGCCGCTTCATGACCGCATCACGCTGCTCCGGATCACTTCGATGTCGCAGCCGAAGCGGATCAACAAGAGCCTGCGCGAGGTGACCGCGATCTGGCGCGCGATCCAGAGCGGAGATGAAGAGCTTGCCGAGCGTTGCTGTGTCGATCACGTCAAGGCGGCTGCAGTGGCAGCCCTCGACATGATCGCGCGCACGTCCAAGGAGAACTCGCCTTCCGACGAATAGAGAGTGTTCATTGATGTATCTGGTACGATCACTGGTCCTGCTTCTCGCGCTGACGTCCGCGTACGCCACCGCCCTGGCGCAGGACTATCCCTCCCGTCCGATCACGATGATCGTACCCTTCTCCGCCGGCGGTCCCGGCGATGTGATCGCACGAATTGTCAGCACCGCCATGAGTGCAACGCTCAAGCAATCGTTTGTCGTCGAGAACGTAGTCGGCGCCGGCGGCACACTCGGCACAAATCGCGTCGCCAAGGCTCCGCCCGATGGCTATACGCTGCTCCTGATGCATGTCGGTCAGGCGACGGCTCCGGCACTCTATGCCAAATTGCCATTCGACCCCGTCGGCGATTTCTCGATGATCGGCCTTGTGACAGATGTGCCGATGATCCTGGTGGCAAGGCCGAACTTTCCGGCAAAGGATCTGCAAGAGCTGGTCGCCCGCATTCGAAGTGACGGCGACAAATTGACCTTCGGCAATGTTGGCCTCGGCTCCGCTTCGCAGCTCTGCGGATTGATGTTCATGAGCACGACCGACACCAAGCTGACGCCGGTTTACTACAAGGGCGGCGGACCCGCCCTGAATGACGTCATCGCGGGCCATATCGATGTCTACTGCGATCCCGCCACCGGGCCGACGCCCCACATCCAGTCCGGCACCATCAAGGGTTATGCGATCACCAGCAAGAAGCGCGTGCCTTCATTGCCCGGCGTGCCGACCTCGGCCGAGGCCGGCCTTCCCGCCTTCGATGTCACAACCTGGTACGGCCTCTATGCACCTCGGGGCACGCCGAAGCCCGTCATAGACACGCTGGTCGCTTCGCTCCAGACTGCCCTCAAGGATCCGGCGCTGATCAGCCGTTTCGGCGAACTCAGCATGGCTCCGGTCGAAGAGGAGCGCGCCACTCCCCAGGCCCTTGAGGCCTTCCTCAAAGCGGAGGTCATCAAGTGGGGACGGATCATCAAGGCCGCGGGAATCGAACCCCAGTAAGCGCGAGGTAATCACCGCCCTCGCTCGCGCTCATGGCGGCCATCGCTGCCGCTCGCGCGGATCCAGGTCGCCCCTGCCAACTTGCCCATCAATCGTAGCGCGACAATTCCCGCCATTCCGGCGGCAGCGTCGCTTGCGGACACGCGACTGCGGCCGATTGCTGCACGGCTTGCGCCGCCCGAGCCGTCGGTTTGAAGGGCTCGACCGGCAGGTGCTCGGCCGCAGCGGCGATGACCATTGCAGCAAGCCCGCCTGCGACCACGCCCAGGACCGGATTGAGCCACGCCAGAAAGTCGTTCAAGCGAACAAGCCAGCTCGGTGCCATGTCGCGATTGTCACGCCTGCTGCCGATCTCGACAATCTGGAATGCATGAAGCGGGCCTTCGGCCAACACGAAGGCTCGGGACTGATTCGTACCGCCAGGGTCGCGGCGCCAGCCTCACCGCCCGTTCAACCCGTATTAACCATTGCCGCTGCGGTTTACCGGCAGGAAACCTTTGGCCCACGCCGGGGCGGGAAGATGCAATCAATTTGAGACAACGGCTTAGCGGGACCGCGAGACTTGTCTGCCAGTCTCCCTGAAACATCAGGGGAGAGGCTCGACAGAATGTCGACAGAAAACCTCATCAGGAATTCCGCCGCGACGCACGCATCGAAGACAATGGCGGCATTGCTGGGTTGTGCCTTGCTGCTCGCGTCAGCGCCAGCCCACAGCTTTCTGGCTCGCCCTGCGATCTTCGCCGCGCTGGGCAATGCCACGACGGCGCCGGGCGGCTGGCTGAAGTTCTGCGCCAGGGATCCGGAAGAATGCAGGCCGGCGACCGATGCACCGCGCGACATCATCCTCACGCCCGATCTTCTGCAGCAGCTGTTCAGGATCAACGCGTATGTCAATGATCGGGTGAAATGGACCAGTGACGTCGAACTCTATGGGCAGGCTGAGCAGTGGGCCTATCCGCTCGACCGCGGCGATTGCGAGGATATGGTTCTGCTCAAGCGGCGTCTGCTTGCCAAAGCGGGCTGGCCGATGAGTTCCTTGCTGATCACGACGGTCGACGATCCGAACGCCGGGCGGCATGCGGTGCTGACCGTGCGGACCGACCGCGGCGAAATGATTCTCGATAATCAGACGCCGGAGATCCTGTTCTGGTACGAGACCGCTTACCGGTACCTGTCGCGGCAAAGCCCGACCGATCCTAACCTCTGGGTGGTATTCGCCGAGCAGCCCAAGCGGCCGCCAGCTTCCACAGTTCGATAAATAGTTCGAAGTTTACTACTTGCCGCAAGTGGCCAAGCCTGTGCGGGGTCGGCCCGGTCGAATAATCCGAATACCGTCTTGATAACGTATTGATACTATCATCTAATTGCTGTTGGAGAATCGGCCGAAGCGATTTGTTGCGAAAGGCGCGTGCAAGGACAGCGACGGGCTCCAACGACAGCCCAGCTGAGAATGTCGCAGGAGAAGCATGATAAACCTGTTCCTGAGAGCACGCGCACATGATTATTTCAAAGCGCGTTCTGTTGCGCGAGATCTCAAAACGGATCAGTCGAGAGTTGAGGCGGTCGCAGTTGCGATCGAGGGCGCACTGCGTTCGTGCGAAGCGGAGCACGCCGGCCTCAGCCGGCGCATGGAAGATGTCGGCGCGCGCACGGCGTTAACTGCCGGCAACGATGTCGATGAATATTTGAGCCGCGACGCTATCGACCGTCGAAACCTCGCATTGCTTGAAACCGAAATGGTCAATGGGAATCTGCGGCTCAAGGAGCTCACGCTGACCATCAGCCACTTCAGGTTTCTCAAGGCAGTGCTGCTGTCGAGGTTTCCCGACCTGAAGCTCCCGGTCACGCGACCGGAGGGGGGAGCTTCAAGGCAGGAAGCCTGAAAGCAGGCTTCAAACGCTTTCGCGCGCGAAGGCGTGCCTCAGCGGACGGGCGCAGTTCCCGGCTTGGGTTCGAGCACTTTGGAAAGCGCAATCTCGTTGACGACCGCCGGGTTCTGCTTGAGCAACTCGGCAACGTACGCACGACGGTTGGCTTCCGCACGCTCGGCTCTTATGCGCTCAACCAGCACATCGCGGACCTCCGCCAGCGATCGTGTGCGGGACGCCTCGGTATCCAGCAGCTTGAGGATGTGCCAGCCGTCATCAAGCCGCACCGGCTCGGTCAGGCCCGCCTTCGACAGACCGGCCAACTGGGTGCGGATTTCGGGCCGCAGATCAGACTCGGCAACCCAACCCATCTCGCCGTCCCGCTCGGCAGTCGCCTTGTCCTCGGACGCGGTGCGCGCGATGGCGCCAAAATCCGCGCCCGCCTGCTTCAACTTCTTGTTGACCTCGTCGAGCCTCTTGCGCGCATCCTCCTCGGCCGCCTTTTCGGCATCCTTCGCCACGAGGACGACGACCTGCGCCAGTTGGAACCGGCGCGGGACCACAAAGGCACTTACGTTCGCCTCGTATACCGCCTTGACGTCGGCCTCGCTCGGATAATTGTCCGGAGGATTGGTCACCGACTGGAGAAAGCTCTCGACGACAAGGTTCTCCCGCGCGCGCGCCAGCTGCGCCGCGACGGCGGGCTGCTGCTCCCACTTCTTCGCGCTCGCCTCCTTCAGCACGAGCCGATTAGCAAGCAGCGACCGCACGGTCTGGCTCAACAGCGCAGGATCCTGGGCCAGCGCTGCTTGCTGGCGAGGAGCCATCAAGGCAATGGCCGCCCGCACCTCCTCGGCCGTGATCTCGTTCTTTCCGGCGCGCGCGACGATCTCTGCCGATTTCACCTCGGCCTCGCCGGCTCGTTCTTCAGCAGGAGCGGGCTTGGCCGCTGGCGCGGGTTGCGCGGGTTGCACCGGTCGTGCCGGCTGAGCAGATGGTGCCCGTGTCTGCGCATGGGCGCAAACCGTCATCGCGGACGCCAGCATGATCGCGAATAACCCGCTCTTGAGCGCTACAGTGTTTTTCATGGTTTGGCCTTCTGGGAGATGATCTTGTCCTGGTAGTCCTGCACTTCGTTCTGGTGGTCGACCCGCTTCAGGCCGAACACCGGCTCGTGGTCGAGTATCTTTTCGAACGGATTCATCTCCTTGTACCGCGCGACGATGCCCTCACTCAGCCTGACCAGTTCGACATTCTTGGCTTCGCAAGCCTTGTTGCTCGCCTTGAAACTTGCAGCTTCGGAGGTGGCCTTCGCGAGCGCCGCCTCCTTGGTGCGGACAACGGTCGCGGCTTCACCGTACTGAGTCTTCCACTGATCGAGAACCTGGTCGCGCTCGCCGATCCGGTCGTTGAAATCCTTCACAGCCTGCCGATAGGCCTGCTCGGCTTCCTTCACCTGCGCGCGCAGGTTCTGGTTCTGCGTTTTCAGCTTTTCGCGGTCGCGATCGGCCTCCACCTGCTTTGCCTGCAAAACAGCACGCTGGTCTTCGAGGGCGCGCACCTGGGCGGTCGCGCTGCGCAGTGCCTCGCGCAGCCGGTCGGTCTCGGACTGCGCGAAGGCGGATGCCGGCGCCAGAACCACGGGCGCGACGAGCAGGAAGGACAGATAGCGGATCATCGTCAGAACTTCGCGTTGAGGTCGGCCTGGAAGATGTCGACCGCATAGGGAATCCCGGCGATCTGGTTGGCGCTCATGTAGCGGGCGGTTAGCCAAACACTAGGAGTGAGCGCGACCCTGCCGCCGACGAAGTAGCCCTTGAGGTTGGTGCCGCCGAGGCCGAAATCCGAATCGGTGAAGGCATCGATGACGGCGTCAGATTCGAGCCACTTGTATCCGCCGAAGACGTTCCAGTCGCCCAGTTGCTTGAGTTCGCGGTAGCCGACCGTGAGGCGGCCCAGATAACCCTTGTTGCCGCCAGTGTAGACCGCGTCTCTGGGGTCGGGACATTGAGCGACGCCGGCGACCACCGTGCAGCCCGCGATGGCGGCGGTCGGGAGCGGGTTATTGCGGACCTTCGCGGCGATGTCGCCGTAGTTCCAGGCGAGGTTCTGGACATAGTCGCCATCGAGCACAACATGCACCGGATGGAAGTGGCCGAGATCCAGGCGTCCGCTCAGCATCAGGTTGCGGAAATCGGAGGCCAGGCCGAAATACTGATACCGGGGCTCGAGTGGATTGACGGGATTGAACGGAACGATGTCGCGGAGGGCCATGTAGGTATTGCCCTTCTGCGCAAACGACGGCCGTCGCAGATCGGTGTCACACGACACGGTCGTTATGTCCGCGTTGCACGGATTCGACAGCTTGCCTTGCACCTGGAAGAAATCGAAATAGCCGACGCCGAAGGTAACTTCGACATCCGGTATCTGCCGGTAGTTGGCGCCGACCTGCACCCCGTACATCCACTTGTCGGTGCTGGTGAACTTGGTGCCATCAATGGTTGTCCCAGCATTCAGATCAGTGTTGAAGACCGGAAACGCGCCGCCCACCGCAAACGGGGTGAGCCCGGGCGCAATCTCGCGGCGTGCCTGCACCGCGAACCCGTCAAATCCGAGATCCTCGTGCCATACGAGATTGGTCGGGGTGAAGAACGGGTTGTCGAAGCGACCGAAGCTGAGGGTCACATCGGTCCACGGGCTGTACTTGACGAAGGCGCGGTCGAGCCAGATCGCGTACTTGCTGAAGTTGCCGCCGGAGCCGCCAAGCGACTGGTTGAACGAGACCGGGGAGTTGGTGTCGCCGGTCGCAATCCGTATCCCGCCCCAGAAGCCCTCATAAAGATCGACATCCATACCCAGGCGCGCGCGCAGCCGGGGGCGATTGCGGTCCTGGGTCGTGTTGTAGGTCGGATACAACAAGCCCGTGCCAAAAAAGTTGGCGACATTGGTGTCGAAGGGCGGTCCCGTATTGATTGCGTTGTAGTTGACCGCATGCAATTGGTCGTTGTTGTGCGGGAAGTTGTCGTGCTCATAACGCAAGCGCACGTCGCCCGTGAAGCGGATCCGTTGCGTCCACTCGGGCAAGGTGCCAGGCGCGGCCCAGTGTTCCTTTTCCGCCCGCGCCATCACCTCCTGCTTGATTTCCTCGCGCAGCTGCCTCTTGACCATTTCCGGCACGTAGGTGACGCGCTTTGTGCCGGGGGGCGAAGCTGCCTCCGCCGCGGTCGTGGCCGTCTGCTGCGCGTTGTCGGCACGCGAGCTGGCATCACGCACCGCTTGACGGGCGATATAGGCCTCGTCGTCCGCCTGCTTGATCAGCGTGGCCGACTGTTCTTCCGAGATCACACCCTGCTTCACCAGCAGATTGATCAGATTGACCGTGGAATTGGGCGACGGCGCATTGGCGCGCGTAACGGTCGGACGTTTCACCGATGCCGCAGGATCCTCCTCGGCCGCCCATGCTGGTCCCGCGAGCGCGAGTCCGACGACGGCTGGAACGAGCAGCTCCAGCAATCTCTCCTGCTTCTCGAAACGCGACATGACCCCAACCCTCCAACTCAACTTCACTTCCACTTTGCCCTGCGGCCGGCCAATCAGCCTCAACTCGGCTTTTGCGCAGACAACCGCATGATGATCGGCATCGGCATATCCCTGGGCGGCGGCTCGCGCAGCGTGATTGCACTGAGCACCTGATCCCGCACGACGGCGTCGAGCTCGGTACTCCCCGTAGACGACACCAGCTGCACGCGCGTCACCCGGCCGGAGCCGTCCGCCCACAAACGAACCTGCGTTCGCATGGTCGCGTGTCGCGTCTTGTCGTTCGCCTTCAGCGCGGCTTCGATCTGCGACTGAACGATGCTCGCATACCAGCCCCAGCGCGATGCACCGCCGCCACCCCCACCGCTTCCGCCGAGAAATCCACGGCCTCCCGGCTTGCCGGCCAGATCGCCCGGCCCCTTGCCGGCATCGTCCAGCGCGGGCGGGCCCGGCGGCGGCTCGCTATCGTCAGGCGGCGTGTCCTTGGGAATATCGACCGGCTTCTCCTCGATCATCTCCTGCTTGATGGGAGTTTGATCGATGACCTTCTCTTCCTGCTTCTGCTCCGGCGGCGGGGGTGGAGGCGGCGGAGGCGGCGGCGGCACGATGGCGACGATCTGCAGCTCCTGCACCTTGCGCGGCGGGTCCTTGTCCCCGCTCAGCAGGAAGGCGACGCCGACGACGAGGAGCACGACGACGGCGCCGCCGCTGCCGAACGTGAGCAGATAGTGGCGCACCGACCGCCGCTCGCTGTCCTCCTCGTTCCTCAAGTCGTCCTGCCGCGTCATGATGCGTTCTCTTCGTCCTCGTTCCGGCCGCTCATCTCACCAGGGGCTTGGTCGCCATGCCGACCTGCGTGAAGTTGAGCCGGCCGAGCAGGTCGAGCACGTCGATGACGCTCTGATACTGCGTCTGGCTGTCGCCGCGCAGCACGATCGGAAATTCGGGCGTGATCGTGCGCTGCTGGACCAGCCGCTGCTCGAGCTCGGAGAGCGTCACCGGAATGGTGTCGAGGAAGATCTTGCCGTCGCTGGCAACCGTAATCGCCTTGGTCGTCTGCTGCGCAAGGCTGGGAGCGGCGCTCGCCTTTGGCAGGTTGACCTTCATTCCCTGCACGGTCGCCGTCGTCATGATGATGAAGATCACCAGCAGCACGTAGGCGAGATCGAGCATCGGCGTGATGTTGATGTCGTCGTAGGCCTTGCCTTCGGATTGGAGCTGCATGGCTTACTCCGCTGCCATCTTGTGCGGCTCTACCGGCCGCGGGTGATCGGACTCCGGATGATACGATTCCGCCATCTTGGTGATGAACTCGTCGAGGAAGACCTGCATCTCGCTGGTCATGTCCTTGATGCGTGTTACCAGGTAGTTGTAGCCAAACAGCGCCGGGATCGCGACGCCGAGGCCCGCGACGGTCGCGACCAGCGCCGCGGCGATGCCGGGAGCGATCGCGTTGACATTGACGTCGCCGGTCGCGGCGATCGCCGCGAAGGTGATCATGACGCCGACAACGGTGCCGAGCAGGCCGAGGAACGGGCCGCCGGAGATCGCGATGGTCAGCATCACCATCATCCGGTTGAGCCGCTGCATCTCCTGTACAAAACCGCTGTCCATGACGGCCCGGATCGCCGCGATCGACTGCGGCGACAGCGTGCGGTAGCTGCCGCCATTGCTGGAGAAGCGGCGCCGGATCTCGTCACCGCCGAGCTCGAACATCCGGTAGAGAGGCGCGGCATGCATGACCTTGCGTGCCTTGGGCTCGAGGTGCGCGCCAAGGGTCGCCGTGGAATCCTCTGAATCAATCCGCAGGATGGTGTCGAGATCGCTCCCGGCCTCGCGGAAGTGCTTGAGGAACAGCTTGTTGCCTTTCGCCGTCCGGTTCAGCAACTGCACCTTTTCGACCATCACGACCCAGCTGATCACGGCCATGATGGCCAGGATCCCGATGACGACCCATCCGTCGAGCGTCACGGATTTGAGGATCACCGCGAAGTAGCCGCTCAGCCAACTGGCGGTCTCCTCGTCGACGCTGAACGAGATGAGTTTGCCGTTGTCCGGTCCCTGCCCGATCGCCGCCAGCTTGATGAAGCCCGCCGGGCGCGCCACCTTGGCGATCTGCATTTCGTCGATGTCGCCGATGAAGCCCGCCGAGCCGGCCGCCGGCGGTGCGCTTGCGCTTGGGGCTGCCGCATCGCCAGCCGGCGGCGACGGCGACGCCGACGAATCCGCCGGCGCGCTCGGAGGAGACGCAGCAGCGGCGTCCTGGGCCGGCGACGCCGATGCACCGCCGTCGCGCCCGACGGACGCGGGACCCGTCATGGTCGGCAGCGCCGCCGCTAAAGTCGAGAACGGGTTGCCATCGAGATAGAGGGTGATCTGGCCTGATTTTGCGACCACCGCGAGATGATGCCAGGTCGACGCAGGCATCGCCGCGCCCTCGCCACTGCGTTGCACGTTGCCGGCGTTCGTGACTTCGACAAATGGCACGCCGTTGTCGAGACCGACCAGCAACGCGTTCGCGCCTTCGCGCCTGCCGTACAGCACCGACCTTGGTTGTGGCGATGCCATCTTGAACCAGGCGGACCAGGTCAGTTCTGCCCCCTCGGCAACCACCAGCGAGGGTGAGCCCGGGAGCGTGGCTGGCGTTTGTCCGTCGAGGCGCGCGCCCTGGCCGATGATGGCGCCGTCCGCCCCGGGCAGCGCGCTCTGCGCGCCGTTGGCCCAGGCCGAGACGTCCTGCGCCGGCGCGCCGCGGTCGTTGAAGTGATACACCAGCACGGTGTCCGGATCGTACGTGCCCTTGGCGTCGACCGCGGCCGGTACCTTCGGATTGCCGTAGTAGAGAAAAATATCGGTCTTCGCGCCGGGCTTGAGGTCCGGCACGCCGACCCAGATCAGCGCCTCGCCAAGCAGGGAGTCGTACTTTTCAACGTGATGCTTGAGCGGCGTCTTGTCGTCCGAGGCAATGAATCGCAGGTCACCGCCGTCCTCCTTGGCCGAGCCAAAGCGGAAGTTGCCGACATGCAGCCGCACCAGCAGCGGCGAGGCGCCGATCGGATCGCTGATGGAAGCTCCCGACGCGCTGGTGTCGAGCGTGATCTTCTTGCGCATTGTCCATTGATCGTTCCACCAGGCCGATGCCGGCTGCGACCACAACGTGATGGTACCGACAGCAAGGACGAGCGCGATCGCATGGAACAGGCGCGCGCCAAGAGAGCGGGTTGCTGCGAGCGGCATCAGAATTCTCCCCACACTCGGAACTTGACGTGCGGATCATGAGCTTGGGTCTGGTTCTGACTGATCATGGGAATGCCGACCAGCACCAGGCCGTTAAAGTATTTCAGGAATCTTATGCGCGTTCCGACGCCATAGCTGCCGAGATCGAACTGCGCCTGCTGCTCGGGCAGCGGGTTGAATATCCGCGTGCGCCCGCCGTCGGCGAAAATGAAGAATCGCCAATCGTTGACTGGATTGAACTTGATCGCCTCTCCCGTCGGGTTCGGCAGCTTCTGCTCCAGATACTGGCCAAGGTTCTGCGAACGCAGCTCGACTGTGCCGGAAAATCCGTAGTCGCCGAGAACTTCCGATTCTGCATAGCCTCGCACGGTGTCGAGACCGCCAATGCTGTACTGCTCGCTGGAGACCAGCGGCTGATCGGCAGCCTGGCCTTGCACCTTGACGAAGAACTGCCCGCCACCGGGTATTTCGTGCGTATGCGACAGGTCGAGGCGGAGATGAACGAAGTTGGAGGTCGCCTTGAAACGACGATTGTCGAACACATCGGGCGCGCTGCCAGGCCCACGCAAGCCCGCCGTTAACGTCGCATCCAAGATGGTCTGCCGCCCCTCTCCGATGAATGACGCGTTGTAGCTGGTGACCAGCGGCACGTACTCGATCGGCGCGGAGACCCTGCTGTCCGGTGTGCCGAAATTGATGATCTGTCCGAAACTCTTGTAGTCGGCACCGACGGACAGAGTGTGGAACAGCTCGCCCTTGCTGGGCAGCGTGACGATCGCGCGCGTGCCAACCTGATGGCCGGGGCCGATGACGTTGGCGCCTCCAACGGTAGCTACATCGCTGTCGGTATTGAGGCCGTAGACCAGGACGTTCAGCCACTCCAAAGGGGTGCGCGCCACATAGGATGCGGAGAAAACCTTGGAGTCCTTCGGCCGCAGCGGCGCTTCCTGATAGGTGGCGCTGATCGAGTGCCCGGCCTGCCACAAATTGTCGTAGCGCAGCGTCGCCGACATGCGCAGCGGAGTGGTGTTGGGACTATAGCGATTGTTGACTTCGAATGATCCGTGCAGCGGATAGGTGTCTTCGACATTGAGATCGACATCCACCGTGCCCGGCGTGACGCCCGCTCGCAAAGCCGGCGTGACTTTCCGATCCGGCCAACGATTCAGCGTGACAATGTCCTTTGTGACTTCCTTGAAATTGGGCAGCGTACCCTTCTGCAGCGAAGGGGCGGTTTCCTTGATCCGGTCGAGATCGAAATAGCGGGACCCCTTGACGCGCAATTGTCCCACCTTGTTCTCGGTGACCTTCAGGACGACGAAGCCCCGCAACGCATTCTGCGGCGGGACTGACACGGAAACCGTCTGCAAGCCCTTCTCGTGATAGGCCTTTTCGAGCGCGGCGCGCGCCTTCTCGACGTCGGCCTCGGTGCGGTTCGGACCGAGAAATGGATACACCGCCTCTTCGACTTCGATCTGCGGCAAGGCCTCGGCGCCTTCCACGCGATATTCGTCGATGTCGAAACGTTGTTTCGCCTTGGCGGCCTTCTCGTCCTCCGGTTTGGCCCCCTTCTTGGCGGGCTCCGATCCGTTTGCGCCGGGTTTGCCTTGCGCATCGCCGCCGCGTTGTTCGCTCTGCGCTTGCGGAGCGCCGGCTGCGGTCCCTTTTGCGGATTCATCCGGCTTTGCGTGAGCGTCGGATGCGGCAAAGGCCACCAGAGCCGTGCTCAACAAGGCGCGGACGCGCAAACCGGCCAGACCAGACCGCAGGCTGCCTCGAAGAAGACGCGAGGGCTGCGCGTCAACAACGGCGCATGGACCTCGGGTATCTCGCAACTGTCCGACCGTCATTGCCCCAACTCAATGCTACCCCAACGGAATTCCACGAAGATGCGTCCGTGTCTTCCGTCAACATCCCACTCTTGCCGATCTCCATCGAGGCCGGCTGCTCAAATCTTCTTCGCGGCGCCAGTGTGCGACCCTGTCGACTTGCGGATGACACTCGCTCTCAGAAGACGGTTCTTATCCCGCTGGATCCCGTCATCATCGACACAAGAGCTGAAGTGCCGCGTCACGTGCCACTGCACGGCCCCAAACGCGCGGTGACACTGCCCAATCTTTGTGAAGGACTCATGTCAGATTCTCTTCGAGCAATGCGATGAAGTCGGATGAAGTCGTAGGTGTAATATGTTCGC
>Ga0081540_1003566_pt1 | contig 12238 bp, 11 predicted proteins | sample TabmetS2T1R1_FD_71024 | JGI IMG/M metagenome (GOLD analysis project Ga0081540, IMG submission 71024) | Tabebuia heterophylla rhizosphere microbial communities from the University of Puerto Rico - S2T1R1 | ecosystem: Host-associated > Plants > Roots > Rhizosphere ...
GGGTGAGCGCGCAGGCCCGGCCGGTCGCGTCGGTCAGCAGGTCGAGCACCAGCGCGTGCTCCACCATGCGGATCCACGGGTCGCGGCGGACCGCGGCGTGCAGGGCGCGCTGCACCTCGGCACCGGTCGCGTCGCCGCCCGCGTGCACGATCCGGTTCGCGTGGTGCCCGCCCTCGCGGCCCAGCATGAGGCGGCCGTCCGGGTACCGGTCGAACTCCGCGCCCCAGCGCATCAGCTCGCGTACCCTCGTCGGCCCCTCGTTCACGAGCACCTCGACGGCGACCGGGTCACCCAGCCCGACCCCGGCCACCAGCGTGTCCTCGGCGTGTGCCGCCGGCGTGTCCAGCGGGTCGAGTACCGCGGCGATGCCGCCCTGTGCCCACCGGGTCGATCCGTCGTCGATGTTCACCTTGGTGACCACGGTGACGTGCAGCCCCGCCTCGCGCAGGTGCAGCGCGCAGGTCAGCCCGGCCACCCCGGAACCGACCACGACCACGTCAGTGGTCTCCGCCCAACCGGGCTCCGGAGCGAGCAGTCGGGTCGGCAGCGCGGGCAGATCCATTCGGATAGTCAAACTCACCTGGTCAGTGCGGTAGCGGCCGGGTACCCAGACTGCGAATCGTGCCACGCATCCGGTCGGCGGACACGGCGTAGCAGGCGAACGTCTGATCGCTGCCCAACCAGGTCTGTGCCGTCGTCGGGCCGACGTAACCGGCGGTCAGATCCGGTCGTTGGGCGTCCGGACCCAGGCCGAGGTAGGTGCGCACGGCGTCGCCGCAGCCCCGGCTCACCGTGGTCTTCACGGCAGCCAGATCGAAGGGGGCGTTCGCCGGGGTCAGCGTGTAGGTGCCCACGAACTCGCCGTTGTGGGGCTGCTCACACGGGGTGTACCCGCCGTCGAGCGCGCAGGTTGCTGCCAGCGCGTCGGAGGCGCCCTTCAGGCTGGCGGTACGGGTGGCGAACCGGGTACCGGCGGCGTCCGCCGTCTCGGCCAGCGCGCACCCGAAGAAGCCGTCGCGCTGCGACCCGATCCAGTCGGCCAGGATGGTGACCCGGGACTGGTGCCAGTTGGCGCCCAGGTAGGTCGAGGCGAAGCCGCCGCAGGCCCGGCGCACCTCGACCAGCATCAGGTTGGCGGCGACGGTGCCATTCTGGCCGCCGCCCCGGCTCTGCCGCACGAGATCGTGGTCGGCCTGCCCGACGTAGTAGACCTCCGCGGTGTGCGGGCCGGAGCAGGAGGCGTCGGTGCCCGTCCACGGGAACGGCCTGGTGGCGGCGGACGGCTCGACCCGCCAGCAGGAACCCAGCGCCGGCGCGCTCGCGGGCGGCTGCGCCGACACCGGGTCGGGCCGGTTGAACCACCACGCCGCGGCGCCCACCAGAGCGAGCACGGCCACGATGCCGGCCAGCACCACGCCCCAGCGCCGCGACATCGCCGCCTCCTTACCCGTCGGTAACCTGCCGTCGCAGCTTAGGCGACGACCTGCCTGACGTCGAGTACGAGGAGGTCAGACCTTGGGCGTGCGGTTGCCGAAGCCCTTCACGCTGCCGGTGAACCGGACGCCGTTGACCGCGCCGTTCTTGAAGCCGAGGACGACGCAGCGGATCGTACGGTCGCCCAGGGTCCAGCGGTCCTGGTCAAACGGCTCCCAGCTCCAGCCGAGCACCGTGTTGGTGTCCCTGCCGCCGGACAGGCCGAGGAACTGCGCGACAACGCCCTCGCAGCCCTTCCCGCCGATGTCGTCGCGGGTCTTCTCGTCCGCCGGCCACGGCACGTTGGGCGCCGTGAACAGCCCGGCGACCTCACCGTTGTGCGGCTGGGTACACGGGACGAACTGGTCCCACTTGGAGTGGTCCTTGTCGGTGTCCGAGACGACGATGCAGGTGATCGCCAGCGGCCGCGCCCCGCGCAGGCCGTCCTTCGCGGTCCCGCTGGCCACGACCTGGTACTGCGTGTCGGTGTACCGCTCGATGTCGCACCGGTACCAGCGGGCGCCGCCCTTCCACGCCGCGTCCACCGGCACCGTGACGTCCAGCGTCATCGGGCCCAGGTAGTAGTCGTCACCGAGGTAGGCGACGGCGTTCTTCCGGCAGTCGGCGAACGTGGTGGCCAGGGCCGGGCTGCCCTTCGCCGGCGCGCCGGACCGGTCGGCGTCGCCACCGGTGAAGGTACCGACGTAGACCGTCTCGGTGTCGTGGGTGGCCGTACACGGCACCGTGGTCTCGTCGCCGGTACCGAAGCCGGTGGGCCGGGTGGGGTAGCAGACGCCCGCCACGGGTACCGACACCTTCGCCACCGGCATCGCCGGCCAGGCGTTGGTGAGGTTGCCGTCCACGTTCGGCGGCATCGACGTGCAGCCGGCCAGTGCGGCCACCGCCCCGAGCGTGACCAGCACCGTCGCGAACCGTCGCCTCATCGTCATCCCTTCGGTGCCTGGTCCTTGATGCCCTTGACACTGCCCACGAACTTTCCGCTCCTGGTGTACGCGTAGGCGAAGCACTGGGTGGTCCGGTTGCCCAGCTTCCACGCGTCCTCGTCCCAGCCCAGCGCCCACCAGCCCACCGCCTGGTTGCGCCACTGGCTGACGCTCTGGTAGCCGAGGAACGCGGCGACGACCGGCATACAGCCGTCCTTGAGCATCTTGTCCCGGCCCGCCTTGTCGGCCGGGAAGGGCACGTTGGCGGCCGTGAAGGTACCGGCGAACTCCGCCGCGTGTGGCGACGCGCACTGGGCGACCCTGGTCGTCTGGATCTGATGACCGCTGTCCTCGGTCGTGTCCACGCACGCGTAGGCCGACACCCGGGCGCCGGTCAGGTCTCCCTTGAGCGAGTCGTGGCTGACCCAGTTGCTGCCGAACGGGTCGCTGAGGTGCACGAGGTCGCAGCGGAACCAGCGGGCGCCGCCGCGCCAGGCGGCGTTGGTGGGCAGCTCCACCTCGATCCGGACCATGGCCGAATGCGGATCTCCGCCGAGGTAGCCGGCGACGCCCTTGCCGCACTGGTCGTAGACGGCCGGCATCGCCGGGCCGTCAGCGTCGGGAACCGCCGAACGTTGTGCGTCGGCGCCGGAGAAGGTCCCCACGAACGCGGTCTCGGAGTAGTGCGATGTCGCGCAGTCGACGGTGTTGACGTCGGTGGACCACACCCGGACGATGCGGCCGGGAGCCGTGTACTGCCCCGGGTAGCAGGCGCCCACCACCGGTACCGAGACCTTCGCCTGGGGCATCGCCGGCCAGCCGTTGGTGAGGTCGCCGTCCGTACCCGCGGGGCGCCCGCCGCAGCCGGCCAGCGCAAAGACCACACTCAGTGCGATCGATGCCGCGACAGCCCGCCGCATGTTGCCTCCCCGTGTTGCTGGCGAGGCAGCATACGAAGGGCCGGCGGCGGGGCGCAAGGCCCGGCGAGCCGCGCGGCTTGTCGGAGCGGCGCCGAGGAAGGCGTTCGTCCGTCAGCCGACGGGTACGGCGTCCCCCCGGGTCGGGTCGCCCACGAGACCGTCGGGTGCGGCGGCCGGGTCGGCGCCCAGCTCGATGATCCGGTTGGCCGCGTCGACGTGCACGATCCTCGGCTGGTACCGGCGGGCGAGGGCGTCGTCGAACTGACCGTAGGCGATGAGGATCACCAGGTCGCCCGGGTGGACCAGGTGCGCCGCCGCCCCGTTGATGCCGATCACGCCGGAGCCGCGGGTACCGGGGATGACGTAGGTCTCCAGCCGGGCGCCGTTGGTGACGTCCACGATCGCGACCTTCTCGCCGGGCAGCAGGTCGGCGGCGTCCAGCAGGTCCTCGTCCACCGTTACCGAACCGACGTAGTGCAGGTCGGCCTGGGTGACCGTGGCCCGGTGGATCTTCGACTTGAGCATGGTGCGCAGGTAGGTCACGCGATCTCCAGGGCGGTGTTGTCGATCAGCCGGGTGGTGCCGACCCGGGCCGCGATCAGCAGCCGGGCCGACCCGTGCTCCGGGGTGGGTCCGAGGTCGGGGCCGGTCAGGGCCAGGTAGTCCAGCTCGACGCCGTCGCCGAGCGCGGCTTGGGCCGCCGCCAGGACGGCCTGCGGGGTCGCGCCGGGACCGCGTCCCGCCGCGGCGCCGGCGGCCAGCGAGGCGGACAGAGCCAGAGCGGCTCGCCGCTGGTCCGGGTCGAGGTAGCGGTTGCGGCTGGACCTGGCCAGGCCGTCCGCCTCGCGTACCGTCGGCACGCCGACGATCTCCACCGGCACGTCGAGGTCCCGCACCATCGCGCGTACCAGCGTGAGCTGCTGGTAGTCCTTCTCGCCGAAGAACGCGAGGCCGGGTGTGGTGAGCTGGAGCAGCTTGAGCACCACGGTCAGCACACCGTGGAAGAAGCCCGGGCGGCTGGCGCCCTCGAGTACCTCGCCGACCGGTCCCGGGTTGACGCGCACCGAGGGCTGCCCGGCCGGGTACACGACGGGGACGGTGGGCGCGAACACCACGTCGACACCGTTGCGGGCGCAGATCGCCAGGTCCCCGTCGAGGGAGCGCGGGTACCGCTCGAAGTCCTCGTTCGGCCCGAACTGCAACGGGTTCACGAAGATCGTGACCAGCACCTCGTCGGCCCGCTCCCGGGCGGCCCGGATCAGCGCCTCGTGCCCGTCGTGCAGGGCGCCCATGGTCATCACGACCGCGACGGCGCCGGTCATCTTCGCGCGGGCGTCGGCCAACTCGGCCCGGTTGGTCGCCAGGATCATGCCCGCGTCTTCCCTTCGAGGGCGTCGAGGAGGGCGGCGGCCTCGTCCGGGCCCAGCCGGCCGGCGGCCAGCGCCCGGGCCGCCGTGCGGCGGGCCAGCACCAGGTAGGCGGGTGCCGCGTCGGGCGCCGCCTCGGTCAGGACCTCGACGTGCCGGCGGACGGTACCGGCGTCACCGCGGGACACCGGACCGGTCAGGGCGGCATCGCCCAGCCGCAGCGTGTTGTCCAGGGCGGCGTGCAGCAGCGGGTCGAGCACCCGTTCGGGCTGCCCCACCCCGGCCTCGCGCAGCCGGTCCATCGCGTCGTTGACCAGGGTGACCAGGTGGTTCGCGCCGTGCGCCAGGGCCGCGTGGTAGAGCCCGCGACGCTCCTCGGGAATCCACTCGGGCGTGCCGCCCAGGTCCCGGACCAGCGCCTCGGCGGCCGGCCGGACGTCGGCCGGCGCGGTCACCCCGAACGAGATGCCCTTGCGCAGCCGGTCGAGGTCTGCCTGGCTGCCGGCGAACGTCATCGCCGGGTGCAGGGCGAGCGGTCGGGCGCCCAGGGCGACGGCCGGCTCGAGTATCGCGACGCCGTGCGCGCCGCTGGTGTGGGCGACGATCTGCCCCTCGTGAAAGGCGCCCGCCTCGGCCAGCGCGGCCACGAGCGCGGCGAGGGCGTCGTCGGGTACCGCGAGAAGGAGCAGGTCGGACGCGAGTTCGGCGGCCGACGGCGGGCGGGACCGGTCGGCGACGCCGGTCACCCGGTAGCCCGCGTCGGCCAGCGCGGCGGCCATGATGCTGCCCACCCGGCCGCTGCCGACGATGCCGACGGTGTTCACGCGCAACGGTGCGCTCATCTGACGATCCAGTCCTCGGACGTGGGGTACCGGTCGTGACCCAGTATCCGGCGGTTCGCCCACCTCCGCAGCGGCCTGTGGCGATCTTCACTCGGCGGCCGGGCCACACGGGTAGGTTGCCCTGGTGCGCTGGCGGACGGCCATGGAGCGGGCCCTCTACGGGCCGGGCGGCTTCTACGTGTCCGGGGATCGGCCGGACCGCCACTTCCGCACCAGCGTGCACGCCTCCGCGCTGTTCGCCGGGGCGGTCGCCGAGCTGCTGCGGCGGGTCGACCGGGCGCTGGGGGAACCCCCGGCGTTCGACGTGGTCGATGTCGGGGCGGGCCGCGGCGAGCTGCTGGTCGCGCTCCTCTCCCTGGTACCCGACGGGGTGCGCACCCGGCTGCGGCCGCTGGCGGTCGAGGTGTCCGGTCGCCCGGCCGGCCTGCCGGCCGAGGTCGACTGGCGGGCGGACCTGCCCGACCGGGTCACCGGGCTGCTGCTGGCCACCGAGTGGCTGGACAACGTGCCGCTGGACCTCGCGGCACTGGACGGCGACGGGGTCGCCCGCTACGTCGAGGTGTCCGGGGACCTCGGTGAGCCTCTGTCCGATGTGGACGCCCGATGGCTGGAGCGCTGGTGGCCGCTGACTCCGGGCGCCGTCGCGGAGATCGGGGTACCCAGGGACGAGGCGTGGCGTACCGCTGTGTCCACTGTGGAACGTGGGTTGGCGCTGACCGTCGACTATGGACACCTGCGGGACGGGCGGCCGGTCGCCGGTACCCTGACGGGCTTCCGGGCGGGTCGGCAGGTCCCGCCGGTACCGGACGGGGATTGTGACCTGACCGCCCACGTCGCCTTCGACGCGCTCGCCACGCCGACCTCGACGCTGCTCGCGCAGCGGGAGGCGCTGCACCGGCTCGGCGTGTCGGGCGCCCGGCCGCCGCTGTCCCTGGCGTCGACCGACCCGGCGGCGTATGTCCGGGCGCTGGCCACGGCGGGCGCGGCGGCCGAGCTCACCGAGCCGGCGGGCCTCGGCGCACATCTCTGGCTCCTGGAGCCGATAGCCATAGAATCACCGCTGTGACCCGCGAGGTGGTGGTCGGCACCGGCGCCGGGCTGGACACCGCCGACATGGTGCTCAACATCGGCCCGCAGCACCCGTCGACGCACGGCGTGCTGCGGCTGCGCCTGGTCCTCGACGGCGAGCGGGTGGTGACCTGCGAGCCGATCGTCGGGTACATGCACCGGGGCGCGGAGAAGCTGTTCGAGGTGCGCGACTACCGGCAGATCATCGTGCTGGCCAACCGGCACGACTGGCTGTCCGCCTTCGCCAACGAGCTGGGCGTCGCGCTGGCCGTCGAGCGGATGATGGGCATCGAGGTACCGGAGCGGGCCGTCTGGCTGCGCACCGCGCTCGCCGAGCTGAACCGGGTGCTCAACCACCTGATGTTCCTCGGCTCGTACCCGCTGGAGATCGGCGCGATCACCCCGGTCTTCTACGCCTTCCGTGAGCGCGAGACGCTCCAGGCGATCATGGAGGAGGTCTCGGGCGGGCGGATGCACTACATGTTCAACCGGGTCGGCGGCCTCAAGGAGGAGGTACCGGCCGGCTGGACGCGGCGCGCCCGGCAGGCGATCGGGGAGGTCCGGCGGCGCATGCCCGACCTCGACCACCTGATCCGGCGCAACGAGATCTTCCTCGCCCGTACCGTCGGCGTCGGCGTGCTGACCGCGGCACAGGCGGCGGCCTACGGCGCGTCGGGTCCGGTGGCCAGGGCCGCCGGGCTGGACATCGACCTGCGGCGCGACGAGCCCTACCTGGCCTACGGTGAGCTGTCGGTACCGGTGGTCACCCGCACGGCCGGCGACTGCCACGCCCGGTTCGAGTGCCTGCTGGACCAGGTGTACGTGTCGCTCGACCTCGCCGAGGCGTGCCTCGACCGGGTCGACCAGATATCGGGTCCGGTGAATGTCCGGCTGCCCAAGGTGGTCAAGGCGCCGGAGGGGCACACCTACGCGTGGACCGAGAACCCGCTGGGCATCAACGGCTACTACCTCGTCTCCCGGGGCGAGAAGACGCCCTGGCGGATGAAGCTGCGCACGGCGTCGTTCGCCAACGTGCAGGCGTTGTCCACGCTGATCCCGGGCTGCCTGGTACCGGACCTGATCGCGATCCTCGGCTCGATGTTCTTCGTGGTCGGCGACATCGACAAGTGACGGGCGGCCGCTACTTCCAGCGGTCGTCGGTCAGCTCGAAGTCCAGGCGGCGCGGGCGGGTGGCCCGGCCCGGATCGGTCGGCTCGCGCTCCCAGCGGTCGTCCGCGTCGTCCCGTCGGCGCCGCGATCCACGCGGTTCGAAGTCGGCGTCCCTGTCCCGGTCACGCGGATCCCGGTCGCGCACGTCCCGGTCCCTGGGGTCCCGCTCGCGCGGCTCCCGGTCACGCAGCACGTCCCGGTCACGCAGCACATCGCGGTCGCGTAGGTCCCGGTCGCGACGGGCCGGCGACTCGTCCGACCGGCTCGACGCCCAGGACGGTACCGGCTCACCGCCGGCCGGCAGCGCGGGCGCCGAGCGGCGGTCCCGGGCCGGCTCCGACCACGACAGCGGCTCGTCGTCCTCCGCGGCGCGGCGCCGCCCCGGCCGGCTCTCCGGCGACCAGCTCTCCTCGCGCTCGCGGCGGTCCCGCCGGGTCTCGGCGTCCTCCCGGCGCACCGCCGCCCAGCGGTCTTCGATCCTCAGCTCGGTACCCGACCCGTCGGTGCGTACCTCGGCCCTGCGCTCGCCCATCCGCAGTTCGCGGCCGCGGTCGTCGGCGCGCACGGCGGCCCACCGGTCGCCGATCGAGCGCAGGCCCGACCAGTGCGGCTCGTCCGCGTCCTGCGCGGAGCGCTGGGCCGGGATGGCCAGGCCACCCGAGTCCGGTTCGAGGGAACGGCTCAGCGCGCCGCTCTCCTCCAGCCGGGCGCGCAGCCGCTGCTCGGTCCAGGACTCCTCGCGCGGCGCGGGGCGCTCGGGCTCCGCCGCCCGATCGGCACGCCTGCCCCGCTCGGAACGCTCGCCGCGCTCGGCCGGATCCGTCGGGTCGGCCCACTCCGCGCGGTCGGACCGCCCGGACCGGGCGAACCGGTCGCCGCGCTCGCCGTCCAGGTCTCCGCGGCCGTCGCGGACCCGGCCGGGGTCGGTGTCGCGCCCGGGCGCCCGGCCCCGCTCCGACTCCCAACCGCGCTCGGATTCCCAGCCACGGGCGGACTCCCAGCCCCGTTCGGCCTGCCAGCCGCGCGACGCCTCCCAGCCCTGCCCGCGGCCACGGCCGCCGCCCCAACTGTCGCCGGTGTCCGGCTCGGGCGCCTCGTCCCGGTCCCGGCCGCCGTCGCGCGCGGCCTGCCGGTCGCGGGTGTTCTCCCAGTCGCGGTCCCGAGCGGCGTCCCGGTCACGCCCGGCGTCGCGGCCCGCGTCACGGTCGGACCGGCCCGCCTCCCGTCGGCCCAGGGAAGCCGGCGACGCCGGCTCGACCGGGCGGGCGCTCGCGTAGACCCCACCGCCGCCGTAGACCGTGCCGCTCCGCTCCGCCTCCGCGTGCGGGTCCACGATCGTCTGCCGGGTCGTCTCCCGGACCGTCTCGGTGTGCCGCACCACGCCGCCACCGACCATGGCGCTGCCCATCGCCACGGACGGCGGGGGTACCGCCGCACTGCGCCCGACCGTCGCGGGCCGGGCCTCGGAGCGCTCCTGGCCGCCCGTGCGCGCGGACTCGCGCACCGACTCCATCTGGCCGCGCACCGACTCGACCTGCCCGCGGACGTGCTCGACCTGGCCGCGCACGGACTCCAGGTTGTCGTAGAGCGCGTGCAGCTTCTCGGAGAACGCCTTGTGGGTGGCCCGGGCGGCGGTGGAGATGTCCTCCCGCACGTCGGCGCGCAGCATGTCGACCTCGTCGAGGATCGTCTCCTCGAGCTCGACCTTCACGCTGGTCGCGTCGGGCCGAAGCATGATCGACAAACCGACGAGGACCACCGCGAGGATGGCCAGCACCGCCGCGACCTTGAGCGCCGAAGCACCGCTGCCGATGAGCACCAGCAGCGCCGCCAGCGGAGCCAGGCCCACCCCGGTCCAGAAGACCACGGTCAGGAGCCGTCCACCTCGCCGGTCCTCCTGGGTCTCCGGGGGCGGCATGGCTGTAGAGGTTACCGAGCGTTCGCGATTATGGAAACCGGTACGCCAACCGGCCCCGGACCGCTACGATCCGGGGCCGGTACGAGCGGATCCGGCTAGCTCGCGAGGGCGGCGTCCGAGGAGAACACCAGGCCCATCGTGATCTGGCCACTGGTCAGCGCGGTCTTGGTCAGGTTCCCGCCGCTGTCCAGGGACTTGAAGTTACCGAACGTGATGTTGTACTTACTCTCCAGGCCCTGCTGGCAGAACGGCCGCTGCGGGCACTCCGCCGGACCGCCCAGTACCGAGTCCTTCCCGCTGCACTTGCTGGCGAAGTCGGACAGGGTCTTGAGCGAGTACTTGTCGGCCGTCGCCTTGGTGACCGCGAAGGCGTTCTGGTCGGCCGCCTTGGCCGCGTCGCCGAAGGTCAGGCCCTTCTTGTCGCCGAGCGCCTTGAGCGCCGTGACCGTGGCGTTCAGGTCGCTGGACGCCGCCGGGGACGGGCTGGGCCCGTTGACCTTCCCGTTGAGGAACTCCGCGAGGGTGGCGGCATACTCCGGTACCACCTGGATCTGGCCCTGCTCGAGGGCCGGCTCGTAGAGCTCCCGGTTGCCGATGGTCTGGGTCGTGGCGTTGTAGCCGGCCGCGACCAGAACGATCTTGTAGAGCTCGGCCACCGTCTGGTTCTCGCTGAAGTTGGCCGCCCCGACCACGATGTTGCCGCCGGCGCCCTTGGTGATGCCACTGGTCAGGTTGTTGCTCTGGGCGAAGTCGGCGGCCGCCGCGGCCGACGACTTGTGGTCGACGTCGGTCGCCTTGTTCAGTGCCACCAGCTTCGGGGTGTCCAGCGCGGCGGAGACCTTGTTCAACGCGGCGAGCAGCTCCGGGCTGGAGGCCTTCGTGTTGACCGCCGGAATGATGTTGTCGGTGTTCTGCAGGTGCTTGTCGTCGTCGAGGACGACCAGCTGGGTACCCGCGACGGGCGCGCATCCGCCCGCGCCGGCCGCGCTCGGCGGCGCCGCCGTACCCGACGATCCGGCCTTGCCGCAGCCGGCAAGTACGCCCGCGGCGGCGACGAGGCCTACCACGCCCAGCGCCACGCGCGAAGTCCTAAGCATTTTGAGGTGCCCGCCTTCCGTGTCCCGGCCCGACCCCACCGGTCGCGCCGCGTGTCCGACGAGCGGCATCTGTGTGAGTACCGCTCCCTTGAGCCCCTCAAGCTCAACATTGCGGATCGGGGTCGGCAACCAGAATGCCGATCTCGTTAGGAGACCTTCATCAACTCCGTAGTGACCGCGATCACTTCTTCGGCTCACTGGCCGTCGACGGCCGCCAGGCGGGTCGGGCGGATGCGCGGCGCGCGCCGCAGCGGTCGGGGCGTGACCAGCCGCTCGACCACCGCGAACACGCCCTCGACGACGAGCGCGAGGCCGGCGACCAGGATGCCGCCGGCGAGCACCTGCCCGCCGGCCACCGACAGGCCCAGCCCGAAGCCCCGGGAGATGATCTCCCCCAGCCCGCCACCGGCGGCCAGGGAGGCGAGGGTCGCGGTCGCCACGACCTGTACCGCGGCGGTCCGGAACCCGGCGGCCAGGTACGGCACGGCCAGCGGCAGCTCCACCCGCCAGAGCATCTGCCAGCCGGACAGCCCCATCCCCCTGGCCGCCTCGCGCACGTCGGAGTCGACCTCGCGCACCCCGGTGTACACGTTGGCCAGCAGTGGCGGTATCGCGAACACGGCGAGCGCCAGCACGATGCTGGTCTCCGTGACGCCGATGAAGCTGATCAGCGGGAAGATCTCGAGCAGGGCCAGCGTCGGGATCGCGAGCGTCACGTTGGACACCAGCACGACGAAGCCCCCACCCCGGCCCACATGGCCGAGCCAGAGGCCGAACGGCCAGGCCACGAGGCAGCCGAGCAGCACGGCCAGCGCGGACAGGCGCAGGTGCTGCAGCAGCAGGTCGAAGATCCCGGTGTTCGGGTTTGTCCAGTTCAGCGGGTCGTTGAGCCAGGTGATCGCCTGGTTGATGTAGTTCACGACGAGGCCCTCCGGCGCCACGGGGTCAGCAGGCGGCCAACGGTGGTGAGCACCAGGTCCAGTACCAGCGCCAGGAGCACGGCGGTGACCGTCGCGGTGGCGATCTCGGCCCGGTAGTTGGAGTGGAAGCCGTGGTTGATGAGCTGGCCCAGCCCGCCGTGGCCGACCAGGATGCCGACCGTGGTCAGCGCGACCGTGGACACCGTGGCCAGCCGGAGCCCGGTCAGGATGCCCGGCATGGCCAGCGGCAGCTCGATGCGCAGCAGCCGGGCGAACCGGCCATACCCCATGCCCCGGGCCGCGTCCAGGACGTCCTCGGGTACCTGGTTGAGGCCTGCCAGGGCATTCCGGACGATCATCAGCAGGGCGTACAACACGAGGCCGATCAGGACGGTCAGCCGCCCGATGCCGAGTATCGGCGCCAGGAAGGCGAACAGGGCCAGGGACGGGATCGTGTAGAGGACGCCGGAGAGTGCGAGAATCGGGCCGGACAGGCGCCGGTACCAGTAGGCGAGCACG
>Ga0081540_1003567_pt1 | contig 12233 bp, 17 predicted proteins | sample TabmetS2T1R1_FD_71024 | JGI IMG/M metagenome (GOLD analysis project Ga0081540, IMG submission 71024) | Tabebuia heterophylla rhizosphere microbial communities from the University of Puerto Rico - S2T1R1 | ecosystem: Host-associated > Plants > Roots > Rhizosphere ...
ACTGGGGATTGTCCGATTTCTGTGGCTTTGCCTCCGACTCCGTCTGCTCTGCCGCTTGCACGGGTTCGGACTGGACCGCCGCTATGGTTTCCGGCTTGGTCTCGGGCTTGGTTTCGGGCGTTTCGGGCTTCGTCTCGGGCGTCTCGGCTTTCGGCTCGACAATGGCGATGGTGGCCGTGCCCCGATCAACCTTCCAGGTTTCGCTGGTGATCTTGCCGTCGCGATAGACCAGCATGAACTTCACCGGCACGTCGGTCGCTCCTTTGAATGCCACGCGGGCATTCACGGTCGAGCCCTTGCCTTCCGGCGTTTCGTTGAGCTCCAGGACCTCAACGGTGAACGTGCCAGCGGCCGCGGAGAACCTCTTCCACACGCCCTTGATGTCATCCTTGCCCTTATAAAAACCGGCTAGCGGCCCGCCAATCCAGCGGAATTCAGCATTTTCGGCATAGAAGGACGCGATGGTTTCAGCATCGCCACTTGTAATCGCCTGGAAGTAAGCTTCAGCACGAATTGCATCATCGCCAGCATAGGAGGGAGCGATACCAAGCAACAGAAAAGTGGTGGCCGCGACCACCGCTAGCCCTAGGGCGGATTTATTTTTCATGGGAGCTTCTCATGGCCTCCGAGGAACGCGCCAACAACAGGCAGTTTGCCACTTTTATTCGAAGAACCTTACAACTTTTTCGTGAATGGCAAACGGGCGCTGGCCCGGTTTTCGCACCGGAGCGCGCGAATGCTGTCACGATCGGCAGCTCGGGGTGAACAATGCCCGAACAGCTTCTCACCGCAAGACGAATGAGAGCCTGTCCGGGTTCACTGCTTTCGCAATATTCTCGCGAAAAACAGAAGTGCCGCGGGGCGGTTCAAAGGCCTCAGTGGTTCAGTTTGGCAAAGGCGTCGCGCGCTGGAGCTGGCATCCGCATCGGCCTGCCGGACCGTCCGACGAGCACAACTTTTACTAGCATTTTGCACAGCGTTACGCCATCGCGATTTACCTGCTGCGTGAGCAAAATATGCGCCCCGCCGATCTCCGCGCATTCGGTCAGGACTTCCAGCACATCGTCGATCCGGGCCGGGCGCAGATAGTCGATCTCCAGACGCCGGACGACGAAGGCGGCCGGCTCGGCGCCGTCACCCGGAGCGATCAGCTCCGCATGGCTGACACCAAGCAGCCGCAGGAAATCGGAGCGGCCGCGCTCGCACCAGCGCAAATAGGAGGTGTGGTAGACGAGGCCGGAAAAATCGGTGTCCTCGAAATAGACGCGCACCGGGAGAATATGCCGGCCGCCCTCGATCCGGCCCGCGAGATCAGGCCAGCGGTCATCAATCGCCGTCATTGTCTGAGGAGGCGGTGTCGAACAGCGAGAACTGCGGGGCGTTCACTGCAGGAGCGGTCAGGCCGAGATGGCGGAATGCCTTGAGCGTCAGTACGCGGCCACGCGGCGTGCGGCCGATAAAACCCTGCTGGAGGAGATAGGGCTCGACCGTTTCCTCGATCGCGTCCTTGGACTCGCTCAGCGCCGCGGCGATGGTTTCAATGCCGACGGGTCCGCCGCCATAATTCACGCCAATGCAGCGCAGATAGCGGTGGTCCATGCCGTCGAGACCCTCAGGATCGACCTCGAGCTGGCGCAGCGCGCCGTCGGCGACGACGGCATCGATCTCGGTCACCCTGTCGACAGCGGCAAAATCACGCACCCGTCTCAGCAATCGCCCGGCGACGCGCGGTGTCCCGCGGGAGCGGCGTGCGATCTCGCGGGCGCCCTCGGCCGTGAGGCGGACGCCGAGCACCCGCCCACCGCGGGTCACGATGTCCTCCAGCTCCTCGACCGTGTAGAAATTCAGCCGGATCGGAATGCCGAAGCGGTCGCGCAGTGGCGTGGTAAGGAGGCCGGTGCGCGTCGTCGCACCGACCAGGGTGAATTTGGCGAGGTCGATGCGCACCGAGCGCGCCGCTGGCCCTTCGCCGATGATCAGATCGAGCTGAAAATCCTCCATGGCAGGGTAAAGGATTTCCTCAACGGCCGGGTTCAGCCGATGGATCTCGTCGATGAACAGCACGTCGCGCTCCTCCAGATTGGTAAGGAGAGCGGCAAGGTCACCGGCCTTGGCGATCACCGGACCTGAGGTCATCTTGAAGTTGACCCCAAGCTCGCGCGAGACGATCTGCGCCAGCGTGGTCTTGCCAAGGCCTGGCGGGCCGGCAAGCAGCACATGATCGAGCGAATCGCCACGGGAACGGGCAGCGTCGATGAACACCTTCAGATTCGCGCGGGCACGTTCCTGGCCGACGAATTCCCCGAGCCGCTGCGGACGAAGGTGGACATCCACCTCATCCTCGTCCATTTTCTCGCGTTCAACCAATCTCGTGTTCATGGGCTAGACCCTAACGGATTCCCGGCCTCGCGCCAAAGCGGGATATTTGCTAAGGGGAGAGAGGGGGGAGCCCCGGCAGCATCGGTCTCGGCGCGCTTCGGCAGGCGTCGTCGAGACGGGGCATTGAGCTCCAGGCAACATTGGGAGGTGCAGGTGACCACCATCGAAGCAAAGCGATCTTTTCCACGGGCAGGCAAACTTGCGATCGGAATGGTGCTAGTCGCCGTGACGGCGTGGACGCCCACGGGTCATGCGCAGTCGCGCATCGACCGGGAGCGAGACCAGATTTTCCAGAATGGCGCCAACGCTGTCGAGCAGCGCGATAAGGAGGCCAAGAGTATTGCAGAGCAGCAAAAGCAGTTGCTCCAGTATCAGATACGCAAGAGCCAGCGGGTGGCCCGCAAAACGCAGTGCAAGTCCGCCGGGCTGCCCAACTGCTGATGCTTTGCAAAGCAAGGCGGTTCAGCGCGCCAGCTCCTTGAGGCCGAGGCGGATCAGTTCTTCGGTCCGTGCGCCTTCGGCTCTCGCGGAGACTGTGGCTATGGCGCCACTGGCTTCGGCCGCGCTGTAGCCGAGATTGATCAGTGCTGAGACGGCGTCGGCGCCGGGCGAGCTTTGGCTGACAGGCGCGCGGCCATTTACGACTTGCGCAATTTCGCCGCTGACCATCAATCCCGGTGCCTTGTCGCGCAGCTCGCTGACGATGCGCTGGGCAACCTTCGGCCCAACGCCCGGTGCGCGCGCAACCTGCGCCTTGTCCTGTAGTGCGATCGCATTGGCGAGGTCCTTCGGCTCCAGCACGCCGAGCACCGAGAGTGCAACCTTCGCGCCGACACCCTGAACGTTCTGCAGCAGCCGGAACCAGCTGCGCTCAGCCTCGGAGAGGAAGCCGTACAGCTTGATCGCGTCCTCGCGGACATGCGTTTCGATCGCAAGAGTAAGTGGCTGGCCGGGCGCAGGGAGCCGCGCCATCACCCGCGCCGGGCAGGCGACTTCATAGCCGACACCACCGACATCGATGATGATCCAGTCCTTGCCGGCGCTGTCCAGCACGCCCCGAAGCTTGCCGATCATTGATAGGCCTCCTACGCGCCGCCGAATCGGCGCGATCTCTCCCGCATGGGGAGCTTGCGGCAAAACCTATCACCGCTCCACTTGCGAGAGGCGGCCTGTGCAAAACCGCGCCCGACACTCGTTTGTGTACGTCCCGACAAGTAGTATCGCGGGGGTTACTTAACCTGTGGCTAGGGGGCAAGAGATCAAAATGCGCAAACGAACAACTGGCTTGGCGCTGTCCGCAATATTGATCTCCGGGTCCATTGCTTGCGGCGAGGAACGTAGCGATGAGATCACTTTTGTCCCACCGGGGTACTCTGCGCAAGTTGAAAGGATTATCAAAGTCATCGCCCTTCCCAGTGGGGGAATCATATTGGATGGGAAGCCGGCGACCCTTGAGAGCCTCAGGAAAATCCTTGCTGCCGCCCGCGGCAAAGTCCTCGTCTGGTACCATCGCAACCCGGATCAGCCGCAGACAGAGGCCCAGCGCAGGGTTGTCAGCCTCATCATCGAAAACAAGGCGCCGGTCAGTCTTTCCGCAAAGCCGGACTTTTCCGACTACGTCGATGAGCACGGGCAGTCACATCCACGCCGGCCATGGGGTACGAAGTTCTAAGGCTACAGTCCGTGCAGCCAGAGCTTGCCCGCTTTCGCGGGGATGACGACTGTGCATGTTGAGCACGTCCTCTATCTAAACCGATCAGGGCATTAGCCCTGGCGGTCGATCGGGGTGGTGCAAACCGCCTCAGCGGGCCGGGATGCGGCTGCGGTCGAGGCGTGGGTCGGCGAGGATCGCTGCGCCGAGATTTGCTGCCTTCCGGTGGTGGGCGTGAGTGATGGCGATGGCGAGGGCATCGGCCGCATCGTCGCTGTTCGGGGCGGCCTTGGGCAGCAGGAAGTCGATCATGGCGCGGATCTGCGTCTTCTCGGCATGGCCGGAGCCGACCACGGTCTTCTTGACCATGTTCGGCGCATATTCGGCCACGCTGAGACCCGCGCGGGCGGGAGCCAGCAGTGCGATACCCCGCGCCTGACCGAGCTTCAGCGTGGCATGCGCGTCACGGTTCACAAAGGTTTCCTCGACTGCGGCTTCGGCCGGCGTCCAGCGGGCAAGAACCTCGCTTAGCCCGTCGAACAGCATAGCCAGCCGCGCCGGCAGCGGCAGCGCGGCGTCGGACGTAACGGTCCCGCACGCGATATAAGTCAGCCGCGGTCCGTCGCTCTCGATCACGCCCCAGCCGGTGCGCCGGAGACCTGGATCTATTCCGATGATGCGTATCACGCCCGCCCCGCCGAATCTGTCTGCGCCGACATTATGCCGACATGCGCTATTTTACGAAGCGGAAAGCCGTATGGGCTTTCCACCCGGGGCAGATTTGCGGGGCTGAGCGTTCCTACCAGCAGACACGGTATTCATCCTTACCAGAGCAGGTCTTGCCGCCTTCTTTGACCACTGGAGGAACGCTGGAGTGCCTGGTCGGCGCTGATTTCTTCGGCTCAGCGGTCGAGGCGGTGCCATCGAAGGTCAGCGTGCTGTCGGCATGGGCGGCCTTCTTCTTTTTCGGCGCTTCGGCTTTTTTGGTTTCGGTCGCCTTAGGCTCGCCGGCTGTCGTGGCCCCAGCCGCATTCTCCGTACCGGTCTTCTTGCTGACAGCCTTCTTGGCCTGCTTGACTGGCGGCTTTGCCTCAGTCTGCTGGGTCTGCCCCGACTGGTCCTGCGCATGGAGCGGAGCCGAAAGCCCAAGCACCGCCAAAACGACTACGCCGGTGAGATATTTCATCGTCCTTTTCCCCGTCATTGCCTGGCCGCCTGAGCCGCTATCGCCCGCCGGGGCTTACGCGCTCAGACGCGCCATCACGCTTTCAGACATGTCGAAATTCGCATAGACGTTCTGCACGTCGTCCGAATCTTCGAGCGCTTCGAGCATCTTTAGCAGCTTTTCCGCCTTGTCGTCATCGACTCCGATAGTATTCTGCGGACGCCAGATGATCCGTGCCGAGATCGGCTCGCCGAATTTCTCCTCCAGACTGCGCGCCACCTCATGAAGCGAGTCGGGAGTTGTATAGAGCCAATGGCCGTCCTCATCGGACTGGCAATCATCGGCCCCCGCCTCCAGCGCCGCCTCCAGCATGGCGTCGGCCGTCGCGACAGAGGCCGGATATTCGATCTCGCCGACCCGGTCGAACATGAAGGACACCGCGCCGGTCTCGCCGAGATTGCCACCATATTTGGTGAAGGTAGAGCGAACCTCGCTGGCGGTACGGTTGCGGTTATCGGTCAGCGTCTCGACGATAACGCCGACGCCACCCGGCGCGAAGCCCTCGTAACGGACTTCCTGATAATCGTCGCCGCCGGCCTCCTGGCTCTTCTTGATCGCGCGGTCGATGTTGTCCTTCGGCATGTTCTGGGCGCGCGCCGCCAATATCGCCGCGCGCAGTCGCGGATTGAAGTTCGGGTCGGGCATGCCGTTCTTGGCGGCCACGGTGATTTCCTTTGAGAGCTTGGAGAAGACCTTGGAGCGCTTCTTATCCTGCGCGCCCTTGCGGTGCATGATGTTCTTGAATTTGGAGTGACCTGCCATAGGAAATCCGTTGCCTGCGAAGGTGAAGCCGGGCGGCTGAGCGCCCGGAGTGTGTCGTCGGGAGTGGAAGGCTTATACGCCCGGATGGCGTGAAAATCCAGCCGCGCCGCCGCTATGGCGCGGCCTCATATCCCGCTTCGGCCCGGAGCGAATTCAAGTCGAGGCGGTGGGTTGACATCGCGATGCGGCCCTGCTCGTCACGCGGCCACTCCGAGATCGGGCGGTCCCAATACAGCTCTACGCCATTCTGATCGGGATCACGCAGATAAAGCGCTTCGCTCACGCCGTGATCGCTCGCGCCGTCGAGGTGGATGCCTGCCGCCTCCACCCGGTGCAGCGCGTCGGCCAGCTCGGCGCGCGTGGGATAGAGGATGGCAAGATGATAAAGGCCGGTCCTGCCGGGCGGCGGCGGCGGTGCGCCAAGGCTTTCCCAGGTGTTGAGGGCGATGTGGTGGTGATACCCGCCCGCGGAGATGAACGCGGCCTGATTGCCGTAAGTGGTGATGAGCTCAAAGCCGAGCACGCCAATATAGAACCGCAGCGATCGCTCGATATCGGCAACCTTCAGATGAACATGCCCGATGCGGACACCACGGCCGATCGGCCGTTCGGGGCGCAGATCGGCAAATCTCGGACGCGTGTTCATGGGACAGCTCCTTGACCTTGAGCTTTGGATGTGGGTATGCGGGACTGCATTTGAAAGAAGAACGGGCAGAACTCTGGAGAAATGCGCAAAGTGACAAATGAACAATTCAACACCTTCTGCCGCGCTCTTCCCGCGACGACCTACGTCATGCAGTGGGGCGGCTCGCATGTCTGGAAGGTCGGCGGCAAGGTGTTTGCCATCGCCGGCTGGCGGGAGGAGGAGCCGAGCTTCTCCTTCAAGGTCTCGGACATCGCCTTCGAGGAGCTGAAGGATCGGTCCGGCCTGCGCCCGGCGCCCTATCTGGCTTCACGGGGACTGAAGTGGATTCAGCATTTCGCCAAGCCAGGCCTGTCCGATGCGAAGCTGAAGGATTATCTGCGCCAGTCGCATCAGATCGTTTCGCAGGGGCTGTCGAGGAAGAAGCGGATCACCCTCGGCCTGGAACAGGGGGAAGCGCGACAGCCGCGCAGGGCTACTCCGTCGCGAAAGCGATGAGGCCGAGAAGAGCCAGCGCGAGGCCGATCCACGCCGCAAGGCTCCAGCCGCCCTGCGCATAGGCCCAGGCGCCGACAGCCGAACCCAGTGCGCCGGCGGTGAAAAAGCTCGCCATATAGAGCCCGTTCAGGCGACCGCGATATTCGGCACCGAGCGTGAAGATCGCGCGATAGCCGAGCACGACATTTCCCTGGGCCCCGAAATCGATGAGCATAGCTGCAGCGGCGAGGATCCCGATCGAGAGCGCCGAGCCCATCGGTGTGAGCAGGGTCATCAGGAAGCCAAGCGCCACCATCGCCATCGCAGTGGCTGTGGCGAGCCGGCTCCACCCCCAGTCTGCCACACGGCCGGCAAGCGGAGCCGCGAACGCACCGGCAACGCCAGCCAGGGCAAACAGGGCCACCTGGGCTTGGGTAAACCGGAAGGCGGGTCCCAGCAACAGGAGCGGAACGGTGGTCCAGTAGAGGCAGAACCCGGCGAAGAGGCAGCACTGATACAGCGCGCGTCGCCGCAGCACTGGCATCGTGCGGAAGAGCTGCAACATGGACGCGAGGAGCTCGCCATAGGCGACCCTGGCGACCGGAGCACGTCTCGGCAAGGTCCGATGGAGCACGGCCACGAGCAATATCATAAGGGCGGCTGATGCAAGATAGACGACACGCCAGGAGGTGAATGCAGCGATGAAGCTGGAGGCGGGCCTTGCCAGCAGAATGCCGATCATGAGGCCCACCATCACATTGCCCACCACACGGCCGCGAACCGCCTCAGGGGCGAGATGGGCGGCAAACGGCAGGAGGATCTGCACCGCGACCGATCCGAGGCCGACGAGGAGCGCGGCGACGAAGAACACGAAAGCATCGCTGGCAAACGCTGCGGCGAATAATGCGAGCGCGCCAAGGCTCACGACGCTCAGCACAAGCATACGGTTCTCGACAAGATCACCGAGCGGCACGATGAGCAGGAGGCCGATGCCGTAGCCGATCTGGGTCATGGTGACGATCAACCCGGCGAGATCGACCGGGATGCCAAGCTCGGCGCTGATCGGGGCTATAAGGGGCTGTGCGTAGTAGAGATTAGCGACGAGGATTCCGCAGGCGACGGCGAACAGCGCCGTCAGCGACTGGGAGATCGTGCCTTTCTCGGGGATGGCATCAAAGCTGGCATCTGTGGTCAAGAACAGATCTCCATAAAGCGCAACGGTCATTGCAGGATCGCACTGGCAGCCGAGCGGCATCAGCGCATGGCGAGGCAATGAACTCGATCCCTGCGGAAAGAATGTCAGCTACCGAGGCTTACGTTTTGGTTGACGTGGACGGACGCTGTGCCGGCATGGCGGGATTATCAGAGAGGATGCCCTGCCGGATCAACCGAACAGTCGTCGCAGCTTGTCGGACAGGTTTTTCACTCGCGCGACTGGCGTGGCGGGCGCGTAGCCATCGAGCGCCCGGGTCATTAGAGGTTCTGCTGCAGGAGTTGGGCGAGCGCGTCCATGGGTGAGCGGTAGGATCTTTCTCCCGAAGGATCCGTCCGGACCATCAGAATCTCCCGCGGGAAATTCCATTTGCGCACGACGCGGCGGAGCAGCCATGGTTCCACGCCGGAATAAGGGGGAAAGCCTGTGGCGGGATTAAGTTTTTCGAGCCCCACAAGCTTGTCGATGCCCGGCGCGACATAGGGAAGCGATCCGCCACTGCGCATCTCGGCGAAGATCTTGAGTTGCGCGTTCTCGACTTCCCCTTGGTACAACTCGCGGAGCAGAAAGGCCGTGATTGCGGCCTTACCCATCGATGTGCCTTTGCCACCCAGCTCTTTCTCATTCGCGGCCACTAGGTCATGGGCGACGCTGCGATAACCGTCCGTATTGATTTGAATGACCGGCAGCTCGGCCATTTTGTTCCACTCGCGGCGCTCCTCGACGCGCCCCTTGCGCCCTCCGTGGTCCATGCCACCACTGATCAGATTGTTGAAGTCGCGCTCAGCCAGGGTGAGGCAGCGTGCGACCCGCTCCTCTTGCCGGAAGATCAGGTATCGCACCGCCACAAAGGCAGCCAGGAGCACCATAATGAGTGGGACCAAGGCGTTCATAGCAGCATCTCGATACACACACGCGTCCAAACACACTTCACGAAGACACTCGATCAGTCGCCGCGATCGAGCTCCCTGCTGGTCACACCTTCTTTCTCTCGATGATGAGAAGTGCGTTCATTGAGTTCACCTCACCTTAACCGTCGCCTCCGGCACGAGAGGCCGCTCCGCGCCGGTCTGCACCCGGATCCGCAAAGAACCGGAACCCCCATCTTAAGAGTGGGGTTCCGTGAAACCGAAGTGAATTTTTTTGTTAGAATTTGGTTAAATAGCGGCGCGTGTTCGCGTCAGGTGTGAGTCCGGGCGCTTGCCAAGCATGCTTGCCTCATGCTGGTCACGACCAGATCATGGGCTCGACCGGGCGCAGGCAGCCCCCTATCCGGAACGGCGCCACCGCCTTGGCGAGGCCGGTGGTGTTGTCGGTCTCGATGGCGAGGCCAGAGAGCGTCGCCTCACCGGTTGCCGGCTCGATCCGCCCGCGGCCGATCTTGGTGACGAAGCGATGCACCGGCTCGTCCTTCTGCATACCGATGACGGAGTGATAATCGCCGCACATGCCGACATCGCTCATAAAGGCGGTGCCGCCGGGCAGGATGCGATCATCCGCCGTGGGGACATGCGTGTGGGTGCCGATCACAGCGGTGGCGCGCCCGTCGACATAATGGCCGAGCGCCTGCTTTTCCGAGGTCGCCTCGGCGTGGAAGTCAATGATGATGGCGTCAGCCTTAGTCTTGATGTCGCCCTGGCCAAGCTCGCGGTCGAGCGCCTGGAACGGGCAGTCGAGCGCATCCATGAAGACGCGGCCCATGGCATTGATAACCATCACCTGGGCGCCGTTGTGGGCTCTGTAGATGCCGGCGCCGCGGCCGGGGGTGCCCGGCGGGAAATTCACGGGGCGGAGCAGCCGCGGCTGGCGGTCGATGAACACCAGCGCCTCCCGCTGATCCCAGACATGGTTTCCGGTGGTGATGACATCCGCGCCCGCATCGAGGAGCTCATCGCAGATCGAGGAGGTGATGCCAAAGCCGCCAGCGGCGTTCTCACCGTTGACGATAACGAAATCCGCTTCATAGCGCGCCCTCAACCTCGGCAGCTCGGCAAGGACCACTTTCCGGCCCGAACGCCCGACAACATCGCCGAGAAATAGAATGCGCATGAGACCAATTCCCTTGAATTATTCCGTAAAGCGCCGCGCTCCCGATGGGGTGAGGATGAAGTCCAGCCGCTGATCATGGGGACCGATCGGCAGTTCTGACACTTCCTGCTCGTCGAAGGCAAGGCCTATGGCAATGACAGAGGCATCGCGGCGCAATGCCGCGAGCGTGCGGTCGTAATGGCCACCGCCATAGCCGAGCCGTGCGCCGCGGGCATCGAATGCCAGGAGCGGAACGAGCAGCACTCGCGGCGTGAGTATTTCCCCTGAGACCGGCTCCATGATCGCGCGCTCGCCGCGCGTCAATGGTTCCCCTAAGTGCCAGCGCCGAAATATAAGCGGTGCCTCCCCGACGATAGCCGGCAGCGTCAACGTCCAGCGCTGGGTGGCCAGGCGATCGAGCAGCGGCAGCGGATCGAATTCTTTTGCTGTTGGATAATAGCCGCTGATGACACCCGGAGGGTTGGCTTCGTCCGGCAGCCCCAATTCTGCCACGCGGTCGGCGGCGGCTTTGCGCTGATCGAGGGAAATTGCGTTGCGGACAAGCCGGGCGCGGCGGCGCAACTCGACTTTCTCGGCAGCAAGCGGATCGGAAGGAGGCGGGATGCTGTCAGGGGCCATGTAAACGAGAGTAAAGTGGAGCCGCAGTGGCCGTCGGAACGGACGATCCTCCTGGGCCCTACTCAGTAGGTGGGCGCCGAGTGTCTGAGACCACGGTCCCAGTCAGGGTCGGCTCCCATAAGGATCTCATCGGCCCCGGGATTGTGTATGTTCCTAACGCACCCCGCAGCTCCACTTTCCATTATCTGGTGGATTTCGGGGAGATTCTCAAGAGCAGTTATGTGGACGAGGTGAATTCCGGCGAAGTGCGTTTGCTGGTTCTGCGGGGAAGATCGTCCGGCGTCAATCTGCCAGCGCACTGACGAGCAGGGTCAGCCCCGCAAAACCGAACACGGCGCGGATAATATGGGAGTATTCCCACCGATCACGCAGCTGCGTCCATTCCGGCTCGGCCGCTCCCTCGGTCCTGCCCAGAGGATCGAAGCCGAAGAATCCCTGGCCCACTCCTTTCAGCTTGAAATCCTTGAGCCAGAAATTGTTGACGGGATGTACGAGCAGCCAATAGGCCGCGTGCATGATCACCAGCGTTGCAAGTGCCGCCACCGTCAGCCAGAACGGAGTGCTTCCGGCCGGAATGAGGAAGAGAAGCAGGGCCGTCATGATGATTGCGAGAGGCTCGGCCGCACCGCCGATCGTAAAGCCGGGATAATAGATGGGTTGAACGGTAAGGTACTGCTCTCGTGACAGGCGGAGTTTCCCCGGAAACTCGAGGGCGTGCGCAAGCGAGAGGGCCATCGCTATGGCGACAAGCAGGACGGTTATGATTTGAAGCATCTCGAGCATTTCAAGCCAGGCCCTGAATGCGATCCTTGGGACGTTCAGGAGAAAACGCCTACTTCGTCCGCGAGTTCAGGTCGAGGAGCGCGGCTGGATCGGTTTTAAGGGCTGCCACGGCGCAGGGCAGGCGGCGATGGGCCGTGTGGTATGCTCACGCGTCAGGCCACCTGCCGGTAATAGAAGCTGGTGCTGCACAGGCCGCCATGCGGCCAAAGGGCGTAATCGGGGATACTGCCCACGTACTGCCATCCGAGCCGCTCGTAGATCCGCGCCGCATCCTGGCTTGCGGTATCGAGGACGAGCAGCGTCTTGCCGGCCGAGCGGGCGTTGTGCTCTGCCGCGCGCATAAGCGCAGTGCCAATGCCACGTCTGCGGGCGCGCGGGTGCACCAGCATTTTGGCTATATCTGCGCGGTGGAGCTGGTTTTCGGGCAGATCGA
>Ga0081540_1003568_pt1 | contig 12230 bp, 9 predicted proteins | sample TabmetS2T1R1_FD_71024 | JGI IMG/M metagenome (GOLD analysis project Ga0081540, IMG submission 71024) | Tabebuia heterophylla rhizosphere microbial communities from the University of Puerto Rico - S2T1R1 | ecosystem: Host-associated > Plants > Roots > Rhizosphere ...
CCTCCCGCCGGACCGCACGCCGGGCGAGCCGGCGCAGGTCGACGTGGGCGAACGTCTCCCGGGCCACGAGCGTCGCGACCCCCAGCACCGCGAGCAGGATGGCCACCGGGTCGAAGGCGCGGCCGCTCGCGATGTGGGACGCGGTCGCGGCGAGCGCCCCGCCCACCGGTACCGCGAGCAGCGGGTACCCGAAGGACTCCTCGTCGGCCCCTTGGCTACCCGACGGCTGAGGGCGGGTCACGGTGTACCACGCGGCGGCGTGGCTGACCGCGGGGCCGAGCACCACCGGTACCGCCGCGGCCAGCAGCCCCCGCGGCGCGCTACCGGAGTCCAGAGCCACCGCCACTCCGGCCACCCCGAGCATGGACAGGGCCGCCCCGCCGGCACAGGTGACCGCGGCCCATCGGTGGCGGGCCGCGCCCAGCCCGGTGACGATCGCGATCGTGAGGCCGGTGCAGCACATCAGGCCCACACCCACGGCCAGCGTGCCGGTACCCGCCCGGGGCGCGACGAGCAGCCAGGCTGTGTAACCGAAGCAGACGCCGAGGCCGCTTCCGTCCAGCAGCCGTCGCATCCGCGCCCAACCGCCCGGTACCACGCCTGGCATCAGGAGCAGACCGATCAGGTACAGCAGCGTGCAGACGAGCAGCCCAACGGCGGCCAGGCCGGCGGCGGACGCGTTGGCGGCCGACGGCTGGTCGTCGAAAAGCAGCGCGCCGGTCACGGCGGCACCGGCGGTCAGGGCGCCCAGGCCGGTGAAGCCCGCGCCACGGCAGACCGTGGCGGGCAGCGCGGCGGCGCTGTGCAGGTTCCACGCCAGCCGGATCATCAGTCCACTGTGGATAGTGGAGGAGATGACGACGCTGGCGGCCACGGCGATCGGGGCGGGCAGCAGCGCGTCGGCGCCGGCCAGCAGCGGCACCAGGCTCAGCAGCAGGAGGGCGGGCAGCGTCACGACCCGCGATCGCCATCGGGGGAGGCTGACCGAGGGCGTCCGGGAGCGGCGGACAGGCTCAACTGACATGGCGCCGGTTGATCCTTATCTGGAGGGGGGCGGTGGGGCCAACCCCACCTATCAACCGACAACGATTCCTGGGGTACCCCGGTTACGGGCTCAGCGCACCGGTCTGTCGAGGGTGTCCGAGCGGCGCAGGGCGATGACCGGAATGGCCCGACTGGTCCGGGACTGAAGGTCGGCGAACAGTGGCGCCGCGGCCACGTGCGCCCGCCAGACCCGCTCCCGCTCGTCGCCGTCGAGCAGGGTCGCGGTCACCGGAAAGGTCTCACCGCCGAGCTCCACGACGGCCTCCGGGTGGGCGACCAGGTTGTGGTACCAGGCGGGGTTCTGAGGTCGGCCTCCGTTGGCCGCGAACACCACATACCGGTCGCGGTCGCGAAGGTAGGCCACGGGCGACGTATACGTCCGTCCGCTGCGGGCGCCGGTGTGGGTGAGCAGGAGCAGGGGGGTACCGGCGAACTCGGCGACCTCGCCGCCGGAGGACCGGAACTCCTCGATGATCCGCCGGTTGTGCTCGACCCGATCCGACATGCGCCCTCCGTCCGGTTCGTTGCGGCAAGCCAACTGTAAGGCGTGCGGCGGGTCCGGCAGAGATCCGCGACCATGTCCGATTGTCGACGTCAGACGTTTTCAGACGCAGTTACGATCATCGAATGCAGCTTGTGCCGCGCAACCCCGCCGAGGGCGTCTACCCCGCCACCGATGATTACGTACACGCGATGGAGGTACGCGGCGCCGAGCGGTTGTTGTTCGTGGCGGGAACGATGGGTCTGGACACCGGAGGGAAGCCCGGGGCCACACTCGCCGAGCAGCTCGAACTCATCTGGTCGAACATCCGCGCCATTCTGGCCTCGGCGGACATGACGGTGGACAACATCGTCCGGCTGACCAGCTATCTGCGGGACGTCTCGTATGCCGAGGCCAACGGCGCGGCCAGGGTGGCAGCCCTGGGCGGCCGCGTGGTTCCCACCACCGCGATCGTCGCCGAAACGCTCGTCAGCGAATGGCTGGTCGAGATCGAGGTCATCGCCGCAGGCTGATCAGGGCGATGCCGCCTCCCGCAACCGGCCGAACTCGGCGCTGAGCCGGTCCAGGGTGTAGTGCGCGTTGAGCCCGCTCGGGTTCGGCAGCACCCAGATGCGGGTGTCGCCGACCCGCCCCGGTTGCTCGCCGATCACCGCGTCCCGGGCGTCGAACGCCGTCCGGTACGCGCCGATGCCCAGCACCGCGAGCCAGGCCGGGCGGTAGCGGCGGGCGCGGGCCCGCAGCGCCCGGCCGCCCGCCACCAGCTCCGCGGGCGACAGCTCATCGGCCCGGGCACTGCCGCGGGCCACCACGTTGGTGACGCCCAGCCGGTACCGCAGCAGCTCCCACTGTTCGTGCGGGCCCAGTTGCCGGTCGGTGAACCCGGAACGGTGCAGGGCCGGCCAGAACCGGTTGCCCGGCCGGGCGAAATGCTGCGCCACCGCGGCCGACCAGAGCCCGGGGTTGATGCCGCAGAACAGCACGCTGAGTCCCGGTGCGATCACGTCGGGAATGGCGCGCCCGGCGGCCGCGGCCAGCTCGGCCGGCGTCGGGCGGGTTCTGACCACGGCACGTTCGCCGGGCATGGCAGGTTCGCTGGGCATGGCACGTTCGCTGGGCATCGCCCGGCGAGCGTAACCCGGCGGGTAGCCGGGGTGGTCGGCGGACGGCTCCTCGGCGGACGGTGATCTGGGCCGCGTTCGGCTAGCCTTGGGTTCCTGGCAGCGCGGCCGGCCGTGGAGTGTCCGCGACCCGGTCGCCACGTAGCGGCACGAGGGGGCGGCATGACGAGCGAGGACACCGACGCGAACCGGTTGGCGGACGAGTTGATAAACCGCTGGTTCGAGGCCGAGCCGCTGCTCCCGACCCTGCTCGGGATATCGGGCCACGACGACCGGTTGGCCGACCTGTCCGCGGAGGCGGAGCAGCGGGTCCGTGCCGATCTGCTGCGCTTCGCCGAACGCGGCGACGCCCTGGCGGCCTCCACAGTGGACGATGCGCAGGCGCTGACCGCGACGGTCACCGCGCAGCAGGCCCGGGTACGCGTCGACATGCTCGACGCCGGGCTCGTCGAGCACGGGATCAGCGACCGGATGGGCTCGCCGATCGCCGAGATGTTCATGTACCTGCCGATGATCACGCTGTCCGGTGCCCCCGCCGCGCGCGACCTGCTGACCCGGCTGGCCGCCCTGCCCACCTACATCGCCCAGGCGACCGAGCGGCACCGCGAGGGGCTGGCCGCCGGCCTGCCACCCGTGGCGCAGCTGGTCGAGGGCGCCATCGCGCAGCTCGACCGGTACCTGGCCGACGGCCCGGCCGCGCTGCTGGCAGCCCAGCAGGCACCGGAGGACGCTCCGTCCTTTGTGGACGATCGGACCAGGGTGCTCGCGGACACGGTGTGGCCGGCACTCGTCCGGTACCGCGAGGTGCTGGCCACCGAGTTCCTCCCCGCCGCACGGGCCGAGGACCGCGCCGGGCTGTGCTGGCTGCCCGGCGGCGACGAGCGGTACGCGGGGCTGGCCAGGGCACACACCACCACCGACTGGAGCCCGGAGCGCATGCACCAGACCGGCCTTGACCTGATCGCCCGGCTGGCCGAGGAGTTCGCCGAGGTCGGTGGGCGGGTCTTCGGCACCGGTGACCGGGCGACCATCTTCGCTCGCCTGCGCGACGACCCGGAGCTGCGTTGGCGCGACGGCGAGGAGCTGCTGGCCTCGGCCCGGGCCGCCATCACCCGCGCCGAGGCCGAGGCACCCCGCTGGTTCGGCCGGATCCCGCCGGAGCGCTGCCTGGTCGAGCCGGTACCCCCGGCCATCGCGCCCGCCGCGTCCGGCGCCTACTACATGCTGCCGACGCTGGACGGCAGCCGCCCCGGCATCTACTACGCCAACACCTACGAGGCGGAGAAGCGCGCCCGGTACACCTCCGAGGTCACCGCGTTCCACGAGGCGGTTCCGGGGCACCACTTCCAGATGACGCTGGCGCTGGGCCTGACCGATCTGCCGCTGCTGCGCCGGCTGGCCGACGTCAACGCCTACGGCGAGGGCTGGGGACTCTACTGCGAGCGGCTGGCCGACGAGATGGGCCTGTACTCCGGCGATGTCGCCCGGCTGGGCATGCTCACCATGGACGCGATGCGCGCCGGGCGCCTCGTGGTGGACACCGGACTGCACGCGAAGGGCTGGTCGCGCCAGCAGGCGATCGACTACCTGACGGAGAACACGCCCATGCCGGTACTCGAGATCGTGTCCGAGGTCGACCGGTACATCGCCTCGCCGGGTCAGGCGCTGTCCTACATGGTCGGCCGGCTGGAGATCCAGCGCATCCGCGGTGAGGCGCAGCGGCGGCTCGGCGACCGGTTCGACATCCGGGCCTTCCACGACCGGCTGCTGGCCAACGGCTCGCTGCCGATGACGGTGCTCGACCAGGTGATGACCGCCTGGGCGGAGGAGATCGCGGTGGCTACGGGCTGAGCGCGCCGCTCGCCGGACGGGGCGCCTCGCCGACCTGGTGGGGCGCCTCGTCTATTGGTCTGGGCGGTTCCGCGTTCCGGTGGGGTGCGGCGTCGCCCAGCAGCGGGGCCGGCAGCCAGCGCAGCCAGGCCGGCGCCTGCCCCGCGTCCTCCAGCTCACCGGCCAGCTCCTGCATCAGCCGCGCCGCGTAGGCGAAGTAGCCGTCCGGGCGCCCGAGCATCTCGCGCAGCGGTACCAGCTCCTCGCGCTCCAGAACGTCCACAATGCACAGTCGCAGCTCGGTGATCTCCAGCCGCCGGTTCAGGTCCTCGGCCGCGTTGCGCCAGTCCAGCAGCCGGCGCACCAGCTCCCGGTCCCGGGAGGCGTTCAGGGCGCCGGAGACCAGCGCGGTGTCCACCGCCCCCAGCATCAGTCGCGGGTACACCTGGCCGACACCCTGGTTCTCCGGCCGGAACCGCGGGTCGAGCAGTACCTGCTGGTTCTGGGCCAGTTCCCGGCGCAACGCGGCGATGGAGCGCGCCCGCGCCTGCGCCTGGCCGGCCCACCGGTCGGCCGGGATGCCGGTGACCGCGGCCACCAGCGCCAGCGCCGTGCTCGGCGCCTGCAGCCAGTCGCGGCCCGGATCGGTCCACCACCACACCGAGACCGCCAGCGCGGCGACCAATGTGGACAGTGTGACCAGCCGGATCGCGACCCGCAGCACGGTCGGGCCTAACCGTTGCGTGCCGGCTGCTGCCCCGGCACCCCCCACACCCGGCCCAGCGCCGTCGGCGGCGGCGCCGCGTGCGGCTCGTGGCCCAGTACCATCATCGCCAGGCCGAACGCGGCGGAGTCCTGGCTGTTGCGCCGCGTCGCCTGGTCGAAGTCCTCCTCGTAGGCCAGCTCGTTGAGGTGGCAGTTGCTCAGCAGCCGGCGCAGCCCCTGCGGCGTGTACTTGCGGCCCAGCAGCACCTCGATCGACTCGCCGGCCCGGTAGGGGATCGTCTCCCGGTTGGGCAGCATCAGCGTGATGGTCTGCCCGCTGTGGTTGACGTAGCTACCCTCGACCCGGATCTGGTCGTCGCCCTCGGCCGAACTGGTGAAGCGCAGCCAGTTGGTGTCGATGGTGAGATCGGTGTACATGCCGAGCGCGGCGGTCACGAACTCGTTGTAGAGCCGGCTGCCGGCCCGCTCCTCGGCCGCCGCGCGCACCGAGGCCGGATCGGTGTTGCGGGTGATGGCGACCTCCAGCGCCAGCCGGTCCTGCGGGCGCAGCAGGTGGGTCAGCCGCGAGAGGAACGCCGACTCGTCCTCGATGTTCGCCAGGCTGCTGCCCAGCAGGCTGAACAGGATCGGATCGGTACCCACGAGGTCGTCCAGCAACGCGCGCAGTGACTCGATCGCCGAGCCGTCCTCGAAGTCCAGCTCCACCGGCAGCACCCGGCCCGGCATGCGGCGCAGCGTCTCGGCCGTACCCAGGCGCAGCATCTGGCCGCTGATGTCGGTCGCCACGTAGAGCAGGTCCGGGTTCTCCGGCAGCATCCGGTCCAGGACGTGCCGGTCCTTGTCGCCGGTACCGAGGCCGAGGCTCACGTAGTGGTACTTCGCGTCGCCGAGCGCCGGCAGGCACGCGTCCCACAGCCGCGAGAACGACTCGATGCTGTCGTACATCACCGGGTAGGACGGGTCGCGGCAGACCAGCAGCCAGGCCAGGGTGGGACCCAGCCCGACGTAACGGAACCGGTTCTCGATCCGCTTGCCGGAGCCGTCGGGTCCGCTGCCCTTCAGCCCGCGTACCAGATCGAAGAGGAAGTCACGTGGATCCTCGCCGTCGAGGTTGAGCGACCACCGGCCCCAGCCCTTGGCCAGTGAACTCTCCAGCCGGCTGAGCAGACCCTCTGTCAAGTTTGTCCACCTCCGCGCGTCCCCGTCCCGATCAACGATAGACGGTCGTCGCCAGAGGCCCGGCTACCCCAGCTCGACCTGCGGGTACAGCGGGAAGTTGGTCAGCAGGTCGGACGCCTGCGCGGAGATCTTCGAGGCGATGCTCGGGTCCAGCCGGTACTTCGCCTTGGACGGCCTGCCCGACTCGTCGGCCGCCGGCTGCGTGTTGGTGAGCACCTCGACGATCAGCTCGGCGATCGTGTCCATTTCGGACAGTCCGAGCCCGCGGGTGGTCAGCGCCGGGGTCCCGATCCGCACGCCCGACGTGTACCACGCGCCGTTGGGGTCCTGCGGGATGGCGTTGCGGTTGGTGACGATCTCGGCGTCCAGCAGCGCCGCCTCGGCCTGGCGCCCGGTCAGGCCGTGCGCGGACACGTCGATGAGCACCAGGTGGTTGTCGGTACCGCCGGTGACCAGGCGGGCGCCCCGCCGCAGCAGCCCCTCGGCCAGCGCCCGCGAGTTGTCGATGACCCGCTGTGCGTAGTCGCGGAACGCCTCGGTGCGGGCCTCCGCCAGGGCGACCGCCTTCGCCGCCATCACGTGCGGCAGCGGGCCACCCAGGACCATGGGGCAGCCGCGGTCCACCTGCTCGGCGAGGTCCGGGCCGCACAGGACCATGCCGCCGCGCGGGCCGCGCAGGGTCTTGTGCGTCGTCGTGGTGACGATGTGTGCGTGCGGTACCGGGTCGAAGTCACCCGTGATCGCCTTCCCGGCGACCAGGCCGGCGAAGTGCGCCATGTCCACCATGAGCGTGGCGCCCACCTCGTCGGCGATCTCGCGCATCTTCGCGAAGTTGACCAGCCGCGGGTACGCCGAGTAGCCGCCGACGATGATCAGCGGCCGGAACTCGCGGGCCGCCTCGCGCAGCGCGTCGTAGTCCAGGAGCCCGGTCTCCGGGTTCGTACCGTAGCTGCGCTGGTGGAACATCTTGCCGGAGATGTTGGGCCGGAAGCCGTGGGTCAGGTGCCCGCCCGCGTCCAGGGCCATGCCGAGCATCCGCTGGTCGCCCAGCTCGTGCCGCAGGGTGGCCCAGTCCTCCTCGGTCAGCTCGTTGACCTGGCGTACCCCGGCCCGGCCGAGCGCGGGCGCCTCGACCCGGGCGGCGAGCACGGCCCAGAAGGCGACGAGGTTGGCGTCGATGCCGGAGTGCGGCTGGACGTAGGCGTGCGGGGCACCGAACAGCTCGCGGGCGTGCTCGGCGGCGACGGACTCGACGATGTCGACCTGCTGGCAACCGGCGTAGAACCGTCGCCCGATGGTGCCCTCGGCGTACTTGTCGCTCAGCCAGTTGCCCATGGCGAGCAGGGTGGCGGGCGAGGCGTAGTTCTCGCTGGCGATGAGCTTGAGGGATCCGCGCTGCGCGGCCAGCTCGGCGGCGATGGCGTCGGCGATGCGTGGCTCGACCGCCCGGACGGCGTCCAGGGAGGCGTTGAAGGCGGTGGACTCTGTGGTACCGGCCATGTCGGGAAGCTCCTCGGTGCTGATGGGCGGCCCAGGCGCGCGGCACTTCGCATCGGCGGGGCCGCTTCCCGATGGTTGATCCATCCCTGTGCGCCAGTCACGGCCCGATGCGGATGCTATCAGCGGGCTCCCGCCGGTACGCCTCAAGGTGAGCCCGGCGCGGTGCAAGGCGGAGGGGTGGTACGGCGACTTGGACGCCGAGCGTGCCAACGCGGCTCCTGACCAGCTATCGATCTGGAAACTTGATCTCCGGCTCTTCGCCATCGTCCAGGGCCGAGAGCAGACCGTTCCAGGTCAGGCTGCCATCCGCTTCGGCCCTGCGCGGTCGATCACCGCCTCGGGGGAGAGCGGCGCTTTGGGGTGGTAGGTCAAGCACAGCGGCGTCTTCACCTTTACGAACGAGAACCCCTCGCCGGCCGCGTAGAACTCGCCGCTATTCAACAGGCCGATATCCGGCAGGCGGCCGCCTTTGGCCTGTGCGAGCTCGCGGGCCGCGTCGATTTGCGCCGGCGAATTCAGCAATCCGAAGAACTGGGTGGTCGCATTGCCGGAGATCTGGTTGTGCAACCCCTTGGGCGCCTGAGTCGCGAAAACGAGCCCCAGACCGTACTTGCGGGCCTGCGAAGCGAGCGCGATCGAACTGGCCGTGCAGGGGGTGCGGCCGCTGGCCGGGGCGAGGGTCTGTGCCTCGTCCATCACGAAGAGTCCGCCGAGCGGACGGTCGCCCGCCGGGTGACGCTTGATCCAGGCGAACAGCGCCATCTGGAGTTGGTTGACAAAGCTCTGCCGCTGCTCGTCAGAGCTGAGCCCGACGAAGCTGATCACCGAGACCCGGGCACGCTTGCCGCGGGGCGGGGTCAGCAGGACGCCCGGATCCGCCGCGGCACCTTCGCCTCCGAAGAGAGGATCGGTCACCATGGCCGCCTTGAGGGTCTCTGCGGCATCCTGAGCCAGCTTCGGCGCCTTCGCCATGCGGCTGACGCCATCCGGAAGCTCCTCGAGGAACTCCGTGAAGGCGCGCAGCCCGACGCGGCCCGTCTTCGCGAATGCGAGCAGTGCCTCGGTCAACACGGCCTTGCCCTGCTGAGCGACTCTGGTTGGGCCGTTGACACCGGCGCGCGGAGCAAGCGCCTCGACGGCGGACCGGATGGCCTGATCGAACTCGTCGGCCGACTCCCGTACCGGCGCGAAGTCGGGCAGCGGTTGGAAACTGAGGGGCCGGCCGCTGATGACCCTGGGCGTCCAGACCACGACGTCGGTGTGCTCGAGATAGTCGCGAGCCCGGGCTTCGTCACCGCGCGTCCAGGCACTCGGCGGCTCGGGCCACGGGTCGCCAAGGCGCGCGAGGTCGTTGTTGGGATCGAGCACGATCGCGGAGACGCCCTGCAGGGCACACTCCTCGACCAGCCGCCTGATGAGCACCGTCTTGCCAGAGCCGGAGCCGGCGAAGATGACGCTGTGGCGGCGGAGCGATTCGAGGTTCACGGCGAACGGTGCCTTTCGGTCGACCGTGTAGCCGAGGGGAACGATCGGTCCGCTTTCCAGGGCGACGACGGCCGGCTCGGGCACGGCATGCGGCTTGTCCTCGGCCGGGTCATGCGTCGCCTTCATCTGGCTCGGCGAAGGTGACTTGGTCGCCGGCTGACCGAAAACGTCGACGAAGATCGAAAGCTTGCTTGCGTGCTGCCGGTCTGCCAACCATTCCTGGAAGATCGGCCCAGCGGCACTGCGCATCTCTTGTAGCGCGGCCATCACCTTCAGGTCCGCCTCGGAGATGGTGTGGAAGACGCCGCCGGCGGCCGCGAATCCGTCGAGAATCTCCTTGGTACGCTTTCCTGTCGGCCAGGGCGTATTGCGTAGGAGCACCAACTTCCGTTGCGGAATCTGGTGGTCGAGTCCGGCCATGGTGCAGGCCGCCTTGACCCGGCTGATGACGGCGACCGCGGAAGGACTCGCAATCGCCCGGAACGCGCAGTGAGCCTCGTTCTCGCTGGCCTCGTTGAGTACCTCGATCAGCCGAGCGTGCAACGCGGGTTTGGCACTTGGCGGCGGATCCTGTTTGTATGTCGCCCCACTCGGCGCCCGTTCGTCGATCCACGCGGCCAGGCCGGCGGCGAGAAGCGCCGGCATGCGCGCGTCCTCGGTCATGTTGTCCAGGGCGGTTCGCACATCGATCTTGGCGACCAGTTCCTTGAACTGCTCGTCCAACGCCCCGAACCCCGTTCGATCCGCGGGCCTGTCGGGCACCGGGATCCGTGGGCCCGCTTTCGGAAGACGATCGAGCTCGAGGATCGTTTCGGTGTCCAGGCATTTCCTGATGTGGACTTCAATCCTGCGCAACAGCTCCCGGGGAGTCAATTCGGTCGCCTCCGCGAACACCGCTTCCTTAATCGGCCACGTGTCGCTGGGAGCGTCGAATCGCCGGTCGGCGTAGGCCAACGTGAATCGCTTGGCGACGATCGCCCGCGCAATCTCGGCACTGTCCAACCGATCCGTCAGCACTGATGGCCGGAACCGGTCGATGACCGGGGTGGGCGCGGTCTTGACCAGCAGCGACCAGGTGTCGGGCAGGCAGGACACGACGACGAGGGTGCGCCGTGTGTCATCGCGGAGCTTCAGCAGCCCGTCGGCGACCGGACCGAACGCCCTCGTCTGCGCATCCTCCAGCGTCTCGCTGGCGTCGAAGAAGCTCGCCGTCGTCTGGGCGAACAGCGTGTCGAGCTGATCCACGGCAATGACGGTTGGGCTGAGGGTCAGCGCAATCAGGCGGGAGACGTCTCTGACAATCTGCTCCGCCGTCCGCACCGCCGGCGTCAGTCCCCATCCGGCCCGCGACGCAGGATCACCGCCATCGGAGATTAGATGCGCGTAACCGATGTCCTGCACCTCGAAGTCCCGCGCGCCGAGGAGTACAAGCGCCCGTGCGGTGTCCTGGCACTCGCGCCCGACCTCCGGGTTGAAGGTACGCAGGGCGCGGATGAGTTGATCAACGTCGGGGCGGGTCACCTCCGTGTCCCCGGCGATCGCGTCCCGAAGGGTCTGCGACAACCCGAGGTGCGTCGTCAGCCGGCGCAGAAACGTCTTCAGCTGAGTCCCCCAGCCGATGGCGTCGTGCCCAAGGCCTTCGACAATGCACAGCGCGGTGCTTTCCCAGAACGTCTTGCCGTTGATGAGGTTGACGAGGAAGAAATAGCCGCCGTCGCGCTGGATCTGTTCCCTCACCGCGCCGAGCAGGTGCGTCTTGCCCGAACCGGCCCGACCCTGCATCGCCACTCCCAACGGTGTGGCGATGTCGTCGCGACGGGCCTTGTTGACGCCGCTGAGAATCTCGGCGACCACATGGTGGTGGAGTTCCGGCACGTTGTACGGGGATGGCCGCCAGACATCGTCGGGGGTGGGCGCCGGATTGAAGTTGATTGCCTCCAGCGCGGCCCGCTGCTGCCGGCTGATCATGTCCATCCGATCGAGAGCGCGTGGTTGTCCTCGTCTCCGATGCGAAGCGAAGCCCCATGGTCCCGTGGCTTCAACGCCTTTGTATTCGCGGCCGGAAGGATGCTTACCCCGTCCTGACCGAGCAGGCCGCGCAGGCCCCGGTCGACGGTCGCTTGGTCGAGGTCGCCCAGATGCTCCCTCAGATCGGCCAGGCCGACCCAGCCGCCCGGCGCCTTGGGCAACTCCGCGTAGGCGGCACGGATTCGGCCCTCAACGTCCGGCCGGTCGGCGGCTGAACGCTGCTCGGGTACCGGGTCGCCCGATTGCTTGAAGAAGTCGGCATAACTGATCCGGAGGCGATCGAGTGAGCGGTGCAGACCGTCGAGAAGTACGAAGGTCGACCTCGCGGTGATGTTGCGGCCCACGTTGACCTGCGTCGCGTGCAGTTGCTTGCAGAAGGCCCAGCCCTCGTCTGTGAGCTGGAACGCGAGCGTCTGGCCGACCTTGCGACTCTCGATGAGACCGAGTGCCTCGAGTTCCGTGCGATCCCTTCCGGTCAGCGTGAACCGGGCCATCTCGTCGAGGTCCTTGTTCGAGAGTTCTCTCGCCTCGGCCATGAGAATGATGAGCACGGCCAGTTGAACGGGCCGCAGTCTGGTCACGGAATCAGGTGTTGGCATGGGGCCTCGTCTCAATGGGGTGCGCGCCGTCGGCGCGTCGTTGGGCTAGCAGCTTTTCGATTTTCAAGACTGTTGCGTCGAGGTCCGACAGCACCTGCTCGTTCGTGAACCGCAGGACGTCGTACCCGAGGAGCTGTAGCTGGACGTCGCGTCTGCGGTCGTCGGCGAACTTCAGCGCCCCTCGGTGGTCGCGACCGTCCACCTCCACCACGAGACCGT
>Ga0081540_1003569_pt1 | contig 12228 bp, 11 predicted proteins | sample TabmetS2T1R1_FD_71024 | JGI IMG/M metagenome (GOLD analysis project Ga0081540, IMG submission 71024) | Tabebuia heterophylla rhizosphere microbial communities from the University of Puerto Rico - S2T1R1 | ecosystem: Host-associated > Plants > Roots > Rhizosphere ...
CCGGTTCACGGCCTGGGATGCGATCAAGGCTGTCGCGCTGACGACGATCCTGCTGCTGATCTTCGCCTGCGGCTCGGTGAAGAAGGCGGCCGACGAGCTCAAGCCGGGGCTCGGCCGCGACATCATCAAGGCCGTCAGCGGGCCCGCGGGCTGGGTCTCGGATCAGCTGCCCTTCGCCGACACGCGCCGCGACCTCACCTCCTGGCTGTCACCCGACGAACAGCTCTCGGGGCGCAGCTTCACCGCCGCCGGCAGCAGCCAGGGCCGGGCCGGGCCGATTCCCGCGCCGGCACCGACCACACCGCAGCCACTGGATCGGCTGCTGGTCACCGGCGACTCGCTCTCGACCCCGCTCGACATCGAGATCTCCCGCAAGCTCGCCGATCAGGGGGCCGGCGTCGAGGTGAAACGGGATCCGCACCTCGCGACCGGTATCTCCAACACGGGCCTGGTCGACTGGGGGCAGCTCTCCTCCACCCAGGCGGCGAACGACGAGCCCGACGCGGTCGTCCTCTTCATCGGGGCCAACGAGGGCTACCCGATGCCCGATGCGAGCGGCGTCCAGGTGAGCTGCTGCGGCCCGCAGTGGGAGGCGACCTTCCGCTCCCGGGTCGGGCAGATGATGGACAACTACCTCCGCGGGGGCGTGCAGCGCGTCTACTGGCTCACGGTCCCGACCCAGCGCGACCCGGCGCGCAAGCCGATCGCGGACGCCGTCAACGAGGCGGTGGAGCAGGCCGCGGCGGAGCGCGGCGCCTCGGTCAGGGTCGTCGACCTGCGACCGACCTTCACCCCGGGCGACTCCTACCGGGACTCGATCGACATCGACGGCCAGCGGACGATCGTCCGCGAGTCCGACGGCATCCACCTGAACGAGGAGGGCTCGGCCGTGGCCGCGGACCTTGTCCTCGAGGCGATCGACAAGGACTTCGACTACTAGCCGCCGGGTTGTGTGGCCTGCGCACGTTTGTGGCGGGGGTCACGGTGATCGCTCTTCCAGCGGCCTAGGGTCCTCCCCACGAGGAGCTATCGAGGGGAGAAGGACATGGACTCCAACTTCAACTACCGGCACACGCAGACCCACCGAGCGGATCTCGCTCGACAGGCGGAGCTCCACCGGCTCGCGGCCCTGGCCCGTGAACCGCGGCAACGCAAGACGAGAAACCTCCGCATTCCGCACCCGGGCGCCGCAGTCTTCGCGCTGCTGAGCGGCACCCGCCACGCCCCACATCGGGCGCGGCGCGTCTAGGTGTTCTGCGTGTAGCGGCTCTTCACCCGCCGGGACGGGCTCGAGACCTTGTGACACTTGGCGGTGGCGTTGTACTGGACGTTCGGCACCCCCGTGCGCTTTCCGTCCTTGCACTTGAAGCCGAGGAGCGTCGAACCGCAGGTGCCCGCCGCCCCCCCGTTCCGGTGCCGGCACCGGTGATAGGCCTTGACGACTTTCTCCCCCTTGGTGCAGCTGACGCCCTGCACCTTCAGTGAGGTCACATAGGACGCACCGAGCTGCTGCTGCTTGCCGCTGATATTGCACGGCGTGAAGCTGGAGGCGTGCGTGACGGGCGACGCGCCGCTGGTCTGAACGAGCAGCCCAGTCGCGATTCCCGCCGCGGCGACGGCTGTGGAGATCACCCTGCGCAAGGTGAGCGAAGAATAGACTGGCCCGGCTTTGAAACGCGTCCTGGCACTCCTCTTCGCGACAGCCCTGACCGGTGCCATCACCGGTTGCGGAGGTGGCGGCGATGACTCGTCCGGCAGCACCAGCACCGCCGGCGCGAATCTGAGCAGCTGCAACATCAACGGCAGGCAGCGGAACCTCGGCGCCTCCTACGTGACCTCGATCGAGGTCTCGGGCGTGGGCTGTGGGCAGGCCGAGAAGGTGGTGAGCGCCTACCACCAGTGTCGCCAGCAGAACAGTGGTGCCGGCGGCACCTGCGACACGCCGGTGATGGGATTCACCTGCACGGAGGGAGCGCGCCAGTCGGTGCCTGGCGTCCAGTTCAACGCCACGGCGGACTGCCGCAAGGGCGACACGGAGATCAAGAGCTCCTACACGCAGAACTTCTAGGCATGACGAAGGCGGGCGGGATGATCGGGGCGGCCATCGCCCTCTTGGCTCTGTGGCAGCCGAGCGCGGCTCCGGCGGCGGGCGAGCCGGCGTTCGGCTGCGGCCATGTCCACACCGCCAAGGCGGAGCGGAATCCATACGGGCCCAACGGCGGCCCGCCGCCGATCGCGATCGGGGACTCGACGATGCTGCTCCCGATCCCGGACCTGACCCGGGTGGGCTTCGACGTCAACGCCAAGGGCTGCCGCGGCTTCAAGCAGAGCATCTGGGTCGCCCGCAGCCTGCGAAACCGAGGCGTCCTCCCGAAGCTGATCCTGATCAACGCCTATGGCAACGGTGGCGTCAATCCGGACCTGATCAAGTTCGCCCTCAAGGTGATCGGGCCGAAGCGCGAGCTCGTGCTGGTCACCGCCTACGACGCCGATACGGGGCATCCACCCGCGCCCGACACGAACGTCCTCTTTCAGGCCCGGCGAGACCATCCGGACCAGGTGAAGGTGCTCGACTGGGTGAAGTACAGCCTCCCTCACCACAAGGTCGAGCCGGCTCCGGGCGCCTGGTTCCTCCCCGACCTCTTCCACCCGAACTTCACGGGGGCTCACGCCTACGGGAACTTTCTCGCACAGGTGCTGCCCGGCGGCGCGCCCGGCACGCAGGAGAAGAGCTCGGGTGACGGCGGCACGCCGTGGTGGCCCTTCGCGCTCGGAGCTGCCATCCTTCTCGCGCTTGGGGCGATCCTTCTTGTGCGGAGGCGTGTTCCCAGCGACTCATGATCAGACGACTGACGCCTCCGATCCTCGCTGTGCTCATCGTGGCCGTCGCCTGCGCCCCCGGCGCGGGCGCGCGGGGCGGCGCCGGCCACAACCCCGCCACGAAGAAGCTGGAGGACGCTTTCAAGGTCGCCCTCTACTTCCGCTCGGTGAGTGAGGACGGCTGCTACCCGGCGCCCCCGCAGCTCGCCAATGACATCGCCGGAAGGAAGCAGGGCCTGCGGACGGGCGTCGCGGCGGGACCGGGATCGGTCCACCGGCGCAACATCGTCTATGTGCTCGGGAGCGGCTCCGCCTGCAATCACATCCGCATGGCCCTGCTGTCCGGCTCGGGCCTCTACGTCCTCAACTCCGCTCAGGGGAACATCCGGGTGCAGGGCAAGCGCCGCGGCCCGAGAACCGATCCGGGCGAGAGCGGCCCCGCCCGCGGGATCTCCGTGAGCACCAACGCCTTCCGGCTGAGGAACTTCAACGAGCTGGAGCGCCTCGAGTCGGTCTGTCCCGGCGGCAAGTACCCGATCGGAGGGGGGATGACCTCATCTCCGGCTCCCGACACTGCCGGGGAGGGGATCTACCCACACTCGTATGAGCGCCTCGGGGCCCAGCGGGGGTTCCACGTCAGCGTGGTGCTCTTCGATGCCGATCCGGCCTCGACCACCCCGCGCGACGTCACCCTGCAGACCGTCTGCGCCCGCGGCCTCATCCCGGTCAACCCCTCGCCGCACAAGACCACCTTCATCCGCGCCGGTGAGACGCGCAGCGCCACCGCCCGCTGCCCGAAGGGCCAGTACCTGATCACCGGCGGCTTCCAGCGCACGGACTTCACCATCTACGGCGGCAACTACATCACCGAGTCCCGCGCCGCCGGACCGCGAGCCTGGCGGGTGACCGGATCGGCCTTCCAGGGCAGCGGCGAGCTCACCGCGATCGCCTACTGCGTCCGCCACAGGGGCCCGATCCTCACCGAGACCTCGGGCTCCAGCGGACTCGCCGCCTCCTCGTTCGCAGCGGCGAAGACGCGACCCTGTCCGGATGGGCGGCCGCTGACGACCACCGGCTTCAGCCTCCACGGGTCGCCGAACGGCTTCTACGCCGGCAGCTCCATCAACCCCGACCGGACCACCACCGCCACCGCCTTCGGCTACTTCGGCCCGGCTCCGCAGCTCACCGCCTACGGCTACTGCCTGAGAAAGTAGGCCGCCTCGCGGCATCAAATAGGTTCCCCTCGCAAACGAGCGAGGAGGAGGACCGGTGCCGACCTACGTAGTGCTCGCCAACTGGACCGACCAGGGGATCGCGGCCTTCGACCACTCCGAGCAGCGGGTCTACGCCCACGACGCCGAGATTCGCGAGCAGGCAGGCGTCGAGCTGAAGGAGATCTATTGGACGCAGGGCCCCTACGACCTGGTCTGCGTGATGGAGGCTCCCGACGACGAGAGCATGGCGGCGGCGATGCTCGGCGTGGCCGCGGAGGGCAACACGCGGACGACGACGCTGAGGGCCTTCACCCAGGAGGAGTTCGAAGCGATCCGCGCCAAGGTCACCGAGTAGGGCTGGCGTCGCCGGGGATAGACTTGGCTCAGGTGAACGTCCTCGGGCTGGAGTCCGTGGAGGAGCGAGCAGACAAGGAGTGGTCAAGTTGAGCATGTACGCGGTCGTTAACCCAGCCACCGGCGAGAAGCTTGAGGAGTACCCGGAGATCTCGGACGGCGATCTCGACGCCGCGATCGCCAGGGCCTGGGAGGCCCTTGATGCGCTCACTTCCCTCCAAGCATCCGAGCGCGCCGAGAAGATCAAGCGCCTCGGCGAGCTCCACCTCGAGCGACGTGACGAGCTTGCCGCGATCATCGTCAAGGAGATGGGCAAGCCCATGGAGCAGGCCCTCGGCGAGGTCGACTTCTGCGGCGACATCTACGGCTACTACGCCGACCGTGCGGAGGACTTCCTCAAGGACGAGCCGATCGAGTTGCTTGCGGGCGAGGGCACGGCGGTGATCCGCCGCTCGGCCATGGGGCCGTTGCTCGGGATCATGCCCTGGAACTTCCCCTACTACCAGGTGGCCCGCTTCGCGGGACCGAACCTGATCGTCGGCAACCCGATCCTGCTGAAGCCGGCGCCCCAGTGCCCCGAGTCGGCCGAGGCGATCCAGAAGATGTACGACGACGTCGGCCTCCCGGAGGGCTCGTACCAGACGATCTTCGCGTCACACGAGCAGATCGCCGAGAAGGTGATCCCCGACCCGCGTGTGCGCGGTGTCTCGGTCACCGGCTCCGAGCGAGCCGGCGCCGCCGTCGCCGAGGTCGCCGGACGGAACCTGAAGAAGGTGGTCCTCGAGATGGGAGGCTCCGACCCGTTCATCCTGCTCGCTACCCAGAACCTCGACGAGGTCGTCGACGCTGCCGTGCAGGCGCGCGTCGACAACACGGGCCAGTCGTGCAACGCCGCGAAGCGGTTCATCGTGATTGATGAGCTCTACGACGACTTCCTCGCGAAGTTCACGGAGAAGATGAAGGAGGTCGAGCCTGGGGATCCGGCCGATGACTCGGCGATGGGACCACTCTCCTCGTCGACCGCGGCAGAGCGCCTTCAGGACCAGATCGACCGCGCGAAGGCTCAGGGTGCCGAGGCCGTTCTCGACGGCGATCGGAAGGACAACTTCTTCGGCACGACGATCCTCACGGGTATCAGCCCCGAGAACGACGCCTACCGGGAGGAGTTCTTCGGGCCCGTCGCGAGCGTCTACAGGGTCTCGTCAGAGGAGGAGGCGGTCCGGGTCGCGAACGACACGCCGTTCGGCCTCGGCTCCTACGTCTTCACGACCGACCCCGAGCAGGGCGACCGTGTCGCCAACGACATCGATGCCGGCATGGTCTTCGTGAACGGCGTCCTTCTCGACGGCGCCGAGTTGCCGTTCGGGGGCGTCAAGCGTTCCGGCTTCGGGCGGGAGCTCGGCCCGTACGGGATGGACGAGTTCGTCAACAAGAAGCTGATCCGCACCGCCAAGTAGCGCCGGTCGGCGCACTCGGCTCGGATCAGACTTTCTGCTTGCTTCCGAGCACGTCCTCCACCGGGGTGTATTCGATGCCGACGGCTTCCGCAACAGCGGGATGGGTGACCGCCCCTGCGGCGACGTTGATTCCCAGCCTCAGGCCCGGGTCGCGGCGAGCCGCCTCGGCGACTCCGTGGTCCGCGAGGGCCAGGACGTAGGGAAGGGTCGCATTGGTCAGCGCGTAGGTCGACGTGATCGGAACCGCACCGGGCATGTTGGCGACGCAGTAGTGGGTGATCCCGTCGACTTCGAAGACGGGATCGCGATGGGTGGTCGGGTGCGAGGTCTCGAAGCAGCCGCCCTGGTCGATCGCGACGTCGACCAGGACCGCATTTTTCCGCATCAGCTTCAGCTGCTCTCGTCTGACGACGAATGGCGCCTTGGCGCCGTGCACGAGAACGGCGCCGATCACGAGATCCGCCCGCGGCAGCATCTCCTCGATGGAGAGCGTCGAGGAGAAGACCGTCGAGGCGCGTCCGCCGAACGCGATATCGAGCTCGCGGAGCTTGTCGATCGAGACGTCGTAGACGAAGACGTCGGCCTCCATGCCGATCGCGATGAAGGCGGCGTTCATCCCCACGGCCCCGCCGCCGATGACCATCACGTTCGCCGGCGCGACCCCGGGGACCCCGCCGAGCAGGATGCCTCGCCCCCCGAGCGGCTTCTCGAGGAAGAAGGCACCGGCCTGGGTCGCGATCTTGCCGGCCACCTCGCTCATCGGGGCGAGCAGCGGCAAGCGGCCCTGGGAGTCCTCGACCGTCTCGTAGGCGACGCAGGTGGCGCCGCTCTCCTGCAGCTCCTTGGTCAGCTCGGGTGCCGGCGCCAGGTGCAGGTAAGTGAAGAGGGTCTGATCCGCGCGCAGCATCTCCACCTCGCCAGGCTGCGGCTCCTTGACGCCCAGCACCATCTCGGACTGCTCGAAGACCGCGGCCGCGTCGGGCAGGATCTGTGCCCCCTGCGCGACGTAGGCGTCGTCGGGAATCGCGCTGCCCTCACCGGCGCCGGCCTGGATCAGGACCTCGTGGCCATGCTCCCCGAGCTCTCGCACACCGGCCGGGGTCAGGGCGACGCGGTACTCGTCCTCCTTGATCTCGGTTGGAACTCCGACCTTCATCAGAACGCCGCCACCACTAGACGGGTTGCTCCTCGGCTTCGCCTGCGGAGCACCCTCGCATCACGCGTCCGGGGGCGGCCCTTCGTTGGACGTCTCTCATCGGGATACCCTGCTCAAGAGGGGCTCGCCCGATTCGGCGGGCCCGCTTGTGAAGTCGAAGCGGATCCCGCGCCCCTCGAGCTCCGCGAACATCTCGTCCGGATCGATGCACCGCTCCGGGGGGAGCGCGCCGCGCCCCTCGATCGAGCCCCGCGCCAGAAGCCTGACCGCGGCCGCCGCCGGCGTCGCGGTCGAGACGATGCCGCCGCCGAGGCCCCACGCCTCGTTGGGCGGAGTGACGCTGCGGGCGCGGACCGTCGTGTCCTCGCCCGTCATCTCGACGACATGGATGGAGACGGTGTTTGCTGAGGGGGGCGAAGCAGAGCGCGCAACTTCGGCAATCCGCTCCTCGCTCGCCCCCCGCAGCTCCTTGAGACTCTCGAGCACCTTGGGTGACAGCGAGAGCGCAAAGGTCACGTTCCGCGCGCCGAAGCTGTCGCCGAACGTGAGCACCTCCGAATGGAGGGTGAAGATCGTCTCGCCCTGGCCGATCGGGTCGCCGAAGTCGGCGGTCGGCCCGGGCTGCAGCGGCTCGAGCTCCCGGGCCCTGCCGTCGATCAGTGCCATCGGAGCCAGCTCGATCTCGTCGAGCAGCGTCCGGACGGCGTAGGGGAAGCTCAGCCCCTCGGGCGGGTCCAGGTCCCGGCCGCCAGCGAGGACCGAGATCGAGGTCGGGGCGCCGATCTCGCGTGCCGCGCGAGCCGCGAGCAGGTTGGTCTTGCCCGGTGCGGAGCCGATCCCGAGCAGCGCCAGGAGCCCACGCTGCTCGAACCTGGGCGAGAGCTCGAGCTGCTCGGCGCTCACGTGGTAGAGGCCGCCGAGGTCCATGTAGTGGCATCCGGCGTCGAGACAGGCGCCCATCGCGGCGAGGTTGATCCGGTAGGCGGCGGAGTTGACGAGCACCTCCATCCCCTCGAGCTGCTCGGCGAGGTCGCCCGTGGCATCGGCTTGGCGAGCCTGAGCCTTGCCGCCCCCGTGCTCCATCGCGACCTCCTCCGCACGGCGCAGGTCCAGGTCGAGGAGCCTCATCGCGCTGACCTCGTCCGACTCCGCCAGGTCGCGGACGATCGCGGGCGCGATGGTTCCCCCCGCCCCGAGGATCGCCACCCTCATGCGATCAGCTCCCTCGCTCGCAGCGCCAGCCAGAGCTCGACCCGGTCGTTGGCCCGGCTCAGGTCCCTCCCGGTGAGCTCCTCGATCCGCTTGATCCGGTAGCGGAGGGTGTGCCGGTGGCAGTAGCAGTCGCCGGCGGCCCGCTCCCAGTGCCCGTTGCGGTCGATGTACGCCTCGAGAGAGCGCAGCAGCTCGCCCGCATAGCGCTCGTCCGAGTCCTCGATCGGGCCGAGCACGGACTCGCAGTAGAGACGGAGCGCCTCCGTGTCCTGCACCGAGAGCAGCAGAGTGAAAGCCCCGAGATCGCGGTGCGAGGCGACCTCCGGCGCGGCGCCGTTGGCGAAGCCGGTCGCCTCGAGCGCGCAGCGCGCCTCGTGGAAGGAGTGGCGCACGCGCTCGGTGGGCAGCGAACGACTGGTCGCGGCGCGGGTGGGTCCGTGGACCGACTCCAGCGCCGAGCGAGCCCTGACGGCGAGGTCGAGGGTGTCACCCTTGCCACCGTCGACGATCGCGCACAGCAGCTCGCGCCGTCCGGCCGCGTGTGGGGCCACCACGGCGGGGCGGTTCTGGCTGGAGAGGAACTCAGCCAGGGTCGGCTCGGCCGTGGCGGCGTCGCCGAGCTCGAAGGCGAGGACCAGCGCCCGCTCGCCGATGCCGAAGGGCGCGAGGCGGTCCCGGACGTCGTCGGCCGCGAGCCTGCCCGAGAGCGTGGCCGCGAGCACCTCGCCCGAGAGCCGCCGCTCGGTCTCCCTGGCCACCCGTTCGCGCATCAGCTCGAGCGCGACCACGATGGCCGCCTGCTGCACGCAGAGCCGCTCGAAGTCGCCGAGCTCACCCGAGCGCCGCACGACCACCAGCCAGGCCTCGGCAGAGCCGGGCCGCGGAGAGACCGGATGCGCCAGCGCACGGCCTCGCAGATCCGTCTGGCTCGGGACGAACGGAGCCGCGGCGGTGCCGCGAGGCTGCACCTCCTCGCGGATCGCGTCCACCAGGTACTCCGGCAGCTTGCGGCCGCCGCTCGCGAGGACCTCGCCTCGGGCGTCGAGCACGACCGAGCTCCCTCCGACCGCAGCGGCGATCTCGCGGGCGACCTCGTCGAGGCCGCCGCCCTGCAGCACAAGCCGCTCGAGGCGCTCGTTCACCGCGATGCCGCGGGAGAGCACGTCGTACTGCTCGTTCACGAGACGGCTGAAGGCCGCCTCGGTGATCGCGATGAACGGGGTCTCGTACGGGACCTCGAAGACGGGGAACTCGCAGGAGTCGGCCTCCGAGATCAGCGACTTGGGAATCCGCTTGTGGTCGAAGCCGGTCCCGAAACCGAGGCCGGCCACGCCGGCGTCGGCCAGGCGTCGGACGAACCTCCGCTGCTTCTCGGCGTTCTCCAGCGGGATCCCGGTGGTCAGCAGGAGCTCGCCTCCGGAGAGCCACGGCGTCGGATCGAGCAGCTCGGTGATGTGAACCCAGCGGATCTCCCGCTCGGTCGCGGCCGCACTCCCGGCCGCGACCTTCAGGCCGAGCTCGGAGGTGAGGCTCTCGATGGTGAGCATCAGTGCCCTATGCGTCTGGATGCTTCCTCGAGGGTGGGCCGGACGGCGTCCACGATCTCCTCGAACTGCTCCGTATCGGCGATCAACGGAGGCGAGAACTGGACGACGGGGTCACCGCGATCGTCGGCGCGGCAGATCAGCCCCCGCCGGTAGAGCTCTCCTGAGAGGAATCCCCGGAGCAGGCTCTCGGACTCCTCGTGGTTGAAGGACTCCTTGGTCTCCTGGTCCTTGACCAGCTCGATCGCGTAGAAGTAGCCGTCGCCGCGCACGTCGCCGACGATCGGGATGTCGTAGAGCGACTCGAGCGCCGCCCGGAACTCGTCCTGCTTCGCCCGCACGTGGCCGGTGAGGTCCTCGCGCTCGAAGATGTCGAGGTTCGCCATCGCAGCGGCGGCCGCGACAGGATGGCCGGCGAAGGTGGACCCGTGGGCGAACATCGCCGTGTCCTCGGCGAACGGCTCGTAGACCTTGTCCGAGGCGATCATCCCGCCCATCGGGATGTTCGCGTTGGTCAGAGCCTTCGCGACGGTCATCACGTCGGGCTGGAACCCGTAGCGCTGGGCACCGAAGTACTCGCCGAGACGCCCCCAGGCGCAGATCACCTCGTCGGAGACGAGTAGGACGTCGTTGCGGTCGCAGATCTCGCGCACCCGCTGGAAGTAGCCCTCCGGCGGGGGGATGCAGCCGCCGGCGTTCTGCAGCGGCTCCAGGATCACGGCGGCCACGGTCTCCGGTCCCTCGAACTCGATCGCCTCCTCGATCTGGTCAGCGGCCCAGAGCGGGTCACGATCGGCGGGCCAGTGGTAGCTGTTCGTGTTCGGGACGTGGACGCCACCAGGGGCGAGCGGCTCGAAGACCGTCCTCAGCGCCGGGATCCCGGTGGCCGAGAGAGCCCCCAGGGTGGTGCCGTGGTAGGCGATGTCGCGAGCGATCAGCTTGTCCTTCTGGCCGTTGCCCCTGGCGCGGTGATAGGCGCGCGAGAGCTTGATCGCGGACTCGACCGCCTCCGACCCGCTGTTGGTGAAGAAGACGTGGTTCAGGTCACCGGGAGCGAGCGAGGCGATGCGGCTGGCCAGCTCGATCGCGCGAGGGTGGGCGTAGCTCCAGACGGTGATGAAGTCGAGCTCGCGCACCTGCGCCGCCATAGCGTCGCCGATCTCGGAGCGGCCGTGCCCCGCGTTGACGCAGAAGAGCGCCGAGAGTCCGTCCAGATAGCGATTCCCGTGGTCGTCCCAGACGTAGCAACCGTCTCCCTTGACGATGATCGGCACCTCGTGCTCGGGCCCGAAAGAGCCCATCCGCGTGAAGTGCATCCACAGGTTCTGCCGCGCCTGTTCCTGAAGCGCGCTCAGGTCGGCCTCAGCCGTGCCCGGTGCGCTGGTCGGTGCTGCCATCCGTCTCCTCCGTTCTCTCTCTAGCCTCCCCGTACAACGCTACCCCGCGGTTGTCGGGGCTACAAGCGGAATTGTGTGAAATCAGCCTCTTCCCGCTTATACAGCATGTACAAGCCCGGTTCCGAGTTTTAGGGCTTTCGCCACTTGCGACGATTCGTCGTGCTTCTTACGCTCGGGCCTCCGCGGCGGCCAATCCCGGTCGGTGCGGCCCCCGGACTCTGACGAGAACGGCGGGGACTGCGGAGAGGAGACAACTTGGAGAGCGCGACGGTTGCAGCGCAGGGCACCCCTGGCGGCGCCAGGGAGGGCGACAAGGGACTGAAGGCCGGCGCGATCGGCTATCTGTCCAATCTGGTCATCGGTGTCGCCTCGACCGCGCCGGGTTACAGCCTCGCGGCGACGCTCGGCTTCATCGTGGCCGTGCAGGGCATGGGGTTTCACGCGCCCGCCGTGCTGCTCGTCTCGTTCATCCCGATGCTGCTGATCGCGGCGGCCTACTACTACATGAACAGGGCCGACCCGGACTGCGGGACGAGCTTCACCTGGGTGACGAGGGCGATGGGTCCGCACCTCGGCTGGCTCACCGGCTGGGCGATCGTCGTCGCCGACGTCGTGGTGATGGCGGCCCTCGCGTACATCGCCGGCGTCTACACCTTCCTGCTCTTCGGACTGGATGCCGCGGCGGCCAACCTGCTGGACGTCAGCATCGTCGCCGCGATCTGGATCATCGTCATGACCTGGATCTGCTACATCGGCATCGAGCTCTCGGCCCGCACCCAGTACTTCCTGCTGGCGGCGGAGATCGCCGCGCTCGGGCTGTTCGCCGCCGTCGCCCTCGCCAAGGTCTACTTCGGCGATCCCGGCGGCTTCCACGTCCAGGCCGACTGGTTCAACCCGTTCACGATCCACGGCGGCTCGCGAGCGCTGATCGACGGCATGCTGCTCGGGATCTTCATCTACTGGGGTTGGGACAGCGGGGTCTGCGTCAACGAAGAGTCAACGGACAGCGCCAACGGCCCTGGCCGGGCCGCCGTGATGAGCACGATCCTGCTGGTGCTGATCTACGTCGTGGTC
>Ga0081540_1003570_pt1 | contig 12227 bp, 9 predicted proteins | sample TabmetS2T1R1_FD_71024 | JGI IMG/M metagenome (GOLD analysis project Ga0081540, IMG submission 71024) | Tabebuia heterophylla rhizosphere microbial communities from the University of Puerto Rico - S2T1R1 | ecosystem: Host-associated > Plants > Roots > Rhizosphere ...
CGCTCTACCTTATTGTTGGAGCATGATCTTTTCCGAAAACCGGTATCCACCCCGGATCAAGTCCGGGGCAGGCTTTTTCGGGATCATGCTCTAACGTGAAGTCGCGAGCCGCTCCATGCCGCTGGCCTTGATGGCATCGGATGCGCGCGCGGAGCTGAGAAATTCGATAAGTCGTTTGGCGCTTTCAACCTCCTTTGAGCCCGCGACGATGGCGGCTGAAAACACCTGAATCAGCTGGATCTCCGACGCGATCGTGCCGACCAGATCGACCCCCGGCGCGTGCACGATTTCACTGACCGGCATCACGGCAAAATCCGCCTCTCCGGCGGCGACCATCGCGGTTGCGCCGGACCCGCGTGGCGTCATGACCACGTTGACCTTATCGGCGATACCGAGGCGCGGGAAAACCTCTTTCGTCAGAAAAATTCCGCTGGTGCTTGCCGGAACAGCGACGGTTTTCGCCTTCAGCAGGATTTGTTTGAAGGCGTCGACGGTGCTCACATCGGGCTTCGGCGCGTTCGCCCGCACCGCGACGCCGACCGGCACCTGCGCGAGATCCACGTCGCTTCCGGCGGCGATCCGCTGCGCGGCGATCAGCTCGGTGAGACCCTCCCGTGACAGGATCACCACGTCCGCAGGAACGCCGCGGGCCAGTTGCGCGCCGATCGTTTGTGGCCCTGTTCCCTGCGACGCTCCCGATCCGGTCGTGACTTTGATGCCGCTCGTCCGTTCGAATTCCGGCAACACCTTCTCGTAAGGGCCGCTGAATCCGCCGGAGATCAGAACATTCACCTGCGCCGACGCCGGGAACGAGCCAAGCACCAGCGCAGCCAAGATGACGAGGACGGGTTTGGCCGCGTTACCCATAACCAAGAAGGTGCCCATGCTGACGTTCCTCCGCTTGGTTGGTCTGAATTGATGTTTGCTCCGGCAGAGCCGACGCGCTCTGGCGGATCCTCCACGCCTGCTCGGCGCCACAACCGGAAACCGGAGGCAGTTCAAGGAGGGGTCGGAGCCCGATATGCTACGCGCACCGGCCCGGATAGCAAGCGAAGTGATTGCCAGCATGATGACGCTGTCGAGCGGCACGCCATGCTGCCACGGTCAACATCGGCTTCGCCTACACGGCCCGTCGCAAACTCGTCTAGGAACTGCAAATCGAAAACGGCTGGAGGATTTCCGCTTTTGGTCCCACGGACCTCAAGGGTCCCGATTTCAGAGCACTTCAGATCTGCCGTAAGGATTTGCCCGCGCCCTTGTGGCACACTGAGCGCAGGGGAGCGTTGCACATGTGGGATATGAAACGGCGCGAGTTCATCCGCATGCTCGGTGGTGCGGCGGCGTGGCCGCTTGCCGCGCGCGCGCAGCAGGCGCCGATGCCGCGCATTGGTTATTTGAGCGGCCGCTCCCCCCAGTCGGAGGGACCATTGCTTGCCGCTGTTCGTCGAGGGCTGGCGGAGGTGGGCTATGTGGAAAATGAGAATATCGCGATCGAGTTCCGCTTTTCCGAAGGACGCGATGACCGGTTGTCGGGGTTGGCCGCCGAGCTCGTTGGCCGCAACGTCGCCGTACTGGTCGCGACCAGCTACTCTTCGGCACGAGCGGCTAAAGAAGCGACTGCGACCATCCCGATCGTGTTCGCCAGCGGCCCCGACCCGGTGCAAGGCGGGTTGGTCGCGAGTTTGAACCGGCCCGGCGGCAACGCCACCGGCATCAGCGTTTTTAACACCGAGCTCGGGCCGAAACGCTTGGAGATTCTGCGCGAGCTCGTGCCCAAGGCGCAGTTGATCGCGTTCGTGATCGACCCGGGCGCCGAGACTGCGCCCGTTCACGCCAGGGAAATTCTGGCCGCGGCGCAATCGAGAGGCGAGCGCATCCTGATTGTGAATGCCGGCAACGAGAGCCAAATTGAAGACGCCTTCAGGACCATGGCGGAGAGGGGAGTTGATGGCATCCTCTACAGCGCCGGTCTGTTCTTCCAGGTGCACCGCGAGCGGCTCGTGGCGTTGGCGGCGCGCCGCGCCATCCCGGCCATGTACGAGTGGCCTGAATTCGTCACAGCCGGCGGGCTGATCAGCTACAGCCCGAGCCGATCCGAAGTCTTACGCCAAGCTGGCCTTTACGTCGGCCGCATTCTCCACGGCGAGAAGCCGGCCGATCTCCCGGTTATGCAGCCGACCAAGTTCGAATTGGTAATCAATCTCAAAACCGCGAAGGCGCTCGGACTCGAAATCCCGCCATCGCTGCTCGCCCGCGCCGATGAGGTCATCGAATAAAGATGCTGTTTGCTGCACCGCATGAGTCCGTAATTGGCAGATTGTGTTGCAAAAGTATTTTTGGCATTTCGCCACGCAACAGTGATTCAAGAACGCCCGCCAACGCGCAACATCGATTCAATGGCGCATACATCTCGATTCGAAAATTTCAAATTCCGATTTCACAGGGCGCTTTCGGCGACTTTTGCAACACAATCGGCACTTAGCAGACGAGCATCGGCTTCGGCTCAATGAATCTCCGGCTCCGGAACGGAAGCGCCGGCCTGCAGGAGTCGAAGTCGCAGCCTCGCCTGCCCGATATGGGCGGAGAACATCGCGCCGTAGCCGCGCTGGTAGCGCGGCGCCGGCGGCCGCCAGGCGGCGCTGCGGCTGTTGAGCTCCTCTTCGCTGACGTCGAGATGGATGCGGCGCCCTGCGACGCCGATCTCGATGGCGTCGCCGGTCTTCACCAGCGCCAGCGGGCCGCCCCGCCGAATCCCATTTCCTCCAGTCGAATTGGTAAAAGACTGTGAGCCGAATAATAGTCAAGACACCAGATCGCACCGTCAACATCACAACATGCACGCCGCTGCCCGCTCGTAGGTCGGCCTTCGCCCGACTAGCGGCTTCGAAGTCGCTTCAAACTGCGCTAGGGTGGCGAATGGGCAATCCTGCCAAAGCGGCGATAGCGCGCTGCATGGAGTGGGGCCTATCGCGACGATCTTCCAAAGCTTGCCAACGACTGCAACCCTTTGGTCCATCTCCGGGCCGGAAATGGAGAAACGATGTACAGAGCATCATCGAAGCTGGCGGCGGGCGTGGTTGCCGCCGGCCTTGCCGTCGGATCGGCGTCGGCGCAAACGCCGACCAACCTGCCTGAATATCTCGCCAACATTTCAGGTGCGACCGCGTCGTCGGCCGGCGACCTCGCGACGCGCGATGTCTTGCAGCTCAACGTCGCCATGTTCTCGCTCTATGACAACGCCGCTGACATCTATCGCCGCAACATCCTGGCCAAGCACCCGGTCATCCTGGGGCTGTTCTCCGGCGCTGGTGGCCAGCTGATTCTCTACCGGCCCGGCCAACCGCCGCTGAACGCGCCGTCCGTTCCCAAGGTCTACCAGATTCTGAAGTCGACGGGGCACAGCGTCATGGCGCTCAGCCAGGTCGTGATTCCCTCGGTCAACAACCCGGCCGATAAGCGATGGATAGCGCCCATGCAGGCCTATCGCACGCAGATGAAGACCGCGCTCGACAATCTCGACGCCAGCACCGACATCCAGGCCGACTGGAAGTCCACGGTGAAGGAGATTCTGGCGACCAACGTCGCCTATATGGACGACTGCCTGGCCAAGGGCGTCGTTACCCTCGAGCCGCTGGTCGCCTTCGCCAAGAAGCAGGCGCCCAACATCAAGCTGATCGTCAACTGGGCCGCCTCGACCCAAGTTAAGCACTGGATGACGGTGATGGACGAGTGGAAGGCGATGCTTGGCGCCGATTTCGACAAGACCTACGCTGCCGCCAACACCATCTACGTGGCGCGCCAGAACAACGTGCTGTACTCGGTGATGGCTCAGTATTTCGGTCCGGAGGCGGTCAACGACCGGCTGATGCTGATCGAGACGATCTCCTTCACCACCACGCCCGAGGACTTGCTTACCTCGATGACCCGCATCATCAGCGACCGCTCGGTGGGCGAACTGTTCTTCGGCGACTACAAACTGATGGATTTCGAGCTGATGGGTGGCGACGCGCGCAAGACGATCATTTCGGAGATGCATGCGCGTGGCAGACAGGCCTTCCTGCCGCCGGCCGTGCCATTCGGTTCCAAGCAGTGGCCGGCTCTGGTCACACCTGGTCCCGGCGCGACGTCTCTCGACGATCTGAAATAACATCGCCGGCAATCCATCGGCGAAGCTTAGGCGGGAAGACCGGGCATGAATCTCAATACGATCGTGGAGGTCAAACGTCCGAAGTCGTTCGATCAGATCGAATGGCGCGACGGCCATGCCTTCCTGGCCGGCGGGACCTGGCTGTTCTCGGAGCCTCAGCTACGTATCGATACGCTGGTCGATCTCGAGCAGTTCGATTGGCCGGCGCTCACCGTAACGCCGCAAGGGTTGGAGATCGCGGCGACCTGCAAGATCGTCGAGCTGCATGATTTCAAGGGGCCAACCGATTGGCAGGCTGTACCGCTGTTCGACAAATGCATCGACGCCTTTTTGATGTCGTTCAAGATCTGGAACGCCGCGACCGTCGGCGGCAACGTTTGCATGTCGCTGCCCGCCGGCGCCATGGTCTCGCTGACGGCCGCGCTCGAAGGCGTCTGCACCCTGTGGCCGCAAAACGGCACGCCGCATGAGGTGCCGGTCGCCGATTTCGTTACCGGCATGCACACCAACATGCTGGAGAAGGGCGAGCTGCTGCGCTCCATCTTTCTGCCGGCGTCGGCGCTCAGGAAACGCTTCGCTATGCGCCAGGTGTCGCTCACCCGCAATGGCCGATCGGCGGCGCTGATCATCGCCACCGTCGGCGACGGCGGCGACGACTTCCTGCTGACGATCAGTGCGGCAACGCCGCGGCCCGTGCACCTGCGCTTCGCCAAGACGCCGTCTGCCGCCGAATTGCGGCAGGCGATCGACGAGCGCCTGCCGCCCGATGCCTGGTTCCACGATGTCCATGGCTCGGCGCCCTACAAGCGCCACGTAACCTTCTATCTCGCCGAGCAGATTCGCGAGGAGCTGTCGTGAGCAAGTTCGAAGTCAACGGCCGTCTGTATTCGGCCGAACCCAAGCCCGGCCAGTGCCTGCGCACCTTCCTGCGCGATCTGGAGGTTTTCGGCGTCAAGAAGGGCTGTGACGCCGGCGACTGCGGCGCCTGCACCGTGTGGCTGGACGGCAAGCCTTTCCATTCCTGCCTGGTGCCGGCATTCCGTGGCGCGGGCCGCAAGATCACCACCCTCGAAGGGCTGGCGAAGAATGGCGCACTGCATCCGATCCAAAAAGCGTTCCACGACGCCCAGGCCTTCCAGTGCGGCTACTGCGCTGCTGGCATGATGATGACCACGGCCACCTTCGACGAGGCGCAGAAGGCCGACCTGCCGCACGCGCTCAAGGGCAACATCTGTCGCTGCACCGGCTATCGCTCGATCGTCGATGCACTGCGGGGCAAGAGCAACATCGAGGACGATGTGGCCGGCAAGGCGCTCGGGGCCAGCCTGCCGAACCCGTTCACCGATGCGATCCTGACCGGCAAGGCGCGATACACGATGGACATTACCATCGATGGCCTGCTGCACATGAAGGTGCTGCGCTCGCCGCACGCTCACGCGCGCATCAAGAGCATCGATAAGACGAAGGCGCTGGCGATCCCCGGCGTCGTCGCGGTCTATACCTGGGAGGACGTGCCGCGCCGTCTCTACAGCACTGCGCTGCACGAGGATCACCTGGTCGATCCCGACGACACCTACATGCTGGACAATGTGGCGCGCTTCGTCGGCCAGCGTATCGCCATGGTGGTCGGCGAGAGCGAGGGCGTGGCCGAGGCCGGCTGCCGCGCGCTCGAGGTCGAGTACGAGATTCTGCCGGCAGTGTTCGATCCTGTAGCGGCGATGGAACCCGGCGCGCCGCTCTTGCACGACAAGGACGAGGTCGTGACCGAGAGCGGCAACATCTTCTGCACACTGCAAGGCGAAATCGGCGAGGTGGCGAAAGGCTTCGCCGAAGCCGAGGTCGTTCACGAGCACACCTATTCGACCTCGCGCGTTCAGCACGTGCATCTTGAGACGCACGGTTCGATCGCTTGGCAGAGCAAGGATCGGCGATGGCACGTCCGCACCAGTTCGCAAGGTCCGTTCACCACCCAAAAGAAGCTCGCCTACCTGATGGGTGTGCCAGCCCGCCAGATCCATGTCTTCACCGAGCGCGTCGGTGGCGGCTTCGGCGGCAAGCAGGAGATGGTCTCGGAAGATCTGCCACTGTTTGCCAGCATGAAGCTGGGTGGCCGCCCAGTGAAATGGGAATGGACACGCGAGGAGGAGTTCATCGGCGCCACGACGCGCCACCAGATGACGACCAAAGTCAAGATTGGTGCCAGGAAGGACGGCACACTCACCGCGCTCGACGTGCAGATCGTGTCCAATACCGGCGCTTACGGTAACCACGGCAGCGAGACCCTGGCGGCGGCGATGGCGAGCCCGATTGCGGCCTACCGTTGCGACAACAAGCGCGGCGTCGGCCATGCCGTCTACACCAACATGACGCCGGGTGGCGGCTTCCGCGGCTACGGTGCTTCGCAGACCACCTTCGCTATTGAATGCGCCATGGACGAAGTGGCCCGCCTGCTCGGCATCGACCCGTTCGAGATCCGGCGCAAGAACGTCGTACGCCCGGGCGACAACGTCGAATCGATCTGGAAGGAACCGGGCGACGCGAGCTTCGGCAGCCACGGCATCGACGAATGCCTCGACATCGTCGAGCGCGAGCTCGCCCGCGGCAACGGCGTCGCCAAGCCGGACGGCGGCGACTGGGCCGAGGGCAAGGGCGTGGCACTTGCCATGCTCGAATGCGGACCGCCCACCGAGCACCGCTCGGGCGCCGAGATGCGGCTGCTACCCGACGGTACCTACCACCTCGCCTGCGGCTCATCCGAGATGGGCAACGGCATCACCACGGCGCATAAGCAGATCGCAGCGTCGATCACGGGCGTGCGCGCCAGCGACATCAACATCGTCAATGCCGACACCGACCGCACACCCTACGACACGGGCACCTTCGCCAGCACCGGCACGGTAGTGGCCGGCAAGGCGGTGCACCTCACCGCTGAGGCGATGCGCGACGACATCCTCGACTTCGCGGCGCGCCACACCGGTACTGAGCGTGGCCAGTGCCGGCTCGACGTCGATGCTGTGATCTGCGGCAACCAGCGGATCCTGCTCACGGAGCTGCATGCGGCCGGCGCCAAGGTCAACCACCGCTTCACGGTCGGCCGCCGAGCTTATCTATCGCCGCGCACCATCGCCTTCAACGTGCAGGGGGTGCGGCTCGCAGTGCACCGCGTGACCGGCGAGATCCGCATCCTGCACAGCGTGCACGCCGCCGATATCGGCAAGCCAATCAACCCGATGCAGTGCCGCGGCCAGCTCGAAGGCGCTGTCGCGATGGGCTATGGCTGGGCGCTGATCGAGAACATGGTCCACGAGGAGGGCCACATGGTGAACCCGCAGCTGCGCAATTGCCGCGTGCCGGCGTTCGCCGACACGCCGCACTCCGACATCTTCTTCGCCGGCACGGTCGATGCGATCGGACCGCTCGGCGCCAAGTCCCAGGGTGAGTGCGGCATCAACCCGGTGGCGCCGGCGGTCTCTAACGCGCTGGCCGATGCGACCGGGGTGCGCTTCGCCCATCTGCCCTTCACGCCGGATCGCCTGTTTGCGGCACTGGCCAAGGCCAAATGACGGTCAGCATCATCACGCAAACCTGCGTGCGCCCCGAACGCGCCGAGGATTTCGCGCGCTGGCAGGGCCAGACCAGCGATCTCGTCGCGGGCTTTCCTGGCTTCGTCGAACAGCGATTGCTGCCGCCCAATCCCCCGCTGCAGGTCGACTGGGTCATCCTGCAGCGCTTCAACACCCTCGAAGATGCGCAGCGCTGGCTGGGCTCGAGCGAGCGCCAGACGCGCATCGAGGGCGTTGCGCCGATGCTTGTCGGCCGCGATGACGTGCACATCGTTCGCGACGACGAAGGCGGCATCAAGCCAGCACCAGTCTCGGCCGTGATCAGCACCCGCGTGAAGCCGGGCAAGGAGGTCGAATACCACGCCTGGGAGCGCAAGATCGCCGCCGCGCAGTCCAAGGCGCCCGGCCTGCAGGGGTATCGCTTCGAGCCACCAGTGCCGGGCCTCCAGGAGGATTGTGTGGCGATCCTGCGTTTCGACAGCCAGGTGAACATGGAGGCGTGGCTCAACTCGCCGGTTCGCAAGAAGCTGGTCGAGGAGGCAGCGCCGCTCATCGACGAGTTCCACGCGCGCATCGCCAGCTCAGGCTTCGAGCAATGGTTCCGGGACGTCAGCCCCGGCAACCAGCCACCGGCCGTGTGGAAGATGAACATGATTGTCCTGCTGATGCTCTACCCGATCGTGTTCCTGTGGGGTGTGTTCATCGGCACGCCGCTGCTCGATCGCGCGCTCGGGCTGCCCTTCGCCATCTCCCTGTTCCTCGGCAACATCGTGAGCGTCGCGCTGACCGGCTTTCTCGTCCCCTGGTGTGCCAACCGTTTCGCCTGGTGGTTCCAGCCCGCCACCGGCACGGAAACGCGCATCAACCTGCGCGGAGCCGCAGTGATTGCCGCGCTCTATGCCGCCATGGTCCTGATTTTCTGGCGCTTCTTCTGAGGGGTGCCTATCGCAAACCCGAAATGGGTGGCCACTGTGGGCGAACAGCCGATGCTTGCTGGTGGCTGCGCAGGTCCTCCGGTTTCTTGCGGGTCATGAAGTCTTCTCCGTCAGTCCGACAGCGCATCGGACAGAATCTGCTGCAGGCGGGGATCGCTCACGGCGAAGAACGTTGCCTCGATCCGGGCCGTAACGGAAGCCTGCATGAGCCAGCCCCCGATGGTTTCGGCCGCATCCTGGTGATCTTCCAGATAGGGCGAATGGAAGTACGCCCGCCCGCCGTTCGTGAGCACCTTGCCGCGCAGCGCTGCCATATGGATCGCGGCGGCCGGATCGGGGGCTCCCGTCCACGCGCGCAGCAGGCGGTCGAGGTCGCCGCCCGCCGTGACCGCCATGGTCAGAACGTCCGCCATGTCGAAGGCAAGGCTCCATCCGGCTGGCCAGCGCACGAGATCGAGGCGCGGGAGGCTCGCGACCGTGAACGCTTCGAAGAAGCCGTCGATGGCGTCGGCCTCGGGCTGCGGCCATTTCGCCCGGTAGCCGGCGTCGCCCAGCCGGCGCAGGCAGATGTCGAGTCCCATGTGATCCGGTGGATCGCCGGCCGCGATGAGATCGAAATAGCGCGGCAGGAAATAGCGCAGCTCGGTGGCGATGCGCCCGTCGTCGTAGCCGTGGGCCGAATTGGTGTACTCGGCCAGTAGAGCCGACGGAATGGCGCGCAAGGGCGTGGCAACCAGTTCGCGCTGGGTCTCCGGCGTCATGCAGCAGGCGCAATGGCAGACGACGAGGTCAGTGCCGATGCGATACGGAGCGAAGACGCGGTAAGCCTCCTCGATCGCGCGGGTGAGGTCAGGCGTCATAGGCAGGCACAGGAGATGGTCCAAGCATCGCCAGCGAACCGGACGGCCAGCTTAATGCCCGAGGAGTTCCGCGGTCGACCTGTTCGGCTATCGTAGGCCAAGGAGCGACAGGAGGGATGGTCATGTTGGGCCCGAGCGAGTCGAGTGACCAAATGCGCGCGCGCGCCGGGACGCTGCCGCAGGCGGTGCGTCGCGATTTCTCCGCCGTCGGCTACGACGAGGCCATGCGACGGGCGCGCGAGGTCGTGCCGATCCTGCGCGAGCGCGCCGAGCGAACCGAGGACGCGCGGCAGCTCATCCGCGACAACGAGCAGCTCCTGCACGAGAGCGGGCTGTTCCGCTTTCATCAGCCGAAGGCTTTCGGCGGGATGGAGCTGGATTTCGTCGCCGTGGTGGATATCCCGGCGGAGCTTGCGCGCGGCTGTCCGTCCACCGCCTGGAACGTGGGCAATGTGGCGTGCCATCACTGGATTCTCGGCTATTACGAGCCCGAGACCCAGCGCGAGGTGTGGGAGGCGAACCCGGACGCGATGATCGCCTCGTCCATCGCGCTGGCCGCCGGCCGCGGACGCCAGGTGGAGGGCGGATATGTCGTCAATGGCCGCTGGCCGTTCTCCTCTGCCGTCGACAATTCCGAATGGAACATGCTGGCCGTGTCGGTTTACGACGGTGACGGCAAAACGCCGGTCGATTGGCGGCTGTGCCTCGTGCCGAAGTCCGACTACGAGATCATCGACACCTGGTACGCCATGGGCATGGGCGGCACCGGCAGCAAGGACGTCGCCGTCAGCGAGCTGTTCGTGCCCGAGCGACGGGCGCTGCCGCTCCTGCGCTGCCGCGGCGGCTGCGAGCATCCGGGAGCCGCGCTCAACGAGGGCGCGCTCTTCCGCGTTCCGATCGTGGCGGGCTCCAGCCATCCGCTGGCACCGGCGGCGCTCGGCGCTGCGGAGGGCGCCTACGAACTGTTTCTCGCCGCGATGACGAAGCGCGCCGGCACCTATACCGGCGCCCGCGTTTCCGATTTCCAGGCGGTGCAGATCAAGGTCGGACGCGCCCGTTGCCTGATCGACTCGGCGCGCTTCTTTCTGCGCCAGTCGGCCATTGCGTTGCAGGCCGCGGCCGAGCGCAACGAGGTCCCGGATCTGGAGACGAAATTGCGCTTCCGCGCTCACACGGCTTTTGCCGTGAACCAGGCGCGCGAAGCGGTCGAGACCCTGTGGTCGTGCTACGGCGCACAGGGCCTCTATACCAAGGACCCGCTGCAGCGGCACCTGCGCGACGTCCTCGCCATAAACCAGCACTTCTCGTTCAACTTCGACATCGCGGGCGCCGCCTATGGATTGCTGGCGCTCGGCGGCCACTACGGCAATCCGACGATGTGACCATCAATCCGCTCGTTCCCCGCGAAAGCGGGCACCCAAACTTGCGCGGTAAGGCTGGATGCCCGCTTGCGCGGGCATGAGCGGAGGAGGATGCGGGTCAGTCCAACTGGAAACCGCGCCTAAGCCTTGAGGTTCGCGGCACGGACCACCTTGGCCCATTTCGCGATCTCGTCGGCGACGAGCTTGCGGGCGTCGGCGGGCGAGCCTGGAAGCGGCCACGCCCCCATCTCGGCAAGCCGTGCCTTGAGGGTCGGATCGGCCAGCCCGGCATTGATTTCCTTGTTCAGCCTGTCGACGATCTCGGCGGGGGTATTCTTCGGCGCGCTTACGCCGTTCCACGTGCTCGCTTCGTAGCCGGGCACGGAATCCGCGATGGTCGGCACGTCCGGCAGCGCGTCGGACCGCGTCGCTGTCGTCACCGCCAGGGCGCGCAGCTTGCCGGCTCTGATGTGCGGGATCGACGGCTGCAGGTTGTCGAAGGCGACTTGCACCTCCCCGGCGAGGAGGTCGGTGAGCATGGGCGCCGACCCGCGATAGGGCACGTGCTGCATCGTCACTCCGGTCAGCAGCTTGAACAGCTCACCGGACATGTGAATCGAGGTGCCGACGCCCGACGACGCCATGTTGATCTTGCCCGGATTGGCCTTGGCGTAGGCGATGAACTCGGGAACCGTGTTGGCGGGGACCGACGGATTGACGACCATCACGTTGGGCGCGCGGCTGATGGCGGCGACCGGTTCGATATCCTGGGCAAAATCATAATTGAGCTTCTCGTAGAGCGAGGCGCTGATCGCGTTCGCCACGCTGCACAACAGGAGCGTATAGCCGTCCGCCGGCGAATGGATCGCAGCTTCGCTGCCGACATTACCGCCGGCGCCGGGCCGGTTTTCGACCACGACCTGCTGGCCCAGCCGGTCCGTCAGCCACTGACCGATCAGGCGCGCGGCGAGGTCGATCGAGCCGCCGGGCGGAAATGGTGCGACCAGCTTCACTGGCCGCGTCGGATACGATTGTGCTCGCGCGACCCGCGACACCAACGGGAAAGCAGCGGCAGCTCCCACGACGTGCAGGAATCGACGGCGTGAAGATTTCATGTGCGTCCCCTCTGGTGGACCGTTCAGCGCAATAGGGCACCTACTCCATCAGCGGCACGTTGGCCGACTTGATCACCTTGGCCCACTTGTCGGTCTCTTCCTGGATGACCTTGCCGAAATCCGCCGGCGAGCCGGGAATGGCGATGCCGCCCAGCTCGGCAAGCTTCGCCTTGACCTTGGGGTCCTGCAGCCCGGCATTGATCTCCTTGTTCAGCTTCTCGATCACCTCGGGCGGCGTTCCCTTGG
>Ga0081540_1003571_pt1 | contig 12225 bp, 12 predicted proteins | sample TabmetS2T1R1_FD_71024 | JGI IMG/M metagenome (GOLD analysis project Ga0081540, IMG submission 71024) | Tabebuia heterophylla rhizosphere microbial communities from the University of Puerto Rico - S2T1R1 | ecosystem: Host-associated > Plants > Roots > Rhizosphere ...
ATTTCGGCGCCAGCATACGGATCGAGCCGCATGGCGCGCACGGCCGCCGCATCGCGCTGACCGGCCAGCCGGAGCTCAATCCGGCGGTCGTGGCGGTCCCGGCCGATCCGTCCTCGGCCGCATTTCCGCTGGTGGCTGCGCTCATCACCCCCGGCTCCGACGTGATCCTCGAAGGGGTGATGACCAATCCGCTGCGCACCGGCCTCATCACCACGCTGCGCAGCATGGGGGCCGCGATCGAGACCGTCGCGACCCGCAACGAAGGCGGCGAGGAGGTGGCGGATTTCCGGATCCGCGGATCGGCACTGAGCGGCACCGATGTCCCACCGGAGCGGGCGCCATCGATGATCGACGAATACCCGGTCCTTGCCGTCGCGGCCGCCTGCGCCAGCGGCATCACCCGCATGCGTGGGCTGAAGGAGCTGCGGGTGAAGGAATCCGACCGTCTCGCCGCCACCGCCGACATGCTGCGCGTCAATGGCGCGGAGGTGGAGATCGACGGCGACGACCTGATCGTCGTGGGGAAGGGCCGCATCGCCGGCGGCGGCACGGTGGCAACCCACATGGATCACCGCATTGCCATGTCGGCCCTGGTGATGGGGCTTGCCAGCGACAAGCCGGTCATGGTCGATGACGCCGCCTTCATCGCCACCAGCTTTCCCAGCTTCGTCGAGCTTATGCGCTCCATCGGCGCAGACATCGCATGATCATTGCCATCGACGGGACGGCCGCCTCCGGCAAAGGGACGCTGGCCCGGCACCTCGCGTCGCATTTCGGGCTGCGCCACCTCGACACGGGGCTGCTCTACCGGGCGGTCGCGCGGGCGCTGCTGGATGGCGGGGGGAGCCTGAGCGACGAGACAACCGCGACGGCCGCCGCCAGGACCATTGATGTCGCCAAGCTGGACGAGGCGGTGCTCAAGGCGCGCGGCATGTCGGAGCCGGCCTCGCTGGTCTCGGTGTTTCCCGGCGTCCGCCTGGCGCTGGTCGAGCTGCAACGCACCTTCGCGGCGACACCGCCGGGCGCCGTCCTCGACGGACGCGACATCGGAACCGTGATCTGCCCGCAGGCCGAGGTGAAGATCTTCGTCGACGCGGCGCCTGAGGTGCGCGCGCGCCGCCGCGCGGTGGAACTCGCCGCCAAAGGCGAGGCGGTGGAGGAGGCCGCTATCCTCGCCGACATCCTCCGCCGCGACGATCGCGACAAGCGTCGGGCCGCCGCCCCGCTCAAGCGCGCCGACGACGCACACTTGCTCGATACCACACATTTGGATATAGACGCGGCGGTCCGGGCTGCCATCGACATCGTTGAGGCTGCGCGAACGGGATAAGGCGCGGTTCGCCAGTTTTGCCAGCCTGTCGGCCGTTATTTCTTCCGAAAGGCTTGTCCCGCGTCGCAGCCGTGAGGCCGCGGCACTCCGGTCATAACATCGCCCCGACCGTTCGGTGATCGGGCCGGCCCGCCGGACAAACTGTCCTGCGGCAGTCGAAGGTCTGCGGGGCCTTCGGCCCGAACGGAGAGGGGCGCATCGCAACGCCAGCCGCCGGCCGTCCCGTCAGGAGATTTCATGGCCACCGCTACTGCAACCGCTTCCGCGCCGTCGCGCGAGGACTTCGCCAAGCTGCTCGAGGAATCGTTCGATCACGGCAATCTGCACGAAGGTTCCGTCGTCAAAGGCACAGTCGTCGGCATCGAGAAGGATGTCGCCGTCATCGATGTGGGGTTGAAGACCGAAGGACGGGTCTCGCTCCGCGAATTCTCCGGCCCCGGCCGCCAGGCCGAGCTGAAAATCGGCGATACCGTCGAAGTCTATCTCGAACGCGTGGAGAACGCGCTCGGCGAGGCGGTGCTGTCGCGCGACAAGGCGCGGCGCGAGGAAAGCTGGGGCAAGCTGGAGAAGGCCTTCCAGGGCAACGAAAAGGTCTCCGGCGTCATCTTCAATCAGGTCAAGGGCGGCTTCACGGTCGATCTCGACGGCGCCGTCGCGTTCCTGCCGCGCAGCCAGGTGGACATCCGCCCCATCCGCGACGTCACCCCGCTGATGAACGTGCCGCAGCCGTTCCAGATCCTGAAGATGGACCGGCGGCGCGGCAACATCGTCGTCTCCCGCCGCACCGTGCTGGAAGAGACGCGCGCCGAGCAGCGCCAGGAGCTGGTGCAGAACCTGGAAGAGGGCCAGGTGATCGACGGCGTGGTGAAGAACATCACCGACTACGGTGCGTTCGTGGACCTCGGCGGCATCGACGGCCTGCTGCACGTTACCGACATCGCCTGGCGGCGCGTCAATCACCCGTCGGAAGTGCTGAACATCGGCCAGCAGGTGAAGGTCAAGATCATCAAGATCAACCACGAGACGCACCGCATCTCGCTCGGCATGAAGCAGCTGCTCGACGATCCGTGGCAGGGCATCGAGGCCAAGTTCCCGGTGGGCACGCGGTTCAAGGGACGCGTCACCAACATCACCGACTACGGCGCCTTCGTGGAGCTCGAGCCGGGCATCGAAGGCCTCATCCACGTCTCGGAAATGTCGTGGACGAAGAAGAACGTGCATCCCGGCAAGATCGTCTCCACCTCGCAGGAGGTGGAGGTGCAGGTGCTCGAGGTCGATCCGGTCAAGCGCCGCATCTCGCTCGGCCTCAAGCAGACCATGCGCAATCCGTGGGAGGTCTTCCTGGAAAAATATCCGCCCGGCAGCGTGGTCGAGGGCGAGGTCAAGAACAAGACCGAGTTCGGCCTGTTCCTCGGCCTCGACGGCGACGTGGACGGCATGGTCCACCTGTCGGATCTCGACTGGAAGCGTCCCGGCGAGCAGGTCATCGACGAGTTCAAGAAGGGCGACATGGTGCGCGCCCAGGTGCTCGACGTCGATGTCGACAAGGAGCGCATCTCGCTCGGCATCAAGCAGCTCGAGGGCGATACGACGGCGGAGCCTGGCGCCGCCGGCGAACTGAAGAAGGGCGCGATCGTCACCTGCGAGGTGACCGATGTGAAGGAGACCGGCATCGACGTGAAGATCGTCGGCACCGACCTCACCGCCTTCATCAAGCGCTCCGAGCTCGCCCGCGACCGCTCCGAGCAGCGTCCCGAGCGTTTCGCCGTCGGCCAGAAGGTGGACGCCCGCGTGACCCAGTTCGATCGCCGCACCCGCAAGGCGCAGGTGTCGATCAAGGCGCTGGAAGTCGCCGAGGAAAAGGAGGCGATCGCGCAGTACGGGACCGCCGATTCCGGCGCGTCGCTCGGCGATATCCTCGGTGCCGCTCTCAAGAAGCGCGCCGAAGAGCCGGAGAAGACGGAAGAGTAACAGCGAGATGCGAGGTGCGCCGGTTAGCGCACCTCGTTCCGCCGATCAAGTATTTGCGGCCTTGCCGCAGGGGAGCCGGCCAGACATGTCGCTCGACGCTGACCACATCGTCGACCGCCGCCGGATGCGGCGGAAGCTTACGTTCTGGCGCGTGATCGCGATCCTGGTCGCCATTGTGGCCGTGGTCGCGGTGTCGTTCCGCTTTTCGCGATCCGACATGTCACTGACGGAAGGTCCCGGCAGCTACATCGCTCGCGTCGCTGTGCGCGGTCTCATCCGCAACGACCAGGAACGGTCGGAGGCCCTCGACCGCCTGGCCAAGTCTTCGGCGCGCGCCGTGATCGTGCACGTGGACAGCCCCGGCGGCACCGCGGCCGGAGCTGAGCAGCTCTACGCGTCGCTGCGCGCCATCGCGGACAAAAAGCCGATGGTGGTGGTGATCGACGGCTTGGCCGCCTCGGGCGGCTACATTGCCGCCATGGCAGCCGATCACGTGGTGAGCCCCAATGCCGGCCTCGTCGGCTCGATCGGTGTACTGTTTCAGTTCCCGAACTTCGGCGACTTGCTCAAGACCGTCGGCGTCAGGGTCGAGGAGATCAAGTCCTCGCCGCTGAAGGCGGCGCCCAACGGCTTCGAGCCGACGAGCCCGGAAGCACGCGCCGCGATCGAATCGCTGGTCAAGGATTCCTACGCGTGGTTTCGCGGTCTGGTGAAGGAGCGCCGGCATCTCGACGATGCAACGCTGGATCGCGTCGCCGATGGGCGCGTGTTCACCGGCCGCCAGGCCCTCGAGCTCAAGCTGGTCGATGAAATCGGCGGCGAGGAGGCGGCTCTCGCGTGGCTTGCCAAGGAGAAAAAGATCGATCCGAAATGGCCCGTGCGCGATTGGCGCCTGAAGCCGCGCTTCGGCGACTTCGATTTCCTGCACCTCGCCACCGCCACTGTGCTCGATGCGGTGGGGCTCGGATCGCTGGCGCGGCGGATCGAAGACTCGGCCGCCGTCCAGGCAATCGAAAGACTCAACCTTGACGGTCTCTTGACCCTTTGGCACCCTTCGTCTGCGGACTGATCGGATTTGCAACGTTTTGAGTACGTTGGCGGTGCCAGCCAAATTCCACGCAGTCCAAATGTAGTTCAGGGCAGTGGGCGGTCACGATGATCAAGTCCGAGCTCGTTCAGCGGATCGCGGCGCAAAATCCGCACCTTTACCAGCGAGACGTCGAGAACATCGTCAATGCCATTCTCGGCGAGATCACCACGGCCTTGGCCCGCGGCGATCGCGTCGAGCTGCGTGGCTTCGGCGCCTTCTCGGTGAAGAAACGGCCGGCACGCGAGGGCCGCAACCCGCGCACCGGCGCGCGCGTTTCGGTGGACAAGAAATGCGTGCCGTTCTTCAAGACCGGCAAGGAAATGCGCGAACGCCTGAACGAGTCGTCGTCGACCGACTCCGGCTGACGCATTTCCAACCGTGCAGGGAACCAGACGCGTGACCGGATCACCGGCAGGTCGACTCATTCGCAACGCGCTCGCCGCGCTCGTCCTCCTTCCCGTGGCGATCGTCATCGTGATGCTGGCGATCGCCAACCGCCACCGCGTGACCATCTCGCTCGATCCGTTCACGGCCGATCAGCCGGCCATCGCGCTGACGAAGCCGCTCTACCTCGTCATCCTGGTTGCGGTTCTTGCCGGTGTGGTGATCGGCGGCGTCGCCACCTGGCTCGGCCAGGGCCGCTGGCGTCGCGGCGCGCGCCGCGCGCGCTCCGAGGCGAGAGCGCTGCGCGCCGAAACCGACGCCCTGAAGGTGCGGCTGGAGACGGCCGAGCAGACACCACGGCGCCCGGCCATCGCCTATCGCCGGCCGCCCGCCGCCTGACGGCGGGTCAAAAACCGGCGGCGCATGCCGCCACGCCGGCCATTCAAACCCACGCGACGCGCCATTACATACGGCGCCTGCAAGGCCAATTCGCCGCCATGACTACGACCGGTCTCGCCCTTTCATGACGCTCGTCAAAATTTGTGGCCTGTCGAGCCCGGAGGCGCTCGACGTGGCGCTGGAGTGCGGCGCGGACCTGGTCGGCTTCGTGTTCTTTCCTCCGTCGCCGCGCCATCTCGGTTTCGATGCCGCGCGGGCGCTTGCGGCCCGCGTCAACGGCCGCGCCGGCAAGGTGGCGCTCTCCGTCGATGCCGACGATGCAACCCTTGATGCCGTGGTCGCAGCGTTGCGCCCCGACATTCTGCAGTTGCACGGCAAAGAGCCGCCCGATCGCGTCACCACGCTGAAGCGGCGTTACGGCCTGCCGGTGATGAAGGCGATCCCGGTCGAGACGGGCGCCGATTTGGCGGCAATCCGGCCCTATGCCGGCATCGCCGACAGCCTGATTTTCGATGCCCGGCCACCGCGGGCGGCAACGCGGCCGGGAGGCCTCGGCCGGCGCTTCGACTGGGAGTTGCTGCGAGACATTGACCGCACGGTTCCGTTCATGCTTTCAGGCGGTCTCGACGCCGAAAATGTCGGCGAGGCGCTGCGAGTCACTCGCGCCGGAGGCGTCGATGTGTCCTCCGGCGTCGAACGTGCGCCGGGACAGAAGGATCCGGACAAGATTCGCGCATTCATCCGCGCCGCGCGCGATGCCGTCATGACGAGCAGCCGATGACCATCCAGCAACCGAACACTTTTCGAACCGGGCCGGACGAGCACGGCCATTTCGGCATCTATGGCGGCCGTTTCGTTGCCGAGACGCTGATGCCGCTGATCCTCGAGCTGGAGAAGGCCTACGCCGAGGCGAAGAACGATCCGGCGTTCAAGCAGGAGATGGACGGGTACCTGACCCACTATGTCGGGCGGCCATCGCCGCTCTATTTCGCCGAGCGGCTGACCGAGCATTGCCGCAAGGCGAACGGCGCCAAAGGGAGAGGCGCCAAGATCTATTTCAAGCGCGACGAGCTCAATCACACCGGCGCGCACAAGGTGAACAACGTGCTCGGCCAGATCATGCTGGCGCGCCGCATGGGCAAGCCGCGCGTGATCGCGGAGACCGGCGCCGGCCAGCACGGCGTGGCCACGGCCACGTTGTGCGCGCGCTTCGGCCTGCAATGCGTCGTCTATATGGGCGCGGTGGATGTCGAGCGACAGAAGCCGAACGTCTTCCGCATGCACATGCTGGGCGCCGAGGTGCGGCCGGTGCAGTCCGGCTCGCGGACTCTCAAGGACGCGATGAATGAAGCGCTGCGTGACTGGGTGACCAACGTCGACAGTACGTTCTACTGCATCGGCACGGTGGCGGGCCCGCATCCCTATCCGATGATGGTGCGCGATTTCCAGTCGGTGATCGGGCTCGAGACGCGCGAGCAGATGATGGCGGCGGAAGGCCGCCTGCCCGACTCGCTGGTCGCCTGCATCGGCGGCGGCTCCAATGCGATGGGCCTGTTCCATCCGTTCCTCGACGACCGCAGCGTCGAGATCTACGGCGTCGAAGCAGCCGGCCACGGGCTCACCAGCGGCCTGCATGCGGCGTCCATCGCGGGCGGCCGGCCGGGCGTTCTGCACGGCAATCGCACCTATCTGCTGATGAACGAGGACGGCCAGATCAACGAGGCGCATTCGATCTCGGCCGGTCTCGATTATCCCGGCATCGGCCCCGAGCACGCCTGGCTCAACGACAGCGGCCGCGTAAAGTATCTCTCGGCAACCGACGAAGAAGCGCTCGAGGCGTTTCAACTGTGCAGCAAGCTCGAGGGCATCATCCCGGCGCTGGAGCCGGCCCATGCGCTCGCCAGGGTGCTCGAGCTCGCCCCGACGAAGCCGGCCGATCATCTGATGGTGATGAACATGTGCGGCCGCGGCGACAAGGACATCTTCACGGTGGCCGAGCATCTCGGGAGCAAGATCGGATGACTCGCATCGATCGCCGCTTCGCTTCCCTGAAAAAAGAGAACCGTGCCGCCCTCGTCACCTTCGTGATGGGTGGCGACCCCGATGCGCAGACGTCGCTCGACATCATCCGGGCGCTGCCCGAGGCCGGCGCCGATGTCATCGAAATCGGCATGCCGTTCACTGACCCGATGGCCGACGGTCCGGCCATCCAGGCGGCGGGACTGCGCGCGCTGCGCGCCGGCCAGACCGTGAGGAAGACGCTCGCCATGGTGGGCGACTTTCGCCGCGATGACGACGCGACGCCGATCGTGCTGATGGGCTACTACAATCCGATCTATATCTACGGCGTCGATCGCTTCCTGCGCGATGCCGGCAGCGCCGGCGTCGACGGACTGATCGTGGTCGACTTGCCGCCGGAAGAAGACGACGAGCTATGCCTGCCGGCGTTGAAGGCCGGTCTGAACTTCGTCCGGCTCGCCACCCCGACGACCGACGACCGGCGCCTGCCTGCCGTGCTCAACAACACGTCGGGCTTCGTCTACTACGTGTCGATCACCGGCATCACTGGCGCCGCCGCGCCCGACACCAGCAAGGTCGCGACGGCGGTGGAGCGCATCAAGCGGCATACAAAGCTGCCGGTGGCGGTCGGCTTCGGTGTCAAGACCGCCGAGCACGCGCGCGCAATTGCCGAGGGTGCCGACGGGGTGGTGGTTGGCTCCGCCCTGGTAGAGGCGGTACGCGGCGGGCTTGACGGCCAGAATCGGGCGACCGACCACACCGTCGGAGCCGTGTCCGACCTCGTGGGGCGGCTGGCTGACGGCGTGCGCGGCGCGCGGCGCTAGCCTATATAACGGCGTCCAGCCCGGAGCCCGTTCATGAACTGGATCTCCAATGTCGTCCGGCCGAAGATTCGCTCCTTCCTGAAGCGCGAGGTGCCGGAGAACCTTTGGGTCAAATGCCCGGAAACCGGGCAGATGGTCTTCTACAAGGACCTCGAGGCGAACCAGTTCGTCATTCCCGGGTCGAACTATCACATGCGCATGGGTTCGACCGCGCGGCTGAAGTCGCTCTTCGATGGCGAGACGTGGTTCGATATCGGCGTTCGGGAAGTGCCGGTCGATCCGCTCAAGTTTCGTGACGAGCGCCGTTACGTCGACCGCGTCAAGGATGCGCGCGCCAAGACCGGGCTGAAGGATGCCGTCAGGCTCGGCTTCGGCAAGCTCGAATCGCTGCCGGTGGTCGCTGCCGTTCAGGACTTCGATTTCATGGGCGGCTCGCTCGGCATGGCGGCGGGCGAGGCCGTCATCATCGGGCTGGAAACCGCCGCCGACAAAGGCACGCCGTTCATCCTGTTCGCCAGCTCGGGCGGCGCGCGCATGCAGGAAGGCATCCTCGCGCTGATGCAGCTGCCGCGCACCACCATCGCGGTGCATCGGCTGCGCGACGCCCGGAAACCTTACATCGTGGTGCTCACCAATCCGACCACCGGTGGCGTGACCGCATCCTATGCCATGCTCGGCGACATCCACATCGCCGAGCCCGGCGCGCTGATCGGCTTCGCGGGTCCGCGCGTCATCGAGCAGACCATCCGCGAAAAGCTTCCCGAACGCTTCCAGCGGGCCGAGTATCTCAAGGAGCATGGCATGGTCGACATGGTGGTGCATCGCCATGAGCTGCGCTCCACGCTTGCGCGGCTGTGCCGACTGCTCACCAAGGCGCCGCTGCCGCAAGCTCCCGCGAGCCCGCCGCCCGCGCCGGAAGAGGCTGCCGCCACCACATGACGCCGGTCGATGCCATTCTCGCGCGACTGCTCGAGCTTCATCCCAAGAAGATCGACCTGTCGCTCGATCGCATGTGGCGGATTCTCGAACGCCTCGATCATCCCGAGCGGCATCTGCCGCCGGTCATCCACGTCGGCGGCACCAACGGCAAGGGCTCGGTGATCGCCTTCCTGCGGGCGATCCTCGAGGCCGCCGGTCTCACCGTCCACGTCTACACGTCACCGCACCTCGTGCGGTTCAATGAACGCTTCCGCTTGGGCGCGGCGGGCGGCGGCAACCTCGTTTCCGATGTGGAGCTCGCAGCGGCTCTGGCCGAATGTGAGAAGGCGAACGGCGGCGCGCCGATCACCGTGTTCGAAATGGAAACGGCGGCGGCCTTCCTGTTGTTCGCGCGCAACCCGGCCGACGTGCTGCTGCTGGAGGTCGGTCTCGGCGGCCGCCTCGACGCCACCAATGTGGTGGAACGGCCGGCCGCCACCGTCATCACACCGGTGTCGGTGGATCACGTCGACTTCCTCGGCGCCAGCATTGAAGCGATTGCGCGCGAGAAGGCTGGCATCTTCAAGCGCGACGTACCCGGTTTCCTGGCGACACAACCGCGCGACGCGCTGCGCATGCTGGAACGGGAGGCGGCGCGGCTCGCGGTGCCGTTGAAGATCGCCGGTGAGGACTGGACCGCGACCGAGGAGCGCGGCCGGCTCGTCTACCAGGACGATCACGGGCTCATGGACCTGCCCGCGCCGCGGCTGTTCGGGCGCCATCAGTTCGACAATGCCGGACTGGCCATTGCGACGCTGCGTGGCCTTGATTGGCGTCTGCCGCCTGCGGCGTTCGAGACGGGACTGGCCAAGGCAGAGTGGCCGGCGCGGCTGCAACGCCTGTCCCAGGGCCGCCTCACCACGCTGGCGCCTCCCGGCAGCGAGCTGTGGCTCGATGGCGGCCACAACCCCGACGGCGCCCGCGCGGTGGCGGCTGCGCTGGCCGATCTCGAGGAGCGGGTGTCGCGCCCGCTGATCCTCGTCGTCGGCATGCTCTCCACGAAGGACAGCGAGGCCTTCCTGTCCAACTTCACCGGTCTCGCGCGGCGCGTCATCGCGGTGCCGATCCCGGACCAGGAAAAGTCGATCCCGCCGGACACGCTCGCCGACACCGTACGCCGGGTCGGCATCCCGGCCGAAAGCCGCGACAGCCTCGAAGCGGCGCTCGCCGCGGCGACGCGGCTCGAGCTCGAGCCACCGCCGCGCATCCTGATCACCGGCTCGCTCTATCTGGCCGGCGAGGTGCTGGCGCAGAACGGCACCGTGCCGGCGTAGAGCGAGATGACTTTTCTTCGAAATCGCCATCTCGGCTCTACTTTATTGTTGGAGCATGATCTTGAACTGCACCCTCGCGGTGGGACACGGAAATTAGGGACAGGTTGCTGGGATCGCCGACAGGGCCCTCCGCGCAGAGGGCCCTGTCGGCGGCAAGTTTGCTTCAAATTCGGCAGGCGGTCGATAGGCGAGCGCGGAGTGGAGACGGCGGCGATTGTAGACGTCTTCGAAGAAGGCGCCGATCGCCGAGCGCGCGTGGTCTATGTCGCGGTAGGACGTTCCGTCGACCTCCTCCTGCTTGAGCGTCTTCATGAAGCTCTCGGCCTTGGCATTGTCGTAGGGACAGCCGATGCGGCTCATGCTCGGCCGGATGTCGTGCGCCTCCAGGATGGTGGCGTAATCCGCGCATGCGTATTGCACGCCACGGTCGGAATGATGGATCAGGCTGCCCGGTGCAGGCCGCCGCGCCGCGAGCGCCATGGTGAGTGCGGCGATCGCCATCCTCGCCTGCAGATGCGCCTCCAGCGCCCACCCGATCACGCGGCGGCTGAACGCGTCGAGCATGACCGCCAAATAGGCGAACTCTTCGAGCATACGGATGTAGGTAATGTCGGCGACCCACAACTGGTCGATGCCAGTCAGGACGATGCCGTGCGTCAGATTTGGCACCACGCGCCAGCCGTGGTTTGAATCCGTCGTAGCCGGTACGAACGCCCGCCGCCGCAGGCACAGCAAATTGTCCTCACGCATGAGGCGCAACACGCGCTTGTGGTTCACCACCAAGCCTGCTCGCCTCAGCTCGACTGCAACCCGCCGGTAGCCGTAGTGCTTCTCCGCCAACGCAACACGCTGCACCATGTCGCGTACCGCAGTCGCCTCCCGGAGAGGCTCGCAAGCCGCCCAGTTGCGGTAGTAGCCGGCACGGCTCACCCCAGCCAGGGAGCACATCCGCGCGATCGTGGGGTCGCCTTGCGGCAACGAGGTCGTCATCGCTTGGATGACCGCGTAGACGGCGGCACGCCAGGCTCGGCCTTCCGCTGGCGTGCTCCCTCGAATCGCCGCAAGGCTTGCCGAAAAAAATCGAGTTCGACCTGTTGCTGGCCGATCTTGCGTTCCAGCTCGGCGATATGCTCGCGAGCCGCTTCCACGTCTCCCGGCGGCTCCTTCGCCTTCATCGGGATCGCATCAGCCTTGCGCGGGCGCCCCTTGCCGCGTAGAGCTTCTGGGCCGCCAGCACGAAAGCGCGATCGCCAATAGTACAGATCCTTGCGGAGGACCTGCAGCTCCCGTGACAGCGCGCTTACGTTCTCTCCCGCCATCATCCGGCGCACCGCCGCTAACTTGAACCCGCGGCTGAAAACACGTGATCTCCGCTTGGGCATCAGTCCTCTCCTCGAGAACTGTCCCTATTATCCGAGTCTCACTTTCGGGGGGCACTCCAATCTTTTCCGAAAACCGGTATCCACTTTTCGGGATCATGCTCCGGGTGACGTGTGATCCCCGATAGGCAGGCGCGTCCGTGACGTTCCGGGCACGATCATTGTGGACGCTCGTCGCCTGCATGGCATTCGCCTACTGCGTCTGGCGCGTCTTTGACTTCGTGCGCCATTACCGGCTGCAGGAAATTGTCGACTGGCTGCGTGCGGTCCCGCCCACCAATGTCGCGCTGGCGGTCGTCTTCACTATCGGCAGCTACATCATGCTGACCGGGCATGATTACATCGCGGCGCGTTATGCCGGGAAAAGGCTGCCCTATCGCAAGGTCGCTTTCGCCTCCTTCGTGAGCCTCAGCGTCGGACATCCGCTGGGCCCCGCCCCGTTGGGCTCCGGCGTCCTTCGCTATTTCTTCTACTCGCGCCTCGGCTTCGGGCTCGAAGAATTTGCCAAGCTGGTGCTGCTCATCGTGATGACCACGACGATCGGCAAGTTCTCGTTCACCAGCCTGGTGCTGCTCTA
>Ga0081540_1003572_pt1 | contig 12223 bp, 10 predicted proteins | sample TabmetS2T1R1_FD_71024 | JGI IMG/M metagenome (GOLD analysis project Ga0081540, IMG submission 71024) | Tabebuia heterophylla rhizosphere microbial communities from the University of Puerto Rico - S2T1R1 | ecosystem: Host-associated > Plants > Roots > Rhizosphere ...
GTTAACCCCAGCACCGGCCTCCATCGCCGCCAGCACGGCATCCCGCGTCACCTCATGCAGCTTGACGAGGCGGTATCCGCGCGCGCAGGCATCGGCCGTGTTTCGTGCCACCAGCGCAGCATCGCCATAGCGAAGCAGGCTGGCATAGCAGTCGAACTCCTCTCTCGCCGCCCCGCCGAGCAGGGCATGGAGCGGCTTGCCCGCCCGTTTACCCCTGATGTCCCACAGAGCGATCTCGATGCCGGAGAAGGCGAACACAAAAGGCCCGTTGCGGCCGAGCAGATGCACGGCGGCCAGAATATCGCGCGAGATACCTTCCATGTCGCTGGAGTCGCGGCCAATCGCGAGCGGCGCGACGATGGTGTCGAGCGCAGCCTTCGTCGCCTGGATGCCGGCATGCCCGAATGCTTCGCCCCAGCCGACAAAGCCATCGGCCGTCTCGACCCGTACCAGCAGGATTTCCAGATGATCCCAGATCAGCCCCGCGAAAAGCGAGGGCGGCCCACCCATCGTGAATGGCAGCGAAACAACCCTGGTCTCGACTGAAACGATCTCCACGCGCGCTGCCTCTGAAGCCCGGCCAATCTCAGGCGTTGGCTCGACAGCACAACGCTATCACCGCGAAACCGTAACGGCAATTGAGCCAAATTCGAGCGGCGGCCAGTGAGTGAAGGGCGCCGACAAACTTTCATCATAAGAAAGACAAAAATTTGCTCCGCTCGAGTCAAAGCTTCGACGTAGAATCACACGCATAGATTGTGGCAGCTCTTGCCGGGCTAAGTAAGATTTTCGATTAGGAGATGCACAACCGGTTCATCTGACCCGTGACTGGGCGAGGAGATGATGCGCAAAGCGAACCCAACAAAAGTGGTCGCGTTTCCAAACCCTGTCGCGTTGCGGCGGCGGGATGACATCGAAGAGCAGATCAACGGACTGCGCACCTGCATCGAGGCCCTGGACGATGCAATCGCGGGAGATGACAACGAGATCGTCAGGGCCTTCGCCCTCGATCTCATGGGCAGGCATCTGACCGTCTTGACCAGCATGCTCTTCCCGGCCCGCTGAGACGGTCGCATTTGCGGCGCCGCGTCTCATCACACTGAACTGCCGGGGAGACGCCCCGCAGCCTCCATCGCGGCCAAGATCTCCGCCATGGCGTCAACCAATTCGTCCGCATTGATGGCTGTCACGCAAAGCGGCGGCCTGACTTTCAGCGTGTTGCCGTAGCGTCCGGCCGCGCCAATCAGAATGCCTCGCTCGTAGAGGCCATCGATGAGAGCTGAGAGGATATCCGGCGCTGGCCGCTCGCCATCGCCACCGCGCGAAAATTCGACGGCGAGATAGAGCCCGGCGCCGCGCACCGCGCTGATGACCGGATAGCGTTTACCCAGGTCCAGGAGACGTGCACGCAGACGGCCGCCGACTGTGGCGGCATTTTCAATCAGATGGTCCTGCTCGATGACGTTCAGCACGGCGAGTCCGGCAGCCGCAGCGGCGGGTGAGGCGGCAAATGTGTTGAAATAACCGAAATCTTCGGCGAAGGCGGCTAGCAGCTCCGGGCGTGTTACCAGACCTGCAACCGGATAGCCGTTGCCCATCGGTTTTCCCATTGTCACGATGTCCGGCACAACACCATGACGCGCAAAGCCCCAGAGGCCGGCACCGGTGCGCCCGAAGCCAGGCTGCACTTCATCGGCGATGAAAAGTCCGCCGGCCTTGCGCACGCTTCGTACCGCCTCGGCCAGGAAACCGGGCGGATCGGCGAAGACGCCGTCGCTGGAGAAGATGGTGTCGACGATCAGGCCGGCAGGCCGGATCCCATCGGCCTTCAGCGCCGCAATGGCACCGCGCACCGCCTGCGCAAACCCCGTGCCGAGTTGGCCGCGAAAGCGGCGTGGATCAGGCGGTGCGATTGTGCGCACATGGGGTGGCGGCGCGCCGGTCTTGTAGGAGGATGGCGAGATCTCCGTCACGGCGGCCGTGTTGCCGTGATAGGCGGCCTCGGTGACGATGAAGCCGGTGCCGCCGCTCGCCTTTCGCGCGATGCGCAGCGCCAGATCGTTGGCTTCGCTGCCGGTGCAGGTGAAGATGATATTGGAGAGCTCGCGCGGAAAGGTCGCCAGCAGCTTCTCTGCATAGTCTTGCACGGTTTCATGCAGATAGCGCGCGTGAATGTTGAGGGCCGCGAGCTGTTTTGAGACCGCCTCGACCACCACCGGATGGCAGTGCCCGACGCTTGGCACGTTGTTGTAGAAATCCAGATAGCGCCGTCCGCTGGCGGCATAGACGTTGGCGCCCTCGGCACGCACGATCCGCAATGGCTGGCGATAGAAGAGCACCGAGGCAGCGCCGAACGTGCGCTTGCGCCGCTCCACGAGCGCTGCGACCTCGGGGTCGCGGATCCCACCTTCGGCGCCGGAAAATGCATTGAGCGCCAGGATCTCGGTCGCTTTCGCGGTCATGATCCGTTACTCCGCGCTTCGGCGGCCGGCTCGATCAGGAAAGCACGGGCCAGTGCCACCGCGGCCTTGGTATACGCTTCTTTCATTTGCTGCGCCCAGCGGCAACCACCGAACCCGATGCCCGACAGGCAGTTTGCCGCAATGAACCACACCGCATGGGCATGATATCCAGCGGATCGATGATCCGCATCACCGGATTGACGCCCTGAGTTCGACATTGATGCTCGATCGATCGCGGCGCTGAACATCGCGAACCAAGAGGCTATCCGCGCACCTCCAAGGCCGGTAATATCTTCGTGCCCAACAATCCCGTCAAAGGGTGCGCGCGATATGCTCCGCATCTCGAATGCACGCGTGAGCGGCACCGCCAATGGCAAGGAATGACCGATGGATATTTCCAGCACGCGCCCGTACAAGGGTGTCTTTCCTGTCGTTCCCACCATCTTCGACGAGCAGGGTTCGCTCGATCTCGAAGGTCAGCGCCGCTGCGTGGACTTCATGATCGACGCCGGCTCGAATGGACTTTGCATCCTCGCCAACTTCTCCGAGCAGTTCGTCCTTGCGGATGATGAGCGCGAGCGGATCATGCTCGCCGTGCTCGAACATGTTGCGGGCCGGGTTCCTGTCATCGTCACCACGACGCATTTCTCGTCGCGGATCTGCGCCGAGCGCTCCCGGCGTGCGCAAGATGTGGGCGCGACGATGGTGATGATCATGCCGCCCTATCACGGCGCCACGATCCGGGTCGGCGAAAAGGGCATCTATGAGTTCTTTCAGATCGTCTCCGACGCCATCTCCATCCCGATCATGATCCAGGACGCACCAGTTGCCGGCACGCCGCTCTCCGTCCCGTTCCTTGCCCGTATGGCGCAGGAGATCGGCAACATCGCCTATTTCAAGATCGAGGTACCGAGGGCGGCGGCGAAGCTGCGCGACCTCCTCGCTGCCGGCGGCGCGGCGATCGAGGGTCCCTGGGACGGCGAGGAAGCCATCACGCTGTTGGCCGATCTCGATGCGGGAGCGACGGGCTCGATGACCGGTGGGGGCTATCCCGACGGTATCCGGCAGATTATAGACCCGTATTTCGCCGGCGACCGTGAGGCGGCGAAGAAGGCCTACGCGCATTGGCTGCCGCTCATCAACTATGAGAACCGCCAATGCGGCCTCGCGACCGCCAAGGTGCTGATGAAGGCTGGCGGGGTGATCGCATGCGACGCGGTTCGCCATCCGCAGCCCGCGGTCGATCCGGCGTCCCAGGCGGGCCTGATCGAATTGGCCCGCGAGCGCGAGGCATTAGTGCTGCGCTGGGCGCGCTGACCGGCGGAGCCTGTTTGCCCGAAGCGGCGTTCGTCCTGGCGCTCGCGCCCGGCAGGCGCCGTCGAGTCGAATTTTCAATCAAAGCGTCGAGGTGATGCCACCATCCACATAGAGGATGTGGCCATTCACGAAGGATGAGGCATCGCTGGCGAGAAAGACGACAGCACCGTGAAGCTCGCCGACATCACCCCAGCGGCCGGCGGGCGTTCGTTTTTCCAGCCAGGCGGAGAATTGAGCATCCTCAACCAGCGCCTTGTTCAACTCGGTCTTGAAATAGCCGGGCCCGATCGCATTGACCTGAATGCCGTGCTTCGCCCAGTCGGCACACATGCCTTTTGTCAGCATTTTGAGCGCACCCTTGGTCGCCGCATAGGGCGCGATGCCGGGACGGCCAAGCTCGCTTTGAACCGAACAGATGTTGATGATCTTGCCACGTCCGCGATCGATCATGCGACGGGCGACCGCCTGAGCGACAATGAAAGCGCCTTCGACATTGAGGCTGAACAGCTCGCGCCATTTGTCGAGCGGATAGTCCTGAAGCGGTGTACGGAACTGCATCCCGGCATTGTTGACGAGGATGTCGATCGGACCGATGCCCTCCTCGATGGCGGCAATAGCCGAGGCGGCTGCATTTGCATCTGTCACGTCGAACTGCGCCAAGCGAATGCGTGAGCCGTAATGGGAGAGCTGGCTTTCGGCGTCCTTGAGGCGCTTTGCGTCACGCCCGTTGATGACCACGACGGCGCTCGCGTCGGCCAGGGCACTTGCGAGCGCGAGACCGATGCCCCGGCTTGCGCCAGTGACAAGGGCAATGCGGCCCGAAAGATCAAAGAGTTTCACCGGTTTCCATCCTTTCGCCCGCGCGGCCGGATGCTTGACCGCAAGATATCGCCACAACTATCCTCTTATGCGCGGCGAATACAAGAACAGCCCGGTCGCCCCAGCGCATCGGGAGCGAAAGGAATGGCCCCACGAAAGTGGGGCTGACCGAGGTCTCGGACAAAATCCGATGCGCAAACAAAAAGCGAGAGCGGCGCTTCCGGTTCCAATTTCAAAGTCCGCCGTTCCAGGAGGATTGCGTAAGTGAAGACCGTGACCATCCATGCAGCGGGTGATCTCAGGATCGACGACCATCGTGAAGAAACCCCTGGCGAAAAACAAGTCGAGATCGCGGTCGCCGCAGGCGGCATCTGCGGGTCGGACCTCCACTATTACAGGCATGGCGGCTTCGGCGTGGTCCGCCTTCGCGAACCGATGATCCTCGGCCATGAAGTCTCGGGCGTCGTGCAGACCGTTGGCTCTGGCGTGAGCGCCGTTCGCGCCGGCGACCTTGTCGCGATCAATCCGAGCCGTCCCTGCGGTGATTGCGACTACTGCCAGCGCGGACTGCAGAACCACTGCCGCAACATGCTTTTCTATGGCAGCGCGATGCGGTTTCCCCATGTCCAAGGGGCCTTCCGCGAGCGTCTCATTGTCGAAGAGAGCCAATGTTTCGCGCTCCCTGCCGGAACCTCGATCCACGAAGCCGCATTTGCCGAGCCCTTTGCCGTTGCTCTTCATGCCGTGTCACAGGCTGGACCACTCATCGCCCGCCGTGCTCTTGTTACCGGATGCGGACCGATCGGCGCTTTGGTGATCGTCGCGGCACGTTTCCACGGCGCTATGGAGATTGTCGCAACGGACGTGGTTGACGAGGCGCTGGAGAAGGCCATCCGCGTCGGGGCTGACCGCGCCATCAATGTTGCGCGTGAGCCCGAAGCCATGGCCGAATATGCGGCCGGCAAAGGCAGCTTCGATGTCATGTTCGAGGCATCAGGCAATGAGGCAGCGTTGCGCTCCGGGCTCGACGCGCTACGGCCGCGGGGCATTCTTGTTCAACTCGGTCTTGGCGGTGAGGTCACCATCCCTCAGAACCTCATTGTCGCGAAGGAGCTCAACATTCGTGGATCATTCAGGTTCCATGAGGAGTTCGCACTGGCGGCGGCACTGATCGGGCAGCGCCGGGTCGACCTGCGGCCACTGCTCACGCACACGCTTCCGCTTAGCGATGCAAAGGAGGCATTCGACCTCGCCGGAGACCGCAAGCGCGCCATGAAGGTCCAGCTTCTGTTTGGCGGCGATCGAGAAGCATTTCCCCATCGTCCCGATGCCTGACGTAAACAGGTTTAGCCTTTGAAGGTTGGCTGGCGTGGGTGCACGCAGTCCTTGAAGCCATCGAAGCCCTTCCAGGCGGGCTCGGGTGCTTCGTGACCTGCGCGCGGCGCGTAGATCGACGGCTCGACCAATTGCATGGCCGGGATATAGCGCGGGCAGTTCGGAAAGATCGCCCGAGCCTCAACGCGCACGATCAGTTGCGCGCCAACTGTCTCGGCGAGCAGGGGATCATCGTCGCGTACCGTTGCCAGGCCATTGACGCGCAGGCGCCGCGGCTTGCCGTGCATGGCGATGAACAGCATGCCGATATGCGCGTTGACCAGGATGTTTCCCAGGCTCTTGAACATGCCGTTACCGTCATAGTCAGGAAACGCCAGCTCGGACGGTCCAGTGACGCGCACGAAGCCGGGCACGCCGCCTTTGAACGAACAGTCAGGGCGGCCCTCGGCGTCCGCAGTTGCCAGAAAGAAATAGGGCGAACTCTCGATGAACGCCTTGTCGTCATCGGTAAAGACCGTGCGCGTGAGCTTTTCTTCCAGGCGGTCAGAAATGCGACGGCTGTCAAAGTGGTCCTGAAGGCGACGATTCCCTTCGTGGTACATGATGCTTTCGGGCATGCTTCACCTCCTCACGGGCGTGTTGCCGTTTTCTCTCTGGTGCTTTCGAGATGATCGGCGTTACTCGTCCCAGGCTTGCACCACTGTCTGGTGGGCGATCTTGCCGCCCTTCAGTTCGATCATAGCGAGACAGAACACCTTTGCACCGTCGGGATAGCTACAGGCCTGTGAGAAAGCGAGGCGATCGCCGTCGGCGACGCTGAAGTTCACTTCATGCGTCATGGCGCGGCTGCAGATGTCGTCCCAGAAGGTCGTGATGGCCGATTTGCCGCGGATTTCGCGCGGCCGGCTCGGCGGATTGTTGCGATCGATGACGCGCACGGTCGCATCGTCGGCATAGAAGCTTGCCAGCATCCGTCCATCACGACCTTCGATGGCCTGTCTGATCGCAGCGCCGGTCACTGAATTCGTCGTCTTATTCATGATCTCCTCCTTGCGCGACTATCGTCAGGAAAGATCGCGCGGGTTTTGTTGTGTGTTTCCGGGCAGCTATCCTGCCCTCATCATAAGGACAGGATAGCTGGAATACGTTCACTTGGTCTTTTCGGCTGTCTTTTCGGCGGCCGGGCGCAGAACCATGTCGGTCTCGCGCTTGCAGCCGCTGAGGTCCACCTGCATGCCGTTGAGCACCGGGCTCCAGTGACAGACGATGGCTGACATGGCCACCGCTTCGCGGATTTCCTCATCGCCCGCGCCATTGGCTTTGGCCGCCTAGATGCAGTACTAGCAAGGGGCGGGAGCCGGTTTTCCGAAGTCCAGACGGCTTGAGCTTTCGAGCTGGAAGAATTATCCGAAGTCGCTGTTCCCTAGCTTTACCGAATAACCACGCCGCTATAGCCGCGGGCCGCGCACCCCGAGCCGATCGCTTTTGCGTCGCGTATCGGGGAAACGCCATTGCGCGTTTTACATTGAAGTCCCATCGGAATACCGCGCTCAGGGGAGAATTCCGGCGCGATGTTGGCGCCTGGATCGCCTATGCGCTCCGCCTGCTCGCGGATTGTGGTGGCGTCCGACACCTTCAGCTCAACCGCAATTGCGGGTCCGGAAAGCACGAGCAGCATCCATATTGATAGGAGCTGCCGTATCAAGGTCCATTTGCGGAGAATTCCGGTTATCTTTTTCATGATGATCTCCATCGCGTGTCTGTTCACGATAGAAAAATCATAAAATCAACCGGGGATAGCGCGCTTCCCTCAAACGGGCCATTGCGGTTCTGGCCCGTTCGGGCCATGCCCTCATGCAGACCGTTGCCGCGCCATCATGGCCGCAGCGGCCGCGCGCGTGGGAAGATCGAGCTTCACCAGGATATTGGCCACGTGGCGCTTCGCGGTATGTTCGCTGAGATTGAGCTCCTCGGCGACCGCCGCGTTGCTGAGACCATCGGCCACGAGTTCGAGAACTTCGCGCTCCCTGTTGCTCAATGCCTCAAGGCTCGGCGTCTTGACCGGGCGCGCGAGCGGCTCGAGATGCTGCTCGGCCATGACCGAGAAGAGGCGCAGTCGACCATCGCTTTCCATGGGTGGGTTGACCGGGTGTTCGACGAAATGAAAGCCGGACCCCGATGCAAGGTCGCTGACGACTGCGGATACCAACACCTGCCCCGCCTCTGCATAGTTTGAAATTCGCTCCGTCAGATGCAGTGCATACCCAGACAAAGCGCCGTCATGAAGCTCGACTTCGCCAGTATGGATACCCAGCGCCAATTTCAGTTCAAGCGCGGCGGCGGGATCACGCAGTGCGAGCGCGCATCCGACCGCGCGCGCCGGGCTGGCGAAATGCGCGCAGATTTCCTCTGTGCCGCCGCCGGCCACCTCGCCGCCGAATCTGGCAATCGTACCCGCAGCCGCCTGACGAAACTGATCGAGATGTTCACGCCAGCGCCCGTCGCCGAGCCGCCGCGCCAATCGCTCCGGCGCAATCAGTCGCGCCGCCAGTATGGTCAGCAGAACCCGGTGATGCGACGGTGCTGGACGAACGCCGGTGACGAATTCTTCGATCTCGTCCGCCACCCGGTCGATCTCGCCGGTCCAGATCGGATGATCGCGCCCCGACAGCTCGACAAAACGAGCGCCCGCGATCTTTTGCGCGAGCTGGCGTCCAGCGGCAAATTTCGCCCAGACGTCTTCGCGCCGGTGGATAACCAGGGTCGGCACGCTGATAGACTGGAGCTGATCACGCACGTCGATGCGGGCATTCATGCGCATGAGCGCAAGTGCCGCCGTCGGGCTTGCCGACAGGCGCTCGAAGCGCGCCCACCATGCCTGGAATCGCTCATCTTTGGCGCGACCCGGAACAAAGAGCGGCAGGCTGGCACCCGTGCCCCAAGCTCCTTCGATGGTGCCGATAAAGCCATCGAGCGCCTCGCTACCCATCACCCCGCTCTGGAAATGTGCATAGCCGCCATAGAGGATCAGCGCACGCACCCACGACGGCTGGACGGCGGCAAAAGCGATCGAAAGCGCCGCCCCTTCGGAGGCGCCCAACAGTACGGCACGCCCGCTGCCCGCCGCATCCATGACCGCGCGGATGTCGTCCACCCGCTCTGCCAGGCTGGGCAGATCATTCGCATCGACGCGGTCGCTGAGGCCGGTGCCGCGTTTGTCGAACTGGATCACCCGCGCGAAGGCGCTGAGCCGGCGCATGAGACGGCCAAATCCGGTGTCTTCCCATTGCAAATCGAGATTGGATATGATGCCCGGCACGAACACAAGATCGATCGAACCATTGCCGATCACCTGATAGGCAATGCGGCAATCGCCACTCCTAGCGTAGCGGGTCCTGGGTATCGCCATGGCCATGACAGCTCGTTCGATACAGCAGCATCGATTGTAATGTTTGCCCGATCCTCAACAAGGGGTGGAAGTTCCGCCCGAGCGCATCCGCTCGAGTAGGCGAACCGCCAGCGCGGCGCCGTGACTAAAACGACTGGCTGCCGAGGGGGTCAGAGGCGCGCGCGAGCGAACCCGGCAAGAGCGCTTGCCCAGCCTTCTGGGCAGCTTGGACGGTGGCGTCAGCGCCGCGCTGCGGTCCCTTTTCTCGATCAATGGAGCTGTAAAAAAATGTTCGGGTCGGGAAGAACCCGACCACGAAGTGTAAGGGAAATTTCTTATTTCAGTATGACGAAGATGTTAAGGCTACAATATATAGAGGTGCATTATCTCTTTTGTTTCAATTCCGACTGCCTGCCACCAAGCGCCGGAAACGTACCAAAGGCAAATATTACTTTCTTGCCCTTGCGTCCGGCTGATTTGAGCTTTAGCGCGAAAGCATTATGGATAACGTGATAAAAGCGTGATAAACCCGTGAAATCGAACACAAGACAGGTAAAGTTTTATGGGGGTTCTGCGCCTTCAGTTGTTGGGCGCGTTTCGGTTGCAAAGCGCATCCGGCGAGCCGGTGCTCTTTCCGACCAAGAAGAGCAAGGCGCTGCTCAGCTATCTTGCGGTTGCCGGGGAGCAGCTGCACTCCCGATCCTTGCTTGCCAACCTGCTTTGGGAGGAGGCAAGCGAGCGGCAGGCGCGCGAAAGCTTGCGGCAGACCCTCACCCTGCTGCGCAAGACACTGGTACCATTCCATGTTCAGCCAATCGTCAGCGAGGGCGACGCCATCGCGCTCGACGCTTCGGCGTTTCAAGTCGACGCCTTGGAATTCATGCGGTTCGCGGACGACACCCGCGCCGAGCCACAGGAGAATGTGGCAAAGCTCTACATCGGAGAACTGCTTGAGGGCCTGAACCTGCACGCCCCCGAGTTCGAGCGCTGGCTGTTGGCCAAGCGCCAGAGCTTCCACGAGAAGGCCGTCGACGTTCTCAATCGGCTGCTGACCGGGCATATCGGGGCGGGCAATCTGGCGCGGGCAGCCTCGGTCGCCACGCGGCTTTTGAGCCTCGATCCTCTGCGCGAAAGCAGCCACCGCGCGCTGATGGAACTGTACGGTAAGCAGGGCCGGTATGCGGCAGCGCTGCGGCAGTATCAGATTTGTGCCGACATCCTGGCGCGCGAGTTGAGTGTAGAGCCGGAGCCCAAGACCACGGCGCTCTATCGCGAAATCCGGGCTCTGCGCAACACGCCGCGCGGGTCGGTTTCCGAGATTGCACGGCTGCAGCCGACAACCGAAGACGTCGAGGAAGCGAGGCCGCCGGCAACGCGCTCGCTCGAGCGGCGCCAGATCACGGTCCTGTGCTGCGAAATCTCCGGCCTTGATGCGCTGTCTGCCGAGCTCGACCCGGAAGAGCTTGTCGGGATTGCCAGCTACTGCCGGCGTCACTGCGCGAGTGTGATCGAGCGCTTCGGCGGGCATATCGAACGGTTTTCGGGAGACCGGTTCACCGCGCTTTTCGGTTTTCCCGAAGCTCATGAGCATGGTGCCGAGGAGGCCGTTCGTGCAGCGCTTGCTCTTACCGCCGAAATGCGGGGACTGCGCCCGAGCGCGACAGGAGGGCTCGCGGCGCGCGTCGGCATTGCCACCAGCCCTGTCGTCGCCGGCGGATGGAGCGACGAGAAGGGCGAGGCAGGTCATCTCGCACTCATCGGCGAAGCCCCTCGGATTGCAAATCTGCTGCAAACCATGGCGTCACGGGATGCGGTCCTCATTGCCGGAGTGACCAAGGATCTGGTGAAGGACCTGTTCAAATGCTCCTCGCTGACCAATCCGGTTTCCGCAGACGGGGGAGCATCGGATTCATTCTGGCAGGTGCTTGAGGAGGCACGCAGCACAACCCGTTTCGCCGCCTTGCACCGCGGGGACAGGCCGCATTTCGTCGGCCGTGAGGACGAGCTGAAGGAGTTGCTTGATCTCTGGCAGAAAGCGAAGCGCGGCGAAGGGCGCATCGTCTTTATCACCGGTGAGCCGGGCATCGGAAAGTCGCGGCTTGCGCTCGAGCTGCAAAAGCAGATCGAACCAGAGCCGCATTCGGAGCTGTTTTTCCAGTGTTCTCCCTTCTACACCAACAGCACGCTCTACCCGTTCATTGACGAGCTGGAACGCGCGGCCGATCTCCACCACGCTAGCGACGTCGAAGACAAGCTCGACAGGCTCGCAGCCCTGGTCTTGAGTTATGCCCCGGCCGCCGAGGGCATAACTCCGCTCCTGGCACAGCTTCTGTCCATTCCATCGGAAGGGCGCTATTCCCGCCTCACACTCAGCCCGCCGCAACGGAGGCGGAAGACCCTCGCCGCGCTCTTGGATCGCGTCGAGAGCTTCGCTCGGGACGTCCCTTCGTTGGTCGTGTTCGAAGACTGTCAATGGGCGGACGCGAGTTCCCTCGAACTTCTGGACTTGATGGCCGATCGCATCCGGTCCCTCCCTGCGCTACTCCTGATCACCTCACGGCCGGGCTTCGAGCCGACCTGGGGGGGCCTGGCGCATGTACGCGAGGTGGCGCTCGACCGGATGGTGGACAGCGACGCCCGAACGCTGATTCAGAACCTCAGCGCGAAGCACGCCCTCCCCATCGCTGTCATCGACCAAATCGTCGACAGGACTGACGGCATTCCGCTGTTCGTCGAGGAGATGACGCAGGCCATGCTCGAAGCGAGGCCTTCCCTCGAACCGCAGCGCGGTACGCCGCTGCATGGCAGCGATCAGGCCTTCCCTATCCCTGCGACACTGCAGGATTTGCTGGCAGACCGGCTCGACCGCCTGGGCGAAGCAAAGGCAACCGCGCAGATTGCG
>Ga0081540_1003573_pt1 | contig 12222 bp, 10 predicted proteins | sample TabmetS2T1R1_FD_71024 | JGI IMG/M metagenome (GOLD analysis project Ga0081540, IMG submission 71024) | Tabebuia heterophylla rhizosphere microbial communities from the University of Puerto Rico - S2T1R1 | ecosystem: Host-associated > Plants > Roots > Rhizosphere ...
ATCGTCTCGTCAGCGGCAGAACTGCGCGCCCCACACCGGGTCGCGCACTATCTCGAATCGCTGGCCGCTACTTACCACCGGTGGTACGACACGGACGAGTGCCGAGTCCTGCCGAAGGGGGATGACCCCATTACGACGGCGAATCGCACTCGCTCGTGGTTGAACGAAGCGACTCGTACCGTGCTCGCCAATGGATTGCAGCTGCTCGGCGTGAGTGCTCCGGAGCGTCTGTGAGCGCTAGGTCGGACGATGAGTAGGTCTGCCCATCCGGCCGGACCGCGACACGCCGATGTGCTGCCCGACCCGCATCCCTCGGGCGCGCCGGCGGATCTGAACCAACTCGACGGGGCGATCTGGCCGATCGCGGCCGAGCGAATCCGCGGCGAGATCACGCTCGCTGGTGTGCCGGTGACCGCGCTGGCCGAGCGGCACGGTACGCCCACGGTCGTGATCGACGAGGCCGACGTGCGGGCGCGCGCTCAGGAATATGTCGTCGCGTTCGACGTCGCGTCCGGCAACAAGGTCTATTACGCGGGAAAGGCATTCCTCTGCACTACGATCGCCCGCTGGCTCGCGGAGGAAGGCCTGTGTCTGGACGTGTGCACGGGCGGCGAGCTGGCAGTCGCGCTCGCCGCCGAGTTCCCGGCCGAGCGGATCGGAGTGCACGGTAACAACAAATCCGTCGACGAACTGCGTCAAGCCGTCGCCGCAGGGGTCGGGTCGATCGTGGTGGACTCCAGCACCGAAATCGCCCGCCTGAATGAGGTCGCGCGGGTCGCGGGCGTTCGTCAAGCGGTTCTGGTGCGAGTGACGGTCGGCGTCGAGGCGCACACCCATGAGTTCATCGCAACCGCCCATGAAGATCAGAAGTTCGGCTTTGCGCTGGGCGAGGCCGCGGACGATGCCATCGCCGCTGTGTTATCGGCCGACTCACTCGAACTGGCCGGACTGCACTCGCACATTGGCTCGCAAATTTTTGACACATCGGGCTTCGAGGTCGCCGCTCATCGGGTCGTGGAGCTAGCGGCCCGAGTCAGGGACGGGCACGGCGTTGAGCTGGCGGAGCTGAACCTCGGCGGGGGGCTCGGAATTGCTTACGTCAGCGGCGATGATCCGCAGACGCCCGCGGGCATCGCGGACCGGTTGCGGGGGATCGTGCATCGTGAATGCAACGCCGCCGGCTTACGAGTGCCGCGGCTCAGCGTTGAACCGGGGCGAGCCATCGTTGGTACCAGTGGGGTGACGGTTTACGAGGTCGGTACCGTCAAAGACGTCCGGCTCGACGGCGGATTTACCCGCTCGTACATATCTGTCGACGGCGGGATGAGCGACAACATCCGGACGGCGCTCTATGACGCCGAGTACACCTGCGCCCTGGCTAACCGGTCGTCGACTGCGGAACCGAAACTGTCCCGCGTCGTGGGCAAGCATTGCGAAAGCGGCGACATCGTCGTGCGCGAAACCTGGCTCCCGGCTGATGTCGGCCCGGGTGATCTCCTGGCCGTTGCGGCAACCGGCGCCTACTGCCGGAGCATGGCCAGCAACTACAACCACGTGCCGCGCCCGCCCGTCGTCGGAGTCAGGGACGGCGGATCCACCGTTCTGGTTCGACGGGAAACCCAGGACGACCTGTTGCGCCTCGACGCCGGGATCGCCGCTATCGCTGGAACTGCGTCATGAGCGACGCCCTGCGGGTGGCACTGCTGGGCTGCGGGACGGTGGGATCGCAGGTCGCCCGGCTCATGAACGACCAAGCCGATGACCTTGCCGCTCGCATCGGACTGCCGTTGGAGCTCGTAGGGGTCGCGGTGCGACGGCCCAAACGGCATCCAGATGTGCCGGCTGACCTGCTGACCACCGACGCGGCGTCGCTAGTGGAACGAGATGATGTCGATCTGGTCGTCGAGGTCATCGGAGGCATCGAGCCAGCGCGCACATTGCTGCTCACCGCCCTGCGCTCCGGCAAGAGCGTAGTCACAGCGAACAAGGCGCTTCTGGCCGAGGACGGTGCGACGCTGCACGACGCGGCCGCCCGAGCGCGCGTCGACTTGTACTTCGAAGCCGCCGTCGCGGGGGCTATTCCTCTGGTGCGCCCATTGCGGGAGTCGCTCGCGGGTGACCGCATCACTCGAGTCATCGGCATAGTCAACGGGACCACCAACTTCATTCTGTCTCGCATGGCTGCCACCGGAACCGGCTTTGCCGAGGCGTTGGCGGAGGCGACTGCCCTCGGGTACGCCGAGGCCGACCCGACCGCCGATATCGACGGGTTCGACGCCGCCGCCAAAGCGGTGATCCTCGCTGGTCTTGCGTTCCATACGCGGGTTACGGCCTCGGATGTCTACCGCGAAGGAATCGGGGAGGTGACCGCCGCGGATGTCGCGAGCGCCAAGGCCATGGGCTGCGTGGTGAAGCTGCTCGCTATCTGTGAACGCACGGCCGACAGCGTCGCCGTGCGGGTGCACCCGACCATGATTCCGCAGCAGCATCCGCTGGCTGGCGTCGGTGACGCATTCAATGCGGTGTTCGTCAAAGCCGACTCGGCCGGCTCGCTCATGTTCTACGGTCAGGGCGCCGGCGGGGCGCCGTCGGCCAGTGCGGTCCTCGGCGACCTCGTGGCCGTGGCTCGTAACCGCCGCAATGGCGGCCGCGGACCGGGTGAGAGCGCCTATGCCGCGTTGCGCATCCAGCGCATCGGGGAGGTCATGACCCGCTACCACGTAGCGCTGGACGTTGCTGACCGGCCCGGCGTGCTTGCCGCGGTGGCGCAGGCCTTCGCGGACGAGCAGGTGAGCATCCAGACGGTTCGCCAGGAGGGCCGGGACGACGCTGCGACTCTCATTCTCGTCACCCACATCGCCCCGGATGCGGCCCTGGCCCGGACCGTCGATCGGCTCACCGCGATGCCCATGATTCGGCGAACGCCGAACGTCATGCGCGTCGAGGGTGTGCCGAGCGACTAGTGGGTGGGCAGTCGTGCGGCACATATTCTGGCCTGGCGTCATCGAGGCATACCGGGCTCGGTTGACGGTCACCGACGCCACCCCGGTGGTCACGTTACTCGAAGGCGGAACGCCGCTGCTGCCCGCGCCGGAGCTGTCTCGGCGAACTGGATGCACGATCTATCTCAAGGTAGAGGGAGCCAATCCGACCGGCTCATTCAAAGACCGTGGGATGACGCTCGCTATCTCCAAGGCCGTCGAGGCAGGCGCCAAGGCGGTGATCTGCGCGTCGACCGGTAACACGTCCGCCAGCGCAGCCGCGTATGCCGTACGGGCAGGGATAATCTGCGCGGTGCTCGTGCCGCAGGGCAAGATCGCGCTCGGCAAGTTGGCCCAGGCGCTCGTCCACGGTGCCCGCTTGTTGCAGGTCGACGGCAACTTCGATGACTGTCTGGAACTGGCCCGCAAGATTGCGATCGAGTATCCGGTGGCTCTGGTCAACTCCGTCAACCCGGACCGGATCGACGGGCAGAAGACCGCGGCGTTCGAGATCTGCGATCGGCTGGGTCGTGCACCGGACGTGCACTGCATCCCGGTCGGCAATGCCGGGAACATCACCGCCTACTGGCGGGGTTACTGCGAGTATCGAGATGACGGCATCGTGGACCGGGCGCCACGTATGTTTGGCTTCCAGGCGGCGGGCGCGGCGCCAATCGTTATAGGTGCGCCGGTGTTGCACCCGCTAACCATCGCGACCGCCATCCGCATCGGTAATCCCGCATCCTGGACGATGGCTGAGCAGGCCCGCGACGAGTCCGGCGGGCTGATCGACGCGGTCACTGACAAACAGATCCTCGAGGCCTACCGGCTCATCGCCCGTTCGGAAGGGATTTTTGTCGAGCCGGCATCGGCAGCCAGCATCGCCGGGCTGCTGATGACTTCACGTGACGGGCGGATTCCCTCCGGGTCCACCGTCGTCTGCACGGTCACCGGCAACGGGCTCAAGGACCCGGACTGGGCGATCTCTGGGGCACCCAAGCCGGTCACTGTCCCGGTCGACGGGCACGCCGCGGCCGTCCAGCTCGGACTCACATGACCGTGCTAGCCCGCTCATGACGCGGATGATCGGCACTGGCCCGGTGCTCGTCCGAGTGCCGGCTACCAGCGCCAATCTTGGGCCCGGATTCGACGCCTTGGGGTTGGCCCTGGACCTGCACGACGAGGTTGTCGCCCGAGTCATCGGCGAGCGCGGGGTACGAATCGAGGTAGCGGGCGAGGGCGCGCATTCCGTTCGGACGGACGAGTCGCACCTGGTCATCCGGGCCATGCGGGCCGCATTCGACCGGCTCGGAAGCCAACCTGCGGGCATTGCCCTGCAGTGCGTCAACCGGATCCCGCACGGCCGTGGCCTGGGGTCGTCCTCAGCGGCCATCGTCGCTGGTGTCCTGCTCGCCCGCGGGCTGGTCGCCGGGGGAGTAGCGGCGCTCCCCGACGCCAGCGTGTTGCAGCTGGCGGCCGACCTCGAGGGCCATCCCGACAACGTCGCACCCTGCCTGCTGGGTGGGTTGTGCGTGGCCTGGTCCGACAACGGCGGGATAGCCGCGCTGCGGATGCCGATAGAGCTGGCGATCCGACCGGTCGCGCTTGTGCCGCCGAGCCCATCCTCGACTCACATTGCGCGGGGTCTGCTGCCCAGCCAGGTGCCACACGCGGACGCGACGCGCACGGCTGGCCGAGCCGCCCTGCTGATGGCAGTGCTCGCCGGAGCACCCGGAGGCGCGAGCGCCCTGCTCGCCGCAACCGAGGATCGATTGCACCAGCCCTATCGCGCGGCGTCGATGGCGGAGTCGGCCGCGCTGGTCGCGGACCTTCGCGCCGGCGGTGCCGCAGCGGTGCTGTCCGGGGCGGGGCCGACCGTCCTCGTCCTTGCCCGTGACGACGCTGAGGTCGGGCGGGTCTTTGCGGCCACGCCACCGGGCTGGCGAGCGCTAGCCTTGGCAGTCGATCTGCGAGGCGCGCATGTCGCTCCACCGCGCGCACGGAAAAACAATGGCAAAACTTGGAGTAGACACGGGAACATCTGAGTGCGCCTCGTTGTTGCCGAGGGTGAATAGAGCGGTTACGCTCGTCACTGTCAGCCCCGACGCCACCCCCTTCAACCGGGTCGCGCGAACGACGGATTGACGTTTCCACCGAACTTCCCGGCGCTCGGCGTTCGGGAGCGAACCGGCTGCATCCAAGCCGGCCTACCACCGGTTCGCAGACGATCAGCGAACCACCTCGGAAGGACCCAACATCACCGTGACAGAAACCCAGGAGCCGACGCAGGTTACCTCCGGCACCGGCTCGCAGCCGGTCGGGACGCGCCGGAAAAGCGGCTCGTTGGCGTCGATGCTACTGCCAGAGCTGCAGCAACTTGCGGCAAGTCTGGGCATCAACACCACCAAGATGCGCAAGAGCGACCTCGTGGCCGCCATTCAGAATCGGCAAACCTCGCTGACATCGGCCGACGGCCATGCCACCGATTCGGCGGCTATCGCCCCACAGCTATTGCCCGTGGACGGCGCGGCCGTAGCGGTTGCCCCCCCTGCGGAAACCACATCGCCGTCGGTCCCGGAGACGCCGCCCGCGGCTGTCGACGGCGTCCCGGATCAGCGGACCAGCGTTCAGGAGCGGCCTGGCCCGGCCGATGACCAGGTCGGGGCGCGCGCCCCACGGCCCGCGGGTCAGCCATCATCTGGCCCGCCGGCTGGCGGGGCCAGCCAGCAAAGTGGGGAACGCGAGGACGAGGGCGACGGCGGACGTCGGCGGGGCCGGCGCTACCGCGATCGCCGGGGCCGCAACCGCGACCGGTCCGGACAGCCCTCGAGCGGAACCCCGGATGCCGAGCCGACCGTGTCTGAGGACGACGTTCTCATCCCGGTCGCAGGCATCCTTGACGCGCTCGAGGAGAAGAACACCTGGTTCGTGCGGACGGCCGGCTACTTCGCGAGCCCGGAGGACATCTACGTCGCCAATTCCTATGTCCGCCGCTTCGGCCTACGGCGCGGCGATGCCGTGACCGGCGCGATCCGGCAACCCCGCGACGGCGAACGCCGCGAGAAATACAACCCGCTGGTCCGCCTGGACACGGTGAACGGGCGTGACCCGGAGACGGCCAAGAACCGGGTTGAGTTCACCAAGCTCACTCCGCTCTACCCGCAATCCCGTCTGCGGCTGGAAACCGAGCCGCACCTGCTCACCACCCGCGTTATCGACCTGGTGATGCCCATCGGGAAGGGGCAACGCGCGCTGATCGTCTCGCCACCGAAGGCGGGCAAGACCATGGTCTTGCAAGCGATTGCGAACGCGATCACGGTCAACAACCCGGAATGCCACCTCATGGTGGTGCTCGTCGACGAGCGGCCCGAAGAAGTGACCGACATGCAGCGCTCGGTGAAGGGCGAGGTCATCTCGTCGACGTTCGACCGTCGCCCCCAAGACCACACCATGGTCGCGGAGCTGTCCATCGAGCGAGCGAAACGCCTCGTCGAGCTGGGGCACGACGTCGTCGTCCTGCTCGACTCGATCACTCGCCTGGGTCGGGCGTACAACTTGGCCGCGCCGGCCAGTGGCCGAATCCTCTCCGGCGGCGTCGACTCCACGGCGCTCTACCAGCCCAAGCGATTCTTGGGGGCGGCCCGCAACATCGAGAACGGCGGATCCCTGACGATCCTCGCGACGGCGCTCGTCGAGACCGGCTCCGCGGGCGACACCGTGTTCTTCGAGGAGTACAAGGGCACTGGAAACGCCGAGCTCAAGCTCGATCGCAAGATCGCCGACAAGCGGGTCTTCCCGGCCATCGATGTGGATCAGTCGTCTACCCGCAAGGAGGAAATCCTGCTGTCGCCGGACGAGCTCGCGGTGGTCATCAAGCTGCGCCGGGTCCTGCATGCCTTGGAGCCCCAGCAGGCTATCGACTTGCTTCTCGACCGGCTCAAGAAGACCCGGACCAACGTCGAGTTCCTCATGCAGATCGCCAAGACAACGCCAGGCCAGGACTGATCGATCCCACAATCTCGTCCGCCTAAACCTTTAGCCGGTTAAATCAGGCATATCGCACTATATGTCCGTCAGGATCACCGGATGGCCACGATGTCCTCTCAACGCGAGGTCAGCTAGGTAACGGTTGGGTATCGCTGGCCCGCGCATCTATCTAATTCGTCGCGCGGGTGAAATCGTGCATTCGGTGTAAGCGGTGCCAGCCGCTTGCGGTTCAACCGACGACGAAAGGGTGCGGGATGCGATATCGGAACATCGCCGCAGTCGCTGTCTCCACGGCCGTCGTGGCCAGTCTGGTGGCAGCGTGTAGCAGCGGCGGCAGCAGTAGTAGCGGGGGTAGCGGGGGTGGTGGCGGCGCCGCTGGCGGTCGCGGGCCAATCACCGTGGTACAGGGCAAGGACAACAACAACGTGATCCCGACCCTGACCCAGATGTGGAACAAGGACCACCCGAACGAGCAGGTGACCTTCAAGCAGCAGTCCGACTCGGCCGACGACCAGCTGCAGGATCTCCAGCAGCACTTCCAGGCCAAGGACCCAAACTACGACGTGGTCAGCGTCGACGTGATCTGGACCGCGCAGTTCGCGGCGCAGGGCTGGATCGAGGCGCTCAAGGGCCAGTACGCGATGACCAACCAGAAGGACCTCCTGCCCGCGACGCTCAAGGCGGCCACCTACGCCGGCAACCAGTATGCTGCTCCGTCCTCCTCTGACGGCGGCATGCTGTACTTCCGCAAGGACTTGGTGCCGACGGCACCGAAGACCTGGGACGAGCTCATCGCCGACTGCTCCAAAGCGAAGGCCCAAGGTATTGACTGCTACGCCGGTCAGTACAAGAACTACGAGGGTCTGACCTGCAACGCCACCGAGGCGATCAACACCGCTGGCGGCGAGGTCGTGAAGGAGGACGGCAAGACGCCCAACGTCGACACGCCTGAAGCCAAGAAGGGCCTCGACTTCCTAGTCAACGGCTTCAAGCAGGGGTACATCCCCAAGAACGCCCTCTCGTTCCAGGAAGAGCAGAGTCTGAACGACTTCCAGTCCGGCCACCTGATGTTCCTCCGGAATTGGCCGTACGCGGTGAGCCTCCTGAAGACATCCGGCAGCTCGAAGGTCAAGGATAAGTTCGACATCGCACCGCTGCCGGGCTCCGGCTCAGGCGAGCACGCCGACCAAGGGGCGTCGACCCTGGGCGGACACAGCTGGGCGATCAGCGTGTACAGCAAGCACAAGGCGACCGCGCACGACTTCCTGGCGTTCTCCGAGTCGGATGCGGTCCAGCGCTACCTGCTGACCCAGGCCACGCTGGCTCCGGTGATCTCCAGCTTGTACAGCGACCAGGCGCTCGTGGCGAAGTTCCCCTACCTGCCGATCCTGCTCAAGAGCATCCAGACGGCGGTCCCCCGCCCGGTCACCCCGTTCTACCCCGCAGTCACCAAGGCCATCGAGACGAACGTCTACGCGGCACTGCAGGGGCAGAAATCGAGCGATCAGGCCCTAAAGGATCTCCAGTCGGCTATCAACTCGGCGGCCAGCGGCGGGGGCTGATCCGCACCGCTGTGACCCGTGGTGGGACGCGCTCGCTTGAGCGCGTCCCACCAAGGCGCCTACAATCCGATCCGCTGGGACGTCGGTAGCCCGAGGAGGCTCCATGTCACACATGCAGTCTGTGCCTGGTTTCGACCAGGAAACGGCACTCGGACAGGAAGCAGAGCTCGCGGGGGCACCGCAGAAGCCCGGCAAACGCAAGAAGATCGCTACCGGCGAGGGTCGGCTCGCATTCTTCCTGGTAACCCCAACCGTCATTCTGCTGGCGGTCATCGTCGGTTACCCGATTGTCAAGGCGATCATTGCGTCGTTCCAAAAGGACCGGGGGCTGAATCCGGCCACCGGGTTCTTCGACCAGGGCGGCGGGTTCGCCGGATTCGATAACTACAAGACCTGGCTGCTACAGCAGTGCCCTAAGCCAGGTGGCGGCACGATCAAATGCCCGCCGGGCACGCTCGCATCCGAATTCTGGGCGTCGGTCGGCTTTACGTTGGGCGTCACTATCGTGGCGGTGGCCCTCGAGACCGTCATCGGCATGATCATGGCGCTGATGATGCATAAGGCGTTCAAAGGCCGCGGCCTGGTCCGCGCCGCGATCCTGATCCCCTGGGCGATCCCGACCGCGGTGAGCGCCAAGCTTTGGCAGGTCATCTACGCCCCTAGCGGTGTCGCAGACAGGGTCGTCGGCTGGTTCGGCTTCAACAACGTCCAGTGGTCGGAGAAGTGGCCGGCCCGGATCGCCATCGTCTTCACCGACACCTGGAAGACGACTCCGTTCATGGCCCTGCTCATCCTGGCCGGGTTACAGGGTATTCCGGATGAACTTTACGAGTCCGCCAAGGTCGACGGCGCGTCAGCGTGGCAGCGGTTCTGGCGGATCACGCTGCCCCTGGTCAAGCCCGCCTTGGCCGTCGCGCTGATCTTCCGCTCGCTCGACACGCTGCGCATGTACGACCTGCCGGCAATCCTCACCGGTGGGGCGAACGGCACGACGACTTTGTCCATCCTGGTCGTAAAGCAGATCCAGTCCGGCCCCAACTCCGCGTCTGCCTTGTCGACGATTACCTTCATTTTCATATTCGCTTGCGCGTTTGTACTGGTGAAACTCTTAGGGGCCAATATCTTCCCGAAACCGCCGGCAAAGGTGAAGGCGAGGTAGTGCCATGACCAGCTCAGTGCAGGCCCCCACTGCCGCCGCCGGTGCCGGCGACACGACTTTCGAGCACCCGAAGCGGGGATTCCCCTGGGGCACCTTTGGCAGCTACGCCAGCATCGTCATCATCCTGGTGTGGTGCCTCACCCCGTTCTACTACATGACCATCATGGCATTTCGGCAACCGGACTACGCGCTTGACAACTCGCTGGTCCCGAGCCACCTCACATTGTCGAACTTCAAGTACGCGTTCAACACCACCAACAACCATTTCGGTCGGTCCCTGATCAACGGGGTCATCATCGGTATCGCCGTCACGGTGATCGGCATGGCCGTCGGTGTCTTCGCGGCCTATGCCATGGCCCGGCTGCAATTCCGCTTCAAGTACCTCATTCTCGGGGCGGTCCTCGCGGCATCGATGTTCCCCGGCGTCGCCATCCTGACCCCGCTCTTCCAGCTGTTCACCGACTGGGGCTGGCTGGGGACTTACCAAGGCCTGATCGTGCCGCAGATCTCTGGTGCCCTCCCCTTAGCGGTGTTCGTCCTGACCAGCTTCTTTACGGATATGCCCTGGGAGCTGGAACAGGCGGCCCGGGTCGACGGCGCTACACCCGGGCAGGCGTTCCGGCTGGTGATCCTTCCGCTGGCCGCGCCGGCTTTGTTCACCTGCGCGATCCTCATCTTCCTGTCGGTCTGGAACGAGTACCTGCTGTCGGTCAACTTGTACAACGGAAATGACAATGTGGCGCCGCCGACAGTCGCGCTGGCCAAGTTCACCGCCGGTCCGCACGTCCAGCCGTACACCCAGACGATGGCTGCCGGCCTGATCATCACCATTCCGCTGGTCATAGTCGTGCTCATCTGCCAGCGTCGCATCGTCAGCGGCCTGACGGCAGGTGGCGTCAAGGGCTGATCCACAAGGTCCGACCTAGAGCTCCGCGGCGAGGAATATTCCCCGTCGCGGAGCTGTTTTACGGGCGGTTTTGGTCGAGCTGGCCTTCGGCTGGCAGACTGAAACGGTACGAGACCCGGTTCCGGTTCACGTCGAGTCAACATTGGTGGCTCGGCGACCCGGCGGCCATGAGAAGGGATCCAGCCAATGAAAACCGGTATCCACCCGGACTACGTCGTCACCGAGGTGACGTGTTCCTGCGGGAACACCTTCACCACACGCAGCACGGCGAAATCCGGACACATCCACGCGGATATTTGCTCCGCGTGCCACCCGTTCTACACGGGCAAGCAGAAGATCTTGGATGTCGGCGGTCGCGTCGACAGGTTCGAGAAGCGTTACGGCAAGCGCGTTCGCAGCACCAACTCCTAGCGTTCTCCAGCGCCCGCAGCCGGGCCACTTCGTCCGGCTGCGGGCGCTGACTCATGCTGCGACAGCTTCCTCATGTTGCGGGGCTTCGGTGGAAAGGAGACAGGACGTGACCGATCAGGCTGACCCCGACGGCGTCCTGGCGACTCTCGCCGCCGAGCACAACGAGGTGGAACAGGCACTTGCCGATCCAGCGGTGCATGCCGACCAGGCTCGGGCCCGGACGCTCGGGCGCCGCTACGCTGAGCTGTCGCCGATCATGGCCGCTGTCGCCGAGGTGGAACGGTTACGGGGTGACCTGCACACTGCGCAAGAGCTCGCTGCGGAGGACGAGTCCTTCGTCGACGAAGCGGCGACCCTGCAGGCCCAGCTCGACACCGCGGAAGCGAGAGTGCGCGAGCTGCTGCTGCCCAAGGATCCCAACGACAGCAAGGACGTCATTCTCGAGATCAAGGCCGGCGAGGGTGGTGAGGAGTCGGCGTTGTTCGCCAGTGATCTGTTGCGCATGTACACCCGGTACGCGGAGCGGCGAGGCTGGGCCTTCGACGTACTCGACCTGGAGGCAACCGACCTCGGCGGAATCAAGTCCGCCACCGTTGCCGTGCGGGGGCGTCGGCCGGACCAGGCCGTGTGGCGGCGTCTGAAGTACGAGGGCGGCGTGCACCGAGTGCAGCGGGTCCCTGCGACCGAGTCGCAGGGTCGGATTCATACGTCGGCTGCCGGTGTCCTCGTGTTCCCCGAGGCCGAGGAGGTCGAGGTCGAGCTCGATCCGAATGACCTGCGCGTCGACGTGTTCCGCTCATCCGGCCCAGGGGGACAGAGCGTCAACACGACCGACTCGGCGGTTCGGATCACACACCTGCCGACAGGAACTGTGGTGTCAATGCAGAACGAGAAGAGCCAGCTGCAAAACCGAGAGGCGGCTCTGCGGGTGCTGCGGGCTCGGCTGCTCGCAGCGGCGCAGGAGGAAGCCGATGCCGCCGCGGCCGACGCCCGCCGGTCTCAGGGCCGCACCGTCGATCGCTCCGAACGAGGGCGTACATACAACTTTCCGGAAAACCGGATCAGCGATCATCGGGTCGGATTCAAGGCCTACAACCTCGACCAGGTCCTTGACGGCGCCCTTGATGACGTCATTGATGCCCTGACTGAGGCAGATACCGCTGCCCTACTGCGCGGAGAAGCAGCGCTGTGACCGCCCCGCACACCTTGCTCACG
>Ga0081540_1003574_pt1 | contig 12220 bp, 11 predicted proteins | sample TabmetS2T1R1_FD_71024 | JGI IMG/M metagenome (GOLD analysis project Ga0081540, IMG submission 71024) | Tabebuia heterophylla rhizosphere microbial communities from the University of Puerto Rico - S2T1R1 | ecosystem: Host-associated > Plants > Roots > Rhizosphere ...
CGGGCAACGAGGTCGCCTTCGGCCGGCAGGACGTCGCCAGCCCAGGCTACGAGGCGGCGGCCGAGGCGGCGCGCGCGGCCGGCTTCGCGGCGGTCGAGCGGCTCGCCGGCGGAAGGGCGGCCGTCTTCCACACCGGCACGATCGCGATCGCGCGGGCCTACGCCGATCCCCAGCCGCCCAAGCGCACCTACGCCCGCTTCGAGGAGACGGCCGAGCTGATCGCCGCCGCCCTCCGGGGTCTCGGGGTGGACGCCAGGGTCGGCGAGGTCGCCGGCGAGTACTGCCCCGGCGCCTACAGCGTCAACGCCCGCGGCAAGACGAAGCTGGCGGGCATCGGCCAGCGGATGATCCGCGGGGGCGCGCACATGGGCGGCGTCGTCGTGGCCTCGGGCGGCCGCGAGGTCGCACGGGTCCTGGAGCCCGTCTACTCCGCCCTCGAGCTCGATTTCGACCCCGAAACCTCGGGCAGCGCCTCCGAGGAGCTCGGCCGCGAGGTCGACCCCGACGAAGTCGAGGAGGCGCTCATCGTGGAGCTCGCCAAGCGCTACGAGCTGGTCGACGCTGTGCTCGATGAGGAGACGTTGAGGATCGCCGCGGCGAGTGATTCAGGTCAGCCGGCGCCGTTGCCGTCGGAGTCGCCCGGCGCGTAGCTGCTGCGGCCGACTCGGCGAGCGGCCCCTTCGTCGACGGCCTCGCGCAGCGCTCCTCGGAAGCGCCCGGGGCCCCAGTAGCGGGCGCCGACGGCGCCCCCCAGCTCCTCGCGGGTCATCTCTCCGCGCTCGCTCAGCGCGCGCCCGATCGCATCGATCTCGCGATCGAGATCCGCAGACTCGTCGAACGGGCCACGCGGTGCGATCAGGGGCGAATAGAGCGAGCGCCCCGGCCCGGGCCTGAACCGCCTGATGCCGCGCCGGTCACGTTCCTGCCTGGCGAGACGCGCCCTGACGCGCTGCTCGACCTCGTGCGCTCGCCGCTCCCGTTCCTCGCGCGCGGCGCGTACCTGAGCGGCCTCCTCCGCCGTGCGCTCCTCTTCCGCGAACTCACCCGCTCTGGCCTCGCGCTCGGTTGCCAGCGCCCGTTGCTCCGCGGCCTTTGCGCGTTCCTCGGCGGCCTGCGCGATCGCCTCGTGCACGCGAGCGTCGTCATCCCGCTCCGCAGAGATCGCCTCGGCCCGCTCCCGAACGGTGCGCGCACGCTGGTCCGCCGCATGGGCCCGCTCCTCGGCCGCCTCACGCTCGGCGCTGCCGGCCTCGGCGGCCTCCGCGTCGCCCCGCTGCTCGCTGGCCACCGCCAGCTCGTCCTCGGCCTGCGCGTTGAGATCGGCGAGGTCGGCGAGGATTTCCTCGATGTCGGCCTGCTCGGAGCCGTTGCCCTGGCGTCCCTCGACCGCGGCAGAGCGAAGCTCATGCGCCCGGGCCCGGCGCTGCGCCGCCCGCGCGCGCTCGTACTCGGCGGCCTGGCGATGCTGGCGGGCACGCTGGATCTCCGGCCGGGTGTCGAGGCCGGCTTCCTCGGCGTCTTCCTCTGGCGTCAGGCGGCCGGTCTCCGCCTCCTGGGCGGTCAGCGGCGGGGCGATGCTCTCCAGCGGAGCCTGCTCGGCCCTGACGCCGAAGAGGATCTCGGCGATGCCCCCGATCGCCATGACGACGGCGCCGATGTAGAAGCCGATGGCGAGGGTGCTCGGGTCACCGCTGTTGATCAGGTGACCGAAGAGCAGCGGTCCGGCGATCCCGCCGACCGCCGTCCCGACGGCGTAGAAGAAGGCGATCGCGAGCGCACGGGTCTCCATCGGGAAGATCTCGCTCACCGTCAGGTACGCCGAGCTCGCGCCGGCGGAGGCGATGAAGAACGTCGCGATCAGGAGCCCCATGAAGCTCCACGTCGTCAGGTCGCCGCTTGGCCCGCTGCCGCTGGCGATCAGGACGCCGATCACGGCGGCCAGCACGCCTGACCCGAGGTAGGTCGCGGTGATCATCGGCTTGCGTCCGACGGTGTCGAACAGCCGCCCCAGCGTCAGCGGTCCGAGGAAGTTGGCGATCGCCCAGATCCCGATGTAGAACGGGACTGAGCCGGATCCGATCCCGAAGTAGGTCGAGAGCAGCGTCCCGAGGTCGAAGGTGATCGCGTTGTAGAGGAAGGCCTGCCCGACGAACAGCGAGAGCCCGAGGGTGGTCCGCTGCGGGTACGACCTGAAGGCCGTTCTCGCGATCTCCGTGAACGGGATCCGCTTGCGCTGGCGGACTTCGATCTCGGATTCGGGCTCCTCCAGCTCCTGTCCGGTGTCCTCGCGGACGTCGTCCTCGATCCGATCGACCAGCGCCTCGGCCTCCTCGTCGCGGCCGTGGATGAACAGCCACCTCGGGCTCTCCGGCACGTGCCGCCTGACGATCAGGATCGCGACGCCCAGCAGCGCGCCGATGCCGAAGGCGAGCCGCCAGCCGAAGTCCGCGGCGAAGATCGAGGTGTCGAGAAGCACCAGCGAGCCGATGGCGCCGGCGGCCGCGCCGACCCAGTAGGACCCGTTGATGATCAGATCCACCCGTCCTCGCACCCGTGCCGGGATCAGCTCGTCGATCGCCGAGTTGATCGCCGCGTACTCGCCGCCGATCCCCGCGCCGGTGAAGAAGCGCGTCATGTAGAAGTACCAGGGGGCGAAGGCGAAGGCCGTGGCGATCGTGGCCGCGATGTACACCCCGAGGGTGATGAGGAAGAGCTTCTTGCGGCCGAAGCGGTCCGTGAGCTGCCCGAAGAACAGAGCTCCGAGACACGCCCCGGCGACGTAGAAGGCCGCGGCGGTCCCGATCTGGCCCGCGTCGATGGTGATCCCGCTGCCGCCCTCCGTGAGCCGCGCGGAGATCGAGCCGACGATCGTGACCTCGAGGCCGTCGAGGATCCAGACGGTCCCAAGTCCGACGACGATCATCCAGTGGAATCGCGACCACGGCAGGCGATCCAACCGTGCCGGGATTCTCGTCCTGAGAGTCTGAACTCCCGCCTCCATGCATCGACCAACATCGCCGCATCCGGGGACTTGCAAACGTGCTCAATTCGACGAGAGCCCGGTTTCGGGGTCGGAATGCAGGGAAATCTTCAAGCGTGCTGCGTTGCACGCTGATGGGCCACCGTCCTCGATTCAGCTCCTCCGGAGACGTCCTCAGCTGGGAGTGCGAGCGCGACTGCGGCGCTGGGGGCTCCAAGCGCTACGCGACGGCGGCGGACGCGGCGCGCTACGCGAAAGCGTTCAACCGCGAGGACCGCAACGACATCGGCCGACGGCCGCTGCTGTCGCTCCTCCCACTCGGCCTCGGGCGAAAGTCGCGCCGCGGCCGCGGCTAGCTCCGCAGCGGCGTCTCGAGCAGGCTCTGGCGCAGCTCCTCCACCGAGGTGAAGACGTCGCGCGCTCCGGCGTCGGTGAGCTCGGCCTCCGAGAAGCCGCCGGTCCGCACGGCGAGTGTCTCCACCCCGGCCCGATGGGCGGCCTCGACATCCCAGACGGTGTCGCCGATCAGGAACGCGTCCTCGGGCGACCCTTCGACCTTGTCGAGCGCAGCCTGCACGAGGTCCGGCTCGGGCTTCGTCCGCTCGACGTCGTCGGAGGTGGTCCAGTCATCGACGAGCTCCTTGGCGTCGAGCAGCTCGAGGTAGTGCTCCACCTCCCACTGCTTGGCGGAGCTGGCCAGGACCACGGCGCTGCCGGCGTCCTTCAGGTCCTGGATCAGCCGGCGGGAGCCCTCCATCGGCTGCACCTCGCCGATCAGCTGCTTGTAGTGCTCGCCCTCGGCCTCGCGGATGCTGTCGCCGAGCCGCTCCTCGATCTCGTCGCCGGCCAGCGCGGCGACCAGCTGATCGCCGCCCATGCCGATGTGACGGTGGATCCGCCAGACCTGCAGGGTCAGGAAGTGCCGGCGGAACGCCCGGTACCAGGCGATCGCGTGGTGGTAGTTCGTGTCGACGAGGGTGCCGTCGACGTCGAGGATCGCCGTGCGCGCCATCGCTTCCGTTTACCCGCCTGAGCGGGTGGCGAACTCGGCCCGGCCAGGGGTTTCGGGGCTCATCCGCGGGGTATCGAAGGCGGCATGGAACTATCGCTACTGCTGATAATCATCGGGATCGTGCTGGCCGTGCTCGTCAACTACGCGCTCGGCATCCTCTGCATCCTGGTGGGTCTCGTCCTCCTGATCTGGCCGCGTCTGAGGGCCGGACGGGCGGATCGAGTCTGACCGGGGGCGCTTCCGTCTGACCCAGATTGGATCCTGCGTCCCTGGACGCGACGGATCCTGTCACCATCTCGATCTGAGAAGGGGAAACGTGCCCGAGGGAGCCACACGAGACGTCTCCGTATCGGCGCCGGGACGGTTGGCCTGGATCTTCGGCTCGTCGCGAAGCGGCAGCACCTGGCTGCTGCGGATGCTCTCCGAGCTCGAGCGGGTCGTCCCGATCGACGATCCGCACATCGGCCATCACCTGGGCGTCTGGCGCCCCATCCCGCTGGCCTGGGCCACCGCCAAGGACCCGCCCAAGCTGGGCACGCTCGCCGACTTCAAGCGCAAGAAGCGCGACTACCTCTTCTCGGACCGCTACCGCGAAACCTGGGTGCCGCAGCTGCGCGACCTGATCAGCGCCCGCTTCGAGGCGCAGGCGGCGCAGGACATCGAGCGGGCGGGCGGGATCGAGGATCCCATCGTCGTCGTCAAGGAGCCCGGCTCTCACGCCGCGGACACGATCATGGAGCTCTTCCCGCGGTCGTCGCTGATCTTCCTGCTGCGCGACGGCCGTGACGTCGTCGACTCGTGGCTGGATGCCTACCGGGACGGCAGCTGGGCCACCGACGAGGGCGCCTATCCGCTCGACGATACGGGGCGGCCGGCGCTGATCCGCTGGCAGTCGAGCGTCTGGCTCCACCGCACGGAGGTGGTCCAGGAGACCTTCGCCCGGACGGACCCCGATCGCCGCGTTCTGATCCGCTACGAGCAGATGCGCGCCGACCCGGTCGCCGCCCTCCGGAAGATCGCCGCGATGCTCGGGGTCGAGGTCACCCGGGAGCAGCTCGAGGAGATCGCTGGGACCCACGCCTACTCCGCCGTGCCGAGCGGGGCCAAGGGGTCCGGGCGGGAGATCCGCCGTGCCGAGCCCGGCGGCTGGGCGGACCACATGTCCCGCGACGAGATCCGCGAGATGCACGAGATCCTCGCCGAGAAGCTCTCCGAGCTCGGCTATCTGCGGCCGGGCGACGTCCCGAGCAAGACGCGCGCCGCCTAGCCCGTGGCAGACTGCGGCCGGTGAGGGTGCTCGCGTTCAGCGACCTGCATCGCGACCTCGGCCGGGCGACTGAGCTGGTCAAGCGCTCGTCCGAGGCCGACGCCGTGATCGCCGCCGGTGACTTCGCCTCGGTGCACGAGGGTCTCGAGGAGACGATCGACGCGCTGAGGCCGATCTCGGTGCCGACCGTACTCGTGCCCGGCAACAACGAGACCGAGGACGAGCTGCGCGCCGCGTGCGTGGGATGGGAGAGTGCCACCGTGCTGCACGGGCAGACCACCGAGATCGACGGGACCGAGTTCTTCGGCCTCGGCGCCGGTGTCCCGGTCACGCCCTGGGACTGGAGCTTCGACCTCGACGAGCAGCAGGCGTCCCAGCGCCTCGCCGCCTGTCCCGACGGCGCCGTCTTGGTCCTCCACTCACCTCCGAAGGGACACTGCGACACGTCGAGCTCTGGCGCTCACCTGGGCAGCCAGGCGATCCTCGACGCGATCGAGGCAAAGCGCCCGCCGCTGGCCGTCTGCGGTCATATCCACGAGGCCTGGGGCTCCGAGGACACGATCGGTGAGACCACCGTGATCAACCTCGGCCCGAGCGGCAGGCTGATCGAGGCATAGAGTTCCGCCAGTGAACGACGACCGGAACGATCCGCCCCGCAGCCGCGACGAGTGGCGTGTCGAGGTCGCGCTCGACCGCGACGAGCACGCCGACACCCTCTCCGGCGCGCTGCACGACCTGCAGCTCGACGACGAGGCGCGCAGGCTCCTGGGCGGCAGCGTGATCGTGACCCGAGACGGCGCCTTTATCTTCGTCTACGCCTGGCATGAGGACTCGGCGCAGGAGGCGGAGCGCGTCGTGAGGCACGTCATGGAGGAGGAGCAGCTTGTCGGCCAGGTCCGCCTGATGCGCTGGCACCCGATCGCGGAGGAGTGGAAGGACGCCGAGGAGCCTCTGCCCGACGACGAGGCCTCTGCCTTGGAGGAGCTGCGCGAGAACGAGGCGCAGGGGACCCGCGAGGCCGGCTACGGCGAATACCCGTGGGAGGTGGTGATCGAGATGCCCCACGTTCGCGGAACCCACGACCTGGCCGAGCAGCTCCGCCTCGAGGGGCTGCCGGTGAAGCGGCGGTTCCGCTACCTGCTGGTGGGTGCCACCACCGAGGACGATGCGACCGAGCTCGGCAAGCGGCTCGAGGGTGAGGCGCCGGAGGGCGCCCGGGTCGGCGTCCGGGGCAATCCGGACGACATGCCGCTGCCCACCTTCGTCAACCTCGCGGCGTACAAGCCCGGCTTCCTGCGCGACCTCGGCCTCTAGCGGGCGCTCCCGTGCAGGAGAACCTCGCGCGGCGACGGACGTACGAGCGGGACGGCGTCGAGTTCTCGCGAACGGTGGCGTTCACGGACGGGCTGTTCGCGATCGCCATGACCCTGCTGGTCGTGAGCCTCGCCGTGCCCACGCTGAGCGACGAAAGCAGCGTCAGCGAGCTCGCCGACAAGCTCAGCGACGACATCTCCACCTTCGTCAGCTTCGCGATCAGCTTCGCCGTGATCGGGCGCTACTGGCTCGCCCATCACACCTACTTCTCGGCCCTCGCGCGGGTCGACCGCACGCTGATCACCCTGAACCTCGTCTACCTGGCGTTCATCGCCTTTCTCCCCTTCCCGACGGCGCTGCTCGGGGCCTACTTCTCCAATCCCCTCTCCATCGTCATCTACGCGGTGAACCTCGCGATCGTCAGCGGGATGGAGGTCGTGCTCTTCAGCTACGCACAGAATCACGAACTCCTGGAGCAGAAGCTGCCCCGCGACGTCTATCGCTACGGCGCCGCGATGTCGCTGGCCCCGGTGGCCTTCTTTCTGCTCTCGATCCCGGTCGCGTTCCTCTCCACGACGCTGGCGGCCTGCTGTTGGTTCCTCGGAATCCCGCTCGCCGCGATCGCTCAGCGCTGGAAGCCCAAGGGCGCGGACGAGCTCCTGCTCGGATAGGCGCCCTCTAGTCGAGGACGACGCGGTCCCGGCCGCCCGCCTTGGCGGCGTAGAGCAGGGTGTCGGCGCGGGCGGTGAGCTGCTCGGCGGTCTCCGACCCGTCCCACTGGCAGACGCCGGCTGAGCACGTCTGGTCCTCGGGGAGCACGTCTCGGAGGCGGTCGAGCATCTGCTGCGAGTGCTCGAGGTTCGTCCCGGGCAGCGCGAGGGCGAACTCCTCTCCCCCGTAGCGGGCCAGGATGTCCCCGGTGCGGAGGTTCTGGCTCCACGCTCCCGCGAGCTGCTTGAGAAAGCGGTCGCCGGTCTGGTGGCCGTAGGTGTCGTTGTAGGACTTGAAGCGGTCGAGATCGAGGATGGCCACGCAGAGCGCCGCGCCGCTGCGGTCCGCTCGAGAGATCTCCCGCATCAGCTCCTCGTCCCATGCCCGCCGGTTCAGCAGTCCGGTGAGGTCGTCGGTGCGCGCGGCGATCTCGAGCCGCCCGAGCAGCTCGCCGCGCTCGATGGCGATGGCCGCCTCCAGGGCGAGTAGGCGCACCGCTCGCCGTGTCTCCGGGCCGACGTGCTCGAGCCGGTCGCGCCAGTAGACCGCCAGCACGCCCACGGCCGCGCCCTCGTCCTTCAGCACGGGCTCCCAGAGGGCGGCTCCAGCCTCGAAGGCCGGCCCGAGCTCCTGGGCGGACTGGCCCGGACGGAGCGTGTCGAAGCGATCACCCGCCGAGGTGAACACCTGGATCGCGCCGGATCCCGGGGTCACGAAGGGCAGATTCAGGCCCTCGACTTCCGCGCCCGCCGCGGCGTCGGCCTGGAGAGCGTCACCCGGGATCGTCGGCCGCCAGAGCACCGCGGCCGAGGCGCCGGCCGTCTGGACTGCGGCCGAGCAGATCGCCCAGCCGACCGCCCGGGAGTCGCTCTGAGTGGCGAGCTGACGCGCGACCTCGCTCACCGCCTCCATGTTCTCGGCTCGGGTGGCCGCGGCAGCGCTCTCTCGTCGCAACCGTGCGGCCAGCGCGTCGACCAGCAGCCCCGCGACCAGGATGCTCCCCACGGTCACCAGCCAGCGCGGCACCGGTGTCGGTCCGGAGACCTCGGTCAGGACCCACGCGTAAGCGGCTCCCACGACGCCCACCTGGACGGCGCCCCAGCGCGGCCCGAAGAAGAAGAACGCATAGACGCCGATCCAGAGGTACCAGAAGGTGTAGTAGCCGCTCGGGTCGTGGCCGTAGTAGACGGCCCGCGTGACGATCACCGTCGCCGCGAGGACGCAGATCTGCAGGGCCCAGACCGGGAGGTGCCGGCGAAAACCGAGCACCGTCACCGCGAAGACGCCGGTGATGGCGACGTTGATCCAGAGGCCCGAGGAGTCGTAGCTGCTCGGGTGCGGAAGGACCAGCGAGAGGGCGCCGATGGCCGCCCCGGCCACGAAGAGGAAGCCGAGCACCGTCGCCATCACCAAGGGCTGATCGAAGGACCGATTCACCCCGCCTATCCGAGAGGCCGCCACCCTCATACGCCCGCCTAGCATCGGCGAATCGCGCGGCCGCGGCATCGGTATTTTCCACCGCTCTTTTCGGGCATTAGTCAGTAGCTGCATGGCGGGCCCCCGGCCCGTCTATCGTCACCACCGTGACTGGGAACGGCTCGATCGACCCCGGCACCTCGATGGGAGCGGTCCGCCTGACCGTCGCCGACCTCGATCGCGTCAGGGACTTCTATCGCGACGCGATCGGGCTCAGCGAGCTCGAGGCCTCGGAGGGGCTGGTTCGCCTCGGCACCGGCGACCCGGCTGACCGCGCGGTGGTCGAGCTCGTCAGCGATCCGAACGCTCTGCCGCGGCCGCGGGCGACCAGCGGCCTCTTCCACCTCGCCATCCTCGTCCCGAGTCGCCCCGACCTCGCCCGCGCGCTGCAGCGAATCGCCGAGGCCGGCTGGCGCCTGAGCGGAGCCTCGGACCACCTGGTGAGCGAGGCCCTCTACACGAGCGATCCCGAGGGGAACGGCATCGAGCTCTACCGAGACCGCCCGCGGGACGAGTGGCCGGTCCGCGACGGGGTGTTGCAGATGGACACGCTGCCGCTCGACCTAGACGGCGTGCTCGGCGAACTGCGACGCGAGGATGCGAACGCCGGCATGCCGCCCGGCACCCGCATCGGTCATGTCCATCTCAATGTCGGCGACCTCGCCGCTGCCGAGAGCTTCTACTCCGGCGCACTGGGGTTCGACGTCACCGTCCGGGGCTACCCGGGTGCACTCTTCGTCTCCGCGGGCGGCTATCACCACCACCTCGGCCTCAACACCTGGGCCGGCGAGGGTGTCCCTCCCCCACCCGCGGACAGCCGCGGCTTGCGCGAGTTCGAGATCGTCCTGCCGAGCGCCGATCTGGTCGCGCAGGAAGGTGAGCGCCTGGGCGAGGCCGGCTTCGAGCCGGAGCGGGAGGAGGGCGACATCCGGGCAAGCGACCCGTCCGGGAACAGCGTCGTCCTCGTCTCTCGGACCTGACCGTCAGGAGGACGAGGTCGTCTGGCCGACCTCGATCAGGTGCCCGTCGGGATCGCGGATGTAGCAGCGAATCTCCGTCGCGTGCTGCTTCGGCTCGGTGTGAACTTCGCCCCCTTCGCTCCCCAGTCCTCGTAGCAGCGCTGGATGTCGGCCACGCGGATATTGATGAACGCGCTCGTCCGGGTCGGATCGGGCGGCGTCTCCAGCGTGACCTCCGGCTTGTCGTCGGTAGGTCCGCCGCCGACGTTGATGATCACCCAGCTGTTGGCGAGCTTGACCACGGTCGGCTCACCGCGCTCGACGATCTCGCCGCCGAGCACATCCGAGTAGAAGGCGGCCGACCGCGGCACGTCATTGCTGACGATGAAGTGCGTCAGCACGAAGCCCTCGCTGGGAAGCGGGCGATCGGCCATCTCCCCGGACTCTATGGATCGCCCGACCGGGTGTCGAAACCAGTTTGCGGATTTTTGTACGGGCGGACAATGCCCGGCTCGGGGGTGGCGCTCTAATCTGCTCGCGTCGTGTTCAACTCGGCGCGCTCTGTGCGCTGAAACCCGTTCAGGAGGCTGCCCCGAAGATGCTCAAGACTCGCTCGCAGAACGTCATTTCCGCCACCTGGAGCCCCAACGGCGGGGCCCTGGGAACCGTCGACCTGACCGAGGCCGACAACAACCCCTTTGGGCAGAACGTCTTCTCTCCGGAAGTCCAGGAGCAGATGCTGCCCGGCGACGTCTACGCCAAGCTGCAGGCGACGCTCGAGCACGGCGAGGCCCTCGACTTCACGCTCGCCGACGCTGTGGCCGAGGCGATGAAGGAGTGGGCGCTGGCGCGCGGCGCGACCCACTTCACCCACGTCTTCCAGCCGCTCACGGGGCTGACGGCCGAAAAGCACGATTCGTTCTTCGAGCCGAACCGCGAGGGCAAGTGGCTCGCCAGCTTCTCGGGCAAGGAGCTGATCCAGGGCGAGCCTGACGCCTCCTCCTTCCCCACCGGCGGGATCCGCGAGACCTTCGAAGCCCGCGGCTACACCGCCTGGGACCCGACCAGCCCCGCCTTCATCCTCGAGAACCCGAACGGGGCGCTGCTCTGCATCCCGACCGCGTTCGTCTCCTGGACCGGTGAGGCCCTCGACGCCAAGACGCCGCTGCTGCGCTCGATGGACGCTCTCTCGAAGTCGGCGATCCGGGCACTCAAGCTGCTCGGCGACGAGGAGGCGCAGCGAGTCTTCACCACCGTCGGACCCGAGCAGGAGTACTTCCTGATCGACGAGAACTACTTCTACGCCCGCCCGGACCTGGTGATCACCGGGCGGACCATGTTCGGCGCCAAGCCGGCCAAGGGCCACGAGCTGGACGACCACTACTTCGGCGCGATCCCCGAGCGCGTTCTCGCCTGCATCATGGACTTCGAGAACGAGCTCGCCAAGCTCGGCGTGCCGATCAAGACCCGCCACAACGAGGTGGCGCCGGCGCAGCACGAGATCGCACCCGTGTTCGAGAACTCGAACGTGGGCTCCGACCACCAGCAGCTCACCATGCAGGTGATGCAGCGGGTCGCGCGCAAGTACGGCCTCGTCTGCCTGCTCCACGAGAAGCCCTTCGCCGGCGTCAACGGCTCGGGCAAGCACAACAACTGGTCGATGGGCACCGACGCCGGCTCGAACCTCCTCGAGCCGGGCGAGACCCCCGCGGAGAACCTCAACTTCCTGTTCTTCTGCGCGGCCGTGATCCAGGCGGTCAACAAGCACCAGGGCCTGCTGCGCGCCTCGGTGGCCGGCATCGGCCAGGACCATCGCCTGGGCGCCAACGAGGCGCCGCCGGCGATCATCTCGATCTTCCTCGGCGCCGAGCTGACGAAGGTCTTCGAGGGGATCTCGTCAGGCGAGGGCGACCCGCACAAGCCGGCCTCCTTCATGGAGCTCGGTGCCGAGGTCCTGCCACCGCTGCCCATGCACGGCGGCGACCGCAACCGGACCTCGCCCTTCGCCTTCACCGGCAACAAGTTCGAGTTCCGCGCCCTCGGGTCGAGCCAGTCGCTGGCCTTCCCGAACACGGTGCTGAACACGATCGTGGCGGAGGCGATCGACGACCTCTCCGACAAGCTCGAGGCCAACGGCACGGGCGACCTGGCCGCGGCCGTCGCCGCGGTGGTCAAGGACGCCTACGACCAGAACAAGCAGATCTGCTTCGACGGCGACAACTACGACGAGGCCTGGCACAAGGAGGCCGAGGAGCGGGGTCTGAAGAACCTGAAGACCACTCTCGACGCTCTGCCCGATGTGCTCGCCGAGCCAACCGTCTCGATGATGAGCAGGTACGGCGTGCTCAACGATCGCGAGCTCGAGTCCCGCTACGAGGTCTGGCTCGAGCAGTACATCATCCGCGCCAACATCGAGGCCGAGACCGCGGACTCGATCGCCCGGACCATGATCCTGCCGGCCGCCCTTCGCCACCTGGCGCTCGGCGACGACTCCGGCATCG
>Ga0081540_1003575_pt1 | contig 12211 bp, 8 predicted proteins | sample TabmetS2T1R1_FD_71024 | JGI IMG/M metagenome (GOLD analysis project Ga0081540, IMG submission 71024) | Tabebuia heterophylla rhizosphere microbial communities from the University of Puerto Rico - S2T1R1 | ecosystem: Host-associated > Plants > Roots > Rhizosphere ...
GATTGGCGTCGACATGGGCGGGACCAGCTTCGACGTCTCGGTCGTGCGCAACGGTCGCGTCAACGTCGTCATGCAGGGTGAGGTGGACCGCATGCCGGTCCGCATTCCGATGGTCGAAATCCGCGCCATCGGCGCAGGCGGCGGCTCACTCGCCAAAGTGCAGCGGGGCAAGCGACTGACGGTCGGGCCTGAAAGCGCCGGCTCATACCCGGGCCCCGCCTGCTACGGTCGCGGCGGTGTTGGGGCGACGGTGACCGATGCGAATGTCACGCTTGGGCGAATAGACGGCGAAAAATTTCTGGGCGGCGGGATGCGTCTCGACGGCAAAGCGGCACGCGCAGTGATCGACACCGAGGTGGCAACACCGCTTGGCCTTTCGACCGAAGCCGCAGCAGAAGGATTGCTGGCCGTGGTCAACGCGAATCTGGGCGCCGCGATCCGCTTGTCACTGTTCGAGAAGGGCGTCGATCCGCGCGAATTCACCATGATCGCCTTTGGCGGCGCCGCCGGGCTGCACGCGGTCGCAGTCGCCGACGAGACCGGGATCCGGCGCGTCGTATTCCCGGAAAATGCGAGCACATTGTCTGCCTATGGCATTCTTCATTCTGACCTGATTCATGACCTCGTCCGCTCGCGCGTTCTCGACGCGACGCCCGAAAACCTTGGCGCGATCGGGCCTCTCCTCGAAAACCTCGTTGCCGACGCGCGGGCAAGGCTCGATGCCGATGCCATCCCCCAGAGCGACCGTCACATCGAGCTCGCTGCCGACATGCACTACAAGGGGCAGGCATTCGAGCTTACGGTGCCGTTGCGCTCCCTCCAGCTCGATGAGGCGGCGCTGTCGGTGCTGATCGGCGATTTTCACGATCTCCACCGCCAGTTTTTCTCTTATTCAAATCCAGGTTCGGCCGTCGAGATCGTGTCGTTGCGTGCCTCGGCAATGGGCCGCTTGCCCAAGCCCGCAGCCAAGCCGCCGGATGCGCGCGACAGCGGCCAGCCAGTCGGCAAGCGAAAGATCTGGCTTTCTGGCGGTTGGCGGGATGTCGCGGTGTGGAGTCGCGACGAGGTGTTTCCGGGCGCCACGATCGAGGGTCCGGCCGTTATCGAGGAAGCTTACACGAGCGTCCTTCTCGTCGAGGGATGGAGTTGTCGGCGCGACAAGAGCGGCCACCTCGTGGCGAGGAGGCATGAATGAATGTGAATGTGGCGGATGTCGAGATTACGCCGATCGAACTCGAGATCATCTACAACGCCCTGACCGCCGCTGCCGCCGAGATGGACGTTACCATCTGGCGCACAAGTCGTTCGACCATCGTGCGGGAATTGCTCGACTACTCGACCGCGATTTTCGACCGCGACGGCTGGAACGTTGCGCAGGCGGCTCGCATCCCGAGCCATCTCAATTCGATGAGTTACTTCCTCACCGAGATACTGGCTCGTCACATTCCGCCCGACAGATGGGGTCCTGACGACATCGTCATATCGAACGACCCGTATTGTGGAGGCCAGCATCTCCCCGATATCGTCGCCTACAAGGCAGTCTTTCGCAACGGCCGGCGCATCGGGTTCGTCGGAGCGTTGTGTCACCATCTCGACGTCGGGGGGGCCTCACCGGGCAGTTATGGCTCGAGCGCGACGGAGATATTCCAGGAAGGCCTGCGAATACCGCCCGTGAAGATTGTCGAAGGCGGCAAGCTCAACGAGCCGATCCGCGACATCATCCTGCAGAATGTCCGCCAGCCGGACATCCTGTGGGGAGATTTACAATCGCAACTCGCCTCGCTTCACATCGGCGCGGCAAGCGTTGAGCGGCTCGCCATAAAGCTCGGAGAAATACGTTTCGAAGCGGCGACCCGTCAATTGCTCGATCGATCCGAGGCCGCCATGCGGGCGGTGATCGACCGTATTCCCGATGGCACTTACGAGTTCGAAGATCATGTCGACGACGACGGGATTTCGGATACGCCAATACGCATTCACGCCAGATTGACGGTCGAAGGGGACGGGCTCACGGTTGATCTCTCTGGCTGCAGTCCGCAGGTGATGGGGCCGAGCAACGCAACGCTGTCGTCGACATGCTCGACGGTCTTCTATGCGCTTATCGCTTCAGCCGATGTACCTATCGCAGCGAATGCGGGTTGCTATCGTCCAGTCAAGATTATTGCGCCGCCCGGCCTGTGCGTGAGTGCTGCCGTGCCGGCACCCGTCGTGCATCGCATCGCTATTGGCCACCGGTTGGCCACGGTGTTGTTCGGCGCGCTGCATCAGGCCGTGCCGGAGCGCATGCCAGCTGCATACTATGCAGTGTCCTATGTCGTAACGCTGCAGACCATCGATCCCGAGCTTGGCCGTCGCGTTCTCGTCGAGATCGAGGTCGGCGGTATCGGCGCGCTGCCCATTTCGGACGGCGCATCGGCGCTGTCGTTCGGCATGCATAACAACGCGAACATCCCGATGGAGATGATCGAAAGCGACATGCCGGTGACGTTCCTGGGTTACGGATTGCTGACCGATACGGGTGGTCCCGGTCGGTGGCGCGGCGGGCTGGGTCTCTGGCGTGAATGGCGGATAAACTGCGCAATGGCGCAGCTTTCGACCAATCTCGATCGCTTCAAGTTCCGGCCATTCGGTCTCGCTGGCGGAGAGCCCGCGGCGCCAAGTGCACTCTACTTGATCCGCGACGGTCAAAAGCAGGCGTTGCGCTCCAAAGTTACGAACATGATGTTAAAAAACGGGGACATAATTCGGCTCGAAACTTCCGGCGGCGGCGGCTTCGGCGAAGCTCGATTGCGGGCGCGGGAGTTTGTCGAGCGTGATGTCCGGCTCGGCTATGTGAGTGCCGCGGCCGCAAAGGGTATCTACGGGTGGACCAGATGAGCTATGTACACCCAAGGCTCCGTCCCGGTGGTCAAGTTGGTGCAATGATCGCGTTTTTTGCGCGAGGCTGATCGGACTGAGGCGGCCCGGCCCCTCGGCTATCTCGCAGCGACATCGAGGTCGGTCGGCGCGATGCCGGCTTCGATATCCCGAAGCAGTTGCAGCAATCTGGCGCCGCCCTCCAGCAGGTCGGCCTGGATCGATTTTTTTACGGCTTCCGGATCTTTCGCCACCAGGCCGTCGATCACGTTCAAATGCTGGTGGCGTCCCGGATAGGTCGGGGTCGCATGCGGATACAGCATGTTGAGCATGGGGCCGTTGCGCAGCCAGATCGTTTCGATCATCTCGAGCAGTTCCGGCGCGTCGGCGGCCTTGTAGAGCGTATGGTGGAACTGCCAGTTCACCTGCACGGCTTCGCGCCAGCGCCCGCCGCGTTCTGCCGAGACCAGCGCCTGGTGATATTTCTTGAGGTTGGCGATATCAGCCCTGGAGATCCGGCTGGTCGCACGTTCGGCGGCCAGTCCTTCGAGCAGGATCCGGATGCTTCGCAGTTCCTGGTACTGCGAGGCGCTCAGGTGGGCGACCTCGATCGAGCGGCTCGCCTGCATGTTGAGCACGCGCGCGCGCACCAGCTGCATCAACGCTTCGCGGATCGGCGTTTCCGAAACACCCATCGTTTCGGCGAGCTCGCGGATCTTGAAGCGATGGCCGGGACGGAAGCGTCCCTCCATCAAGGCAAGCCGCAGTTCCTGAAACACGCGGGCCGTCAGATTATCGCGGCCGACCAGGCCGATGGCGTCGTTCGACATTTGAGAGTCTGCTTCCAATTGAATCACGGCGACCGATATCTGTGCACGCCATGCACGTCCGCAGGCTGTCTTTGCAAGACTCAAAGGTGAAAGCGCGCTGATATATCATATATGGATTCTTGACAGCAATGATATATCATATATTGGAAGGTGGTAGCAACGGCGCCCGCCCGACACGAGGGGACATGCGATGGCACCTCACGCGACACCCGGTTTGCTTGCGCCGGACGAGGCGCTGCGGGCACGGGCCCGCAAGGTCATTCCCGGCGGCATGTGGGGGCACATGAATGTCGCCCGGCTGCCTCCCGGCTATCCGCAATTCTTTCGCAGCGCGCGCGGTTGTCGCCTCTGGGATTTGGCCGGCACGGAATACGTCGACCTGATGTGCGGCTACGGGCCGATGGTGCTGGGTTACGGCGATCCGGATGTAGAGGCCGCAGCCGCGGAACAGCGCGGCCGTGGCGACCTGATGACCGGGCCGGCTGAATGCCAGGTTGAGCTCGCGGAGCTCGTGGTCGAGACCATTCCGCACGCCGACTGGGTGCTGTTCGCCAAGAACGGCAGCGATGCGATGACGGCGTGCGTGACCATTGCCCGTGCCGGAACGCAACGGCGCAAGGTGCTGGTGGCGAGAGGCTCCTATCACGGCGCCGCGCCATGGTGCACGCCCTCGCTGGCCGGCGTAACCGCGGAAGATCGCGCCCACATCCTGCACTATGACTACAACGACGTCGCAAGCCTCAAGCGCGCCGCCGATGAGGCTGGCCGCGACCTCGCGGCGGTGCTGGTGACCGCGTTTCGTCACGACGTGAAACGCCACCAGGAAGCGCCCACACTTGCATTCGCGCAGGCGATGCGCCGGATTTGCGATGCGGCCGGCGCGGCGCTGGTTCTCGACGACGTCAGGGCGGGATTTCGCCTCCACATCGGCGGCAGCTGGGAGCCTTACGGTGTGCGGCCCGATCTGTGCGGCTGGAGCAAGGCGATCGCCAACGGCCATCCGCTTGCAGCGGTGACGGGGAATGATCGCTTTCGCGATGCGGCGCAACAGGTTTATGTCACCGGCTCGTTCTGGTGCTCGGCAGTGCCGATGGCGGCCGCGGTCGCTACCATCAGGAAGCTGCGCGCGACCGGCGCGATCGCAACGATGGAGGCCATGGGGCGTCGGCTGCGCGAGGGGCTGGAGCAACAGGCGCGTGCGCACGATCTGCCGTTGCGGCAGAGCGGGCCGGTCCAGATGCCGCTGATCATGTTCGACGACGATCCGGATTTCACGCTCGGCCATCGCTTCGTGCTGGAGGCGCTGCAGCGCGGCGTCTACATGCACCCCTGGCACAATATGTTTCTGTCGGCGGCGCATCAGGCCGCGGACATCGACCGCGTCCTCGAGGCGACGGGTGGAGCCCTCAAGCAGGTCGCCGCGTCGGTCGATCGGCGTCAACCCGCGAAGGCAGCCCAGTGAAGCCGTGAACCACGGGTAATGCGCGAGCCCAACAGGAAGGCAGTTGTGATGACAAGCGTTGCTTCCATATTTCGTTCGATCGCCATGATCGGCTCGGCGATCGCCTTTCTCGTTGCGCCCGCGAACCCGCTCCACGCCGCTGAACCTCGCCGTGGTGGCAGCCTCGTCTACGCCTATCTCTCGGGACCCGGCACGCTCGATCCCCATGTCGCCTCAAGCCTCGTCGAGCTCGAGGTCATCCACCACATTTTCGAGCCGCTGGTGGCGATCGACGGCAACTACAATGCCCGGCCTGTTTTGGCCTCGAAGATCGAAACCAGCGCCGATGCAACGGTCTTCACCTTCACCTTGCGCAAGGGTGTCAAATTCCACAATGGCAAGGAGATGACGTCGGCTGACGTGCTGGCGTCGTTCGAGCGCTATCGCAAGGTCAGCCCCAATGCCTCCGTGCTCGCCGATGTCGACGGATTCGAGGCGCCCGATCCACATAGCTTTGTGATCCGTCTGAAGAAGCCGAACGCCGTGTTCATCGACGTGCTGAAGTCACCGGTCTATCCGTTCGAGATTCTGCCGGCCGAGCAGAAGGACAAGGCGGCGCGCGAGATCGACATCGTCGGAACCGGTCCGTTCATGCTTGGCGAATGGGTCAAGGACAGCCACCTCGTCATCAAGCGCTTCGACGGTTACGTGCCCGACGACAGCGCGCCGGGACCGGATGGACTGGCCGGGCGGCGCACCGCCTACCTCGACCAGGTCCGCTACAATTTCGTGCCTGAGGCGAATGCCCGCGTTGCCGCGCTGCAGACCGGCAACGCCGACGTCATCGGCGACGTTCCCCGCGACCTCGCCAAGCGCTTCGACGGCCAGTCGAACCTCACGACGCAAAAGATTTTTCCATACTGCATGCAGGTGTTCGTTGTGAACACGCAGGCGGCGCCGACCACCAATCCGCTTATTCGCCAGGCGATCGAGGCGGTGGTCAATGTCGAGGATATAACTGGAGCCATGGGACAGATCTCGCGGCCCGGCCATTCGCTGGTCTACGCGTCGAGTCCCTATTATCAGGGCGATGCCATGAAGCCCTATTACGACCAGCGTAATCCGGCCAAGGCCAAGGCGTTGCTGAAGCAGGCCGGATACAATGGCGAGAAGATCGTGCTGCAAACCAATTCCAACTATCCGAACTTCCGCGACGCCATCCTCGTTCTATCCGAACAGATGAAGGACGCCGGCATGAATGTTGCGGTCGACATCGTCGACTGGACCACCAACGCCAGCAACATGCAGCGCGGCACCGGTGTCTGGAACGTCTCCACCACGGGCTATTGCTCCAATCCGCTGCTCGGACCGCAGCAATGGAAGGTGATGATCTACACCTTTCCGCATGTGAAGGACGATCAGGTTCTCGATGCTGCCTATGACAAGTTCTACACTTCGCTCGATCCGAAAAAGCGCGTCGAGGCCTGGGCCGACATCGAGAAGCGCGTGCTGGAGCAGGCCTATATGATCAAGATCGCCGACATGGGCACGATGCGAAGCTACAATGCCGCCAAGGTCGAGAACTTCGAGCCCTATTATATCGTTCATTTCTGGGATGTGTGGCTGAAGTAGCGTCGTCGACGAACGGCGGGCAGGGCAGGGACGCAAGCTTCGTATCGGGTATCTCATGTTTCGCACGATCACCGTCCGTCTCATGCAATCCATACCGGTCCTGCTGCTGGTTGCGGTGCTGTCTTTCATCCTGATGCATCTGTTGCCGGGAGATCCGGCGGTGGTGATCGCCGGCGCCGACGCCACGCCCGCGGCGGTGGAACGGATCCGCCGCGAACTCGGCCTTGACCAGCCGATCTGGCAGCAACTGCTGTCCTGGTTTCTCAATCTCGCCCAGGGCAAGTTCGGCAGCTCGCTGGTGCTGAACCAGACCGTGCTCTCGGCGGTCGCGGAGCGCCTGCCGGTGACGCTGTCGCTGGCTGCGTTGTCGCTCGCCATCACCCTGCCGATCGGTATCACGCTCGGTGTCCTGGCCGCTTATTTCCGCAGCAGCTGGATCGACGCCGGTGTGATGGTGATCGCCTTGATCGGGGTCTCGGTGCCGAGCTTCTGGGTCGCGATCCTGTCGGTCATCCTGTTCAGCGTGACGCTCGGATGGGTGCCGTCCTCGGGCTATGTGCCGCTGCTGACGGCGGGGCCCGGCGCCTGGTTCGCCTCACTAATCCAGCCGGCCATGGTGCTCAGCCTGTTCCAGATCGGCTTTCTGGCGCGCATGACGCGCTCGGCGATGCTCGACGTGCTCGACCAGGACTTCATCCGCACCGCGCGCGCCAAGGGCGTCAGCGAATGGCGGACGGTCGGCAAACATGGCTTCCGCAATGCCCTTGTCGCGGTCGTGACGATCAGCGGCATTATTCTGAGCCTGTTGATCGGCGGCTCGGTCGTTGTCGAGCAGGTGTTTGCGCTGCCGGGCATTGGCCGGCTGGTGGTGCAGGGGATCATGGCCCGCGACTATCCGCTGATCCAGGGCACCATGCTGCTGTTCGGCTTCGCCTTCGTGCTGATCAATGTCGCCGTCGATATCGTCTACACCCTGGTCGATCCGCGGGTGCGCTATGACTGAGGTCGTGCTCGCCACAGCTTCGACCCAGGTGCTGGCGGAGCGCCGGCGATTTCGCGTCGTGCGCAAGCTCGCCGCGCACCGGTCGTTCAAGATCGGACTGGTGCTCGTGACCATCCTCCTGCTTTGCGCGATCATCGGACCGATGCTGACCGGTATCGATCCCACGGCGATGAGCATTCGTTCCCGCTTCAAGCCGCCATCCGCGCGATTCCCGTTTGGCTCGGACCAATACGGGCGGGACATCCTCACACGCGTGCTCTATGGCGGCCGGCTGTCGCTGTCGATCGGGCTTTCCGTGGCGCTGATCTCGGGCGTCTTCGGCGCCCTGATCGGGGTAACGGCGGGGTATTTCCGCGCGCTCGATCCCTATGTCATGCGGTTGATGGACGCGCTGATGGCATTCCCGGCGATCCTGCTCGCCATCGGCGTCGGCGCCGCACTCGGCGCGCAGGCTAGCAGCATCGTGGTGGCGTTGGCGGTCGCCTATGTGCCGCGCACGGCGCGCATCGTGCGCGCCTCGGTTCTGGTCATTCGCGAAATGGAATATCTGCAGGCGGCACGGGTGAGCGGCGCCGGCGACCTGCATATTATCGTCAAGCACGTGCTGCCCAATTGCCTTGGGCCGCTGATCGTCCAGCTTACCTTCATCTTCGCCTACGCCATTCTCGCGGAAGCGGCGCTCAGCTTCCTCGGTATCGGGCCGCCGCCGCCGGCCCCGAGCTGGGGGAACATCATCGCCGAAGGGCGCGACTATTCGGTCGAGGCGTGGTGGGTGATGCTGTTTCCCGGCCTCGCGGTCAGTCTTGCCGCGCTTGGCATGAACCTGCTGGGCGACGGGTTGCGCGACGTGCTCGATCCGCGACTGAAGATCGAGACCTGAATGGCGGAGCAACCCCTTCTCAGCGTCGAGAACCTCACGGTCCAGTTCCGCGGCGACGCCGGCTGGGTGAATGCCGTCGAAGGCGTGGACTTTTCTGTCGGCGCCGGCGAATGCCTCGGCATCGTCGGCGAGTCCGGCAGCGGCAAGAGCGTCAGCGCGCTGTCGATCCTCAAACTGCACAGCCAATCCAACACGCGTTACGCGTCGGGCGCCATCCGCTATGGCGGGCGTGATCTGCTGACGCTGCCGCGGCGCCGGCTGCGCCAGGTTCGCGGCCGGGAGATTGCCATGATCTTCCAGGATCCGATGTCTTCGCTCAATCCGGTCCTGACCATCGCCGACCAGATCATGGAGCCGCTGCGCCAGCACCAGGGGCTTTCCGTTCAGGCCGCCCGGCGCCAGGCCATCGAACTGCTGGAAATGGTACGAATTTCCGACGCGTCGCGACGTATCGACGACTACCCGCACCGGCTTTCCGGCGGCATGCGCCAGCGCGTCATGATCGCCATCGCGGTGGCGTGTCGCCCCAGGCTCCTGATCGCGGACGAGCCGACCACCGCGCTCGACGTGACCATCCAGTCGCAGATCCTCGAACTGCTGCGCGAACTGCAGCGCGAGATCGGCATGTCGGTGATTCTGATCACCCATGATCTCGGTGTGGTCGCGGAGTTCGCCCAGCGCGTCGTCGTCATGTATGCGGGACGGGTCGTCGAATCCGCTTCCGTCCCGGCATTGTTCGAACGGCCGATGCATCCCTACACGGAAGGCCTGATCCGGGCTGTGCCCAATCTCGATGAGGATGTGCACCGGCTGGCCACCATTCCCGGCAGCATTCCCGATCCGTCGATGTCGATTGCAGGATGCCGGTTCAGTCCACGCTGTCGCGAAGCGGTCAAGTCCTGCCTGGTGGAGCCGCCGGCTCTGGTCGACGCCGGTGCGGGTCATTTCGCGCGCTGTCCGCCGCGCATCGCCGCGGGAGGGATATTGTGAGCGCGGCTTCCATCGTCGTTGTACGCGACCTGGTGAAGACCTTTACGGCGCGGGGCGCTCTGTTGCGCGCCGTCGATGGCGTCAGTTTCGATGTCAGGCAGGGCGAGACGCTCGGCCTCGTCGGCGAGTCCGGTTCGGGAAAATCCACCACCGGGCGTATCCTGGTGGGGCTTGAAGCGGCGACCACCGGATCGATCAATCTGTTCGGACACGAGATTTCATCGACGCGCGGCAAGGCCGCGCTCGGCGCGGTGCGCCGTCGCCTGCAATTCGTGTTTCAGGACCCGCAGAATTCGCTCAATCCGCGCATGCGCGCGCAGGATGCGATTGCCGAGCCGCTCGACGTCGCGGGCGGGTGGTCGCGCTCTGCTCGCAACGATCGCGTCCGTGAGCTCCTGGAGATGGTCGGCCTGCCGAGTTCGTGTGGCGATCGGTTTCCCCACGAGTTTTCCGGCGGCCAGCGTCAGCGCATCGGTATCGCGCGCGCGCTGGCGCTGAAGCCGGAGTTCGTCATCTGCGACGAACCGGTATCTTCGCTCGACGTGTCGATGCAGGCGCAGATCGTCAATCTGTTGCTCGACCTCCAGGAACGGCTCGGCCTCAGCTACCTGTTTATCGCCCATGATCTCGCGGTGGTGCGCAGCATTTCGGCGCGCGTGGCCGTGATGTATGCCGGTGGCATCGTCGAGCTCGCGCCCAAGCGCGAACTCTACACCTTGCCCCGGCATCCCTACACGCAAGCGCTGCTGGCGGCGGTGCCTCGAATTACACCGAACCGGGCTCGCGCCGCGGTCATCACCGGCGAGCTGCCGAGCCAGATCGACATCGTGCCTGGCTGCACGTTTCATCCCCGTTGTCCGTTCGCGTTGGAACGCTGTCGGGCCGAGAAGCCGAAGCTGCGCGAGATCGCGCCCGGACATCTCGCCGCCTGCCACCTTCATGAAACCCCTGCCTGATGGCTGCCGCCGCCTCAATCGATGGAGTTTTGGGATGACTGATCGCGATCTTCTCTTCATGCCGGCCAGGGCCGCCGCGCGCCTGATCCGCAAACGCGCCTTGTCCCCGGTCGAGTATGTGGATGCCGTGTTGGGGGCTATCGAGAAGACGCAGCCGACGCTTAACGCCTACGCGACGGTGACCGCCGAGGCCGCGCGGGCGGAAGCGCGTGTCGCCGAGCAGGCCGTCATGTCAGGCAAGGAGCTCGGGCCGCTGCACGGCATCCCGGTCAACATCAAGGATCTCTTTGCCACCAAGGGGGTGCGCACCGCGCACGGATCGGCGATTCTCGCCGATAACATTCCCTCGCAGGACGACATCCTGGTAACACGCCTGAAGGACGCGGGCGCGATCATGGTGGGCAAATCCACCACACCTGAATTCGGCCACAAGGGCCACACCGACGGACCGAGCTTCGGCGTCACGCGCAATCCCTGGAATCCCGAGCGCACGGCGGGCGGATCGAGCGGTGGCGCCGCTGCCGCAGTGGCGGCCGGGCTTGGACCGATGGGTCTGGGCACCGATGGCGCGGGATCGATCCGGATTCCCGCGGCCGCCTGCGGCGTGGTCGGACTGAAGCCGACCACGGGCGCGGTGCCTTACGAGCAAACCTCGGACTCGTTTTTCAATTATGCCGCGGCCGGTCCGCTGACGCGCACGGCCGCGGCCGCCGCACTATCACTACCGTTATCACTACGTGCATCATCACGATCACGATGGTGATGACGGTCATCATTGAGCTGCGACGTCAGCGCATATCCCGCAGAGGCCTGCCCCGCGCGTGATGCGGGGCAGATGCGGGTTCTCCGCGAAGGATCCGTGCCGGCGTTAGCGCCGGTAGCGGAGCGCATCTACAAGCAAGCCGAAGGCAGGGGTCGGCTGCCGCCGGCTAGGATAGTAGAGATGGTAGCCGGCGAATGGCGGACACCAGTCTGCCAGCACCCGCCTGAGGTGCCCGCGCGCGACATCCTTCTGCACCTGATCCTCGGGCAAATAGGCGAGCCCAAGCCCCGACAGCGCAGCGTCCAGACGAAGCGCGATATTGTTGAAGAGCAATTGTCCTTCGACGCGAACCTTCACCTCGCGTCCGCGCTTTTCAAATTCCCAAGCGTACACGCCGCCTCGCGTCGGCAGACGAATGTTGATGCAGTTGTGCGACGTCAGGTCCTGCGGTGCCTTCGGCACCGGATGTTGCGCAAAGTATGATGGTGCCCCGACCACGGCCATGCGCATTTCGGGACCGATCGGAACCGCAATCATGTCTCGGGCCACCTGCTCGCCAAGGCGCACTCCTGCGTCGTAGCGCTCGGCCACGATGTCGGTCAGGCCCTGGTCTACGGTGAGCTCGACGTGGATATCGGGATATTCCGACACCAGCTTCCTTACCGCAGGCCAGATGACGGTCTTGGCCGGATGCTCGCCCGCGGTGATTCGCACCGTCCCCGCCGGTCTTTCGCGGAGCTCGCTCAACGACGCGAGATCGGCATCGATCTCATCGAGACGCGGACCGATGGACTGAAGCAGCCGCTCGCCCGCTTGCGTCGGCGAAACACTGCGCGTCGTGCGCGTCAGCAGACGCAACC
>Ga0081540_1003576_pt1 | contig 12210 bp, 11 predicted proteins | sample TabmetS2T1R1_FD_71024 | JGI IMG/M metagenome (GOLD analysis project Ga0081540, IMG submission 71024) | Tabebuia heterophylla rhizosphere microbial communities from the University of Puerto Rico - S2T1R1 | ecosystem: Host-associated > Plants > Roots > Rhizosphere ...
CGTTTTTTGTTTCCGGCCTGCATTGGCCGGATATCGCTAGCACCAAAAGTGAGGTAGGTTACGACTAGAGGTTGTTCTACCCGATCAGTGACCGCGGCGCGTATGCGATCTTTCTTAGTCAGAGATTTTCTGGCGCTCTTGCTGCTAGCCTCGACGAACGGGGTCGCCGCCTCGCATGACCGCAGCGACTCGGTCCGACATTGCCTATCCATCGTCGACGTTAACAAACGCATTGATTGCCTTGAAACCGGTCCAACCTCCGATCCAGGCCCCCTCTCAACGCCCAACCAAGCCGCACGAGCCAGAACCCTTCCCAGTTTTGAATGTCGCCTGGCGCGCACCGCGACGAAGCGCACAATATGTGCTGACGCGACCCTGTCTGAATGGGATGCGCGGATGCGACAGGTTCTTCAGCAGGCTGTGCGAAGGAGCAAGGACAACCCGTCACTCCTGGAAGATCAGCGCCTTTGGCTTGCTGAGCGGGATAAGCGCTGCAGGGCGCTCGGAGAAGGGACATTCGCGGCGTGCCTCTTAAGAATGACGAAACAACGCGTCACCGCTCTGTCCAAGGGACCAACGATAATTGCCGAAGCCGCGACAGCGATTTCTCCTTGCCCGGCACCGCCCATCTCGACGTCAACGGTGGGTCGGGCGCCCACTACAATCGAATCGTCCACTCCGAAAACAGAACTTGCGGCCTCAGGCACCGCACAAGTCGATAGTTCGGCAAAGAATTCCCTGCAGGAAGAGAACTCTGCAATCGGGCTTCTATTCGCTGCGGTTGGCCTAAGCGCAGTTGGCCTGAGCATGTTTTTCGTTGTGCTGCGAGTTTTTCGCAAAATTCGTCGCCGACAACAACTCGCTGCTGCGCAGAAGCTCTTCGAGCAGCAACGTGACGCAGAATGGCAGCGTCTGGTCGGGAAGTATGGTGCGGAAGTAGCTGCGCGTATTGCAGCAAACAAAGTCTGGCAGGGCATGAACGTAGAACAGCTGATCAAGTCGTGGGGAAGCCCCGCCGATATCGATTGCGAGATCGTCAAGACGAGAAAAAAAGAAACCTGGAAGTACGTGCCAACGGGCAAGAATCGATTTGCCAACCGCATCTATCTGGAAAACGGAATTGTGATCGGTTGGAAAATTTGAGCTGCAAGTCACGCATTTGATCGCGAGGTGTTGCACGACGCAGAGCTGGGGGACCTATGGAAACACTTGTCGCACTTGGAAATAGCGTTTGGCAGCTGTTTCTTACCTTACCGCCCATTACTCAATGGGCAGTCGCCATGCTCGTAGCATGTGCATTGCTTGCGCATCTGTTGAAGTACAACGAGCATACCGTCCACGAGGGGCCCTCAATATTTACGACCGCGGGTATCTTCTTTACGTTTCTTGGGATAGCCGAAGGACTTTACGAATTCGACCCAAAGAAGATCGACGCGAGCATTCCTGCCCTGCTCGACGGCCTGAAGACCGCCTTCATCGCATCGGTCGTTGGCGTTGGCATAGCTCTGTCGCTGAAGCTTAGATATGCGGTGTTCGGCGTCGGGCGTCGTCCCGGCTCTTCCGCCGGAACCGGCGCGGCTACAGTCGACGACCTCTATGGTCAAATGGTCAGCGTTCGGCATTCACTCGTTGGCTCCGACGAATCCACTCTGATTTCCCAACTGAAGCTGACCAGGCAGGACACCAATGAGCGTCTCGATGCGCTGAGCCGATCTCAGACGGCGTTCATGCAAAATTTGGCTGATAGCAATTCGAAGGCGCTCATCATCGCGCTTCAGGAAGTGATTCGCGATTTCAATACAGGGATCACCGAGCAATTCGGAGACAATTTCAAGCAACTAAACGAGGCCGTCGGGGCCATGCTCGATTGGCAGGCAACCTACCGCGAGCAGATCTCCGAGATGATCGAACAGCAAAGCCGTGTCGCAGCGAACATGGATATTGCTGCCTCGCGATTCGAAAGTCTGGTTGCGAAGGCGGGATCTTTCGGAATCGTTGCCGAGAGTCTGGGTGGATTGCTGCAGGGACTTGAAGCCCAGCGCAAGCAGATCACAACATCACTCGAGCAGCTCGGAAAGCTCCTCGTGAGTTCGTCAGGCGCTTTGCCGGACATCGAGAGGAAAGTGCTGCAACTTACGGAGCAAATGACCCTCGGCGTGAAGCAGAATCAGGACGACATGACAAAGGTGCTGCGTGACACCGCCGCATCGCTTCAGTCTTCCGTCGTTGATGTACGCAACATGCTTCTCGAAGCAACACAGTCGTCCAACGCACAGATCAATGACCATTTGCGCGCGCTCGCAGACAAGACGAATGAACAAATGGTCAAACTCGACACCGCCATCGAGAACGAGTTGTCCAGGTCGATCTCTTCCCTGGGTCGGCAACTAACCGCTCTCTCCAAGCAATTTGTCGATGACTATGGCCCCCTGACGGAGCGGCTACGCGCGGTCGTTCAGATGGCCAGGGGCGCCTGACATGACACTGGACACCAACAGCAACAAGGTGAGACCGCAGGAGGATCATTGGGTGCCGCTCAGCGATCTGATGACCGGCCTCATGATGATCTTCTTGCTGGTCGCTATCGTCTTTATGCTTCAGGTAAAGCGAAACGAGGCGAAGATTGTCGAAGTGCAAAACAAGATACGTGAAATCGCCACCAAATACACCGATCTGCGAGGCCAACTCCATCAGGAACTATCAGCGGAGTTTAAGGACGACCTGCCGCGCTGGCGTGCATCAATAAGGCCCGACTTGACCGTTCGCTTTGAAGAACCATCGGTCCAGTTCGATACCGGCAACGCCGTCGTAAAAGACAGCTTCAAGACAATCCTGAACAGCTTCTTTCCGCGATACGTCAGGATACTCCGGTCGCCAAAATACGCCGATGCCATCGAAGAGGTGAGAATTGAAGGTCACACTTCTGCACTGTGGAAGGGATTGGCGCCGGAGCAGGCTTATTACGAGAACATGCGCCTGTCGCAGGACAGGGCTCGCTCCGTCCTGGTCCACGTCTTTGCGATACCTGCAATCAGAGACGATGAGATATTGCGCTGGATTTTGGCTCGCGTCACCGCCAACGGCCTCTCTTCCGCCAGAAGACTGTTGCTGCCGGACGGAAGCGAGGACTTGGCTGGTTCACAACGTGTGGAATTCAGAGTGAAGACCTCGGCCGAAGACCAGCTTTCGAAAATCCTGGGAGCACTCGCACTATGAAACTCCCGGACTTTGAAGCTGACATCGGACTGAACGCCCTGAGAAACGCGATGGGCGCCAGCCTGCGCGAATACAATGCTGGTCCATCGTCTGATGTTCTGACGATTGAAGAAATCGAACGCCTTGCCGGCGAAGGAATTGAGATTCCGTTGGATGACGTTCGCGTTTTGAATGATGGAACACATTTCTACAAAGGAAAGCGCGTTATCGTCTACATCAGAGATGTGGCCGAGTATGGCGGACGAATTTCCATGCCGAAATATCACCTGGCAATGTGCGACACACTGACCAAGATGATCGAGGAAGGAAGATACAGGAAGCGCTATGTTGTCGCCACGAGAGACGATGGAAAGTTCAGCATACAGAAGATTCGTGGAGACCTGGCCGTTCGAAGCGACGAGCCCCTTAGGGTTTGTCAGCATTGCCTCGACGAGTTGAAGTACAGATCGTTTTCGCTGCGCCTTAGCCGGGCAGAACGCGACGTTGCGGTACGGACCTTCTCCCTCAAGGGCTTTTTCGACGAGTTTGGAAAGAGCTGTGTTTGGGCGTTGCCAAAATTCGACGCGGTACACGGCCCAACGAATATCTATAGCCCTCAATTCCATCGAATCGCAAAGGCCCTCAAACAGAGGAAGGGTTACCGCTGCGAACAGGCCAAGTGCAGGATAGATCTCTCTCATCCTTCACATCAGCGTTTTCTGCATGCCCATCACGTTGATGCAGACAAATCCGATAATCATCCGTCCAACATCAAGCTGCTCTGCATAAGATGTCATGCGCGTGAGTTTCAGCATTCTCACGTGAAAGAAAATCCGGATTATGCAATCTTTTGCGCAAAGTTTCCCGAGCCCGTGAAGACGTTCACGACATTCCCGACCGCGCCGCCACCGATTGAGACGAATGCGTAGGGGCGGATTAGCGAAGGCGTAATCCGCCGATCCAGCGGGCGGGTTACGCCTTGCGGCTAATCCGCCCTACGCCCCCTTCGCCAGCATCGCCTTGAAATCGGCACGCGCGCGTTGCGCCTCGGCGCGGGCGGCATCGCAGGCATCGACGAGGCCGAAATAGCCGTGAATGAGCCCCTCGCCCGGATGATATTTCACATGCACGCCGGCATGGACCAGCGCATCCGCATACAGTGCGCCCTCGTCGCGCAACGGATCGAACCAGGCGGTGGTGATCACCGCAGGCGCCACATCGGCAAGGTTCTTTGCCCGCAGCGGTGAGACGCGCCAGTCGTCGCCGTCAGCCCTGTCCTTAAGATAATGCCCGCAGAACCACTCCATCACGGCGCGCGAGAGGAAATAGCCTTCGGCATTTTCGGCGCGCGAAGGATAGCGCTCGTTCACCGCCCTGTCGGCAAAATTGCCGACCGCGTCGACGACGGGATAAGCGAGGAACTGCGCGGCGAGCTTTATCCCGGCATCGCGCGCGGCGATCGCGCAGGTAGCGGCAAGATTGCCGCCGGCGCTGTCGCCGGCGACACCAACACGAGACGCATCGCCGCCGAATTCCGCGATGCGCGCCACCACATCGCGCAGCGCCGCAAAGGCATCCTCGAACGCGCCGGGGAAGCGCACCTCGGGTGGACGGCGGTAATCGACGGAAACGACGACGGCGCCGGTCTCGATCGCAAGGTAACGCGCCTGCCGGTCATGGGTCTCGAGATCGCCCGCCACCCAGCCGCCGCCATGGAAGAACACGACGGTCGGCGTCCTCTCGGCTGCGATGCGATAGACGCGCGCATTGAGGAAGCCCGCCGCGCCCTTCACCCTGGTGTCCTCGGCGCTCGCCACCGGCGGCGGCGGTATCGCCGCGCGCGAAGCGGCGAGAGCCCGCAACGCTTCGCGCGCGCTTATGGGCGTCATCACGGCGGGATCGCGCAGCGGCAGCAGCGGGATGATCTTTTCGACGACGGGATCGAGCGGGGCGGGCATTTCCGTTGGCCTTTTTGGTTTTGGTTGGCGGCAGAATAGGTCGGACAAGATGTGCGGGCAACTCTCAGACCCTCATGGTGAGGAGCGCGTCTTCGCGCGTCTCGAACCATGAGGCCACAGACGGGCTTTCATCCTTCGAGACGCCCGCAAGTGCGGGCTCCTCAGGATGAGGGAGAGAGTTGGATATTCCGCGCGATGGGACTCTCTCAGTTCGTCATGCCCGGGCTTGACCAGGCCTGACCCGGGCATGACGAAAGAGCGAAGCACCCACCGTTGCCTTACGCCGCCTTGCCGAGCCTCGCATCGAGATGCTTGAGCCGCGGCATCACCTCGTGCTTCAGCAGCGACAGCGAGTGCTCCCAGGCTTCCGGCTTGTGCTTGTAGTCGAAGCCGAACACCAGCAGCACGCCGAAGCCGCCGACCTCGCGGTAGATGGTTTCGATCTTCTCCGCCACCGTCGCAGGCGAGCCGACGACCCAGTTGCGGCGGGCGCAATACTCGACCGTGACGTCGCTGTCGGGAACGTCGGGCGCGTGCTTGAGGTAGTCCTTGAAGCCGAAATGGCCGAGCAGCGGCAGGAAATATTCGCCCATCATCCGGCCCATCATGTCGCCGGCCGAAAGCTTCCACGCCTCCTCATCGGTATCGGCGACGAAGACCTCGCGCACCAGCCGCCAATCGGCGCGGTTGGGCTTGCGTCCGGTTTTCGCCGCGCCCGCCTCCACCGACTCCCAGTGGCTGCCGACATAGGCCGGATTGAGGTTGAGGCTCATCGGAATAAATCCGCGCTCGCCCGCAAGCTTCAGCGTGTCGGAGTTCTTGCTCAGCCCCGCCACGCCGATCGGTGGATGCGGCGCCTGCTTCGGCTTGATGTGCGGAATGAGGAAGTCGAACATCGGCTCGGCCTTGGTCACCGTCCAGAATTTGCCCTTGTGGGTCCAGGGCGCATCCTCAGTCCACATTTTCAGGATGATCTCCAACGCCTCGCGCGTCATGTCGCGGTTCTGGCCCGACATGCCATCGACATTGAACATCGCCCAGTCGCTCGGCAGGCCGCTCGCAGCGACGCCGAAGTTCAGGCGCCCTTCGGAGAGATGATCGAGCATCGCAACGCGGTTGGCGAGCTCCGCCGGGTGGTGATAGGGCAAAAGAAAACCGCCCGGACCGAGGCGGATGTTTTTCGTCTGCAGAAACGCCTGGGCCAGCAACAGGTCCGGCGACGGATGCGGCTCCCAGGGCGCGGTGTGGTGCTCGCCGATCCAGGCTTCCTGGTAGCCGAGCTCGTCGAGCCAGCGCAGGACCTGCAGGTCAAAATCGTGACCCTCCTTCAATCCGCACTCCGGCGGATGCGAGGGCATCGCGAAATATCCAAGTTCCATGGGGATTTCCTCTCGCGTTGCTTTTGGGCGCGTCTTGTGCGCGCCAGCGAGAGTACCAGCCGCGGTTGCGGCGGAATGATGACTGGTGTGACTCGCGGGCACGAGGAGCCGCGCAGAGGTAACCTGCGCTTCACGCAGACGCCTTCGCTATCACCGCGTCCCGAAACTCGTCTTGCCGAACAGCGCCTTCTGCGTCGAGGGCTGCGAGCGCCAGTATTGCGGCGGTGCCGCCACCTCGCCACCGAGCTCGGCGGCGGCGTGCCAGCCCCAGCGCGGGTCGTAGAGCATGCCGCGGGCGAGCGTAACCATGTCGGCCTTGCCGGAAGCGACGATCTCCTCGGCCTGCCTGGCCTCGGTGATCAGGCCGACCGCGATGGTGGTGACGCCGGTTGCCTCCTTGATCGCCTGCGCGAACGGCACCTGGTAGCCGGGCTGAAGCGGTATTTTTTGCAGCGGCGACACGCCGCCGGAGGATGCATCGATCCAGTCGACGTGACGCTTCTTCAATTCCTTCGCGTATTCGATGGTCTGATGGATGTCCCAGCCGCCCTCGACCCAGTCGGTGCAGGAGACGCGGATGCCGACCGGCTTTCCCTGCGGAAACGTCGCGCGCACCGCCTCGTAAACTTCGAGCGGAAAGCGGATGCGGTTTTGCAGGCTGCCGCCATATTGATCGGTCCGCTTGTTGGAGATCGGCGACAAAAACTGGTGCAGGAGATAGCCGTGCGCGCTGTGCAGCTCGAGCGCATCGAGGCCGAGTCGCTCGGCGCGTTCGGCGGCGGCGACAAAGGCATCTATGATGCGCTTGAGGCCCGCCGCATCGAGCGCCAGCGGCGGCGGCTCTTCCGCCCTGTGCGGCACCGCGGACGGCCCCTCGGCCCGCCAGCCGCCTTCGCCGATCGGGATCAATTGCCCGCCATCCCACGGCGTGTGGCTGGAGGCCTTGCGGCCGGCATGGGCGAGTTGCATCGCAATCGCAGCCTTCGAATGCTTGCGCACGGAGGCGATGATCGGCTTCAGCGCCGCCTCATTGGCATCGCTGTAGAGGCCAAGGCAGCTCGGCGTGATGCGACCGATGGCCTCGACCCCGGTCGCCTCGATGCAGAACATCGCCGCGCCCGACAGCGCCAGCGAGTTGATGTGGGTGAAGTGCCAGTCGGTGGCCGAGCCCTCGACCGCGGAATACTGGCACATCGGCGCCACCATGATGCGGTTGGCCAGTTTCAGGTCGCGCAACTGGATCGGCGAAAACAGCGTGCTCATGCGGGATTTCCGGCGCGAGGGAAAAGCTGGCCACTTTGTAGCGATCCCTTTCGCTTCCCTCAACCCGCCGAGGCTGCAACCCTCCCCTTACGGTTTGATGCCTGCAGCCTTGATCAGATCGAAATTGGCGGCCACTTCGCGCACGACCATTTCGTCCATCTCCTTCGGACTGAGCGGCATCGGCTCGACGCCAAGCTTCTTCAGGCTCGCCTGCATGACGGGATCGGTCAGCACTTTGCCGCCCGCTGCGTGAAGCTTCTCTACGATATCGCGCGGTGTCTTTGCCGGCGCGAATACGCCGAACCAGATCAAGCTGTCGGCATCCTTCAGGCCGATGTCGGCGGGCGTCGGCAGGTCCGGCAGATCGGGGACGCGCTTGCCGGTGGAGACTACCAGCGCGCGCACCCGCCCCTCCCTGATCAGCGGCAGTGCGGTTGCCAGCGGGCAGAAATAGAAGTCGATACGGCCGCCCAGAATGTCGGTGATCACTTCAGAGCCGCCGCGATAAGGCACATGGGTCGCCTGAAATCCGGCGGCGAGGCGAAATTTTTCCGAGCTGATATGCACCGCGCTGCCGATGCCGACCGACCCGAAAGAGATCGACCCGGGCCTTGCCTTGGCGTCCGCGATGAAATCCTGGATGGTCTTCCACGGTCGCTCGTTCGGCACGATCATGACATTGGCGCTGAAGCCGAGCATGAGTACGCCGGCAAGATCCCTTGTCGTGTCGTAGGTGAGGCCAGGAAAAAGCGCCGGCGCGACCGTCAGCGCGGAGGAATGCGCAAGGATGCTGTAACCGTCAGGGTCGGCCTTGGCGAGTGCGCCTGTTCCAACCGTGCCGCCGGCGCCCACCCGATTCTCGATCACGATCGGCTGGCCGAGTTCGGCGGACAGGCGTTCGAACACCAGCCGCGGCACGACGTCTGCGGCGCTGCCGGCGCCGAAGGGAATGGTCGCCTTGATCAGGCGCGACGGCCAGGTTTCCGCCTGCGCGGCGCTGGCAAGAAGGAGACTGACGGCGGCGAGAAGGACGCGATTGAACAAGCTCATTTTTGGCTCCGGTTTTGCGCTCCGGAGCGTTGCAAGAACCGTTCCTCCGGCAGCCTCGGCCATCCTGTCGCAAGCTGCTCGGTGAACCAGCCTGAGGTTAATCGCGTTAAGTTGAAAGAGCGCCCTGCCCGGCCGCTGGCACGGCACGCCGTTTGCCCGCACAATCAGGCTGGGGAACGTCCACGATTCTGCGCCGGGAATGCCGATGACGCTGAGGAAGCTTTCGCTTGCCTGTCTGGTCTTGCTGTCGCCCACAGCTGCCGGCGCCGCCGAAATCAGCGGCGTGCCGAAGATCCGCGAGGCCGACCAGGTTACGATCGGCAGCACCCGCATCCGGCTCGGCGGCATCGACGCGCCCTCCACCGACCAGTTGTGCCTCAACACCAAGGGCGAGCGCTGGGCCTGCGGCATCGCCGCGCGCGACGAGTTGATCAAGCATGTCGGCAACAGGAGCTGGACCTGCCAGACCCGCGCGATCGACCGCCGCGGCCGCACCGTGGCGCGCTGTCAGGTCGATGGCGAGGACATCCAGAAATGGCTGGTCTTGAACGGCTGGGCGCTGGCCTTTGTCCGCATCTCCAAGGACTACGAGCCCGACGAACAGGCCGCGCGCGAGGCCAAGGCCGGCATGTGGCAGGGCGCGTTCATCGCGCCGTGGGACTGGCGCGTGCGCAACAAGAAGACCGCCGTGCTTGGCGCGGTGAAGCCGCCGGACAACGCCAATGCTATCCTGCTGGCATCGGCCTCGGGCCCGATCGCGCCCTCGCCCGACTGCACTATCAAGGGCAATGTCAACCGCTCCGGCGAGTGTATCTTTCACCAGCCGACCAGCCGCTGGTACGCGAAGATCGAGATGAGGATTTCCAAGGGCACCCGCTGGTTCTGCTCGGTCGAGGAAGCCGAGGCCGCCGGCTGCCGGGAGACCCGGCGCTGACCACAGCCGAATGCGCCCGGTGTGGCTCGGGGCTGCGACGATGGACCGCGGCGTCGGCGTCAGTCATTACACCGGCGCCATCACCCATCATATCGATGCCGATATCGATCTGGAGCGCCAGACGCTCGCCGACGATCTGGAAGCCGCCGGCATGGTGACCGCGAAGTATCAAGTGACCGGCATCGGGCCGACATTGGCTGGCCGCAATGGCGGCGGCGACCTCTATTACACCGACGGCGAGGTGTGGATTTTACGGCTGGTCGAGGCCTGCCGGAAAAGCACTGCGCCGATGAAGATCCTTCCGAGCCCGCTGGCAACGGAGATCAAGGATCAGATCTGGCGCGATATGGCCGATACCTTGAGGAGGAAATAGGCCCGGGAGTTAAGCCTTGGACTCGTTACAATTCTGCATAAATGCACCGCTCAGGAGCCCTTTGAAATCGCACCGCGCCATGCCAGCATGGCCGCGAATCCAGACAAGGAAGACCCCAAATGACCGTTCGCGCGGGCCGGGAATTTCTGGCCATCCCCGGACCCACCACGATGCCCGACGAAGTGCTGCAGGCCATGCACCGGCCGGCGCTCGATATCTATTCCCGCGAGATGATCGAGCTTAGCGACGGCCTGCACGCCGATCTCTCAAAGCTGTTCGCGACCAAAAACAGGTCGTACATCCATATCGCCAACGGTCACGGCGCCTGGGAAGCCGCGATCTCCAACGTGCTGTCGCGCGGCGACAAGATCTTGGTGCTGGAGAGCGGACGCTTCGCCGTCGGCTGGGGCATTGCCGCAGGACTGATGGGCGTCGAGGTCGAGGTGCTGAAAGGCGACTGGCGCCGCGCGGTGCGCCCCGCCGAGGTCGAGGAGCGGCTGCGGCAGGACAAGGCGCACAGCATCAAGGCGGTCCTGGTGGCGCAGGTCGACACCGCCTCCGGCGTCTGGAACGACATCGAGGCGATCGGCAAGGCGATCAAGGCGGCCGGCCATCCTGCCCTGTATATGGTCGATACCGTGGCCTCGCTCGCCTGCATGCCGTTCGAGATGGACGCCTGGGGCGTCGATGTCGCGATGTCCGGCTCGCAGAAGGGCCTGATGACACCGCCGGGACTGGGCTTCGTCGCCGCCAGCGACCGCGCCCGCGAGGTGCACAAGAAGGCCGACTTGCGCACGCCCTATTGGGACTGGACCGAGCGCGAGGGCAGCGAGCACTACCGCCGATACGCCGGCACCGCGCCGGTGCATCTCTTGTTCGCGCTGCGCAAGGCGATCGACATGCTGTTCGCCGAGGGTCTGGAAAATACATTCGAGCGCCATCGCCTGCTCGGCGAGGCCGTGCGGCGCGCGGTGTCGCGCTGGTCGGAGGGACAGGTGCTGAGCCTCAATATCGCCGAGGCCTCCGAGCGCTCCAATACCGTCACGACCGTCATGACCAACGGATACGACCCGGTGCCGCTGCATCGCTATTGCAAGGAAAAATGCGGCGTCGTGCTCGGCGTCGGCATCGGCGAATTGCATGGCCAGGCCTTCCGCATCGCCCATATGGGGCATGTCAACGCGCCGATGATTCTCGGCACGCTCGCCGTGATCGAGGTGGCGCTGAACGCGCTGCAAATTCCGCATGGCAAGGGCGGAACAGAAGCCGCCATCGAATGGTTGGGCGAAAGTGTGAGCGCCTGACCCTTTTCGCCGACGCCATTTTAGGGCTTACTCTCCCGCAAAATAGCGGACGCTGATCCGCAGGAGCTGGGAGGCATGGATTGGCGTCGGTCGATTTGCGTAGGCTCACCAAGCGGTATGGCGCGGTTGCGGCGATTGATGATGTCTCCCTGCGGATCGATCATGGGCAGCTGGTCTGCCTGCTCGGCCCGTCCGGCTGCGGCAAGACCACCACCTTGCGGCTGATCGCCGGTTTCCTTGAGCCGACCGAGGGCGAAATCCACGTCGGCGATCGTCTCGTCTCCTCCAAAGCGCGCACGCTGCCGCCCGAGCAGCGCAACATGTCGATGATTTTTCAAAGCTACGCGCTGTGGCCGCATATGACGGTAGCGGAAAACATCGTCTACGGCCTGCGCCTGCGCAAGATGGACCGCGACACCATCGCGAAAAAGCTCGCGGCGATCCTGGCGACGACAAAGCTCGAGCCGCTGGCGCAGCGCTACCCCGGCGAGCTCTCCGGCGGCCAGCAACAGCGCGTGGCGCTGGCCCGCGCGCTGATCGTGGAGCCGGAGACACTGCTGCTCGACGAGCCCTTGTCCAATCTCGATGCGAATCTGCGCGAGGAGATGCGCTTCGAGATCCGTCGGCTGCATGACGAATATCGTTACACCACCGTGTACGTCACCCACGACCAGTCGGAGGCGATGACCACCGCTGACCTGATCGCGGTGATGAACGGCGGCAAAATCGATCAGCTCGGCACGCCGGAAGATAT
>Ga0081540_1003577_pt1 | contig 12209 bp, 12 predicted proteins | sample TabmetS2T1R1_FD_71024 | JGI IMG/M metagenome (GOLD analysis project Ga0081540, IMG submission 71024) | Tabebuia heterophylla rhizosphere microbial communities from the University of Puerto Rico - S2T1R1 | ecosystem: Host-associated > Plants > Roots > Rhizosphere ...
CCGCGGTAGAGGCGATAGGGCTTCTCTCCGCCGGGGGCCGACATCCGGCGGCGTATGGTACCCGCCCTTGGAGCGGTCGCCGGTCATCGGAGTCGACGTCGGCGGGACGAAGATCGCCGCGGCGCTCGTCACCCGTGAGGGCTCGAGCGAGGGCCGGATCGAGCTGCCGACGGACGTGGACTCGGAAGACGAGTTGCTTTCGCAGGTCGACGCGATCATCGAGGACCTGCGCAGCGGCGCGGAGGTCGCGGCGCTCGGTTTCGGGATCCCGTCGCGGATCGACCAGCGCCGCGGCCGGGCCGTCGCCTCGGTGAACGTACCGCTCGTGAACGTCGACTTCCGCGACCGGATGCGCGCCCGGCACGCCTTGCCGGTCGCGATCGACAACGACGCCAACGCGGCAGCGATCGCCGAGTGGCGGTGCCCCTGCGGTGGGCGCGGGCACCTCGAGTCTTTCGCGACGGGCGGCGCCGCGGACGAGCTGGCGCGCGAACGCTTCGGCCCCGGCTCCGACGCCCGCGCTCTCGTGCGGCGCGCCGCAGCGGGTGAGGCCGCGGCGTTGGACGCGCTCGCGTCGCTGGGTCGCTACCTCGGCGCGGCGATCGCCGGTTTCGTCAACGCGCTCGAGCCCGGGCTGGTGGTAATCGGCGGAGGCTTCGGCGAGGCCGCGGCGGAGTTCGTGCTCGGGTCGGCGCACGACGTGCTCGCCCAGGACGCTCTCCCGCCGGGACGCGACAACCTGCGGATCGTGCAAGCGCAGCTCGGTGGCGATGCGGGCGTGATCGGTGCCGGGATGATCGCCTTCGAGGCGCTCGACGCGAGGACGTAGCAGTGCCGCTCGCCGTCTGCGCGACGCCGATCGGGAACCTCGAAGACGTGACGCTGCGCGTGCTGCGGGAGCTAGCCGAGGCCGACGTCGTGCTCGCGGAGGACACGCGGCACACTCGCGCGCTGCTGAAAAAGCACGGAATCTCGGCGCGGCTGCTCTCGTACCACGAGCACAACGAGGCGAAGCGCACGGCCGAATTGCTGCCGCGGCTGGAGGCGGGCGAACGGCTCGCGCTCGTGAGCGACGCGGGGATGCCGGGGATCAACGATCCGGGTGCGCGCCTCCTGCGGGCGGCGCTGGCGGCGGGGATCGACGTGACCGTGCTTCCGGGGCCCTCGGCGGTCGAGACCGCGCTCGTCGGGAGCGGCCTGGTCGGCGAGCAGTACCAGTTCATCGGCTACCTGCCGCGCGGTGAACGCGCGCTGCTGGAGCTCGGAGGAGAGCTCGCGCGGCGGCCGTGGGCGTTGGTGGCGTTCGAGTCGCCGCAGAGGCTGCCGCGTTCCCTTCAGGTCCTCGCGCGCGTGATCCCGAACCGTCCGGCCGCGGTCTGCCGTGAGCTGACGAAGCGCTTCGAGGAGGTCGCGCGCGGGACGGTCGCGGAGCTCGCGGAGCGATTCCCGGAGCAGGTCCGTGGCGAGGTCACGCTTGTGCTGGGCGAGGCCTCCGTTGCTCCGGACAAGGCTGGGGCGGAGGAGGCGGTCGCAGAGCTCGTCGAGGCAGGCCTGCCGCGCCGGCGGGCGGCTGAGGTCGTCTCGAAGCTGACCGGGGTGGCGCGAAACCGGCTCTACCGCTCGTCACTGTAATCAGATTTGACAACGATCGAGGTCGCTTGCTACCGTGAACCTCGGTTTGCAGAACTGGCAACAGATCGGTTCTCTGTTCGGGCGGCTTGCGTGCTGCGCCGCGGCGGCCGCGCTCGTCGCGCCCGCAACGGCGAACGGGTGGTCCTGGCCGGCGCAGGGGCCGGTTCTACAGGCGTTCAGCTTTGGCTCCGATCCGTACGCAGGCGGTCTCCACCGCGGGATCGACATCGGCGCGGCAGCTGGTGCCACGGTTGTCGCGCCGGCCGGCGGCGTCGTCTCGTTCGCCGGAACCGTGCCGACCGGCGGGCGGACGGTCGCGATCCAGACGCCTGACGGCTACTCCGTCACGCTGCTGCATCTCGGTTCCGTGTCCGTCGGGCGCGGGGCGGCCGTCGCCGAGGGCGACGCGGTTGGTGCGGTGGGCTCGAGCGGGGTGTCCGAGCAGCCCGTCCCGTACGTGCACCTCGGCGTTCGCGAGGCCGCCGATCCGGAGGGGTACCTCGACCCGCTCCTGTTCTTGCCGCCGCTCGCCCAGCCGCCTCCGCCGGGCGAGCAGCCGGCGCCGGACCCGGTGTCGGGGACGGAGCCTGTGCCTCCGCCTCCTCCGGCACCGGTCGAGATCGCGCCGCCGGCCGACGCCCCGCCGGTTGCGGAACCGCGACACGCACCGGCTCGGCCACGGGCTCGCACCTCGCCGCGGCCGTGGGCTCAGCCCCCCGTCCGCGAGGTGGAGCGGACGATGCATGCCGTCGCTCAGCCACCCTCGCCGACGTCTGCCCCGGAGTCCGGTGTTGAGCTGCGCCCAGCGTCCACGCGGGCCGAGCGCCTTACCGCGTTGGAGCCGACCGACGAAGCTCCGCCTGCGCCGCAGCGGGCAGTGCGCGCCGCGCCTGTTGCCGTTCCCCAGGCGTTCGCGGTGTCGCCTCGCCCGGATCGGATCGCGCCGAGCGCCGCCGAGCGCCGTGTCGGCCGCCGCCTCCAGCGACCCCTCGTGGCGGGAATCGTTGCCGCATTGCTCGCTGCGGCTGCCGCGGCGGCATGGTGGTACCGGGCGCGAAGGCACCACGGGCCCGCTCGTATCATTGACCGCGATGCGCTACTACCTGACCACACCGATCTACTACGTGAACGCCGCGCCGCACATCGGCCACGCCTACACGACGATCGCTGCCGACGTGCTGGTCCGACACCACCGCCAGCGCGGGGACGAGACCTTCTTCCTCACCGGCACCGACGAGAACGCGTCCAAGGTCTACCGGGTCGCCGAGGAGCAGGGGCTCGATCCCAAGGCGTACGTCGACGAGATCGTCGAACAGTGGCGGGCGCTGCCTGAGCGGGTTGGTGCCGAGTACGACTTCTTCATCCGCACCACCGACGAGGGCCATCACCGCTTCGTCCAGGAGTTCCTGCAGCGCATCTACGACAACGGCGACATCTACCAGGACGTCTACAGCGGCCTGTACTGCGTCGGCTGCGAGGAGTTCAAGAGCGAGGCCGACCTGGTCGACGGCCTGTGCCCCGAGCACGGGATTCCACCGGAGCGGATCGAGGAGACGAACTACTTCTTCCGCCTCTCGGCGTATCAGGACCGTCTGCTCGAGCTCTACGACGAGCGGCCCGATTTCGTGCTCCCACGCAACCGATACAACGAGGCGCGCAGCTTCATCGAGGGCGGGCTCGAGGACTTCAGCGTCAGCCGGGCCGGCCAACCGTGGGGCGTGCCGATCCCCTGGGACGAAGGGCAGGTCACCTATGTCTGGGTAGACGCGCTCATCAACTACCTCAGCGCTCTCACGTACGCCCGGGACGGCGAGGATCTGCGCGAGCGGTTCTGGCCCGAGGTGCGTCACCTCCTGGGCAAGGACATCCTTCGCTTCCATTGCGTGTACTGGCCGGCGCTGCTGCTCGCGGCGGGCTACGAGGTTCCGAAGCAGCTGTTCGTGCACGGGTGGCTGCTGCTGGAGGACCGGAAGATCTCGAAGTCGCTCGGTAACGCGCTCGACCCGCTCGACCTCGTCGACGTGTACGGCGCGGACGCGGTCCGTTTCTGGGCGCTGCGGTCGGTGTCGTTCGGCCAGGACGGAAACACGTCCCTCGAGGGGCTGCACGAGCGGTACGAGCGTGAGCTCGGGAACGACCTCGGCAACCTCGTCTCGCGGACGACCGCGATGATCGCTCGCTACCGCGACGGCCGAGTCGCCCCGGCGCGGCCGAACGAGGAGCTCGCGGCCGCGCTCGATGCGCTGCGCGGCAAGCTCGTCGACCGGTTCGACGCCTGGGACCTGACCGGCGCGCTCGAGGACATCTGGGAGCTCGTCCGGTGGCTGAACCGCCATGTCGAGTCGACCGCTCCGTGGCAGCTCGCCAAGGACGAGGCGCGGGGCGACGAGCTCGACGCCGTGCTCTACGACCTCGCGGACGGTGTGCGTGCGGTCGCGGTCGCGGTCTCGCCGTACCTCCCGGAGACGGCGCCGCTGATTCTCGCCGCGCTCGGGCAGCCGGTCGAGCTCGGGATCGAGCGAGTTGCGTACGGCGTGACGCCGCCGACCGACGGAATCGCCGCGGCGGCTCCGCTCTTCCCGCGCGTCGACCAGCCGACCGCCGCGGCGTGATCGACACGCACGCGCACCTCGACGGGTGCGCGGAACCGGCAGACGATCTCGTGGCGCGCGCTCGCGAGGCGGGGGTCGAACGAATCGTGTCCGTTGGCACGGGGCTCGAGTCGTGCCGCGAGACGCTCGCCATCGCCCGGCGACACGACGGCGTCTTCGCGGCGCTCGGCATCCACCCACATCAGGCCGGTGACCCGGACGCGGCTGCCGTCGACGAGCTGCGCGAGCTGCTCGTTGACCCGAATGCGGTCGCGGTGGGTGAGACCGGGCTCGACCACTACCGCGACTACGCGCCGCGCGACCGCCAGCTCCAACTGTTCGAGCGGCAGCTCGAGCTCGCGGGCGAGCTCGGCAAGACCGTCGTGATCCACACGCGCGAGGCCTCCGACGAGACGGCTGCTGCGCTCGCGGACTTTCCGGGCCCCGTGGTCCTGCACTGCTTCTCCGCGCCTGAGCTGGTGCCGGTCGCGCTCGAGCGCGGCTACTACGTCTCGTTCGCCGGCAACGTCACCTACCCCAAGGCCGAGGAGCTGCGTGAGGCCGCGCGCGCCGTTCCGCGCGAGCGCCTGCTCGCCGAGACGGACAGCCCGTACCTGTCGCCGCAGCCGCGCCGCGGGCGACCGAACGAGCCCGCGAACGTCGTCCACACCGTTGCGGCCCTGGCGGCGGCGCGCGACGAGCCTGAAGACGAGCTCGCGGATCAGCTCGACGCGAACGCGGCCGCCGCCTTCGGTCTCCCGTGAGCCGGCCCGCGGCGAAGAAGGAGCTCGGCCAGCACTTCCTCGTCGACGAGAACCTGCTCGGCGTGATCGGCCGGCTCGCCGAGCTCGATCCGAACGACGTCGTGCTCGAGATCGGGCCTGGCCTCGGCGTCCTGACGACGTATCTCGCGGACCGTGTCTCGCACGTGCACGCAGTCGAGCTCGACCGGTCGCTCGAGCCGCGCCTCCGCGAAACGGTCGGCGAGCGCTCGAACGTCACCCTCCACTTCGGTGACGCGCTCCGGCTCGACCTCGCCGGACTCGACCCCGAGGCGACGAAGCTCGTCTCGAACCTCCCGTACAACGTCGCGACGCCGCTGGTCGTCGAAAGCCTCGACGGGCTGCCGGCCGTCGGCCAGTGGACGGTGATGGTGCAGCGTGAGGTCGCGGACCGCTTCTTCGCGCAGCCGTCGACGAAGGCGTACGGTGCGGTGTCGGTTCTCGTCCAGCTCGCGGCCCGGCGAACCGGTTTCCATCCGGTCTCGCGCACGGTCTTCCGACCGCGCCCCAACGTCGACTCGGCGCTCGTGGCGTTTCGCCGTCGCGAGCTTCCCGACGACTTCGCGCGCGTGAAGCGAGTCGTCACCGCCGCGTTCGCGCACCGGCGCAAGCAGCTCGCGAACTCACTCGAGCTGGCCGGCGTCGCCGACCGCGATCGTGCGGCTCAGGCGCTTACGGCAATCGATCGTGATGCCTCGACCCGAGCCGAGGAGCTTGCGCCGACGGAGTTCGTCGAGCTCACGCGCGCGCTCGAGCCGTGAACCGCGCGCCCGCCACCGCCAAGCTGAACCTCGCGCTCGTCGTCGGGCCGGGGCGGGACGACGGCCGCCACGAGGTCGCGACGGTGCTGCAGCGAATCGATCTCGCCGACCGGGTCCGCGTCGAGCCCGCAGAAGCGCTGCGCATCGAGGGCTTCCCCGAGGACACGATCGTCCGCGAGGGTCTCGAGCGCCTCGCGGAGGCCGCTCGCGCCGAACCGCGCTGGGAGGTCCGGATCTGGAAGAACATCCCGGTCGCCACGGGTCTCGGCGGCGGCAGCTCGGACGCCGCAACCGCGCTGCGTCTCGCCAACGCCACCCTCCCGGAGCCGCTCCCCGCCGAGCTTCTGCACGAGCTCGCCGCGGAGCTCGGCGCCGACGTCCCGTTCTTCCTGTCGAACGGGCCGCAGCTCGGAACCGGCACCGGTGCGCACCTCGCACCGCTCGACCTGCCGCAGGACTACTGGGTCGTGTTGCTGCTTCCGCACGACACGCGCAAGTTCTCGACCGCCGAGGTCTACGGCGCCTTCGACCGTCGTTGCGGCGCCGACGGCTTCGACGAGCGGCTCGCGCAGCTCGAGGGCGCCCTCGGTGAGATCGATCGGCCGCGCGACCTCGCGGCCCTGCCGCCGAACGACCTCGCGTCCTCGCCGCACACCGAGACCATGCGGGCCCTGGGCGCCTTTCGCGCGGACTTGAGCGGCGCGGGACCGACCGTCTACGGCCTCTTCCTGCACCGCGAGCGTGCGGTCGCCGCCGAGCGCGAGCTGCGCGGCCTCGGCCGCACGTGGGTCACGGTTCCTACTTGGTACGGTTGAGGACGATGGGCACGAACGAATCGCTGGAACGCGGGACCACCATCGAGCACGGCTCGACGAGGTGGGGACGCTGGCTGAAAGCGCGCCGGATCCGCATCGTCCTGTGGATCGCCGTCATCGAGGGAATCATCGTCGCCTTCTCGCCAAGCTTCACGAAGTGGACCGTGATCGCGATCGCGATCCCGGTGCTCGCGATCTACGCGCTCTGGGGCCGCAACGCCAAGTCCGACACCACCTACCAGATCGCGTGGATCGCCGGAGCCTCGCAGGCGCTCGCGGTGGTCGTGGTGATCCTCGGCGTCCTGCTCAGCTGGCTGCCTCTCGTGCTTGCCGCGGTCTTCGCCGTAATCGCGCTGATTTTTCTCTTTCAAGAACGGGGCTAAGCTTCGGCCGCAATGGGCCGTAGCCAAGTGGTAAGGCAGCGGGTTTTGGTCCCGCGATCCCAGGTTCGAATCCTGGCGGCCCAGTCAAATCGGTGACCGCCAAGCTCGCAGCGGTGATCCTCGCAGCGGGTCTGGGAACGCGCATGCACTCGGCGACTCCCAAGCACCTGCACCCGCTCCTCGGGCGGCGCCTCGCGGACTGGGTGATCGAGGCCGCGCGGGAGCTCGGGCCGGAGCCGCTCGTCGTCGTCGTCGCCCAGGACGCGAGCGACGCGTTCGAGGACGTCGAGGTCGCGGTGCAGCAGGAACCCCGCGGGACCGGCGACGCCGCAGCCGCCGCGCGCGAGAGCCTCCAGGGCTTCCACGGCGACGTGCTCGTGGTCACGGGGGATGCGGCCACGATCACGTCCGACCTGCTCGGCCGCCTGCTTGAGACACACCGCGACGAGGGCGCGGCGGCGACGGTGCTGTCCTTCGAGTTGGGAGAGCCGGGGTCCTACGGACGCATCGTCCGCGGCGCCGCCGGGACCCTCGAGGCGATCGTCGAGGCTCGCGACGCGAGCGAGGCGCAGCTCGCGATCCGCGAGGTGAACTCGTCGATCTACGTCTTCGACGCGCAGAAGCTGTGGCCGGCCCTCGAGCGACTGCGGCCCGACAACGCGCAGGGCGAGCTCTACCTGACCGACACCGTGCGCGACCTGGCGGCGGCCGGCGAGCGCGTGGCCGTGCACCTGGCCGAGGATCCGACCGAGTGCGAGGGCGTGAACACCCGCGCGGAGCTGGCGGCCGCAGCTGCGGTGCTGCGCGACCGGATCAACCACGCGCACATGCTCGCCGGGGTCACGATCGTCGACCCCGCCTCGACGTGGATCGACCCCAGCGTCGAGCTGGAGCCTGATTCCACCGTTCAGCCCTTCACCGTCCTGCGCGGCTCCACGACGGTCGCCAGCGGCGCCGACGTCGGCCCGCATGTCGTCGCGGTCGACTCGGCGGTCGGCCCGGGTGCGACGGTCGGCCCCTTCTGTTACCTTCGCCCTGGAACGATCCTCGAGAACGGCGCCAAGGCGGGCGCGTTCGTGGAGGTCAAGAACTCGCGGCTCGGCGCCGGCGTGAAGGCCTCACACCAGTCGTACATCGGCGACGCAGACATCGGAGAAGGGACGAACATCGGCGCGGGCAACATCACGGCCAACTTTCCGCATCAGCCGGGACGGCCCAAGGGGCGGACGACGATCGGGCGCAACGTCAGGACCGGCGTCCACAATGCGTTCGTTGCGCCCGTGGAGATCGGTGACGACGCCTGGATCGGGGCCGGATCGGTCATCAGCAAGGATGTTCCGCCCGGCTCGTTGGCCGTTGCACGCGCGCGTCAGGTGACGAAGGAGGGCTACGTCGACGAGCAGCGGAAACGAGGAGCCGATGACTGAGACGGTCGCGATTCCCGGCCTCGAGTCGGCCGAGACGCCAACGGTCCAGGTCTCGCCGTCGATGGGCCACTGGATCGAGCGCGGCCCGCTGAAGCGCCTGATGGTCTTCTCCGGCCGGTCGCACAACGACCTGGCGGCAGCGATCGCGCGACAGCTCGGGGTGGAGCTGGGTGAGATCAAGCTCGAGCAGTTCGCCAACGGCGAGACCTATTGCCGTTACCTGGAGTCGATCCGCGGCGCCGACGTGTTCCTGGTCCAGACCGGATGCGAGCCGGTCGACCGGAACGTGATGGAGCTGGCGTTCATGATCCAGGCCGCAAAGCTCGCGTCGGCGAAGCGGATCACGGCGGTGATCCCATGGTTCCCGTACTCGCGCCAGGACCGCAAGGCGAAGCCGCGCGAGCCGATCTCGGCGCGGCTCGTCGCGGACATGCTCCAGCTCGCGGGAGTCGACCGGGTGCTGACGATGGACCTGCACGCCGGCCAGATTCAGGGCTTCTTCACGATTCCCGTCGACCACATGACGGCGCAGCAGCTGTTCGCCCGCCACTTCCGCGACCTCGGCCTGCACGGCGAAGGCGTGGTCTCGGTCGCGCCCGATGCGGGCCGGGCCAAGGTCGCCGTTCGCTTCGCGGAGATGCTCGAAGCGGACTTCGCCGTCATGCACAAGACGCGTCCCGCCCACGACCAGGTCGAGATGACGGAGGTGACCGGTCGGGTCAAGGACAAGATCTGCATCGTCGGCGACGACGTCACGACCACCGGCGGCACGCTGATCCAGGGCGCGCAGGCGCTGAAGGAGCACGGTGCGTCCGAGGTCTGGCTGTCGGTCACCCACGCGCTCCTCAACGACGATGGCCTCGAGCGGCTCGGGCAGGCCGACGTCGCGGGAATCGTGGTCACCGACACGGTCCCGGTCGACCCGATCAAGAAGCCCGCGAACATGACCGTCCTCACCGTCGCCCCGCTCCTCGCGGAGACGATCATGAACGTGTTCGAGGACGATTCCGTCTCCGCCATCTTCGGCGGCGAGAACCAGCTCTTCTGACAGGGGGCACCGGGCCTCTCGAGAAACTCCAGTCGAGAAGCTCGAGGCCCTCGGCCGGGCGCCTATGAGACAATCGTTGCGATGCTGACCTCGCCCGCTCGCTCGCTGATCCTCACCTGCGGCGTAGCACTTGCGCTCTTCGATCTCGTGGCGCTGCTCCCCGGCAATCCCGACGCGGCGAGCACCGGAAGCTTCATCGTCGTCGTCGCCGTCCAGCTGCTCATCGTCTGGCGGCTCCTGCACCGATCGCGGATCGCCTGGTCGCTGGTGGTGCTTGGCTCGGGCTTCTACGTGGTCGGTTTCGTGCTCCTGGGAGCGCCGTATGAAACGACGTTCACCGTCACCTGTCTACTGACATTGATGCTGCTCGGCCTTCTGTTCACCCCGCCGGTCTTGGCGTACGTCTTCGGCGGCGACGACGGGGTGGTTTAGAACGGGACCGCGGGGAGCGGGGCAGGCTCCGGGATGACACAATCTCGGCGGCGAACCTTGGGCTGACCTGGGGGAGATACGAGGCTTAGCGTCTGATGCTCGGATTCGTGGCGAGGCGGCTGGTGGGAGCGGTGCTGCTCGCGTTCGTGCTCACCCTGATCACGTACGTGATGTTCTTCGTTCTGCCGGAGGATCACCGTCCGCTGCAGCAGGGCCAGTCGGGGTTCGTGCCGGACCTGCAGACGCAGTACCACGCGCAGGGCTCCTTCGTGATGGGGTACGTCCACTTCGTCGAGGGTGTCGTGCTGCAAGGCGACCTCGGCCAGTCGATGCACACGGAGAAGCCGGTCACCACGGTCATCCGCGACACGCTCCCGGTCACGGCCTCCCTCGTGCTCGGCGGCCTGGTGTTCTGGCTGGTGATGGCCTTCCCGATCGGGCTGCTGGGGGCATTGCACCCGCGATCGCTCGTCGACAGAGGCCTGATGCTGTTCGTTCTCCTCGGCCTCTGCGCCCACCCGGTCTGGCTCGGGCTCATGTCGTCGTGGTTCTTCGGCGTGAGGCTCCACTGGCTCCCGGTCGCCGGGTACTGCGACCTTCGTTACGACCCGCAGAGCACGAATCTCTGCGGCGGGCCGCGCTACTGGGCCTACCACCTGATCCTGCCCTGGCTGACCTTCGCCTTCCTCTTCGCAGCGCTGTACGCGCGAATGATCCGCGGGAGCGTGCTCGAGGTGATGAACGAGGACTACGTCCGCACGGCTCGCGCGAAAGGGGCCGGCAGGGCTCGCGTCCTCCGCAAGCATGTCCTGCGAAACGCCATGCTGCCGGTGATCACGATGATCGGAATGGACGTCGGGATTGCGTTCGGCGGCACCCTCTTCATCGAGACCGTCTTCGATCTGCCGGGCATGGGCCAGCTGCTCGTGTCCTCGCTCGGCGGGGCCGGGCCCGACCTGCCCGTGATCATGGGGATCGTGCTCGTCGTCTGCTTCGCGGTCGTGATCGCGAACCTGGTCGTCGACCTCCTCTACCCGCTCGTCGACCCGCGCATCCAGCTGTACGGGAAGGGGGGCTCGAGCGCCGGGTTGCGCGCGCCGCGCCGCCGGCTTCGCGCCCGTCAGCCCGTGACCAGCGAGTCGCCGACCTAGCGCGAAGCGAGTTGCTTCTCGAACCAGTGGTCGGCGAAAGGCTCGTCGTTGAAGGCGGGAACCTCGACGTACCCCGCTGAGACGTAGAGCGCGATCGCTTCGGTGAGCAAGCGGTTCGTTTCCAGGCGGACGACGCTGGTGCCACGCTCGCCGGCCCGTGCCTCCAGCTCGGTGAGCAAGCGTCGACCTATCCCGAGCCCCCTGGCCGGCTCGGCCACCCACATTCGCTTGATGTCCGACACCCCGTCCGCGAAATGCTTGAGGGCGCCGCAGCCGATGGGCGCGTCCCGCAGGTAGGCGACGAGGAACAATCCTGCGGGCGGCCTGATCTCGTGGGGTTTCGCCGTCGCACCGACGTCGGGGTCGAAGGGGGCGGAAGAACGCCGTTCGAGCTCCGCGAAGTAGGAGCGAAGGCACTCGCGCGCGTCTGCGGCCGTCGGATCGACCTGTCTGATCTCGACGAGTGCGGTCGTGAGCAGCCGCTCGACGTCGCGCATCGCGCCCACGAGCCGCTCGCGCTGCCCGGAATCCAGTGGCTCCAGGATCGAGCCGGCCAGCTCTTCGCTGAGACGGTCGAGCTCGGCGCGCTCGTCTCGCCCGATCGGCGTGAGCCTCGCCGCGCGCGACCGCTGGTCTCCCGAACCGGTCGTCACCTCGACGAGGCCGTCTCGCTCCAGCGAACGCAAGAGGCGGCTCGCGTGACCCGAGTCGAGGCCGAGCCGGGACCGGAGCGCCCGTACCTCGCAGCCCTCCTCGCCGATCTCCCAGAGAACCCGTGCCTCCGCGAGTGGGCGCCCGCGCGCGAGGTAGTCATCGTTGAGCGCTCCGATCCGCTGCGTAACCGCTCGATTGAAACGCCGGACCTGGGCGACCTCCGTTGTGGACATTCTCTGATTTTAGTCAGATACCGGCGCGTGAAGACGCGCCTCGGCGACCGCCTCCTCGAGCGTCAGCCCCGCGCCGGCGCGGTGCTCGGCCGGGTACGCCGCACCGAGACGCTCGTGGGCGCCTGACATCAAGCGCTCGTAGCGCTGCCGTTCGTTCAAGAGCATCCGGAAGCCGAAGCGGCGCTCCTGGTCCTCCGCGATTCCCCAGAGGCGCGCCGCCGTGCGGTCGTCGCCCTGTTGCAGCAGAGCGCACCCGATGCCGGCGACGCAGTAGATCTGCACGCGCCGGCTTCCCGTCGA
>Ga0081540_1003578_pt1 | contig 12209 bp, 10 predicted proteins | sample TabmetS2T1R1_FD_71024 | JGI IMG/M metagenome (GOLD analysis project Ga0081540, IMG submission 71024) | Tabebuia heterophylla rhizosphere microbial communities from the University of Puerto Rico - S2T1R1 | ecosystem: Host-associated > Plants > Roots > Rhizosphere ...
GACCGCCTTGGCGAAGATCGCGGCCCAGCCGGGGCGGTGCGCGGCCTGCGCACGGGCCTCCGACAGGCCGCGGACATTCATCGGACGGGTCAGTGAAACAAAGGGCACGCGGAGCGAGGCGTGCATGAGGTCGGCGACCAGACGGCGCGGCAGTGTGATTTTTCGAACCGTACCGCGCATTCGCTCCGCTCAAACTCCAGCGCTAGTCAAACCAAGAAGCCGGCCGGCCGCAATTAGCAGCCTGCCGTCCCCTGATCTAGCATGAACAAGGCGGTTTGACGCCAGAAGGTTCCGGCCTACGGTGCCGGTTTCGCCAGGGGTTCACCGGCCTTGACGACGTAAACCCCGAGCACTTTGAAGGGCTTGTCGCCGGCTTTTGCGTCGTGAACGGCGCCTTCCGGGATCTGGTAGGATTCGCCTGCCTTGATTTTCATCGGAGGCTTGCCGTCGATGAGAAGCTCAAGCTCGCCCTCGAGCACATAGCCGGTTTCCGCGCCGGGATGGGTGTGGCGGCCCGCGGCGCCACCGGCGGGAACTTCCGCGATCGCGGTCACGGTGTTGTAGCCGGCCGGGAAATCGAGCTTTTGCAGCGGCGTGCGTTTGATGCCGGATTGCTGCGCGATGGCGACACCGGCCCCTGCGACGGCTACGACGGTTAGTCCGAGCAGAATTTTTCTAAACATGCGTTTTTCTCCCTGTGCAGCTAGCCTAGCAGCGCCGGCACGGCGCTGGAAGCGGCGCGGATGCAGCGATCTACCGCTTGATCCCCTCGAAACTCGCCGCGATGCCGCGCTGGAACAGCGACCAGTCGAAACCGAGCGCCAATGCGACGTAGCCGCGGTCGATCATCTTGTTGGCCTGGTCAGCGGTACGGGCGACGCCGCCGATCGGCACACCGCTCTTGAGGATGCCTTCCTCGGCGCGCTTCATCAGCGCCACGACTTCCGGATCGTCGGGCAGGCCGCGCTTGTTGATCGAGGTGGCGAGGTCGCCGGGGCCGATCACCGCGAGGTCGATGCCGGGCGTTGCCATGATCTCGTCGATGCGCTCGACCGCATCGACATGTTCGATCGTGATCATGCAGATCATGTCGTCGTCGGCGGTCGCCATGTAGTCCGCCATCGACACGCCCCAGCGGAACGGCGCGTGAAACGGGCCCCACAGCCGCTCGCCCTTCGGCGGATAGCGCACGCTGCGCACGGCCTTTTCGGCGTCCGCGCGGCTGCAGATCATCGGGAAGTTGATGCCGAGCGCACCGATATCCATCGGCGCTTTCGCGAGCCATGGCTCGTTGGCGGCGATCCGCACCATCGGCACGCAGGGCGTGCCTGATGTCGCCGTGATCATCGCATGCGCCGTGCCGAGATCGATCGGTCCGTGCTCGAGATCGACGATGATCCAGTCGATCCCCGAACGCGCCATGATCTGTACGGTCTGGATCGAGGGGATGGTCGCAATCGCGCCGAAGGTGGGGCGGCCCTCCCGCCACGCCTGGCGGAGACGGTTGAGCGGCGCAGGCTTTGCGGTGGTCAATGGATTCTCCCTGCTGAAACGACCGGGTCAGGCGAGCAGACCATAAGGTCAAATTGACAAGTGATCGAGCCGCATTGCTTTGCGCTTCTTCAATACTTACGGCATCCCGGCCTTGCGCAGGCCGCCGGTGAATCGCTGATGGAATTTTGCGAATGCGGGGTTGTTGTCGGGAATGTAGTCCCACTGCGCCACAGTCCGGGTCCGCGTGCTGGGCAGCGCGAGATATCGCGTAAGCGTCGCGGTTGCCTCAGTATCCTGCCCGGCCAAGGCAAGCTGCGAGGCCAGCGCCGCGAGGATAATTGGCGTCTCTGGAGCGGCGGCTGCCGCGCGGCGTAGCCACACGAGGGATTCGTCATCGCGGCCCATCTGGAAATACGCCCAGCCCTTGAACAGCAGGAATATAGGCGTGGCGGGATCGCGCGGGCTCAGGCGCGTTCCGCGGTCGACATAGGCAAGTATCTGGTCAGGTCGCGCGAGGAAGAAGTTGAGAATGGCGAGAGCCCGGTAGGCATCGACGGAACTCGGATTGAGCGCCAGGCAGCGTTCGGCGGCCGCGATACCGTCGCTCACGCGGCCTCTGCCCTCAAGCACGGTGGCCTTGGCGCAGTGTGCAGCATAATAGCCGGGATCGATCTCGATCGCCCGCGACACCAAGGAGTCGGCCTGCTCCAGATCGGCCTGCCGGTCGGTGCTTTGCACGCGCGACACGCGCGAGCCATAATAGGTCGCAAGCCGCACCAGCGCCCGAACGTTGCGAGGATCGATAGCAAGGGCGCGCTCGCAGAGTTCGATGCGAGGCATCGTGACTTCGCCGGCGAGGCGATAGGCCGAGGCCTCGCACTGCATGGCCAGATCTTCGGCGTCGACATTCGACGCTGCATCTCGCGAAGATCGATTGACCTCTGCCTGCACCAGTTCGCCTTGCAGCGCGCTGGCGAGCCGCTCGACGATTTCATCCTGCGTCCGCAGCAGATCGACGCGATTGACGTCAAAGCGGTCCGACCACAGTGTCGTCAGGGCTTCCGTATCGACCAGCCTCGCACTGATACGCAGCGATTGATCGCTTCGTAGCACGCTGCCCTCGAGCGCGTAGCGCACGCCAAGCTCGCGACCGGCTTGCCTGATGTCGATGGCCTTGCCCTTCAGCATCAGCGCGCTGTCGGCGGAGATCACGGTCGAGCCGCGCAGCCGCGACAATGCGGTCGTGAGGTCTTCGGTGACGACGTCGCCGAGATAATCCTGCGCCGGATCCCCGCCCAGATTGCCGAAGGGGAGTACGACCAGCGACAGGCGCGGCGGGACGCTGGCCTGTTGCCGCCAGGAGATGCCGTACCAGGCGGCGCCAGTGACGATGAGGACCGCGACGATCGCGAGCAGCGCCGGTGCTCGCCGCCGAAGCGGGATGTCATGCTTCCCGGGAGCCGGCGCTTCGACAACAGCCGGGACCGCCGGGCCATCGTCAAGCTTGGTCACGGGGCCGACATAGGCGTAACCGCGCCTCGACACCGTCTTGATCATTTTCTGGTCGGTGTCGCCAAGCGCGGTGCGTGCCTCGCTCACGCAACGGGTCAGCGAGTCCTCGGTCACGACCACGCCGGGCCAGATCTCCGATAGCAACTCGTCCTTGGTGACAAGGCGCCCGGCGTGGACGACCAGATATTGCAGCAGGGCAAAGCTCTTGGGCCGCAACGGCACCTCGGCGCCGTCGCGGCAGAGGCGGCCCAGCGCGAGGTCGAGCGTGAATTCGCCGATCTGGTAACGATCTGCAGCCATCCGGAATTTTGCCCCTTCCCGAACGATTTAGGGCCGCGAACGCCGCAAGTCCGCATTCTTCAGCATTGTGTCGGCAATTCTTCAGCGTTCCTTCGGGACGCGCAAGCGTTGCGGCGGCGAAACTGGCCATCGGCGCGGCCCGAAGGCCGCTTTCACTATGCCGGGGAGGAATATCATGGGGATGACGACGGTAGCGGGCCGGATCGGCCGCCTTGTGGGATGCGCGATGTTCGTTGCCAGTTCGGCGGCTCTGGCCGAACCGCAACTGCTTCTGGTCAACGCCAAGGTTTTCACGGCTGATCCCGCGTTACCCTACGCACAGGCCGTCGCTGTGGAGGGTAGCCGCATTGTTGCGGTCGGCAGCAACGAGCAAGTGCGCGCGTTGGGCGGACCAAAAACCCGGATCATCGACGCGGCTGGCCGGCTGGTCACCCCCGGGCTGATCGAAGCGCACGTGCATCTTGGAACCGAACTGCCGACGCCGCCGCTTTCCATGCCAAATCTGCCATTTCCCGGTCCGACGCCCGAGCAAGCCCTGGCTGCGGTGGAGCAGGCGGCGAAGACACGCAAGGACTGGATAACAGCCTATGTCGGCCCGCTGGTCGCGCGCGATCGGCGCAATTGGCGCAAGGCGCTGGATGCCGTCGCGCCGGAAACGCCGGTATATTTGCGCGGCTTCTGGGGGCACACCAGCATCGTCAACAGCGAAGGCCTCAAGCGGCTCGGCATCGCCGAGGACATCGCCGATCCGCTGGGCGGCTGGTGGGGCCGGGATGAAAGCGGCCGGCTCGACGGGCGCGCCTACGAGGCGGCCGAGACGATCACCTCGCGCATCCGTCCCGCGACCGCCGAAGCCTTGGCTGCGACCTTTGGCGAGTCGCAGAAGCGCTATGCGCGCTGGGGCGTCACGTCGATTCACCTGATGAACAATGACAAGTCGCTGGAGGTAACGCTCGCCGGCCTCGCGGCCGCGAAGCCGCAGCAAAAATGGACGGTCTATTCTTGGGGCACCTGGCAGACAACGGCGCAACGCCTTTCGGAGGCCTGGGCCGTGATCGATGCCGCCGGCAAGCAGTCGCCGGCAAAGGTGCGTGTCGAAGGGCCGAAGTGGATGCTGGACGGCACGCCGATCGAGCAGAATTCGTTGCAACGCGCAGCCTATGACGGGCGTCCCGGATGGCGCGGACGATCGAACTTTTCCGATGCGCAACTGCGCGAAATCCTGCAGCTCGCACTGGCGCGGCCGTCGCAACTCGCGCTGCACGTCGTCGGCGATGCCCAAACCGACCGCCTCTTGGACATGATGGAGCAACTGGCGCCCGCGCCGGTCTGGCGCTCGAAGCGCGTGCGGATAGAGCATGGCGACGGCATCGGGCGCGACGCGTTCGAGCGCGTGGCAGGTCTCGGTCTCGTCGTCATCCAGAACCCGACCCATCTTGCTATTCCGCCGATCGCGGGGAAGGGGATGCACGAGCATGACATCGTGTTAAAAAGTTTCAGGAATGCTGGCATTCCGCTGGCGCTAGGCTCCGACGGTGGCCCGAGCGAGCAGAACCCATTTTTGAACATGATGCTCGCCGTGCTGGTCCCGAACGCGCCCGCCGAGGCGCTGACACGGGAACAGGCACTGACGGCCTATACCGCCGGCGGCGCTTATGCCGAGGGCGAAGAGAAACGCAAAGGACGGCTTGCGCCCGGCTTTGCCGCCGACCTCGCTGTGCTCTCCCAGGATGTCTTGACCATCCCGACGCCGCAACTGCCCGCCACGACCAGTTTGCTGACGATCGTGGATGGCGAAGTGATTTTCGCCGATCCGGTTCTCACGCCGGCGAACTAGCCGGATCACAGACGGACATGCCTTGGACAGACCCGCCAAACACTATTGGCGGGCGCTGGCCCCGGTCGGGGCACCGTCCCGGAGGGCCAATACCCGGGCCCGACGTTGAACTTCATTCCATTCAAGCCGCTTGAGGCCTGGGGGAGGTTCCGTCAGAATATCGGGAAGTATCGGTAGGACCCGCTCGCTTCCGGCCCGCGGCAAATGGATTTCACCAGGATTCATCGAGAGATGTCTGCCGCCTTCGATCTGACGAGGTGGATAGGCGCCGTCACGCTTACAGTCACGATCGCTGTTGCGTATTTCGTCGCGGCGCGGCTCAGCCTCGAATTACTGACCAAGCCGGAGGGCGTCGCAGTCTTCTGGCCGGCGGCAGGCGTATCGGCGGGCGCCTTGATCGCGCTGGGTTTCCGCGCGCGTTGGCCGGTCATCTTCGGCACGATGGCTGCGACCATATTGGCAAACCTGCTTGGCGATCGAAGTGTCGGGAGTTCCATTGTCTTCGGCATATGCAATGCCGGCGAGGCCGTGCTGACGGCCTGGTTGATCGATCGCTGCCATGGTCCCGGCTTCACGTTGGGCAAGCCGCAAAACGTGATGCTGCTGGTCGGGGCGGCCTCGGCCGGGACCGCCGTATCCGGCGTCGGCGGCGCCATTGCATTCAAGCTGTTTCACAGCGCGACGACCCCGATGTGGGTTACCTGGCAGCATTGGTTCGCGTCTGACGGACTGGGGATCATCGTCGTCGCACCATTGCTGATCGAGTTCGCCTCGGCCGCGCGGGACCGGCCGTCTCTGACCGAGCTTCTCGAGGGCGCCTTGACCGTTGCGATGCTTGCGATTGTGAGTGCGCTGGCGATTTTTCTGCGCTCGGACCTTCTGGCAAACGTAGGCCCGGTCGCTGTGCTGTTCGCGCCGTTGCTGTGGTTGGCGGCGCGATGCCGGCCGGTCTTTGCCGCGGCTGCGGCCTTCATTGCCAGTGTTTCGATCGTTTGGACCACCACCTTTGGCATCGGCTATTTCGGCAATCCCACGCTGTCGATGGAGGAGCGCGTAGCGGCAGCACAGGTCAGCATCCTGCTTGTGACGATCGGCGCATCGCTTCTGGCCGCTTTGTTTGCCGAAATCCGGGAGAAGAGGAGGATCACCGAAGCGGCGCTGCACGCCAGCGAAACCCAGCGTTATCTCGTCGAGACGGAGCGACTGGCCGCACTCGGGCGCCTTGTTGCAGGCGTCGCACACGAGCTCAACAGCCCCGTCGGCATCAGCCTGACGGTTGCCTCGACGCTCGCGCAGCGCTGCTCAAAGTTCGCTAATCAGATCTTCTCGGGTCCTGTGCGCCGTTCGTCGCTTGCGGAATTCGTCGATAGCAACCGCGACGCCGCCAATCAGCTCGTTGCAAATCTGGAGCGCGCCGGCGAGCTGATCCAGGCGTTCAAGCAAGTCGCCGTCGATCGCAGTCTTTCCGATCGCCGCAAATTCGACCTTCGGATTGCAACGACGCAAATCGTGGCCAGCGTCATGCCCGGCCTCCCCAAGCCTCGCAATCCCCTGGCGCTCGACATACCGCCCGATATCATCATGGACAGCTACCCGGGCGCCTACGGGCAGGTGCTGACCAACCTGATGTTCAACGCTGTCATCCACGGCTTTGCCGACCGGCCTGGCGGCAACATGTTGCTCGAGGCTAGTCGCGCCGGCGACGACTTCGTTGAAATTACATTCTCTGACGACGGAGCAGGCATTTCGGAGGAAGACCAGCGACACGTCTTCGATCCCTTCTTCACCACTCGGCGAGCGAAAGGCAGCACCGGGCTCGGCCTCTACATCGTGCACAATCTCGTGACCGAGCAACTGGGCGGCCGTATCACGCTGGTCTCCGCCCCGGGGAAGGGGACTTCGATCTGCATGACGCTTCCGCTGGTCGCCCCTGTAGACGACAAGCTGGACAGCTCAGCGAGCGCCATAAATCACAATCGGCCCCTGAGTTCGCGCGCAAACGGTTCGGCGGCTGACCAGTTGCAAGACCGCGCATAATCCGCGTCTCGGCCGTATCGTTTTTAACGCCCCGCATTCCCCGCGCCATGCTAAGGTCACAACGCGACAGACCGAGGCGGCGCCATGCCCTTCGCCGTCCACGAACAAAAATCACGCCTCGGGAGAGCTGTGCGGGCGAAATCCGGCATGTGCAACAGGGAGGCTTCAATGAAACGAAGGACGGCAGGAATTGTCTTCATGATGAGCGTTGGAATTGCGGCGCTGGCTGGCACTGCGAATGCGCAAAATTCAGCGGCGAGCGCAGCCCTCGACACCAGCCTGCGCGGCGCAGTCGAGCGCAAGGACGTGCCGGGTGTGGTCGCGCTGATCACTGATCGGCAGAAGGTGCTTTACCAGAGCGCATTCGGCGTGGCAGACGTCGCGACCGGGCGGCCTCTGACGACGGACGCGCTGTTTCGTATCGCCTCGATGACCAAGCCGGTCACGTCTGTCGCATTGATGCAACTGGTCGAGCAGGGCCGGCTCGGTCTCGATGACCCGGCGGAAAAATACCTGCCGGAGCTTGCCGGACTGAAGGTTTTTGAATCGTTCGACCCGGCGACCGGCGCCTACGTGCTGCGCCCGGCATCGAGGCCGCCGACGGTGAAACACTTCCTGACGCATACGTCCGGATTGGCATATCCGTTCACCAGCGCGATCTGGCGCGATTTCAAGCCGCGCGCCGGCGAAACCTATCCGTTCGGCGGACCGTTGCTGTTCGATCCGGGCGAGCGCTGGCACTACAGCACCAGCACCGATGTCTGCGGCAAGCTGGTCGAGGCGATTTCCGGCCAGAAGCTCGAGGATTATTTCCGCGAGCACATCTTTGCCCCGCTCAAGATGGATGACACGTCCTACAACGTGCCGGAGGCAAAGGGGCCGCGTCTCGTCGCGCAGCAGCAGCGCGCCGGCGAGCGCATGGACGGCGCCGTCGAACTGCAAAACCCGCAGCTCGGGCGCACGATCGCGGCGCCGATCGGCGGCGGCGGCCTTGCCTCGACCGCTGACGATTACGGGCGCTTCGTGCGCATGCTGCTCAACGGCGGCACGCTCGACGGCGTGCGCGTGCTCAAGGCGGAGACGGTGGCGCTGATGGGCCAGAACCACATCGGCGCGATCTCGGTGCCCGCGCTCAAGAGCGCGCTGCCGCGTAGCGCTGACTTCACCTTCATCGCCGATGGCCGCGACAAATGGGGGCTCGGCTTCCTCATCACGGCCGACCAGGTGCCCGGCAAGCGTTCGCCCGGCAGCTTGAGCTGGGGCGGCATCAACAACACGTTCTTCTGGATCGATCCCACGCGCGGCATCGGCGGCGTGATCATGATGCAGTATCTGCCGTTCGCCGACGCCAAGGCGCTGGCGACCTATGACGCGTTCGAGCGCGGCGCCTATCAGCTCGTTAACGCCGAGCGATAGCAGTCCTGTGAAGGCCGGCCGGCCTCGCGCCGGCCGGGCGCACCTTACGCCGGGACGCGGCCGCCGAAGAACGGCGTCACGGCCTGGCCCAGCGTGTGCGGGCGCTGGGAGGTAAAAATCATCTCGGCGCCTGCCTTGTCGCTTTCGCGGCCGGCAGGTCCGAGCAAATCGGACACGCGCCGGGCGATGGCGGGGGCAGGGTCGATCCAGTTGACCGGCCATGGCGCGAGCCGCGTCAGCCTGTCGAGCAGCAGCGGATAATGCGTGCAGGCCAGCACGACCGTGTCGGTGCGGGCGTCGCCATTGCCGACAAAGCAGGGGGCGAGTTCGGCGGCGATATCCTCGTCGCGAATCTCGTTGCCGCCCAGCGCGGCTTCCGCAAGGGCGGCAAGTTCTGCCGAACCTACCAGCGTCACCTCGCAGCCTTGCGCGAAATCCTGGATCAGGCGCCGGGTGTATTCGCGTTGCACCGTGCCCTTGGTGCCCAGCACCGACACACGCTTGGTCTTCGAACCGGCGCAGGCCGGCTTGATCGCCGGCACGGTGCCGACAAACGGCACGGTGTAGGCGTCGCGCAGATGCGACATCACCAGCGTGGAAGCCGTGTTGCAGGCAATCACCACCAGATCGGGGGCGTGGCGCGCGATCAGTTCACCGACCAGCGGCACCACGCGGGCAATGATTTCCGCCTCGCTATGGTGGCCGTAGGGAAAGAAAGCGTCGTCAGCGACATAGACGTAGTACGCATCGGGCCGCGCATGGACGATCTCCCGCAGGACGGTGAGGCCGCCAAGTCCGGAGTCGAAGACGAGTATGGTGGGTGAGGAGGACACGTTAAGATCTTGCCCGATCCGCTGTTACCGTTTGGTTGATTGAGGGAGCCGACGGGTTTCTTTTCACGGATATTCGACGGCAATTATGGCAGTTTGGAATGATTCAAATCGCCTTGGCAAGGCCGGAGAGCTACGACTTCCGGCCGTCACAGACGCACGAGAGCCGCGTCTGCTCGCTGGATTCCGAACGGAAAAAGTCAACGCCAATCATGATACGGAATACTTCGTCGAACTGGGGCAGTCTGTCGCGCTGGCTGCACTGGCTTCTTGGTGCCGCGATCATCGCCATGATTGCCTTTGGCTGGTGGATGAACCACATCCCGGCGCGCCCGGACCGCTTCTTCTACCGTTCAATCCACGCTGATATCGGCTATCTGCTGCTGTTGCTGATGGTGTTCCGGCTGATCTGGCGCGGCCTCAACCCGACGCCGGCCTTGCCCGTCGACGTACCGCGCTGGCAACGGATGGCAGCGAGCGTCAGCCATTGGGCGCTTTACGCCGTGACCATTCTCGTGGCGGTGCTTGGATGGGCGCATTCCGGCGCGCACACGCCGGACTATTCGGACTGGTTCGGGCTGTTTCACGTTCCGCAGATCACCTCGCCGGACAAGGAAGCGGCCAGAGCCTATGAGGATCGCCATATCCTGTTCGCCTATGTGCTGCTGGCGCTGATCGCGGTCCACCTCGTCGCCGCGCTGTGGCACCATTTCGTCCGGCGCGACCGCGTGACCGCCCGCATGATCGACGGCAGACCGCATCGCGTGATTTAGAACGTCTCCAATTTGGTGCTGTTTTTTCCCCTTCACGGCATGGCTTCCGTCAGCGTATGCCATCGGGCCGATATCGCCCGCCATCATTGGAAAAACCGACATGTCTCTTTTTCGCATGCTTTCGAAGGCCTGCCTGGCCGTTGCCCTCGTTTCGATTGCCGCCGTCGCGCCTGCGAAGGCGCAAAGCGCGACCGAGATTCAGTTGAGCTACAAGGACAAGAAGTTCGATCCGGCCGAGATCAGCGCGCCGGCCAATACGCCGATCGTGATCAAGCTGAAGAACCTCGATTCCAAGGCGATGGAGTTCGAAAGCAAGACCTTGAAGGTCGAGAAAGTGGTCGCCGGTTCCAGCGACGCCACCATCAATGTCCGCGCCCAGAAGCCCGGCCGCTACGAGTTCTTCGACGAGTATAACGAGAAGGTCGCCCGCGGGGCGCTGGTCGTAAAGTAAGAAGACGCCGTGATTGCCGCACTGATCATCGTATTCCGTGAAGTCTTCGAGGCCGGCCTGATCGTCGGCATCGTGCTCGCGGTGACGCGCACGGTGCCGCATCGAAACCAGTGGATCGCCGGCGGCGTGCTCGCCGGCGTTCTCGCGGCCTGCGTGGTCGCAGCCTTTGCCGGCGCCTTGTCGAACCTGTTCGCCGGAATGGGGCAGGAAATATTCAATGCGGGGATCCTGGCGCTCGCCGTCGTGATGCTCACCTGGCACAATGTCTGGATGGCGCGCCACGGCGCCGAACTTGCCGGTGAATTGCGCGCGGCCGGGAAGGCGGTCGCCGAGGGCTCGAAATCGCTGCTGGCGCTGGCCATCGTGGTCGGGGTCGCCGTGCTGCGCGAGGGCAGCGAGGTCGTGCTGTTTCTCTACGGCGTGGTTGCCACCGGCAACGACACCGGCTGGAGCGTGGCGTTCGGCGGTTTTGCCGGGCTCGTGCTCGGCGTGCTGGTCTGCATGCTGACCTATTTCGGTCTCCTGAAAATTCCGACGCGGGCTTTGTTCACCACCACCACGATCCTGATCGCGCTGCTGGCCGCCGGCATGGCGGCGCAGGCGGCAGCGTTCCTCGAAAAGGCCAATTGGCTGACTGCGCTGGACAACGTGGTCTGGGATTCCGGCTGGCTGCTTTCGGATTCAAGCCTGCTCGGCAAGGCGCTGCACACGCTGATCGGCTACACCGACCAGCCGACCGCGATGCAGCTCCTGGTCTATGTGGCGATCCTGTTAATCACCTTCGTGCTGATGCGGCTCTACGGCGCGCCGGCGAAGCGGGGTGCGCCTGCGCCGGCGGAGTGATCAGCTCTCGCCGAACACGCGCTTGAAGATCGTGTCGACGTGCTTGAAGTGGTAGCCGAGGTCGAACTGCTCCTCGATTTCGGCATCCGTCAGGTGCTTCTTCACATCAGGGTCTTTCTTCAGCAGCGTCTGGAAGTCGCCTTCGCCGCGCCATACCGGCATCGCGTTGCGCTGGACGTATTTGTAGGCATCCTCGCGGCTGGCGCCTTTCTGCGTCAGCGCGATCAGCAGCCGCTGCGAATGCACGAGGCCGCCGAGGCGGTCGAGGTTCTTCTGCATGTTGGCGGGATAGATCAGGAGTTTCTCGATCAGCCCGGCAAGCCGCATCAGCGCGAAGTCCAGCGTCACGGTGGCGTCGGGCCCGATCATGCGCTCGGCCGATGAGTGCGAGATGTCGCGCTCGTGCCAGAGCGCGACGTTTTCCATCGCCGGCATCGCATAGGCGCGCACCATGCGTGACAGCCCGGTGAGATTTTCCGACAGCACCGGGTTGCGCTTGTGTGGCATCGCCGACGAGCCCTTCTGGCCTTCGGAGAAGAATTCCTCCGCTTCCAGCACCTCGGTGCGCTGCAGATGGCGGATTTCGGTGGCGAGCCGCTCGACGGAGGAGGCGATCACGCCAAGGGTCGCGAAATACATCGCGTGGCGGTCACGCGGAATCACCTGGGTCGAGATCGGCTCCGGCACCAGTCCCATCGCCTTGGCGACATGTTCTT
>Ga0081540_1003579_pt1 | contig 12208 bp, 11 predicted proteins | sample TabmetS2T1R1_FD_71024 | JGI IMG/M metagenome (GOLD analysis project Ga0081540, IMG submission 71024) | Tabebuia heterophylla rhizosphere microbial communities from the University of Puerto Rico - S2T1R1 | ecosystem: Host-associated > Plants > Roots > Rhizosphere ...
CCTCGGTGTCACTCATGCGGGGATGAGCGACGATGCGTTCTCGGAGATCGTGAAGCAGTGGCTGCAGACGGCAAAGCACCCACGCTTTGGCCGGCCTTACACCGAACTCGTCTATCAGCCCATGCTCGAGCTGATGGACTATCTGCGCGCCAATGGGTTCCGCATCTACATCGTAACGGGTGGAGGGCAGGAATTCGTGCGCGCCTATGCGCAGCGCATCTATGGCATCCCCCCGGAGCAGGTCATTGGATCAAGCATCGTGACCAGGTATGAGGCCCAAGGCGGCGAGCCGGTGCTGATGCGGATGCCGAAGGTGTTCTTCATCGATGACGGCGACGGGAAGGCGGTCGGGATCAACCTGTTCATCGGCAGACGGCCCCTCGCCGCGTTCGGCAATTCCGACGGCGACCGCGAGATGCTCGAGTGGACCGGTGCCGGCGGCGGTGCACGCCTGATCGACCTGCTCCAGCATCTTCTCGCTGCCGCTGTGTCCGCCCTCGCTGAACGCCGGGTGGTGCGTCGCAATGATGAGCGCCCGATTGTCGCCGCGGTCCTTCGCCTTTTTCAGATCGACGAGGGTCGCCTGCAGCCATTTGATTTGTTTGTTGTCGCTGTTGGCGCCACGAAGGTCGCCCGGGCCCTCCGCAACATTCGAATACAAACCGATGAGATTGAGGAACGGCGCTTTCAGCAGCCAATACACGCCCGGCTGCGTCATCGTCTCGCGAAAAATTCCGACCTCCGAGGCGATGCTCGGAACGGCCGCCCTCGCAGCACAAAAATTATCCAGGAATGCCTGCAATGATTTCGGGTCCGTATCGCGGAATATCTCGCCGTCGTGGTTGCCGGGAATCCCGAGAATCTTCCCAGGGTATTTCATATAGGGGCGGTAAAATTCGTCGCGATAAAGCCCTTTTTTCCGATGGCCGTAGATCACATCGCCCAGATGGAGAAAAAAGGCGGGATTGGTCGCGTCGTGGCCGACCCGAAAGTCGGAGCTCATCGCTTCTGCGACATCGTCCTGGTCGGTGGAATTGCCCGACGCGCGGCCGGTATCCCCGACCGCATGAAAGCGAATGGACCCGGACTCTTGGATCGCTTGGGCGCCGCTTCTGCCGATGATATCGGTCAGGTCCATGACCGGTGTGTCGCGCGGAGCGGGAATAGGACCCAAATGCCTCGCCGCAAAGTCTCGCGCTCTCTGAGTTCCCGCCTGGGGCGCTATGGCGCGATCTTCCGGTGGCACCGGCGAGAAGAACGGGTATGCGTACCGCAGTGGCTCCGCGTTCGGACGTCGCCGACGGATGACTTGTTTCGCCATGGCTCGACCTTACCGAGTGATTGCACGAATTCAGGCAGGCGCTGCACGGGCCCGGCATTGCTGCGCGCCGCCGGGCCAGGGTGCACTCCAAGGTTAGAAGAGCCGCCGAACTTATCGCTCAGCGCGAAGCACAGGCGGCCTACGAATACATCAGCACGGTTTGGCCCGACGCACCCGGATAGAAGAGACGAAGCCGGACAATGTACTTGCGCCCCTCGAAAAGCTTGTAGGTGATGCTCGCGTTGCGGTCCTCGCCGCTGTCGTCGTCGCCGGAGAGATAGCGCGGCACGCCATCGATTTCTTCAAACAGCACGAGCAGCGTGTCCGACGCACCTTTCGTCTCGATCTTGTACTTGCGCGACGCGCTCGGCTCGATGGAGAAATCGGCCTGTTGTCCGGCCGCGAGGTCCATGGCCGCAGGCTGGAACGGCTGAAGCGACTGCAACGCTCCCTGAAGCGACGGATACCATTTGCGCACCCATTGCTTGTCGCCGGCCGAGAGCGTTGCCGGCGGCGTGAGGCCGTTGATGTCGTATTGCTCGGGCTCGTCGATGAGCCCTGACTCGAACTCGTATTCCATGATCGAGTCCGGATCCCACGTGGAGCCCTGCACCTGCACGGCGGTGAGCTTCTCCAGGATGTTGTGAAAGGTGGTCTCGCGGTCCCAGCTGTTGGGAGGCTTGGCAAGGGAAGCGTACACCGCCTCCTCGTGCCACTTGATTCCGGCGAAAGGATTCTGGTGCTCGTGCTCCATGCCGAGCACGTGCCCGATTTCGTGCAGCGCCGTGCCACTGCCGTACTGCGTGGTCAGGTCCCAGCCGTATACGGTCGTCGGCTCGTTCAACGGAACGCTCAGCACGCCGCGGCCCACGGCCGACGCCGAACTGCCGTCCGCCGTCGAGTAGCCGATGCGGACCTCCGCCTCGCTGAGTTGATCGACCTCCTTGAAGTCGAGCCCGATGCCGATCGCCTTCCATTTGCCAAAGGCGGCGCGGATCGCATCGGCCTGCTTCTTGGGCACGGAGAAATGCCCTCCTTTGAAAAAGCAGTAGTGCAAAACGGTTCCGTTCACCCACTTCGACTGCGTCGACAGGATCGCCCGGGCGCGCGCCACATCGGCCATGACGGCGGCGGGGAGCTCAGGCAGCCGACGCGGCAGATTCCGACAGAAAGGCTTCGTGGGCCGTCCGGAAGGAACCGGCTGCGTTGTCGACCCGATGTGCTCCGTCACTTCATAGTCGCCACGGTCGGACGCCTGTCCGTACGTGTCCTCGTACGCGCTCTCGGATGGCGACGCTTCGCCCATCTCCGGAAGCTCGGCCTTCTCGACCAGCATTGACGCTCCCGTGACGAGTTCGTCGGCCGGTGCCGGTGCCGTGGGGGTCACGACGAAGTTCGCTTCCTCGGCCGTGTAGGCGGGATCCCAATGGGTGTTGGCCGGAACCTGGCTGTGTCCGTAGTGTCCGCCCTTGGTGCGCCAGTTGCGCTCGTTGCGATTATGATTGCCGGGGTCGCGCCCATTGCGCGGAGGGTTCGGCAGGCCGTTTGGCCACGCCCGCGGGATGCTATGCGTTTGTTCCAGCCAGCGGCAAAGCTCGCTCAGCAGGCGCAAGGCGTCGCGGTTCTTGGGCCTACCGGCAAATCCGACCAGTTCGATTTGGACGGCATGGTTGCGGTTGGTCTCGACTGTACCGGGCGGGTGGGCCAACGCCGTAACGGCGTGGTCCGTATCGACGTGCTGGTAGACCTTGTCCTTGTCTACCGTGAAATGCGGGTACGATCCGGTTTGTCGATAGGTGGCAATCGCGCCCGCGGCCGTTGAGCCTTCTGTTGTATGGTGGATGATCTTGAACGGCCCTTCGGTGTATTGTCCGATTCCTGGAAACGGCACCCAAGTTGCGCCCGGATACTGCGCCATTCGCCTCCCCCTTCGGTTCGCTGCCGCACAACGGCGGCGGGTCCCGGACTATGAGTTGTCCTGCCCAGTTCACTTATGGCAGGACGCGTGAACAAGGGTGTGAATTGGATCACCACTTACGATGATTTAGTCGGCCCTATTCGCACGGAGGCTGTGGGAAAGCCGAATCGGTCGAGGAGGATGCGCTGATGCGGCAAACCTCAGGCGTGCAGCGCGGGCCGCGCCGCCAGTGCGTCACGCGGGTTCGACCCTTCCTCGACGCCGCTCATCGGGCCTCGTGCTAGAGCGGATGGTCCGTACCGCCGCGCATCGGCCTCGATGCGGAGGAAATGCCATGACCGTGCTCCCCCGAGCGACCCCGGAGCGACTGAGCGCGTTCTCCGACGGCGTTTTCGCGGTCCTCATCACGGTGCTGGTCCTGGACCTGAAGCCGCCGGAGCATCCCACCTTCGCGGCGCTGCTGTCGCACTGGCACGCATGGCTGAGCTACGCGGTGAGCTACCTGTTCATCGCCATTGTCTGGGTCAATCACCACTACCTGTTGCGCTATGCCACGGAGGCGACGCCGCGCCTCCTGTGGTTCAACTTCGCGCACCTGTTCTCCATGTCGCTGCTTCCGCTCTCGACCGCCTGGATGGCCGTGAGCAAACTGGCGCCGCAGCCGGTCGCCTTCTATGCGGCGGTCTTCTTTCTGGTGAACGTGACCTACGTCTGCCTGATCTGGGAGCTTATTCGCGAAAGCCCCGAGGAAGTCGCACCAGCGGTGCGCAGGGTCATGCGAGTGAGATCGCTGATGACCTTGTGCCTGTTCGCGGTGGCTGCGGTGGTGGCGCTGAAATATCCGAAGGTCGGACTCGGGATTTGTATCTGCTGGGCCGGGGGGCTATGGATGAAGCCTACTCGTCGGCGAAACCACCCGCCGGAGTTCCCCACGGTGTATTGCCCGGCCCCAGGTGATTGAGGTCGAAGACTCCCTGTTCACCGTCGCCGCTGGTGATGATGATCCGGAAGTCGAAGTTGTCGAGGGTCTTGGTGCTGCCGTCGATGCCCGTATTGACCGAGAAATCGAAGCTCTACGCCGCCCTGCCGGGATTTGCCACCGGTACGTTGTGCGCCGGATCAACGACCTGCGTTCCGGCCGGCACCGTATAATGGGCGGTACCATCAGCGTCGATGCTCGTTGGAATGATATCGTCGCCCTGACGGTAATGAACCTTCAGCCCAAGCTCGACATCCTCCTTGGTATCGACCGAGATGTTGTAGTTGGTGGGGCGGTTGCCATCCCCGAAAAACATTTCATCGTCTGTTGTCGTCGCGGTTCCGTGGTCGTCGAACGACGAAGGATCGAGTGTACCGAAGTGATGATCGTCGTGCTTGAGTTGCCCCGGCGGGGGGCGCTTTCGACTTCTGGTCCAGTTTCGCCATTATTCCGTTTCCCCTTTTAACCCATTGCTGTGGAACATGCGGTGCTACCGCGCGGTGCACTGTAGGGTATGCTGCGCGAAAGACAACATGGACAAGCACCCCGTGCCGATGGTCCCCATCTGACGCAAATCGACAATCTCCGGTTGTTTGTCGCCAAGACAATCCGCGGTGCGGCCGCGATCACCCGGCCTTGCTCGAAACCCCGCGGCCTTCGCTCCGCTGCCGCGCCAGGCCGGCGAAGAGAACGGCGACGACCACAACCGAGACGACGATGACGGCGCCCGAGAATGCATAGATGGTCGGCGAGGCACCGGAATTCATCGCCCCGAACATGTAGAGCGGAAGCGTGTTCTGGCGACCGACCAGGTAGTAGGCGCGCGCGTGCTCACTCAGCGACAGGAGGAACGCAAAGATGAAACTGGAGACGAGATTGGCGCCGATGAGCGGCAGCGTTATGTCGAGGAAGGCTCGGACCGGGCCGGCGCCGAGGTCACGTGCCGCCGCGATCGTGCTCGGCTTCACCGCCGACAGCCCGATGAGGGACACGATGGCGGCGAACGGCAGCGTCCACAGCAGATGTCCGATCGTTACGGTGAACCAGGACGGGGTGAGGCCGAGCACGCGCAGGACCGCCGAGAGGCCGAGGCCCGCGATCGCGCCGGGCACCAGCATGGCGGAAAGAACGACAAGCAGGAACAGCCCACGCAGGCGCGTCATCGCCCGGTAGGCGAGCGCCGCCGACAGCCCAATCGGCGTTGCGACCGCGGCCGTTGCGAGGCCGACCAGCGTGCTCTCCGCGAGCGCGTCGGCGAGCCGCCGGTCGGTGAGAAGCGCAAGATACCATTTGAGGCTGTAGCGGCTCGGCGGAGCCAGCCCGAGCTGCGCGTCCGGGTTCAAGGATGCCAGCAACAGGTAGAGCACCGGCGCATACATGATCGCCAGGCACAGCGCCGCGATGGTACCGAACAGCAACCGGCCGCCGCTCGTGTGTCTTGTTACGGTCGGATCGACGCTCATATGCCGATGCTCTCGAACAGGCGCGACAGCCTGAACGCGCGGTTTGCGATCGTGATGAGGACGATGAGCAGCGCCACGACCGCCGTTGCGATCGCGAAAGCGAGCGGGAAATTCACGACCCGCAAGACGTCATTGATCATGATGGAAATGGAGGAGGCGCCGGCGCCGCCGAGAAGCTGCGTCTCCATCGACGTGCCGAGGGCGACGACGAAGACGAACAGAAAGCCGGCAACGATTCCCGGCATGACGAGCGGCAACACGATGGTCGAGAACATGGTCCAGAAGCCGGCACCAAGGTCCTGGCTCGCGCGAATGACCGACTGCTCGATGCGGGCGAATGCCAGCACGATCGGGATGATCGCGAACGGCAGATAGGCGGCGACCATCCCGAGCACGACGGCGAAATCGGAAAACAACAGCCATTCGACCGGCGCCTGCACGATTCCGAGACTGATCAGCGCGTCGTTGACGACCCCCTGGCGACCGAGCACGAGGCGCCATGCAAAGGCGCGCACGAGGCCGCTGGTGAAGAACGGAATGGTGAACAGCGCGAGCAGGAGCGCAGCGCGGCGTGGCCCGCTCAGCAGGCCGACAACCGTCGCGGCCGGAACTGCGAGGAGCGTGGAAACCGCCGTCGTCAGGGCGGCGAGGCCCGCCGTGCGGAGAAAGACGGTTGCGCGTCCGTCCTCGAGGAGAGCCGCATAGGACGCAAGCGACCAGACAGGCTTGATCCAGTAGGTGTCGGGATCGAAGCTCCAGAAACTCCAGGTCGCCATCAGGGCCAGCGGAACGAAGCCGAGACCGACAAGCACCGCGAGCGAGGGAACCGCAAGCAGAAAGGTGGTCGGCCAGCGAGCGTGCACGTTTGCGTGGCTCCGAATCGTCAGGCGCTCAATGAGGCGACGTCACGCGGGCCTATCGTTCTGTCATCCCGCGCGGAAACGGAAAGGTACCCTAAGCATTCCTCAGCCGCTGCCACCACGTCTCGTAAAGCTGAAAATTGTCCGGCCGCGTGTTCTGCCAGTAGACCTTGCCGGTGAACTTCTTTTTCACATGCTCGGCCAGTTCCCGGACCTGGGTCGGATCGCAGGCATTCGCGTGAGCCGCCGCGTAGGCCATGTTGTTGTCGGTGGGAACGACATAGCCGCGCATCATGCCGAGCTTGCAGCCGTAGAAGCCCGAGAGCAGGGCATTGACGAGGCGGTGGGCGGCCTGCGCGCGGCCGCGGTTCACCGCCCCCTTCAGCAGGACGGTGTTGTTGCCCCAGGCCTCATAGCCTTCCTTCGGCACCGCGTAGTAGCAATCGACGCCGCGCTTGCGCGCCGCATAAACGATGGGCTCCCAGCCGGTCATCACCCAGACTTCCTGATTGGCGACGAGCTGGAGACCCTGCTCCCAGCCGTTCCAGAACGTGCGGAACTGGCCGTTGCGCTTGTGCCTGATCAGGAATTCCATGACCAGGCCGAGCTCGTCCGCCGTCAGGTTGCCGGGCTCGGCAATCTTCGCGTTCTCGGAGTTCTTGAGATAGATGGCCGCGAAGATGACGCTGTTGATCCAGGCGTCTTCCATGGCGGTCTTGCCCTTCAGCTTCGGGTCGAAGATGACGCCGTAGCTGTCGACGCTTGGAGCCTTGTCTCTCAGCGCGATGATGGAATCGGCATTGATGACGGTCGGAATTCCGTAAATCTTGCCGTCGTAGGTGAGGTAGGGAATGTCCTTGGCCCACGGCCACAAGGTCGCATAGTTCGGGATCTGCGAAAGGTCCCAGGGCACGATCAGACCGCGCCGCGCCAGCTCCTTTTCACTGCCTCCCTGCAGCCCTCCCGTGTCGTAGATGTCGTTGGCGTTGCCGACCACCAGCTTGGCCACCACCGGGCCGGGGTCATTGCCGTTGTCGGTGAAATTGACTTTGACCCCGCTCTCGTCGGCAACGGTCTTCCAGCCATCGTCCCCGATATCGAGTGTGCCGGTTGCCCAAAAATTGACCTCGTCCGCCGCTCGCGCGGCGCGCGGCATGCCTCCGACTGCCAGCGCGGCAGCGCCAAGAACGCCGTTGCGCACAAACCGGCGACGCGTCAGTTGGGAGCAAGCGCCCAGGGCAGCGCCATTCCGGCGGCGGCGCGCCATTGTCCCCTCCTCGAGACCATCCGATCCCAAGTCATAGCATGGATTCCGGCGTCCTGGCAGGCGGCGGCACGCCGCTGTCAGGGCTCGACCGGCGTGTCCGGCACCAGCAGCGGCCGCATGGGTTGCCAGGCAATCTCGATGCTGCTGCCCAATTCCGGCACCGGCGCGTCCGGGTCTGCCGACATGAGAAATTGGAGCGATTGACCGTCGGCCAATTGCGTCTTCACCTCGACGTCGCGCCCCTTGTAGACGGTGGATATGACCCTGACCGGCCCGAGATCGCTGGCTTCACCGGGACGTGCCACCCTGATCCGTTCGGGTCGCAGGACCAGCACAAAGCCGTTCGCCGCTTCACGGCTGACCGGCGGCTCGCAGCGGATGTCGCGTCCAGCCACACGCGCATGCCAGTGGGGAACGCCGGATTCGACACGTTCCGGGCGCAATATGGCGTCGAACCCGACGAAGCGTGCGATGAACGCGTTGGCCGGCCGTTCGAACAATTCGCGCGGCGTCCCGATCTGCTCGATGGAGCCTGCCCGCAGAACGCCAATGCGATCGCTCAGCGCCAGCGCCTCATCCTGGTTGTGCGTGACGGCGAGCATGGTCGCGCCGAGCCGTCGATGCAGGCGGCCGATCTCGTCGCGCAGCTGCTGGCGCAACCGCTCATCCAGGCCCGCCAACGGTTCGTCGAGCAGAAGAACAGCCGGCTCGAGCACCAGCGCGCGGGCCAGCGCCACGCGCTGACGCTGCCCGCCGGAAAGCTGGTGGATGCGGCGCCGCTCGTAGCCCTCGAGCGCAATGATATCGAGCATCTCCGCGGTGCGCTTGCTCCGCGTCGCCGCGTCGACGCCACGCACCCTGAGGCCATAGGCGACATTCTCGGCAACCGTCATGTGCGGAAAGAGGCCGAGGTCCTGAAAAATCGTGTTGCACGGCCGCTTGTTGGGCGGCAGCGCCGTCATGTCCGTGCCGCCGAAGAGAATGCGGCCGGCGGTCGGCTGCACGAAGCCGCCGATCATCTGCAGGATCGTGCTCTTGCCCGAGCCGGAGGGCCCCAGCAACGTGACGAAGCTTCCTTCCGGCACCTCCAACGAAATGTCGCATACGACGGGTTCGTCGTAGACCTTGGTCACACGATCGAGTGCTATGGCGGCGTGCGAGTTCATCCGGCCCCCGCGATCGTCAGGAAAACCGCGACGATCAATGGCCGATGGTGGACGCGTCGGTAGCCGCCGATCCGAGCGGCAGGACGAATTGCAGGCGCGAGCCGGTCCTGCCGTCCGACGAGGCCGACAGACGGCCGCCGTGACGCTGAACGATCATGCGGCAGATCGCGAGGCCCAGACCCATCCCGTTCGCCTTCGTGGTGACGAATGCGTCGAATATGCTGTGCAATCGTCCCGGATCGATGCCCGGCCCCGAATCCTCGACCGCCACCATGATGGCGTCGTCGCCGTGCGGCTGCGTGCTCAGCCGCAGCATCCGCTTTCTATCCGTCGTGGTGGCCATGGCTTCGATCGCATTGTGGACCAGGTTGAAGACGACCTGTCGCAATTGAGCCTGGTGGCCGTCGACCGGCGGCAGGTCGGTCGCAAATTCGACTTCCGTCGCAACGCCGTGATCCTTCAACTCCCCTTGCAGAGATTGCAGCACGTCACGGGCAATGTCGTTGACGTCGACCGGCAATCGCCGCTGCTCGACCCTCTGAAACAGGGCGCTGATGCTGCTGAACAGCTCGCTCGCGTGACGGCAGTCGGTGACGATCCGACCGAGAATAGCCCGCAACTCGTCGAGATCGGGAGGCGTCATCTGGAGAAAGCGCAGGGCCGCCATGCCGCCCGTCGCAATGGCCGCGAGGGGTTGGCGCAGTTCATGGGCGATCGAAGCGGTAGCAGCCTCGACGTTCAAAAGCTTGTTGTCCCGTTCGCGCTGCAGCGTCTCGACCGCCTCACGCAGGGCGCGTTCGGTCCGTCGAATGTCCGTGATGTCAGTCGAGATGCCGCAAATTCCCTCGACGTCGCCGCCGTCTGAAACCAGCGGCACCTTCTTGGACAGGAGCAGCCGCTCGCCCTCAGGGCTCTTGGACATCTCCTCCGATTCCGACAGCGTGCCGGTCATCATGGCGGCGAGGTCGTTCGACCGATACTGCTCGGCGATTTCGATGGGAAACACCTCGTGGTCCGTTCGGCCGAGACACTGCTCCCGTGTCACATTGCACAAGATCTCCATGCCTCGGTTGAGATAGGTGTAACGACCATCTTTCCGCTTGGCGTAGATGCTCGCGGCGCTGTTCTCGAGGATCGTGTGCAAGAGCAGATGGTTCTGTCGCAACGTCTCGTAGAGCGTTTCGATCCGGTGCTTCACGTCGGCAAAATGCTTGCGCGCCTTGGCCTCCGCGAGCTCCGCTTCGAGAGCGTCGATTTCGCGTTTCAGTTCGGCGTAATGGAGCTCAAATTCCGGTTGCGACATTGGGATGCTCCGTCCAACCGGCCTTCGCGACCTGATATTTCATCAGCGATATGGTTCACCTGCGGCCACGACGATCATGCTGATGTTGGGACGCAAAAACGCTACTACGGTCGCGGCGGGCGTTCAATCGCGCGTGCCGGATCGGACTTTTTGGGTATTATACTACCGTCCAGCTCCGCGCTCAACGGCCTGATTTTTCTCGGCCGCGCGCGCACCCCGCCGCAACGCATGTCACGCACGACGACAGCGCAGTTACAGGTGCACATGCCTTCACGACGGACTTCAAGACAGCGATCGGCCTCTGCCACTGTTGGGGCGGCTGCGTTGCGTCTCGTTGCGCGCCGCATCGGCCACCCACGCTGCAGGCGCGGCCGTGAAAGGACGCGCAAGCGCGAAGCGCCAATAGCAATTTCTCACAAGCCACGTTCCATTTTGCGTCCATGCTGGCCCGGGTCCTCCACCTTGTGCAGGCACCATCGGCGTATTAAGGTGAAAGCGATGAACTCGGCACCGGCGAAACGAGCTCTCATAGCGATCGTCGATGACGATGAATCGATGCGCATCGCGACGGAGACGCTCATCCGATCGTTCGGATACGCTGCCCGCGGTTTTGCGTCGGGGGAAGAGTTTCTGGAGTCGCCTGAGCTCGGCGAAACGTCCTGCCTCATTTCCGACGTTCAAATGCCCGGCATCAGCGGCCTGGAGTTGCAGCGGCGACTGGCAATCCAAAAGCGTCGAACGCCGATCATCTTCATCACCGCCTTTCCGGACCCGCGGATCGAGGAGCGGGCACGCGCGGGCGGGGCCGTCTGCTTTCTCACCAAGCCGTTCGACGGACACAACCTCATTCAATGTGTCGATCGCGCCCTCAAATCGCTCCAGTAGCCGAACGGATTTGCGACGGACTTCGACCACTCAAAGGATGCGTTAAACGGTTAAAGGCCACCCGTACGATAACTTTTAATTTTGGCTTTGCACAGCGACAAAGCAAAAGCTTATTGAAACCTAACTTCTTCGCCATCTCGCGCGACAGCAGATGCGGCGCCGCGTCCCCGCGAAAGCGGGGACCCAGAACCGAGATGCAGCAAGAAGCAATCTGGATTCCCGCTGGCGCGGGAATGATCGGAGGAGACCTCCCTCAAATGCGATAGCCCTGCCCTGCGCGGCGTGATAGCGGTCGCGTGGCAGCGGGGATCGACCCATGACTGAGCTGCGCATCCGGCCCATGCGGCCGGACGAAATCTCCATCGCGGTCGACTGGGCGGCGGCGGAAGGCTGGAACCCCGGCCTTGCCGACGCCGCCTGCTTCGCTACCGTCGATGCGGACGGCTTCCTCATCGGCGAGATCGACGGCGCCCCGGCCGCGACCATCTCGTGCGTCAACTACGACGCCAACTTCGCTTTCCTCGGCTTCTACATCGTGCGGCCCGATCTGCGCGGACGCGGTTATGGACTGCGCATCTGGCGGCAGGCAATCGCGCATGCGGGCGCCCGCACGGTCGGCCTCGACGGCGTCGTGGCGCAGCAGGACAATTACCGCAAGTCGGGGTTCCGACTCGCCTATGCCAATGTGCGCTACGGCGGCACAGTGGCGCCGCCGGCCGCGCCTCATGCCGATGTCATCGCGCTCGCCGACGTGCCGCTGGAGACCGTAGAGGCTGACGACGCGACCGTGTTTCCGGCCCGCCGCACCGGATTCCTGCGCGCCTGGATCGGCGCGCCGGGACATGTCGGCCGCGCCCTGATGCGTGACGGCAGTCGGTGACGATCCGACCGAGAATAGCCCGCAACTCGTCGAGATCGGGGGGCGTCATCTGAAGAAAGCGCATGGCCGCCGATCCGCCCGTCGCAATGGCCGCGAGCGGTTGGCGCAGCTCGTGGGCGATCGAAGCGGTAGCAGCCTCGACGTTCAAAAGCTTGTTGTCCCGTTC
>Ga0081540_1003580_pt1 | contig 12204 bp, 13 predicted proteins | sample TabmetS2T1R1_FD_71024 | JGI IMG/M metagenome (GOLD analysis project Ga0081540, IMG submission 71024) | Tabebuia heterophylla rhizosphere microbial communities from the University of Puerto Rico - S2T1R1 | ecosystem: Host-associated > Plants > Roots > Rhizosphere ...
GTCGATCCACATGTCGACGCTCGGCACCGTCGAAGCGGAGGTGGTGGAAGACCTGCTGCTCGAATTCGTCTCGCGCATGTCGGCGTCCGGCGCGCTTATGGGAACCTTCGACGCCACCGAACGGCTGTTGCAGCAATATCTGCCGTCGGAGCGCGTCACCGGCATCATGGACGAAATTCGCGGCCCCGCCGGCCGCAACATGTGGGAGAAGCTCTCCAACGTCCAGGAGGAGGTTCTCGCCAACTACCTCAAGAACGAATACCCGCAGACCATCGCCGTGGTGCTGTCGAAGCTCAAGCCGGAGCATGCCGCGCGCGTGCTCGCGATCCTTCCCGAGGACCTCGCGCTCGACGTGGTCGGCCGCATGCTGAAGATGGAAGCGGTGCAGAAGGAAGTCATCGAGCGGGTCGAGCAGACGCTGCGCACCGAATTCATGTCCAACCTGTCGCAGACCCGCCGCCGCGACGCCCACGAGGTGATGGCCGAAATCTTCAACAATTTCGATCGTCAGACCGAGACCCGCTTCATCACCTCGCTGGAGGAGGAAAACCGCGAATCCGCCGAACGCATCAAGGCGCTGATGTTCACCTTCGACGACCTGGTCAAGCTCGACTCCGCTTCGGCGCAGACGCTGATGCGCAACGTCGACAAGGACAAGCTCGGCATCGCGCTGAAGAGCGCCAATGAGGAGGTACGTGCCTTCTTCCTCGGCAACATGTCCTCGCGCGCCGGCAAGATGCTGATGGACGACATGGCCGCGATGGGGCCGGTGCGGCTTCGCGATGTCGACGAGGCACAGGCGCTGCTCGTCAACCTCGCCAAGGACATGGCCGCGCGGGGCGAAATCACGCTGACCAAGAACCGCGCCGACGACGAGCTGGTGTACTGATGGCCGCGCCCGCAAAATTTCTGTTCGATACGGACTTCGCCGCTCCCGACAAGGCGCGCGAGCGTGCGGCGACGGCCACCGAGATCGCGCAGAAGATCGCGGAGGCCGAGGCCCGTGCCTACCGCGCCGGCTACGAGGCGGCCCAGCACGAGGCCAGGGTGGAGAGCGATCGCCGCTCGGCGCTGGCGCTGGAAGAGATCGGCATCACCATTCGCGCCATCGCCACGCGCTTCTCCGGCATCGAGGCCAGGATGGAGACCGAGGCGGTCGATGTCGCGGTCGCGGTGGCGCGCAAGCTGTGCAGCGAACTGGTCGCCCGCGAGCCGCTCGGCGAAATCACCGCCCTCGTCTGCGACTGCTTCTCGCATCTGGTCGCAACCCCGCATCTCGTCGTCCGCATCAACGACCAGCTCTACGAGGCCGCCCGCGAGAAGATCGAACGGCAGGCCGCCCAGAGCGGCTTCGAGGGCCGGCTGGTGATCCTGGCGGAGCCTGGAATTGCCACCGGCGACTGCCGGATCGAATGGGCCGACGGCGGCGTGGTGCTGGAACGCGCGGCCATCGAAGCGAAGATCAACGAACTCGTCGGGCGCTATCTGGCGTCCCGCGATCAGGCCGGAGCGTGAAGGCCATGAGGACTGAACCATGAGTGACACCGACGCACAGGTACCGCTACCCGATCTCAACGCCGCGGACGCCCCGCCGGTCGACGATCTCGCTTACAACGAGGACGAACAAGCCTCGCGCATCGCGGCCGACCTCGAGGCCGTGTTCGACGTGCCGGTGCAGGTCTCGGCCGTGCTCGGCCGCTCCAAGATGGACGTCGGCGAGTTGTTGAAGCTCGGCCCCGGCACCGTGCTCGAACTCGACCGCCGCGTCGGCGAAGCCATCGACATCTACGTCAACAACCGGCTGGTGGCGCGTGGCGAAGTCGTGCTGGTGGAAGACAAGCTCGGCGTCACCATGACGGAAATCATCAAGGCGGAACGCAGCTAGCAATTTTGGCGACACGCGCCGCGAACGGCGCGAACAGACGAACAGGAGATAAAAAATGCGGCTTCTCATCGTTGGCACATTGAAGGGCCAGCTCACGACCGCCACCAAGATCGCGATGGACAACGGGGCATCGGTAACCCACGCCGAGGCGACCGAACAGGCGATGGCCGTGCTGCGCGGCGGCAAGGGCGCCGACCTGCTGCTGGTCGACGTCGCCCTCGACATCCGCGACCTGGTAATGCGGCTGGAAGCCGAGCACATCCACGTGCCGATCGTGGCCTGCGGCATCAACAACGACGCCCGCGCCGCGGTAGCCGCGATCCATGCCGGCGCCAAGGAATACATCCCGCTGCCGCCCGATCCGGAACTGATCGCCGCCGTGCTCGCCGCCGTCGCCAATGACTCGCGCGATCTGATCTATCGCGACGAAGCGATGGGCAAGGTCGTCAAGCTGGCGCAGCAGATCGCGGGCTCGGATGCCTCCGTCATGATCACCGGCGAATCCGGCACCGGCAAGGAAGTGCTGGCGCGCTACGTCCACTCACGCTCGACCCGCGCCAAGCGGCCGTTCATCTCGATCAACTGCGCGGCGATCCCCGAGCATCTGCTGGAGTCCGAATTGTTCGGCCACGAGAAGGGCGCCTTCACCGGCGCTGTCGCCCGCCGCATCGGCAAGTTCGAGGAAGCTACCGGCGGCACACTGCTGCTCGACGAAATCTCGGAGATGGACGTCCGCCTGCAATCCAAACTGCTGCGCGCGATCCAGGAGCGTGTCATCGACCGTGTCGGCGGCACCAAGCCGGTGCCAGTCGATATCCGCATCATCGCCACATCGAACCGCAACCTCTCCGAGGCCGTGCGCGAAGGCACCTTCCGCGAAGACCTGCTGTTTCGTCTTAACGTCGTCAATCTGAAGATTCCACCGCTGCGTGACCGTCCGGCCGACATCCTCGAACTGGCGCAGCACTTCGCCAAGAAATATGCCGACGCCAACGGCGTGCCGCTGCGGCCGATTTCCGCCGATGCCAGGCGGGTGCTGACATCCAACCGCTGGCAGGGCAACGTCCGCGAACTGGAAAATACCATCCACCGCTCGGTGCTGTTGGCGCAGGGCGACGAGATCGGCCCCGACGCGATCCTCACCCCCGACGGCGACCGTCTCGACCTCGCCAAGACCGCGCCTGCGGTGGCGCACGCGACCTTTGCCGCCGAGCAGGTGACGCGTGCGCTGGTCGGCCGCACCGTCGCCGACGTGGAGCGCGACCTGATCCTGGAAACGCTCAAGCACTGCCTCGGCAACCGGACCCATGCCGCCAACATCCTCGGCATCTCGATCCGCACGCTGCGCAACAAGCTGAACGAATATGCCGACGGCGGCATCCCGATCACCCCGGCCGGCGCGGGTGAGCATCAGCGTTTTGTCGCGGCGGGGTAGCAGACCCCTCCGCCGTCATTGCGAGGAGTGTAAGCGACGAAGCAATCCATGCCTCCGCTTGCGGCAAGATGGATTGCTTCGCTACGCTCGCAATGACGTTGAAAGAGCGGAATAACTCGGCGCATCCGGCTTCCGAAAAATGCGAATGGGATCGCCGGGCTGCAGGTCGCGCCCGGTGAAGACCGCATAGGCATATAGCGCGAGATAAGCGATCGCGATCGCGCCGACGCCGTAAAATACCCAAGTCGCGATCCGCTTCATCGCGGATATCTAGAATGCCGGGCTGCAAAAGGCCAGCCCACGGCGCGGAGTATTCGCTACTCCGCCGCCACCTTCTGCGCCGGCGCGACATTGACCGCCAGTTTGCCGTAACGATCCCTGAACGCTTCGGTATCGATCTCTTCGAGCTGGATCGCACCACTCATGACGCCCTTCTTCCACGCGTCATGCTCGGGATCGTTCTGGAATTCCGGCATCACTTCCTTGCCGAACAATTCGAGCGACTCGCAGATATGCTCATGAGTATTTTTACCCGCTTGGTTGAGCAGGATGACCTGGTCGATGTGAGACGAGCGGAAACGCCGCAGCTTCTTGCGGATGGTTTCCGGCGATCCGATCAGGCCGCCGCGCAGCGCCGCCTCCTGCGCTTCCGGGTTCTCGCGCTTCCACTTGTTATACTCGTCCCACATGTTGACGGTGCCGGGGTCGGGGCGCTGCCGATTCTGCGAGGCGCCGTAGAAGCGCAGCGCGAACTGGAAGAAGGTGGCGCCGTCCGCGCGGGCGCGGGCTTCTTCGTCAGTCTTGGCGCACATGAAGAACGAGACCAACGCCATGTTCGGATTGATCTCGTAATCGGCGAGCTTCTTCAGTCGTTTTGTAATGGCGTTGTAATAAGCGTGCACCCAGGCATGCGCCGCGTCCGCGCTGACGAACTGGAAGCCCAGCGCACCAAAGCCGTTCTCGCCGGCGCGCTCGATGGTCGGCAGCTGCGAGCAGGCCATCCACAGCGGCGGATGCGGCTTCTGGACAGGCTTGGGCACCACGTTGCGCAACGGGATGTCGAAATATTTTCCGTGATGCTCGGTGCCCACTCTCGTGAACATCGGAAAGATCGCTGCGACAGCCTCCTCGAACACCTCGCGCTTGGTTTCCATGTCGCGGCCGAACGGCGTCAGTTCGGTGATGGACGCGCTCTCGCCCATGCCGAACTCGCAGCGGCCATTTGACAGGAGATCGAGCACCGCGACGCGTTCGGCGACCCGCGCGGGGTGATTGGTGGTGAGCTGAAAAATGCCGTGGCCGAGCCGGATATTTTTGGTGCGCTGGCTGGCGGCGGCGAGAAAGGATTCCGGCGCGGGCGAGTGCGAATATTCCTCGAGGAAATGATGCTCCACCACCCAGGCGTGGTCATAGCCGAGCCGGTCGGCGGTCTCGAGTTGGGTCAGCGCGTTCTGGTAGAGCCGGAGCTCGTCGCCCTCTTCCCATGGGCGCGGCAGCTGCAGCTCGTAAAAGATACCGAATTTCATGACGCGTCTCCCAAGGACTGCTTGTTATTTTCAGTCAGTGTATTCGCCATGTATCCTAAGTCCAGTCTCGGCTGCGAAACCGCAATTCCGTGACGCGGAAGCAGCCTTGCATGGAACGCGCGAATGGTTAGCTTTACGCTTCTGTTGAGTCGCGGCGTCCGCGCTCCTTGCTTCCCATCTGGACCCCATGACCACGTTCACGCCGCATCAGGATTCCGCGCTGAAGGCCGTTGCCGACTGGCTGAAGGCCAAGCCCGGCAGGGGTGGCACGCCGCCGGTGTTCCGGCTGTTCGGTTATGCCGGCACCGGCAAGACCACGCTGGCGCGCCACATCGCCGAGGGCGTCGATGGCGAGGTGAAGTACGCGGCTTTCACCGGCAAGGCGGCGCTGGTGATGCGCAACAAGGGTTGCGATAACGCCTCCACCATTCACTCGCTGATCTATCGTGCCAAGGAATCCGGCGTCGAGCAGCCGAGTTTCGAGCTGTGGGACGACGCACCCGCTTCCAAGGCCAAGCTCATCGTGATCGACGAATGTTCGATGGTTGATGCCGAACTCGGCCGCGACCTGATGTCGTTCGACTGTCCCCTGTTGGTGCTCGGCGACCCCGCACAATTGCCGCCGATCCAGGGCGGCGGCTTCTTCACGGACTGCGAGCCCGACGCGATGCTGACCGAGGTGCATCGCCAGGCGCAGGACGACCCGATCGTGCGGATGTCGATGGATATCCGCGAGGGCCGCGAACTCGAAATCGGCCGCCATGGCGAGAGCGAGGTGGTGGCGCGCAGCGAGCTCGACCCGGATCGCGTGATGGGCGCCGACCAGGTGCTGGTCGGCCGCAACAACACCCGCCGCGCCTACAACATGCGCGTTCGCCAGAAACAGAACATCGAGGATCCCTTTCCGGTGGCCGGCGACAAGCTGGTCTGCCTGCGCAACAACCGCAAGAAGGGCCTGTTCAACGGCGGGTTGTGGCGCGTCAAGTCGCGCACCCAGCCGCGGGCGAAATCAAAAATCCTGACCATGCGGCTGTCGCCCGACGAGGAGTTCGGCCACAAGGTCACCAAGGTATCGGTGCGCCATGATTGCTTCGAGGGCGGCATCGAGGCGATCCCGTGGGAGCAGCGCAAGCCGTATGACGAGTTCGACTACGGCTATGTGCTCACGGTGCACAAGTCGCAGGGCTCGCAATGGGACGACGTGGTGCTGTTCGACGAAAGCTTTGCGTTTCAGGACAGCCGGGCGAGATGGCTCTACACGGGGATTACGCGCGCGGCGAAGCGGCTGAGCGTGGTGGTGTGACGGTATATCCGTCATTGCGAGCGAAGCGAAGCAATCCATAGCGCGGCGCGCGGAGGCATGGATTGCTTCGCTTCGCTCGCAATGATGACAACAACTACTTCCCCGCCACGAAGTAAAAATCCTCGCGCCCCGGCAATGAGCCGTAGGTGAACGGCTGCTGCGTGCGGTTGGTCGCTTTCCAGACATCGTCACGGACGATGTCGAACAGCTTGCGCACCTCGATCCTCGGTTCCTTGATGACGCGCGCGAGCACCGTGGCGAACGGGCTGTTGACGGAATCGCCGTCGAGCGCGGTCTCGCCGTGCTTGGCGGCGTAGACCACCATGAAGCCGGCTTCCGGCTCGATATTGGAAAAGCCGCGGTTGACCAGTTTTAGCGCAATCGTCCGCTGCATGGTCTTTTCAAAGGGATTGTCGCGGCAGGCGTCGAGCATCACCAGGCGCAGCTTTCGCGCACCGGCCACGGCTGCGATCACCTGCTCCAGCGCAACCGCCTGCGTTTCCGCATCACTGTCGGCCTTCAGCCTGGCGTCGACCGGGATCAGATAATTCACGCCACCGATTTCCATGCCGTGACCGGCATAATAGACGACGGCCCAATCCGCCTTTTCGGCCTCCACGCCGAATTCGTGCAGGGTGGCGAAGAATTTATCCCGGGTGAGATCGGGCGCCAGCGTCACCGTGGCAAAGCCGAGCTCGCGAAAGGTCGACGCGATCAGCTTGGCGTCGCGCGGCGGATTATCCAGCGGGGCGACGTTCTTGTAGGCGCCATTGCCGACGATCAGCGCGACCTTGCGCGGCCCCGCCGGTTGCGGCGTCGACGGCGAAGCCTTGCCCGCAGGCGCGGCCGTGCCCAGCAAGGCTTCCAGCCGCTCCTTGGCGACGGCACGCGCCAGCGTGGTGTCGATGTCCTCGCGCCGCGCCGCCACGGCGTTGGCCGCCGAGCGATAGTCAGCGCGTGCGGCGGCAAGGTTGCGGCGTTTCTCGAAAAGCTGCCCGCGGCCGACATAGGCGCGAACGTAGTTCGGATTGATCTTGAGCACCTGCTCGTAATCGCTGAGCGCGGCGTCGAGATTGCCCTTGCCGAGATTGGCATTGCCGCGGCTGGTCAGCGCGTAAACATTGTTCGGCGACTTCGCCAACGCTGCATTGCAGTCAACGAGCGCATCATCGAACCGGCCCATGCCGGTGTAGGTAATGCACCGGTAGGCCGGAACTTGCGGACCGTCGGGATTGACCTTCTGCGCCTCGGCGAAGTCGGCGAGCGAGGCATCGTACCGCTTCATCAATCCTTGCAGGCGGCCCCGGTTGTAATGGTGCAGGTAGCGGCTCTGATCATTGAAGATATGCTGGACCGCCAGGTTGAGCTCATCGAGGGCGCGCTGCAACTCGCCCCTGCGCATGAAGATCAGGCCGCGGTTGTTGTACGCACTGCCGTAAGTCGGACGCAACTGCAGGCACAGATCATAGTCGGCGAGCGCACGCTCGTCGTCGCCCTTGTAGCTGTAGGCAATGCCGCGCGCGTTGATGACGTTGATATTCTGGGGCGCGATCTCGTGGGAGGCGGTGAACGCCGCGATCGCGCCATCGTAATCGCGCTTCTTCATCAGGCTGTCGCCGCGAAACCAGAACGCGGCGGCCCGGGAGGGGCCGGTGATCTTGTCGTCGGCGATCACGCTCTCGCAGGCCGCGAGGCGCGCTGTGGGTTCCGCCGTGGCATTCCGGCAGGTGTCGACATCGCCGGCGGCCCGCGCAGTGCCGGTGGCAGCAAGCATGACGAGACCGAGCAATAAGGCCCGCAACATTAGTGGAACGCTCCGGCGCATGGATTTTGGTCGCGGCGCGCGACCGGCGGTTCATTGTGGAAAGGGAGGCCCGCACCGGTCAAGCGTGACCGATCACCCCTCCTTAAGGCCTTGCGCGGGCGCAGCTTTATTCACGACCTCGTGTGGCGCGGGCCGTAACAATCCGCAAGCCGCGCCGTATCTAGGGCATCGGACCGCCCTGAGCCAATTGCGAAACGCCGATCCCGCTCTAGACTGCCCCCAACCATTGCCGAAAGAGGAAACCATGTCCCCTCGCCATCTCAGCCGCCTGTCGCTGTGCGCTGCCGCCATCGGCGCGCTGGCCATCGCCGCGTTCGCCGTCGCGCCCTCGCGCGCCTCGGAGGAAGCCGTCATCATTCCGGCCCCTGCCATCGACGTACAGGCGGCCGACGGCATCCAGACCGCCGTGATCGCCGGCGGCTGCTTCTGGGGCGTGCAGGGCGTGTACCAGCACACATCAGGCGTGCTCAACGCGGTGTCCGGCTATTCCGGCGGCAGCAAGATGACCGCGAACTACACCATGATCGGCACCGGCACGACGGGACACGCCGAGTCGGTCGAGATCAAGTACGATCCGAAGAAGATCAGCTACGGCAAGATCCTGCAGATCTTCTTCTCCGTCGTACACGACCCGACGCAGCTGAACCGCCAGGGCCCGGACACCGGCACGCAATATCGCTCGGCGATCTTCACCGCCAATGACGAGCAGAAGAAGGTGGCGGAGGCCTATATCGCCCAGCTCAACGCCGCCAAGGTCTACAAGAAGCCGATCGTGACCAAGGTCGGTCCGCTGCAGGCGTTCTACGCGGCGGAAGACTATCACCAGGACTACCTGACGCTGCACCCGAACCAGCCCTATATTGCCTTCAACGACATCCCGAAGGTCGAGAACCTGAAGAAGATCTTCACGGAGAACTACATCGAGAAGCCGACGCTGGTGAGCAACGCCAAGGCTACCAACTAGAAAGGCTACCAATTAAGGAGGCTAAATGTCCGACACCAAAACATCCGGCAAGGTCGTCAAGAGCGAGGCCGACTGGCGCAAGGAGCTGACACCGATGCAGTACGCCGTGCTGCGCGAGAAGGCGACCGAGCGGCCGTTCTCCGGCGAATATGAGCACGAACACCGCAAGGGAACCTATACCTGCGCCGGCTGCGGCCAGACGTTGTTCGAATCCGATGCCAAGTTCGACTCCGGCTGCGGCTGGCCGAGCTTCACCGCGCCCGCCGTGGACAGCCATGTCGACGAGGAGCGCGATGTCAGCCACGGCATGGTCCGCACCGAGGTATTGTGCTCGAAGTGTAATGGCCATCTCGGCCACGTCTTCCCCGACGGCCCCGGCCCGACCGGCCTGCGCTACTGCATCAACTCGGCGGCCTTGAAGCTGCAGCCGAAATAAAGTTTCGGCAACGCTCGAACTTGTTGCAATCCCCGTGCGACCAAGAGCTGGTCGCGCGGGATTTTTGTTTGGAGGGACGCTTTTCCCGATTTGGCCGGCGCGCAAACTTCAAGGAAAATTTCGAAATGCACATTTCCAAACGTCTGCTGTGCGGTCTAGGGCTTGCCGCCCTCATCATGGAGAGCGTCGTGATCCAGCCTGCCTTTGCCGCCGACAAGGTCTCCCTGTTCAAGGTCATCACCGCCAGGGACGAGATCGTGATCGGGATCAGCGAGGGCGACCTTGCCCAGATGGAAGGCCAGAACGCCGGCGGCGTCGCCAAGATGCTGGTCGCCAAAGGCTCGATGAGCGCGTGGCAATACGCGGTGCGCAAATCCGCCGGCGGCGATCTCGAGCAGGCCCCGCTGCACAAGATCGGCCTGATCGCCACGGACAGCCTTCGCGTCGAGCCCTATGCGACGCCGTTGAAGGTGCTGCCGATCGACGAGACGAAGAAGTGACGACGTAGTCGTCATTCCGGGGCGATGCGAAGCATCGAACTGTGGTGCGCAATTGCGCACCTGAGAATCTCGAGATTCCGGGTCTGGTCCTTCGGACCATCCCGGAATGACGGCATGCACATTATCTCCTCCCCTTTTCGGCGGATCGACCAAGGACTCGCGGCCCGGAATATGCTTTGATCCGGGTCGCGGCAGCGTTTTGGGGGGCGCCCGCGGGGCCTTCGAGGGACGCGCCATGTCGCTTGGAACGATACTCGTCATTATCCTGATCATATTCCTCCTCGGCGGCCTCTCCGGCCGGTTCGGCGGCTATGGCTACGGCCGGGGCCATTCCGCGATGGGCCTCGGTGGCGTGATTTTAATCGTGCTTCTCATCCTGCTCCTGCTCGGCAAGCTATGAGCCAGATAAACTATTGAAATAACTTGAATTAATTTGTGTTCCCAGTAGCCATGCGTGGATTCATCATCACCCCCGATCCGCTCGCTCGGGGGTCGCATTTTTGTCAAAGAAGCTTATATTGGGGACTGAAATGACGTGCACGGCGCGGCCCGCCACTGTGGCCCCACCGTCATCCAATCCCCATTGCTCATACGCAAGAGCCGAGAAAGATTGAGGTCACCGTCCATGCGTCCCTTCAGCTACAACACCGCCGCCGAACTGTTTCCCGCCGCGATCCGCAAGAAGAAGCGGGCCGGCTTTGCCTATCGGCGTTTCGGCACCGCGGCGGAAGCAGTTCGCTTCGCGATCGAGGAGCTGCCGGCGGACTCGCTGAATGGCGCCTACCTGCAGGTTGAGGAAGCCCGCTTCGACCAGAGCGGCATCCGCTCGCTCTATGAAAGCGAAGCCTTCCCGCTGCCGCGCCGTCCGCGCCCGGCCGCCAGCGCCGAGGATAAGGCCGACGCGGCCTGAACTTCCGGATATCAAGCAACGCGCTCCCGGAAATCATCCGGGGGCGTTTTTTGTTGCAGCGTTTTCGAACGAAGCATGCCCTCGGACTTGATCCGGGGGTCGGTACCGGTTCGCGTGAAGAAAACGCGTCAAAACAAAGAATCTAGCGCGGCTGCTTGTCGAGCCAGCGCTTGAGCATGCGCACGTTGCGGACGTTGGCGCGGAACATGACGTCGAAGGCGTCGCCCGCGACCGGCACCAGACCGACCACGCCGTCGACCGCGACATTGGCGAGCATCCGCGCCGTGATGTGCCAGGGCGCGCCCAACGCGCGCGCCTCGCGCACCAACCACAGCGAAATCGCCGTCGTGATGATGTCGCCGACCACGGGGATCAGCCCGATCAGCCCGTCGATGCCGTAGCGGAAATTGGTGCCGGGCACGATGAAGGCGACATCCAGCAATTTGGCGATGGCCTCGAGCCGCGCCAGCCGCTGCTCGCGCGTCAGATCGCCAAACGGATTGGCGGCGGAATGACCGAAATCGAACCGCAATCCCTCGAACGGCGTGTGCAGGTTCGCCTCGGGGAGCTCACGCCCGTCCTGGTCGATCACCGGGCCACGCCCGGGCGTACGCCGACGAAATGGCTGCTCTGAGCGTGAAAACGGCCGCTCGGTGTGCGACCGCGGCGGCGTGTAGATATCGTCGTTTGACATGGTCATCACATGGTAACGCGAACGCGGGGTACAAGTTGCGTCAAATTATCACTGCGCATTAACGCCCCCGCGCCGCCGTCGGCGTCAGGCCGAAGCGGCGGCGGAAGCAGCGGTTGAAATAGGACAGATCGTTGAAGCCGCAATCGAAGGCTATGTCGCTGATGCGCCGCTCGGTAGGCCGCGCCAGCAGGTCCGCCGCCTTGCGCAGCCGCAATTCCAACAGCCGCAGGGTGAAGCTGGCGCCGGCTTCATAGAGCAATTCATTGACATAGCGCTCGGACAGACCAGCGGCGGTGGCAAGTTTCTGCGCGGAAAAATCCGGCTCCGCAAAACGCTTTTCCAAAATCATCAGCACGGCCTTCAGCCGCACCGCACGCACGCCGCCGCGCCGGGCGGCGCCAGCGACATCGCTGCGCGCGCCGAGGCCGAGCGCCGCCAGATCCATCAGATGGCTTGCAATGGCAACGCCCGCCTCGTCGACGGCGCCCGGATGGCGCAGTAACAGATCGCTGTAATCCATCGCCAGCGACAGCGCCCCGCCCGGCTCCAGCTCGCGGGCGACCAGATCGTCGACATCAGCCACCATCGCCTTCAGCGTCGCCATCGGCAGGTGCACGTTGGTGAAGCGCTTTTCGTTCATGCCATCGGCGGCGAAGAACGGCTCCCCCAGCTTTTGGACCGCCCTCGGTTCCGGGCGCACTACCAATTTTGGGCCCCGCCGGGGGA
>Ga0081540_1003581_pt1 | contig 12203 bp, 9 predicted proteins | sample TabmetS2T1R1_FD_71024 | JGI IMG/M metagenome (GOLD analysis project Ga0081540, IMG submission 71024) | Tabebuia heterophylla rhizosphere microbial communities from the University of Puerto Rico - S2T1R1 | ecosystem: Host-associated > Plants > Roots > Rhizosphere ...
GTGGGTACTCGGCATGGCCGGCGTGCTGTGTCTGGGATACGTCCTGCTGCTGGGCTTCAGCTTCGCCGGCGGCCCGATCAAGCCCGGCGATCTGCTGCCGGTGCCCGGCCTCAAGCAGGCCAGGCAACGGTCCACATCGCCCACCCCGCTCTCGCCGACCGTCGGCGGCACTGCGACGGCGCCCGCAGGGACGAGCGGCGTGCCGCCGGGGACCCCTTCCGGGGCCGCTCCCGCGGGGAGCGGGGCGACAGTGGCGACGCCCCGGCCCACCGGCGCTGCGGCCGGCGGAGGTAGCGGACCGAGTCCGTCCGGCAGCCCGCAGGCCGGGTCGCGCGAATCCATCTCCTCGACGGACACCTCCGCCGGACCGGCGCCGACCACGTCCACGGCACAGGCGTCGCAGCCGGCCACATCGCCCACGAGCGCCCCTGCTCCCACCAGCATCGCCACCCCGTCCCCGAGCATCTCGCTGCCGGTTCCGCTCGGAGCGGCCGCCTCGCCGTCTCCGAGCGCGCCGACCTCGGCCGCCGACGGCCTGTCCGTCCCGGCAGAGTCCAGAGCGCCGAGTGCCGGTGCGTAAGGCACGAGGCAGGCGGCCGGTTCCGCGCGCACATTGGCTGGCGCTCGTCGTCGTCCTGCTGACCATGGCCGCGGCGCTCGGCCTGCACGGGTACGTCTCGGGAGAGCTGGCGAACGCCGGGTACGTCCGGCCGCCGGGACCGGCAGGTCACGTTCCCGACGCCATCAGGACCGGCGGATCCGTCATCGGCCCGCACGCCGGGGCTCTGACCAGTGTCGCGATGCCACGACACACCGTCGCGTTCGCTTTCGACGACGGACCGGACCCGACGTGGACACCACAGGTCCTGGACGTTCTCCGTCGGCACCGGGTGCCGGGGACCTTCTTCCTCCTCGGCAGCCAGATGCTGCGCTATCCGAGTCTGGTGCGCCGCGAGCTGGCGGAGGGCCACGAGATCGGCAACCACTCCTTCACGCACCCGGATCTGACCACGCTCCCCCTCTGGGAGCAACGGTGGCAGCTGGCGCAGGCCCAGCTCGCGATCGTGGGCATCACGGGCAGGACGACCGCCCTGATGCGCCCGCCCTACTCCTTCTCCACCGACTCCCTCGACGACGGCTCCTGGAAGCTCGTCCAGGACGCCCACGCCGACGGATACATCACGGTCCTCGCGGACGTCGACGCCCGGGACTGGGAGCGTCCGGGCGTGGCCAGCATCGTGGGGAACGCGATCCCGAGGAACGGCCGAGGCGCCATCGTCCTGCTCCACGACGCCGGCGGGGATCGCTCTCAGACGGTCGCAGCGCTCGACATCCTGATCCCGAAGCTCAAGGCGGCGGGCTATCGGTTCACGACCGTCAGCCAGGTGGCCCACGTCCCCGCGTACCACCCGACGTCGACCGGGGAGCTGTGGCGCGGCCGGGCGCTGGTCTGGGCGACGAGGGCGTCGGAGTGGATGGCCACGCTGTTCGCGGCGCTCTTCCTCATCGCGGGGGTGCTCACCGTCGCCCGGCTGATGCTCATGCTCGGTGTGGCGCGGCGTCACGGCCGCACTCGGCGCGGATCGGTCTGGGGTCCTCCCGTTGTCGAGCCGGTCTCCATCGTGGTTCCGGCCTACAACGAGACGGCGGGGATCGAGCAGGCGCTCCGCTCGTTCCTCGCCGGCGACCATCCGATCGAGGTCGTCGTCGTCGACGACGGGTCGACCGACGGCACCGGGGATCTAGTGGCCAGGCTGGACCTGCCCGGCGTGACCTTGATCCGACAGCAGAACGCAGGGAAGCCCGCCGCGCTGAACGCCGGCATTCGAGCCGCCCGGCACGATCTGCTCGTCCTGGTGGACGGTGACACGCGCTTCGAGCCCGGCACGGTCCGGGAGCTGGTCCAGCCCTTCGCCGACCACGGGGTCGGTGGCGTGTCCGGCAACGCCAAGGTGGGGAATCGCCAGCGGCTGCTGGGCCGATGGCAGCACATCGAGTACGTGATGGGCTTCAACCTGGACCGCCGGCTCTACGACGTGTTCCAGTGCATGCCGACCGTCCCGGGCGCCGTGGGCGCCTTCCGGCGGGCCGCGCTCGTGGACGTCGGTGGCGTGAGCGACGACACCCTCGCGGAGGACACCGATCTGACCGCCGCGATCGTGCGCGCCGGCTGGAAGGTCGTGTACCAGGAGAGGGCACGGGCGTGGACCGAGGCGCCCTCGACCTGGGGGCAGCTCTGGAAGCAGCGCTACCGGTGGTGCTACGGCACGCTGCAGGCGATGTGGAAGCACCGCCGCGCGGTCGCGGAGCTGGGGGCCAGCGGCAGGTTCGGGCGCCGCGGTCTCCTCATGATGTTGATCTTCCAGGTGCTGCTGCCGCTGACCGCGCCGGCGATGGACGCCTTCCTGCTCTACGGCCTGTTCTTCCTCGACAAGCAGACGACGGTGCTGCTGTGGGGCGGCTTCATGGGTGTCCAACTGATGACGGCGGCCTACGCGTTCCGGCTCGACCGCGAATCGCTACGACCGCTGTGGTCGCTGCCGCTGCAACAGGTCGTCTACCGCCAGATGATGTACCTCGTCGTTCTTCAGTCCCTCTTCACTGCGATCTACGGGATGCGGTTGCCCTGGGAGAAGCTGCGACGCACCGGCGACGTCCAGCTCCCTGTGGGGGCCGGCGACCGACGCGGAGGTCCGTGACGGCGGCGCGATGGCCGGCTTCCGCCGCTCTCGCCGTGTCCCTCCTCGCCGGGTGTGGCTCTTCGGCTGCTCCACCGGCGGAGCAGCAGGTGGCGGTCGCCCCCTACGTGGACATCACGCTCCACACCGTTCCCGACCTCGGCCGGCTGCCGGCACGCGGCATCGACGTCGTCAATCTCGCGTTCGTCACGGCCCAGGGGCAGGCCTGCCGGCCCGCGTGGGGTGGCGTCCTGCGCTACGACGACCCCGAGGTCCTCGCTCGCGTGCGGCGGCTGCGCGCCGCCGGGGGTGACGCGCGGGTCTCCTTCGGCGGCCAGAGCGCGCACGAGCTGGCCTTGACCTGCCCCACCCCCGAGCCGCTCGCCGCGGCGTACGGGCAGGTCGTCGACGCCCTCCGGGTCACGCTCATCGATCTGGACGTCGAGGGCCGGACGCTGACCGACGCCGCGGCCGTGCACCGCCGGAACCTGGCTGTCCGCCTCCTGCAGACGGCGGCGCAGCAGCGCGGACGTCCACTCCGGATCTCCTACACGCTGCCCGCGGACTCCGATGGCCTCACGAACCCCGCTCGGGCCCTCCTGCGCGACGCCCGGGACACCGGGGTTCACGTGGACGTCGTCAACGCGATGACCATGGACATGGGCACGCAGGAGGACCTGGCCACGGCCTCGATCAGTTCCGCCGAGGGGGTCGAACGGTTTCTGCGCGGGCTGGAGGGCGCCGGCAACGCCGAGGCCTGGGGCAGGATCGCGCTCACCCCGATGATCGGACGCAATGACGTGCCCGACGAGGTCTTCCGGCTCCAGGACGCCGCGCGCCTGGCCGACTTCGCTCGCCGCCACGGCCTGGCGTGGATCTCGTTCTGGTCGCTGAACCGCGACCAGGCGTGCGGCGCCGGAACGCCTCCGACCACAGCCAGCCCCGGCTGCAGCGGCGTCCTCCAGCAGCCCGGCGAGTACACCTCGACGTTCGCCGGCCGCAGCGACCCCGGTACGTCGGCCCGGGATCGCTGAGGCGCCCGCGCGGCGGCGGCGGCACTACCGGAACGACCGGAACGCCGCCCTCATCTCGCCGGCGAACACATCCGGCTCCTCCCACGCGGCGAAGTGGCCGCCCTTGGGTGCCTCGTTGTAGTAGACGAGGTTGTGGTACGCGCTCTTCACCCAATGGCGCGGGGCCTGGAAGAGCTCCTCGGGGAACACGGTGTAGGCCACCGGGAGCGTGACGTGCGGGGGCGGCTCCTTGAGGGCGGCCGTCGCGCCCCGCCCGGTCTCCCAATAGATGCGGGACGTGGAGGCACCCGTGCCCGTCAGCCAGTACAGAGTGATGTTGTCCAGGACGCTGGCCCGGGTGAGGCCACCTGTCGTGTCCCCCCCGACGAAGGCACGCGCGATCTTCACATAGCTGTCGGCGTCGTGGTCCAGCATCCAGGCGGCGAGGCCGAGCGGAGAGTCCAGCAGGGGGTAGCCGATCGTCTGCGGGTGCTCGCCCATCTCGGATATGTAGCCCCGCTTGAAGACCCCGAGGACCTTGTTGAGTTGTGCGCGCTCCTCGTCCGAGAAGGCGAGCCTCACGTTGAGGGCGGCCATCAACAACTCCCGCGGGACCGCGTCGAGGAAGTTGAAGTGGATGGCGAGCAACCCGTCCGGCGCCTGGCGCCCCAGGGCGTCCGTGACGCCGGCACCCTGGTCGCCGCCCTGCGCCACATAGCGGCTGTACCCGAGGCGGCGCATCAGCTCGGTCCATGCCTTCGCGATCCGACCCGAATCCCATCCGACCTCCGTCGGCTGGCCGGAGAAGCCGTAGCCGGGAAGGGACGGCAGCACCAGGTCGAACGCGTCCTCCGGGGTTCCGCCGTGCGAGGTCGGATCCGTGAGGGGCGCGACGACGCCGAGCAGCTCGAGAACGGACCCCGGCCAGCCGTGCGTGATGATGAGCGGCAGGGCGTTCTCGTGCTGCGACGTGACATGAACGAAGTGGATGTCCACGCCGTCGATCTCCGTCATGAACTGAGGAAGCGCGTTCAGCCTCGCCTCGACGCGTCCGAAGTCGTACTCGGTCGTCCAGAAACGCGCCAGCTCCCGCAGAATCTCGAGCTGGACGCCCTGCGTGGTGTCCTCGACCAGCTCCTTCGTCGGCCAGCGCGTGGCGGCGATGCGTCGGCGCAGCTCGTCGATATCCGCTTGGGGAATCTCGACGTGGAACGGGCGGACGTCGGTGACCCCCGCCGGCTTCTCGGTCGTGACGGACATGTGCTCCTCCCAGGCTCGGTGACGCCCCCAGCCTGATCGGCCGAGGCCTGCCCTCGCACCCGGGAACACCCTGGTCCTCACTCCTGGTAGGAGTAGCGCTCCTCGCGCCAGGGGTCGCCGACGGCGTGGTAGCCGCGCTCCTCCCAGAATCCCCGCACGAGCTCGGTGAGGTACTCGACGCCGCGCAGCCACTTCGGTCCCTTCCAGGCGTAGAGGTGGGGCACGACGAGCCGCAACGGAAACCCGTGCTCCGGTGTGAGGGGGGCCCCGTCGTGGTGTGTCGCCAGCAACGCTCGCGGCGAGGCGAAGTCCTCCAGCCGCAGCGTCGCCGAGTACCCGTACTCGGCCCAGGCCATCACGTGGGTGACCTCTGGCGCGGGCGGGTAGAGGTCGAGCAGCGCCCGGGTCGGGACGCCGTCCCAGGTATTGTCCAGCACGGTCCACTTCGTCACGCAATGCAGATCCGCGCAGAGCCGGACGCGTGGCAGCCGACTCAACGCCGCGTAGTCGAGGTGGTGCTCCGCGCAGTCGGCGGTGGCGCCGTTCACCGTCAGGCGCCAGGTCTGGGGCCGGAACCGTGGCACCGGGCCGTAGTGGCGGACGCGGAAGCCGTCGGCGGGAAGCTGGCCGGGAGGAAGGACGCGATCGGTCGCCCGGCGCACCTCCGTCACCGGTTCATCCTCGCACCGGCGCGGGGTGGGCCCGCGCCCCCGTCGGCGGGCCGAACCACTGCGTCCGCGGTCAGGCCAGCACCTTGCTGAGGACGCCGGCCGCGAGCTCGCAGGCCTCGTCGTCGATGCCAAGATGCGTGACGAGCCGCAGGGTGCGAGGACCCAGGACCGACAGCAGGACGCCGTGCTCCCGCGCGGCGGCGGCCAGCTCGGGTGCGCCGAGAAGCCTGGCCCTGTCGCCTCCGTCGCCGTCACGGCCGAGATCGAGGACGACGATGTTCGTCTCGACGGCGTCGACGTCCACCAGGTCGGGCCGCACCGACGCCACGGCGTCGGCCAGGCGGCGGGCACGCGCGTGGTCGTCGGCCAGCCTCGCCAGGTGGTGGTCGATCGCGTAGCGGCCCGCGGCGGCGAGGATCCCGACCTGCCGCATGCCACCGCCGTAACGCTTGCGCCAGACCCTGGCAGCGGCAATGCGCTCGGCGGAGCTCGCGAGCACCGAGCCGACCGGCGCACCCAGACCCTTGGACAAGCACACCGAGACGGTGTCGGCGACAGCCCCGTAGTCGGCGAGCGGGACCCCCGTGGCCACGTGGGCATTCCAGAGCCGGGCGCCGTCCAGGTGGACGGCGACGCCCATCGCCTGGGCGCCCTCGCGCAGGGCGCGCAGCTCTGCGATCGGCTGGACGGTGCCGCCGCCGAAGTTGTGCGTGTTCTCCACCGCGATCGCGGCCGTCGACACCAGGTACGGGCCTGCGTCCGGCACAGCCATGGCGAGCGCGGTGGCGGCGTCCAGCCGGCCGCGCGGCGCTCCCCAGGTGCGGGTGGAGACCTGCCCGAGGACGGCATGACCGCCGAGCTCCGCCCGGACGACGTGGGCCGTGGAGTCGCAGAGGAGCTCCTGGCCGGCCGCCACGAGCGCGCGGACGCCGAGCATGTTCGTCATCGACCCGCTCGGACAGAACAGCCCGGCCTCGTGTCCGAGCAGCTGCGCGACAGAGGCCTCCAGCGCGTTCACCGTCGGGTCCTCGCCGTAGACGTCGTCGCCGACCTCGGCATAGGCCATCGCCTCGCGCATGCCGGGCGTGGGCGTCGTGACGGTGTCCGAGCGCAGATCGACGAAGCCGTCCCTCGACGGCGCACTCTGCGTCATTGCGCCACCCTATGCCGCGGTCGAGGAGCCCCGAAGCCAGGCTTCGGGCCCATCCGTCAGCGACGCGCGAGCATCTCCGCGACGAGGAACGCGAGCTCGAGCGACTGCTGATGGTTGAGCCGTGGGTCGCAGAGCGTCTCGTACCGGCTGGCGAGGCCCGCCTCGTCGATGTCCTCGGCGCCGCCGAGGCATTCGGTGACGTCGTCCCCGGTGAGCTCGATGTGCAGGCCGCCGGGGATCGTGCCGAGCGCCTCGTGGACCTCGAAGAAGCCCTGCACCTCGTCGAGGACGTCGTCGAACCGGCGGGTCTTGTACCCCGAGACGGCTTCGAAGGTGTTGCCGTGCATGGGGTCACAGATCCATAGCACCTGGCGGCCGGCATCCGCGACCGCCTTGACCAGCGGTGGGAGCGCGGTCCGGACCTTGCCGGCGCCCATCCTGCTGACCAGCGTGAGCCGGCCGGGCTCCTCGTCGGGGTTGAGCGTGTCGATGAGGGCCAGCACGTCCTCGGGGTTCGTCGCCGGGCCGAGCTTGACACCGATGGGGTTGCGCACCCTGCTCATGAGATCGACATGAGCGCCGCGAAGCTGGCGGGTCCGCTCGCCGATCCAGAGGAAGTGGGCCGAGACGTTGTAGGGCAGGCCGGTGCGGGAGTCGATCCGGGTGAGCGGGCGCTCGTAGTCGAGGATCAGCGCCTCATGGCTGGAGTAGAGATCGACGGTGCGGAGCGCGTCGAAGTCGCCGCCGCAGGCTGCCATGAACCGCATCGCCCGATCGATGTCGCGGGCCATGGCCTCGTAGCGGGCGTTGGCAGCGGTGGCGACGAAGCCACGGTTCCACTCGTGGACGTGCCGGAGATCGGCGAAGCCGCCCTTCGTGAACGCGCGGATCAGGTTCAGCGTCGCGCTGCTGGTGTGGTAGGCGCGCAGCAGCCGACGCGGATCGGGAGTCCGGGCGACGGGGTCGAACGCGTAGTCGTTGACGGCGTCCCCGCGGTAGGCCGGGAGCTCGACGCCGTCCCGGATCTCGGTGGGAGTGCTGCGTGGCTTGGAGAACTGGCCCGCCATCCGGCCCACCTTGACGACGGGCATGCTGGCGCCGTAGGTGAGCACGACGGCCATCTGCAGCATGGTCTTGATCTTGTTGCGGATGTGGTCGGCGGTGGCGTCGGCGAAGGTCTCGGCGCAGTCGCCGCCTTGCAGCAGGAAGGCCTCGCCGCGGGAGGCCTCGGCGATCCGGGCCTTCAGGTCGTCGCACTCCCCGGCGAAGACGAGCGGCGGGTACGTCGACAGCTCGCCGTCGACGGCGGCCAGCACGCCGGGATCCGGCCACTCCGGCTGCTGCGCGGCGGTCAGCTCACGCCAGCGGTCCAGCCCCTCGAGCAGCGCCTCCTGCACGGTGTCCTGCATCGCGTCGGGGACGGCGAGCCGGGCGAACGAGGTCACGGCCCCCAGGGTAGGTGATCGTGCTCGGCGATACGGGTCGCGTCCAGGTACCGGACCCCTCGACGCCGATCAGTGCGACTCGGCGTCGAGGCCTCCTCGATCGCGTACCTGGTGGGCGGACCGCCCTCGTCGTCAGGCGGCGGGCGGTGAACTGTCGGCCGCGCCGTCCGTCGCCTCACCGTCGGCGGGCAAGGGCGTGTCGGAGGAGGCGGCGTCTGAGGAGGCGTCGTCTGAGGAGGCGGCGTCGGAGGAGTGTCCGGGAGCGTCGACCGCCGGCGCGTTGCTGCGCCCCGTCGCCGCCTTCGTCGAGGACCGGGCGCTGCGGCGTGCGGCCGCGATGCGCTCCTTCATGGTGGCGGCGTAGACGTCGACGTACTCCTGCCCCGACAGCTCCATGAGCTCGTACATGATCTCGTCGGTGATGGAGCGGAGGACGAAGCGGTCGTCCTCCATGCCCTCGTAGCGTGAGAAGTCGAGGGGCGCGCCGATCACGATACCGACCCGGCCGAGCCGGGGCAGGCGGCGTCCGACGGGCTGCACCTTGTCCGTCCCGATCATGGCCACCGGCAGCACCGGCACCCGGGCTTCGAGGGCCAGCCGGGCCACACCCGTCTTGCCGCGGTACAGCCGTCCATCGGGCGAACGGGTCCCCTCGGGGTAGATGCCGAGGACGTCACCACGGCGCAGGACTCTGAGCCCGGTCTCCAGGGCGGCCTCGGATGCCTCGCCGCCGGAGCGGTCCACGGGCAGCTGGCCGACGCCCCGGAAGAAGAAGGCCGTGAGCCGGCCCTTGATCCCCCGGCCGGTGAAGTAGTCGGACTTGGCCAGGAACGTGACACGGCGCTTGATCACCAAGGGCAGGAAGATCGAATCCGAGAAGGACAGGTGATTGCTCGCCAGAATGGCGCCGCCGGTGTCCGGCACGTTCTCCTCGCCGCGGACCCAGGGCCGGAAGATCGCGAGCAGCACCGGGCCGAGGATGATCCGCTTCAGCAACCAGTAGAACACGGCTCACCTCCCGCTCGGCCCGGCCGAACCGGGGCGTGCCCCCCGCACGGCCTTCCCTCGAAGACCACACCACGGGTCGTGCACGCACTCTAGAGACTCCGTCCCTATTGTCTCGACAGTCGGTGGGGTGCCCCTCGACCGCGAGGTCGGCGCGTGTCACGATGGCCGAGCGCGGGGAGGGCAGGAGTCGCGTCCTGCGACGACGCTCTTCCTCTGCGCGCCGTCCCCTTGCGGGGCCGCGGGCCCGCTCGCCGAACTTCCTCCGCGGACGCTGCTCGAGACCGTAAGGAGCGCCGTGCCCGTCCTGCCGGGAGCAGAACCCTTCAGTGCCGACGGCGGCGACGTCGGCGTGGTCGTCCTGCACGGCTTCACCGGCTCGCCCCAGAGCATGCGGCCCTGGGCACAGGCGCTCGCCGACGTCGGCCACACCGTCCGGCTGCCCTTGCTGCCCGGCCACGGTACGCGTTGGCAGGACCTCAACCGGACGACGTGGCAGCACTGGTACCGCGCTGCTACCGAGGCCTTCTACGAGCTCCGGTCACGGTGCGGACCCGTCTTCGTCATCGGCCTGTCGATGGGCGGCGGCCTCGCCCTACGACTGGCGGAGGACGTCGGCGACGACCTCGCCGGGCTCGTCGTCGTCAATCCCTACATCGACAGCGCCGGCCAGAGCCGACTGCTGCCGGCCCTGCCCATCCTGCGGCGGGTCGTGCCGTCCTTCCCCGGCGTCGTCGGTGACATCAAGAAGCCCGGGCAGGTCGAGCTCGGCTACGACAAGGTCCCCCTGCACGCGTTCTCGTCGTTGCTGACGTTCCAGACGATGGTCCGCGCCGATCTCGCCAAGGTCACCCAGCCACTGCTGCTCATGTACTCCGCGGTCGACCACGTCGTGCCGACGGCGACGAACGCCGCCACGATCCGGGCGCGGGTCTCCTCGACGGACTACACCGAGATCGTCCTCGAGGACAGCTATCACGTCGCAACGCTCGACCACGACGCGGAGCGGATCGAGAAGGAGTCACTCGCGTTCGTCTCGCGGTTGGTGGGTGCGCCGACGCCGGCGACGTCCGAAGCCGCGACGTCCGAGGCAGCGGGGCGGGCACCCGCGGGGCCAGCACCCACGACGCCGGCACCCACGGCGTCCGATCCGGCAGAGGAGGGCGCGTCGTGACGGGGGACGGCGACCGCGACGGGCCAGGCGACCTGCAGCCCGACGAGCGCGAGGATCGGCCGGAGCTCGACGTCGACGCCGCGTTCGCGGCGATCGTGGCGGACTTCGCCAGCCCGCGCCCTGCCGGGCCCGGGCCGTGGCCGGCGGCAGAAGACCTCGAGGGCGAGGAGCCGGCCGCGGGCGAGGAGCCGGTCGCCGGTGCTCAGGAGGCCGAGGGGCAGGGCGCCGATCGGTTTCGGCCCACGCGTCGCGGCCCGCGGCATCGGCTGCCGGACGGAAGCGCGGGCCCGGGCGGCTACGAGCTGGGGTCTGCGTACGACGAGGACGACCAGCACGACCGCTTCGTGCCGCCCGATCCGCCACCGATCACGTCGACGGACCTGCCCTCGCGCCTGGCGTGGGTAGGGGTGATCGGAGGGCCCCTGTTCCTGCTCGTCGCGGCGCTCGTCTGGCGGACCTTGCCGACGCTCGTCGTGATCGGCGCGCTGGCCGTGTTCATCGGCGGATTCGTGACGCTGGTCGCGCGCCTGCCACGGGATCGCGGCGACGGATCGGACGACGGCGCCGTCGTCTGACCACACCCTGCGCTGATCATGCAATCCCCGCTGATCATGCAATCCGCGTCGATCATGCAATCCCCGCTGATCATGACGGCCCGTGGATCACGCAACTCGCGTGGTTCGCGCGCTCCGCGGCCTGTTGGCTCGCCTCCGATACGCCGCTCTCACCAGTTGAGCGGCGAACTCGGGTCGGGATGCGCGGTTGTCGACAGATGCTCAGGCGGCGCGCCACCCGTTGCACAGGGCATCGACAGGTGCGCACGTCCCGGCGCCGCGCCGTACACCACTTACCGACGCTTGCTCACCTCCGCCACAGTTCTCGGGCCCGATAACTGTCGATGCGATACGCAAGCGGAGATTCGGTTCGCATCGAGCACGAGAACAACGGTGCCCGACTCGCGGCGAAGACGCGCCCACGACTCGGTTGTCGGGCCGGTCATCCATTCCTTGATCGCCACCGAAGTCTGCCCGGCGCGGTCACCTATTCCTTGATCGCCACCGACGTCTGCCCGGCGCTGTCACGGTCATCCATTCCTTGATTACGACGAGGCGGACGACGAGAGGTCAGCGACGACGGGGATGTGATCGCTGGCGCGACGGACGTCGTCAGGATCGACGCTGCCGTCGCCGTAGGCCTCGACGTGCAGACCCCCGCCGACGAGGACGACGTCCAGCCGCTTGTCCGCCCGGGCGGCGGGAAACGTCAGGCCGGCGTTCGGCGCGGGATCGGCACCGATGGCGGCTTCGAAGATCCTCCATGCCGGCGACCCCGGGACGTCGTTGAGGTCACCGCAGAGCACGCGTGGAGCGGGCCGGGATGCGACAGCTTGCGCTGCGATCTGGGCGTGGCGGATCCGCAGGTCGGGCTCGAGCGGCAGATGCACGCAGCCGACGCTGAGGCTCACGTCTCCCTGGCCGAGCTGAGCGACGAGCTCGGCGACGACGAGGCCGCGGCTGCGCGTGAACAGACCGCGCACGGGCAGCCTGGCGGCGACCAGCGATCGGACGCCGATCCGCGGCGAGAGCATCATCGCTGTTCCGCCGGACGTGCGGCCGCCGCCGACGTGCCGAAGGCCGATGTCGCGGGCGAGGGCGGCGTTGCGCCGGACGCCGGGCAGGCGCCGGGGCGCCTCCTGCAGGCCGAGCACGTCGGGTGCGAGGGCACGCAGAACGCGCCGCACCGCTCGCGGGTCGTCGAGAAGGTCACGGACGTTCCAGCTGACCACGCGCACGACGTCGGCCGG
>Ga0081540_1003582_pt1 | contig 12202 bp, 7 predicted proteins | sample TabmetS2T1R1_FD_71024 | JGI IMG/M metagenome (GOLD analysis project Ga0081540, IMG submission 71024) | Tabebuia heterophylla rhizosphere microbial communities from the University of Puerto Rico - S2T1R1 | ecosystem: Host-associated > Plants > Roots > Rhizosphere ...
TCGGCGAAACTCTCCACGATCGGCCAACCGGCGCCGGCCAAATCTCCCCGCGGCCCACATCCCTGGCTGAGCTCGGTCGGGCGGCAGACTCCGGACTGGGCGACTCCCACAGCGTGCCGGATCTGGGTGCCCAGCCGACCGCGATTCCAGGTCACGGCGACATCCCCGTCCCGATCAGTCCGACGGACTACCACGCCGAGCTGATCCAACTCCCCGAGCAACGAGGGAGCCGGCTGGCCATAGTCGTTGTGCGCACCCACCGAGATCACCGCGAGCCGAGCGTGCACCGCGGCAAGGAACGAGTGATCCGAATAAGCGCTGCCGTGATGTGGAACCTTCAGCACGTCGGCCGCAACGTCTGCCCCGACCCCGAGTAGCTGCTGCTGAGCTTCGATCTCGGCATCGCCGGGCAGGAGGATCCGAACTCCGTGACTTTCGGCGCGCAGCACGAGCGACGAGTTGTTGGGATCGGACCGGGTGCCACGAAACGCCTGCGGCGGACCGAGCACCTCGAGCGTGACGGTCCCCACCCTCAGACGAAGGCCCACAGATGCCGGCTCGGCCTGCAGGTGGCGCAGCCGCAACGCTTCGGCGACGAAGGCCGCGCCGGATTCCGGCTCGGCAAGTGGCCCAGTTATCACCCGGCCGACCCGGCGCCCGTGCAGCACACCAGCAATGCCCCCGACGTGATCCACATGATCATGCGTAAGAAGGACTAGCGGGATCTCGGTGACCCGCTGATCGTGCAAGCAGCGGTCGACCAACACCGGATCCGGACCCGTGTCGACCACCACCGCCGATCCCGGGCCAGTTGGAAGCAACAACGCGTCGCCTTGCCCCACGTCGCAGGCCACGAAGACCTCGCCACCAGGAGGCCAGCCCGAGGTGACCGACCGAATCGGGATCTGGACGATCAGCGCCGTTATCGCCATGGCGACCAGCGGGATACGCCGACGAGGCCGGTACGCCAGAGCCCACACGACGCCGATCACGGCCAGCAGACCGAGGCCACCCACCAGACCGGTCGGCCATGGCAACAGAGCTCCGGGAAGCGTGCCAAACCAGCTCGCGACCCAGACCAGCCAGCGGCACGGCAACCCGGCCAACACCGCGAGTAATTGGCCCAACGGCATCAGAATCGGAGCCGTCAGCGCGGCGCCGAACCCGGTGATCGTCGCGGCGGCCACCACGGGTTCGGCGAGGACGTTGGCTGGAATCGCAACCAGGCTCACGGTGCCCGAGATCGCGGCAATCACCGGAGCCGTAACCAGATGAGCAGCGGCGGCAACCGCCACGGATTCAGCGACTATCGGCGGCACTCGCCGGCGCCGTAACCCGGCTGCCCAGGTCGGGGCGATGACCAACAGCGATCCGGTCGCGAGTACGGACATCGTAAATCCCGCATCGTTGGCAAGCGTCGGGCGCCAGACGAGGAGGCCCAGTACAGCGGCACCGAGTATCGGGACCGCCAGCCGCGGACGACCCACCGCTAGTGCGATCAACGCGATCCCGGACATGGTCGCGGCGCGCAGAACGCTCGGCGACGGCCGCGCCACCACAACGAATGCTATGAGCAGAAGCCCGCCGCCAGCGGCGCACACCACCGGCCCGAGGCGTAGCCGACGCAACACAAGCAGGACAGCGCCGACGATGATCACGCAGTTCGTCCCACTTACCGCCAGCAGGTGCATGAGCCCGGCCGTGCGGAAATGCTCGGCAAGTACCGGGTCGAGCCCGCTGGTGTCGCCGTCGACCAGGCCAGGCAGCAGACCGCGGGCGGGCGCTGGAAGAGTGCTCGCAGCCTGTCGCAACGACGAGCGCACAACGACGGCTGCCCGCTGCCACCACGGTGCCTGGCCAATCCGCTCTGGAGCCGACTGTGCCGCCGCGGTAGCGGACAGGAGCCCGGCGTTGGCGGCCGGCGCGAGCCGAACCTGACTGCGAACGAGCTGTCCAGGAATCAGGTCACGCCATGTCTGCGCGGGCGCGAACACGATCACGTGACCATTGAGGGTGAGTGTCCGGTCGGCAAACTGCGCTGCCGTCAGATCCGCCTCGACAGCGACCCGAGGCGCCGCAGACGCCGGCCCGCTGGCGGTAAGTGGCCCGGGGTCGGACGTCACCCGCAGGTCAGCCGTGACATTCGCATGACTCAGCGCAAGCTGAGCTAACGGGCCGTCCCGCGCTCGAGCCAGCCGCGCCGAAAGCGGAACCAACACGAGCGCCACACATAAGGCCGCGACCGCCATGGCGGTCCCGTTCCCGCCATGTCTACCCGCGATCCACGCCCCGAGTCCGACCAGCACAGAACCAACCGCAATCAGCAACGTGACGACCGGTGAGCGTTCGAGCGTCAACGAAACCGCCAGCCACGCGGCCATGGCGCCGACGCCGAGACGCAGATCCAACGGTGCGGTGACACCTCCGACCGCCGATGGCGATGGCGACGGGCCGGCGTTCATACCGTGACGAGCGGTCTTAAGTCGGCGAACTTGCTCGGTCCAATTCCGGAAACATCGCGCAGCTGATCGGCCGAATCGAACCGTCCATGAGCCGATCGCCAATCCAGGATGTGTTGAGCAAGCACCGGGCCGACACCTGGCAACGCGTCGAGCTGCTCTGCTGTCGCGGTATTCAGGTCGACCAGCCCGCCGGAACCCGTCACGTCGGCGGTGGACCCGGTTGTGTCAGGGGCCTGGGCTGGGGCTAGACCGACGGCAATCTGTTCACCGTCGACGAGCTTTCGAGCGAGATTCGTCGATGAGAGATCGGCTCCCGGTGTGGTGCCCCCCGCTGCCTGCACCGCGTCCTGAACGCGGGCACCCGAGCGGAGCTGGTAGACGCCCGGCCGCTTGACCTTGCCAACTACATCGACAACGACGCTGGCCGGAACGGAGCTAGGCCGGGCAGCCGCCGCGGTTGTGCTTGCTACGGCTCCCTGGGCGGACGTAATCACGGGCACAGCGTTTGCCCGTGGACGCCCTAGAAACACCCACCACGCGGTCGCCGCAGCCACCAACAGAAGCGCGAGCCCAACCGCGACCACGCCGCGACGACCTGCGTCGAGGCGAATGCGTGGCAAAGCACCTGACCCGGCCATCGGTAATCGGCTGCGGTGGTGGCGCCCCCCTCGCCCTCGATCGAATGACCAGCCGGGCCGAGGCTCGGGACCAGGGGTCGACAGTGCTGGCAATTCCCGATCGGTCGCTGGAACGAGCTGCACCGCGTCAGCAGCGGCCACCGTTGCCGGACCCGTCGCGGCCGATGGGTTGTCATCCGGTAGCCACCCCGGCCTGGGCCCGCGAGCGTCGGTTGGCGGATTCGGCGGGTCCGCCAACAGCGCTCGCACCCGGGCAGCGACGCGTGCCCGCTCGCCTCCGCGCCAGCCCATGCCGGCCATGCCAGAAAGACCCACGGGCGTGACGTTAGGTCCGGTCGGTCTCCTTAAAGGTCGAGCCGGCTCGACTGTGGACAACGGAGACGGCTGTGGATGACAGACTCGGAAAACGTGGGCGAGGCAGCTAGGTTCCCTGCGGGGGAGCCACGCGCTCCGCACGGGACGGAGGGCGCCACGCCGCCCCTCGATGCCGGCATAGGGGACGCCCCCGGGCAGCCCACCGCCGCGGATCCGACTGGATCGTCCGCTCACGGCCGGTCACGGCCCCATCTTTCTGCGGCCGAGCTCGTCGGAGTGTTCGCATCGGCAACGATCGGGATCGGTTACCTAGTCGCACCGCTCATGGGTGGCGATCTATCAGCCCAACTGAGCCGGGCTGACTTCGCGACCGCCTTCCCCCTGACCCCGGTCGATCTGCAATGGTTCGGCGGGTTCCTGCCGTTCGGATATTCCATCTGGGTGCCTTGGGTCATGGGCACCATCGGCGTTCGGCTAACGGGCGTGCTCGCCACGGTCGTCGCAACGTGGCTCACCGCGAGACTGTTCGTGCGCACCGGTGCTCTGCGCGCGACCTGGGGAGCGGCAGCGGCGGCCATCACGCTCGGCAGCAACCTGATCGAAGGGCGGGTGACGTTCGCCTGCGGAATCGCGTGCGGATTGGCGGCGCTCCTAGCGATCACTCGTCGAGGCGTGCCGCGCCGGATCTGGGCTGCTGTCCTCTCGTTCCTGGCCGGCGCAGCCAGTCCGGTCGCTGCGCTGCTGCTCGCCGTCTGCGCCACAGCTCTCCTCGGGCGGCGCCGATTCGTCGACGCGACAGTTCTTTTGGCGTCCGTTGTTCCAGCCGCGACCTTGTCGTTGGTGTTTGCGGATCCGGGACACGCGCTCTTCTCGGCGAATGACGCTCTGCGCGCGATCGCTATCAGCGTTGTCGTTGTTGCGGTAGTCCCTATTGTCGAGATCCGGATCGGTGCGACAGTCGGCGCCGTCTTAGTCCTCGTTCTGTTCCTGGTCTCGACACCAATCGGTGTCAGCTCGGCGCGGTTGACGCTGCTGTTCGCTATACCTGTCGTCACTGCGTACGGAGCTCTCAAGGGACGATGGGTCGCGCTGGTTGTAGCGATTGCCGTACTGGCACAACCGCCAATCACGTTGGGGACGCTGCGATACGCCGGATCTGACGCGACCCAGGCCGGCTACTACTCGCCACTGCTTGACCGGATCGCCGCAGCGGGTCCGCTTACTGGACGGGTGGAGGTGCCTGAGCTGATCGGGCACTGGGAGGCTTACTACGTAGCGCGCCGGATTCCGATCGCACGGGGGTGGCTGCGGCAGACCGACATCGGGCGCAATCACGACGTGTTCTACGACCAACGACCCAATGCGCAGTCCTATCGTGCCTTTCTGCAGCGGACGGCGGCACAGTACGTCGCCATCGCAGATGCGCCCGCTACCTACTATGCGCGGCGGGAAATCCAGCTGATCGACGCGGGTCTCCCCTACCTGCGCGAAGTGTGGCGTTCCGCACATTGGCGCTTGTATACCGTCGACGGCGCGACCGCGATTGTCTCGCCACCTGGCCTTCTCGTTGCCGAGGATGCGGCGCACATCACTCTCGAGGCTCCGCCAGGATCGGTGGTGGAACTCAGGCTACGGTGGTGGCGGTGGTTGACGCTCGACGGCGAACCAAGCGCGTGTATCGAGCAGTCGGATATGGGAGTTGCGTTGCGCGTCGGAAACCTAGGCGGTTCGACATCTCGCTACGTGATTTCGTCTGGTTTAACAAGCGGGTCGGGGCGGGGTCATTGCTGAGACGCTCGGATCTTCGCCAAGAGGTCTCCCTGATCTGTGCGGCGGGCGCCTTCGGCTCGCTGATCATTGCCTGGAGCTCGTGGTGGGTCGCGGCGCGGCCGTCGACGTTCGACCTCGACCCTCCGACCGTGATCGGCATTTTTCCGTTGGGCGGCGCGGTGCCGCGCGTGTGCTACTACATAGGGCTCGCGATCGTCGTGGTGACGTGGCTCGGCATCGGCCGTTGGCTGCTCGTGCACGGACGACCCGCTCGACCTCGCGACTTGCTCCGCTATGTACTGAGCGTTAGCGCACCATTGCTCGTCGCAGCTCCTATCGCCAGTCGCGACCTGTGGGCCTATGCGGCGCAGGGCAACATGATGGTGCTGGGAGTCGATCCGTATAGCTTCGGCCCGTTCAGTGCGCCTGGCATTTTTACCAACGAGATGAGTCCGCGCTGGGTCTTCAGCCCGGCGCCCTACGGGCCGCTGTGGATGCAGATCGCTCATGCGACCGTTGGAGTGAGCGGACATCACCCCACCGTGGCCGTTCTTCTCCTGCGATTACCCGCCTTGGTCGGCGTACTCCTGGCCGCATGGACGCTGCCGCCCATCGCCCGACGAATGGGCGGGCGGACCGAGTTGGGTTTGTGGCTAGGCGTCGCCAGCCCGCTCACGCTGGTCTTCGGGGTCGGAGGCGGGCACAACGATCTGCTCATGGCCGGTCTTCTCGTCGCCGGATTGGCGGTCGTTTGCCAAGGCAGCTGGACGGCACTCGCGGTGGGCTCGGCCATCCTCGGTGCCGCGTCAGTGGTCAAGACCCCGGCTGTTGCCGGCCTTGCCTTTGCGGTGCCCATCTGGCTGCACATACGGGAGCCACATCGGCGTGGGTTCCCGCCGGTTCGGACGGTCGTGTCGAGTTCCGCCGTCGCCGGCGCCGTCGGCCTGGCGACCATCACGATCGTGAGCGTTGGCAGCGGCCTCGGCTGGGCCTGGCTACACGAGATCAGCTCGGACATCTCCGTAGTGAATTGGCTTTCCGTGCCGACCGCGATCGCAATACTCCTCAAGCTGGCGGCGGGACACGTGAGCGGCGCAACAGATCTCGACGCGGGTATGCGGTTTGTCAGATCACTCGGAAATGCCCTCACCGGGATCGTGCTCGCGGTGTTGTGGTTCGTGGCGCTTCGTCGTGCCCCATTGACGTGTCTGGTCATCGGACTGGGTGCTGCTGCCGTACTCGTTCCCGCCGCGCAGCCGTGGTATTACTGCTGGGCGCTCGTCCTGGCCGGCCTCGTCGTGACCCGCCGCTGGGTGTGGATCGTGCTCATGACCACGATCGTGAGCAGTGTCATCATGATCCGCCCCAACGGGGAAGGCCTTCAGATGGACCTCTCCGTGATCAACATCATCGCCGGCTCCGCCGTCGCGTGCTGGCTTACCCTGTGGGCCCGACCGAAGGCCGCGCCGGCGTCAGCGCCGGACCACGACCGTGCCGAGCACGCCGGGACCTAGATGAGCGCCGACGACCGCTCCTAGTTCCGACATGTGAAGCTCACCGAGACGCGGGATGCCGATGCGGAGCCGGTCGGCCAGCATCTGCGCTCGATCGGGCGCAGCCAGATGATGTACGGCAACGTCTACTGACCGGTTCCCGGCTGACTCGACGGTCAGCTCAACCAACCGCGCAATCGCCTTGGCCGAGGTCCGAACTTTTTCCAGCGGGACGATTCGGCCATCGAGAATGTGCAGTAGAGGCTTCACCGACAACGACGTTGCGAGCAGGGCGGAGGCCGCGCCAACGCGTCCCCCCCGACGCAGGTACTCGAGCGTGTCGACATAGAAGTAGGTTCGCGTGGCATCGACCGTGGAGACGGCGGCATCTTGCACATCAGCCGGCGAACCGCCCGATCGGGCCGCATCGGCGGCCGCGAGCACCGCGAAGCCCAACGCCATCGCGGTTGAGCGCGAGTCGACAACTCGAACGACGCCGTAGCCGAAATCTTGCGCGGCCAGCACGGCCGACTCCCATGTCCCGGACAGCGCTGCCGACAGATGCACGGAGACCAGGCTGTCGGCGCCAGATGCCAACGCGGCCTGATAGGCAGCGGCGAACTCGGCCGGGGAGGGACGGGATGTGCGAACGATCTCCTTGTTCTGCAGGGCGGCGGCGACCTCGCCCGGCGTGACATCAACGCCATCGGTGCCGATCCGAGCGCCGATCGTCACTCCGAGTGGCACAACGCGGACTCCGAACTCCTCGGCTACGCCCGGGGGGAGGTAAGCCGTGGAATCAGTGACGATGGCGACCGGCGACATGCCGCCACACTAGGGCGTATCCCGTAATCCCTGCTCATCGCGCCAACGCCGTCGCCGCGTCGCTTCTCGCGCAAGCACGTGACAGATGTGACAGCTGGGGTTTACTTGAGGCAACTCCCGTACCACGAATGCGCGGGAGGCGACGCTACCGCGACCGCTACGGCCACAGGGAGGCCGCCGCCGGGCGACGGGGCGATCGTCGGGTCAGACGACGAAGTTGACCAACCGCCCGGGCACGACGATCACTCGCCGAATCTCTCGGCCGTCCAGCGCAGCCGTTACCCGAGTGTCCACGCGAGCCGCTGCCTCGAGCTCCTCCGGATCCAGCCCAGTCGGCACCGTCAAGACCGAGCGGACCTTGCCGTTGACCTGCACAGGCACCTCGATCGTCGGCTCAACCAGCAGGGCTGGATCCGCTTCCGGGAAGGCGTGCCAGGCCAATGACTCCCTATGACCGAGGCGCGACCACAGCTCCTCAGCCGCATGCGGTGCGAGCGGGGCAAGCATCAGCACGAGCGGTTCGGCGACTGATCTAGGGACGCCGCCATCAGGATAGGTCTGGGTGAGGTGGTTGTTGAGTTCGGTGATGCGGGCGATCGAGGTATTGAACCGCAGGGTCTCGAACCCCTCGCGGACCGCGGCGATGGTCTTGTGCAGAACGTGTTCTGTCTGCGCGCTTGGCGCAGCGTCTGAGACATGAGTCAATCCGGTGTTCTCGTCGATGACCGTGCGCCAGATCCGCTGGAGCAGACGGAACGACCCGATGACTGCCTTCGTCTCCCAGGGCCGATCCTGCTCGAGCGGACCAGTGAACATCTCGAACAACCGCATGGTGTCGGCGCCGTACGCCGCGTACATCTCGTCCGGTGTCGTGACATTCTTCAGCGACTTGCCCATCTTGCCGTACTCGCGGTGCACTGGCTCGCCGTTGTACGTGTACGTGACCTCAGGGCCGTCGACCTTCTCCACCACCTGGGCGGCCGGTACGTAGGCGCCGCGCGAGTCGGTGTACGCGTAAGCCTGGACGTAGCCCTGGTTGACCAGTCGGTGGAACGGCTCCTGACTCGACACGTAGCCCAGGTCATAGAGCACCTTGTGCCAGAACCGCGCGTACAGCAGATGCAGTACAGCGTGCTCTACCCCGCCGACATACAGATCAACACCGCCCAGAGGGCGATTCTCGTCCGGCCCCATCCAATAACGTTCGATGCGGGGGTCGACCAGTGCTTGGTCGTTCGTCGGATCCAGGTAGCGCAACTCGTACCAGCAGGAGCCCGCCCAGTTCGGCATGGTGTTCGTCTCCCGCTGGTAGGTGCGCGGGCCATTGCCGAGATCCAGAGTCACCGTGACCCAGTCGGTCAGCCGACCAAGGGGCGGCTCGGGTGTCGAGTCGGCGTCGTCGGGCGGGTACGACCTCGGCGAGAAGTCGTCTGTATCTGGTAACTCGACCGGCAGCATCGATTCCGGAAGGGCAATTGGCAAACCCGTCTCGTCGTAGACGATTGGGAATGGTTCGCCCCAGTAGCGCTGGCGGGAAAACAACCAGTCCCGGAGCCGATAGGTAACGGCGCCCCGACCCCATCCGTGCTTCTCCAGCCACGTGATGATCTCCGCCTTGGCGGCCGCGACGTCGAGGCCGTCGAGGAAATCTGAGTTGATGGCGGGACCGTCGCCTCGATAGGCCTCCCCTTCGAAGTCGTCGGGCGGCTGCACTGTGCGGACGATCGGAAGGTTGTGGATCTCCGCGAACTCCCAGTCGCGTTCGTCTTGTCCCGGAACCGCCATGATCGCCCCAGTGCCGTAACCCATCAGTACGTAGTCGGCAATGAAGACCGGAATCTGCTTGCCTGTGGCGGGATTCATCGCGAACGAACCGGTGAAGACGCCTGTCTTGCGCTTGTCCTCCTGCCGGTCCAGCTCGGTCTTGGCCGATGCAATCGCCTGATAGGCCCGTACCGCCTCGGCGGGCGTCAGCTGCGAACCAGTCCACGTCGGGTCGGTGTCGGGCGGCCATACCGTGGCCGTCAACCCTGCGACCATGGGGTGCTCCGGAGCAAGCACCATGTAGGTCGCGCCAAAAATGGTGTCGGGTCGGGTCGTGAAGATTTCGAGATCGCCACCAGGGGAAGGGAATCGCACCTGCGCGCCGGTCGACCGGCCGATCCAGTTGCGCTGCATGCTGCGCACCTTGTCCGGCCAGTCGATCAGGTCGAGGTCGTCAGCCAGCCGGTCGGCGTACGCAGTAATGCGCATCATCCACTGCACCAGCGGCTTGCGAAATACCGGGAAATTCCCTCGTTCACTCCGCCCCTCGCTCGTGACCTCCTCATTGGACAGCACGGTGCCCAAGCCGGGACACCAGTTCACTCTCGACTCGGCGCGGTAGGCCAGCCGGTGGCTGTCTATGACCTGTCGACGCTGGAGGTCCGACAGTTCCCCCCACGGCATCCCGAACGGGTTGGTGCCCGGTGCCGGTTCTCGTCCACCGGAGGAGAGTTCTGTTACCAACTCCGCAATGGGCCGGGCGCGGTTTGCCTCATGGTCATAGAAACTGTTGAAGATCTGGAGAAAGATCCATTGTGTCCAGCGGTAGTAACGCTTGTCGGTGGTCGCGAACACCCGACGCTGGTCGTGTCCTAGACCCATCCTTCGCAGCTGTCGTTTGAACACCTCGATGCGTGAGTAGGTCGTTACCGCCGGATTCTGGCCGGTCTGCACCGCGTACTGCTCCGCCGGAAGTCCGAAGGCATCGAAGCCCATCGTGTGCAATACATTGTCGCCGCGCATCCGCTCGTATCTGGCGAAGACGTCTGTGCCGATGAATCCCAGCGGATGCCCGACATGCAGCCCCTCGCCCGACGGGTAGGGGAACATGTCCATGACGAATAGGTGCTGCCGACTAGCGACAGCGTCGAACCCCTCACTGAGCGGCCCGATCGGATTCGGGACGTTGAACGTCCCTTCGCGTTCCCACCGGTCCTGCCAGGCCAGTTCGATTTGGTCGGCCAGCGCGGCGGTATACCGAAACGGCGGGACGTCGGCCGCGGCAACAGCCGCCTGGGACCTCCCGGCTTCGCTGCTCATGCGGATACTCCTTGTTGCTCGCTCGCTGGCACAGAAAAGCCTCTGCGATTGCGTCGCAGAGGCTGCCGCGCTGTCCCGGTTCTGACGGTCAGCGCGGCCCGAGAAGGAGCAAGGATGCTCGGCTCACACACCCATGCTACCCGGGCACGACACCCGGAATTGGCTGGGTGCGCACGCTGACCGCTGATCATGCCTCAGCGTCCGGAACGTCCTCATCCGGCGCCAGCCGCGGAATAACCGGGCCGGGGGGTCCCGCGTTATGGGCGCGCAGTTGCCAGCGGGCATCTCTGCGCAATTCCGTCCAATGACAGTTGGCGAGCGGACCGAGAACATGCGGATCCTGTGGCAAGCCGAGCAACGCCGCCGACAAGGCCATCGCCGTCGCACTGTGGGTGACGATCACAGTCATGTCGGCCATCGGGAGATCGTCGAGAGCGGCACAGGCCCGCTCTGCGACTTCCGCGCGAGTTTCTCCGCCCCGCCGGCTCACGTCACGGCCGGCGACCCAATCGGCGTACTCGTCCGGAAAACGCTCGGCGACCTCGTCCCTGGTCAAGCCCTCCCAGTGACCAAGCGACCTCTCCCGAAACCGAGCGTCGGTCTTGATCTGTAGGCCGGTGATCTCGCCGATCGGCGCCGCAGTCTGCACGGCCCGAGTTGCGTCAGAGGAGACGAGTATTCCAGGACGGAGTGCCGCGACCAGGCCGGCCACCTCATAGGCCTGGGTCCGACCCATGTCATCCAGCGGCGGGTCGGCCTGGCCCTGGAAACGGTGCTCGGCATTCCACCTGGTTCGGCCGTGCCGAAGCAGCAGCACCCGCCGCGGTGTCGTCATCTACCGCGCTCAGCGGCAGGCGCGCCGGGTCGGTCGAATGGGACCGTCGGACAGTCCCGCCACAGCCGTTCGAGGTCATAAAAGACCCGTTCCTCGGCGTGCTGGATGTGCACGACGATCTCGGAATAGTCGAGCAGGACCCACCTGCCTTCCCGACGTCCCTCGCGCCGAAGCGGCTTGACGCCGACCGCACGCAGCTTCTCCTCCACCGAATCGACGATCGCCTCGACCTGCCGCTCGTTGGAACCGGTAACGATCACGAACACATCGGTCAGGGCCAGCCGATCGCTCACGTCGATGAGCACGATGTCCGAGCCCAGCTTTTCCGCAGCTGCGTCAGCGGCGATCAAAGCAAGATCGATCGCGTGTTCGGTAGCGGCCACGGCGGAAGCCTACGAGCCCAAGACCGGCGCGCCCATGTCAGCGCGGTAGAGGCGATGCTTGCCGATGTATTGAACGACGCCATCCGGCACGAGGTACCAGACGGGCAGTTCGTCGCGTACCCGTTGTCGGCAGGCACTCGAGGAGATGGCCATGGCCGGCACATCCACGAGGGTCACGGTGTCGTTCGGCAGGTGGGCATCGGATAGCTCGTACCCCGGGCGGGTGACACCCACCAAGCGGGCCAGCCGAGCCATCTCCCCGTGGTCCCGCCACGACAGGATCTGCCCCAGCGCGTCAGCGCCCGTGATGAAGTAGAGCTCGGCGTCAGGGCGGAGCGCGTGGATGTCCCGAATTGTGTCGATGGTGAACGTGGGGCCCGGGCGGTCGATGTCGACT
>Ga0081540_1003583_pt1 | contig 12200 bp, 11 predicted proteins | sample TabmetS2T1R1_FD_71024 | JGI IMG/M metagenome (GOLD analysis project Ga0081540, IMG submission 71024) | Tabebuia heterophylla rhizosphere microbial communities from the University of Puerto Rico - S2T1R1 | ecosystem: Host-associated > Plants > Roots > Rhizosphere ...
ACATGGGTTCGACGCCTTTCGGATCGACCTCCGCGTGGTGCGCGGAAGCGTAACGCTGAAACGACGTCAACGACGGCGGCGAATCTTTCGCATGAGCATGGCCCACGCTCCGAAGCCGGCGCCGACGTCGTGCGTGATGGCGCCGACCGCCGAGCCGAGATACAGCGCCTTCGCACAGTCCGGACACACCTCGCGTCCCGTGACGGTCTTCTCGAATTCGTCATGTGCCACACGCCCACAGTCGGGGCAGGTCCTGCCGGACAAGGTCACCTGTCGTCGTCCCCGTTCCCGTGCCGAGAGGCATCGACCAGCTCCAGGGTAGGTCGTCCCGTCCCCCGCGGTCGCCGGCGAAAGGTCGCGGGGTCCCCCGACCCGGGGTCGACGTTGTGGGAACCGTGGCGGTTGTCCGTCTACCATGAAGTGCCTTGGCGAGTCGGCCCGTTTCCTGGAGGCCGCTTAGATGACAGCATCATGGCGACACGTGCGGTGCGGAGCCGCCGCGGGAGCTCCACGGAGCGGTCCCGCAGTTGCCCCGGTTGCGCGCATGCCCTCGCCCCCCGCCGAGGGAGTGTCCGGTCTATCCCGACCTGGACGCGTGCCGGGCCGACTCACCCTCCGAGGAGGTGCGCTGCGACTCCAACGTGACGTTCTGCGGGGTATCCAGGCAAACCCCAGATTCCAGGCCACGTCAGTGGTGAGCGGGATCGATAGGTTCGCGGTGAAGGGCCGGTCGTCGAAGCCGACGATCGAGACGTCGGAGGCGATGCGTCGATGTCTCGGTTCGGCATCGATGAGACTGTTGATCTTGCGCCGGCAGGCGCCGCGCTTCTACGTTTCGGGAACGTTCTCGAGATCGATTTCGAATCGCTCTCGGGGACGTATCCGGGTGATCATGAGGCACGCAAGCACCCCCGCGCTAGAAAGGTTTCGAACGCTTGACATCGGGTTTCGAAACTGAAGTTGACCTCACTTCCTCCGGGACCGCGTCCCGTATCTCGTTCGAGGTCAGGTGCGGCGTCCCAGCGGAGGCAGCTAAATTGCCCAGATCCACCCAGCGAGTCCGTCCCAGGTCTCTCGTACGGAGGTCAACATGAACGATTCAGGTCTATCCCGGCGTAACTTCCTTGGTCTAGCCGCAGGGGTCGCCGGTGCCGCGACCCTCGCGGCGTGTGGGAGCTCAGGTCCGTCCAGCAGCTCCGGTAGCAGCGGTGGCGCCGCCAGCTACTGGTCGCTGTCCGGGCCGCCCGGTCAGCCGTACCGCCAGGCGGCCATCGACCGCTTCAACGCGGCGAACCCGAACAGCAAGATCACCGGAACGTTCTACCAGAACGACGACTACAAGCAGAAGATCAAGACGGCACTCGGTGCCGGCCAGGGCCCCACGATGATCTGGGGTTGGGGCGGCGGCGGTCTCAAGTCGTATGTCGACGGCGGCCAGGTCCTCGACCTGACCGACTGGTTCAGCCAGAACTCCGCGGTCAAGAGCAAGCTCCTGCCGTCGACGTTCGGCGCCGCGACCGTCAACGGCAAGATCTACGCCATGCCGATCGAGACCGTGCAGCCGATCGTGCTCTTCTACAACAAGAAGGTCTTCGACCAGGTCGGCGTGAAGCCGCCCCAGACGTACGAAGACATGATCGCCCTGATCCCGAAGTTCAACGCCAAGGGGATCGCGCCGTTCTCGCTCGCCGGCGCGTCCCGGTGGACGAACATGATGTGGCTCGAGTTCATGCTCGACCGCAACGCCGGCTCCGACGTGTTCAACAACGTCTTCGCCGGCAAGCCGGGCTCCTGGTCCGACCCGGCCGTGCTGGACATGCTGACCAAGGTCCAGGACCTGGTGAAGAACAAGGCGTTCGTCAACGGCTTCGAGTCGGTCGTCGCCGACCAGAACGCCGACCAGGCCCTGCTCTACACGGGCAAGGCCGCGATGATGCTGCACGGCTCCTGGTCGTACGGCATCCAGGTCGCCAACGGTGGCGACTTCGTCAAGTCCGGTGGCCTGGGCTGGATGAACTTCCCGCCGATCTCGAGCGGCAAGGGTGACCCGAGCAACACCGTGGGCAACCCCGGCCAGTACCTCTCGATCTCCTCGAAGGCGCCGGCCGCCGCACAGGAGACGGCGAAGAAGTTCTTCTCCACCGTCCTGGTGGACGACACCGAGAAGTCCGGCTGGGTCAAGTCCGGCGGCGTGCCGGTTCTGGCCAACAGCGACAGCCTGTACACCGGTGACGACGCGCAGTACCTCAAGGACATGTCCTCGATCGCGTCCAAGGCCAAGGTCTTCGCCCAGTCCTGGGACCAGGCGCTGAGCCCGACCGCCGCCGAGACCCTGCTGGACAACATCGCCAAGCTGTTCCAGCTGCAGGTCAGCCCGCAGCAGTGGGTCGACAACCTGAACGGGGTCATCGGCAAATGACAGCGCTCGCTCCGCCCGCCGCAACCGGTGGGCGTATTCACCCGCGCGGCGGGCGGAGCGGCGTCACCTGGATGGCGCTGCCCGCACTCCTGATGTTCCTGGCGTTCGGCCTGGTCCCGCTGGTCGGCGTGCTCCTCCTGAGCTTCACCACCTGGGACGGGATCGGCCAGATCCACCCGTCCGGGCTGACCAGTTGGCGCAACGCGCTCGCCGACCCCGAGCTGCCGCACTCGCTCTTCGTTACCTTCGAGATCATGATCATCTCCTGGCTCGTGCAGACGCCGATCTCCATCCTGATCGGAGTCTTCCTGGCCGCCTTCAAGCGGTACCGCGGATTCCTGGCGGTGCTGTACTTCATTCCCCTGCTCCTGTCCTCGGCGGCCATCTCGCTGACGTTCAAGGCGCTGATCGACCCGAACTTCGGCATCGGCGAGGGACTGGGGATCTCGTGGCTGAAGCAGAACTGGCTCGGCCAGCCGAGGCTCGCCATGGGGGTGCTGATCTTCATCGTGTCGTGGCAGTACATCCCCTTCCATGCCTTGATCTACCAGGGTGCGGTCCGCCAGATCCCGACGCAGCTGTACGAGGCATCGAAGATCGACGGTGCCACCGGGCTCCGCCAGTTCTTCTCGATCACGCTGCCGCAGATCAAGTACACGATCATTACCTCATCGACGCTGATGGTCGTGGGTTCGCTGACGTTCTTCGACCTGATCTACGTCCTGACCAATGGTGGTCCCGGCGACGCGACCCGGGCCCTCGCACTGGAGATGTACAAGAAGGGCTTCATGGCCAACCTCATGGGCCCCGCCAGCGCCATCGCCATCATCCTGGTCCTGGTCGGCCTGCTCCTCGCGCAGGTACTGCGGCGCCTCGGCGGCCGCGGCGACGAGAGCCAGTTGGAAGGAATGTGACGTGACCACCACGATCAACGCCACCGGTACGCCAACCCGCCAGACGCAGCAGCGCGAGCGACCCAGCCGGGGCAAGAAGCTGCTGAAGATGAACTGGATCGGCGGCAGCCTCGGGTGGATCTGGCTGGTCATCGTGATTGTCCCGCTCTACTGGATCGTCATCACCAGTTTCAAGACCCAGGCGAACTACTTCCTCACCAACTCGTTCGAACCGCCGAGCCACCCGACGCTCGACAACTACCAGACGGTCCTCGACAACGACATCATCCGGTACTTCCTGAACAGCGTCGTCGTCACGCTCGGCGCCACGGTGCCCGCCGTCGTCATTTCATTCATGGCGGCGTTCGCGATCGTCCGCGGCGTCGGCAACCGCTGGCTTCGCTGGATCAACAACATGTTCCTGACGGGCCTGGCGATTCCGCTGCAAGCCGTGATCATTCCGATCTACCTGATCATCATCCGCCTCAAGCTGTACGACAGCCTGCTCGCCATCATCCTGCCCTCGATCGCGTTCGCCATCCCGCTGTCCGTCCTGGTCCTGCGCAACTTCATCCGGGACGTGCCGCGGGAACTGTTCGAGTCGATGCACATGGACGGCGCCACCGAGTGGGGCATCCTGTGGCGGCTCGCGTTCCCGCTCACCCGTCCCGCACTGGTCACCGTGACCATCTACAACGGGCTGGCCATCTGGAACGGCTTCCTGCTGCCGCTGGTGCTGACGCAGAGCCCCGAGCAGCGCACCATCCCCTTGGCGCTGGTCAACCTGACGGGCCAGTTCGGGGTGAACTTCCCGGCGATCGCCGCGTCGGTCACGCTCACCACCCTCCCGATCGTCGTGCTCTACGCCCTCGGGCGCCGGCAGCTGCTGAGCGGTCTCACGGCCGGCTTCGGCAAGTAACTACCACAGAACGGCACACAGATATGACCTCCGTACTGCACGTCGCGGTGACCGGCACCGAGGACGCCGACGGCTCCGCCGAGCGGCCGTTCCGGACCATCAACCAGGCCGCCGCCCTCGCCCAACCTGGAGACAACGTTGTTGTGCACGCCGGCGAGTACCGGGAGTGGGTAAAGCCCCAACGCGGCGGCCGCAGCGACACCCGGCGGATCACCTACCAGGCGGCGGCCGGCGAGCACGTGGTGATCAAGGGTTCGGAGCGGATCACCGGCTGGACCCCGGTGGCGGGGAACGTGTGGTGCGCGGCCGTGCCGAACGCGCTGTTCGGCGACTTCAACCCGTTCGCCGAGGAACTCGCCGGGGACTGGATCGTCTACCGGCCCGGCCAGCCGCACAAGCACCTGGGCGACGTGTACCTCAACGGGGTCAGCTTCTACGAGGTCTCCTCGCAGGCCGACGTGAACGATCCGCCGCTGCGCAGCGAGGCGGTCGACGACTGGACCGGCGTCACGGACCGCATCCGCGATCCGAAGCAGACCCAATTCGTCTGGTACGCCGAGGTCGGCGCTGACGAGACGACCATCTGGGCGAACTTCCAGGGCGCCGATCCGAACTCGGAGCTGGTGGAGATCAACGTGCGGCCGGCGGTGTTCTTCCCGACCGAGCACCACGTCGACTACATCACCGTGCGCGGTTTCGAGCTGTGCCAGGCGGCCTGCCCGTGGACCCCGCCGACCGCCGACCAGCCGGGCCTCATCGGTCCGAACTGGGCGAAGGGCTGGGTCATCGAGGACAACGACATCCACGACGCGAAATGCTCGGCGATCTCCATCGGCAAGGAGGCATCGACCGGCCACAATTACGCGACACTGCGCGGCGACAAGCCGGGCTACCAGTACCAGCTCGAATCGGTCTTCTCCGCCCGCAGCATCGGATGGGACAAGGAGCACATCGGCTCGCACGTCATCCGCCGCAACACGATCCACGACTGCGGCCAGAACGGCATCGTCGGGCACCTCGGCTGTGTGTTCTCCACGATCGAGGACAATCACATCTACAACATCGCCATCAAGCGTGAGTTCTACGGGTACGAGATCGGTGGCATCAAACTGCACGCCGCGATCGACGTGACGATCCGGCACAACCGGATCCACGACTGCACGCTCGGCACCTGGCTGGACTGGCAGACGCAGGGCACCCGCGTCTCCCGCAACGTGTACCACGACAACAACCGGGACCTGTTCGTCGAGGTCAGCCACGGCCCCTACCTGGTCGAGCACAATATCCTGGCCTCGCCGGCGGCGCTGGAGCTGTGGAGTCAGGGCGGCGCGTTCGTGCACAACCTGATCTGCGGCACGGTGCGGCTCGAGTCCGTCATGGACCGGGCAACCCCGTACCACCGCCCGCACAGCACTCAGGTCGCCGGCTACGCGTTCATCATCGGCGGCGACGACCGTTGGGTCGGCAACCTGTTCGTCGGCGGTGACGCCGCGACCGCCTACGGCCCCGGTCGGGAGGGCGCCGGCCAGGCGCTCGCGGGGACGGCCGCCTACGACGGCTACCCGGCCTCGTTCGAGGAGTACCTGGCGCGCATCGCGGCTCAGCCGCCGGGCGACCACCAGCGATTCCTGGACGTCAAGCAGCCCGTATACGCCCACGGCAACGTCTACGCCTCCAGTGCTGCCCCGTTCAACGGCGAGAACGACGCACTGGTCCTTCCCGCCGCGACCGCCTCGGTCGTCGTCGAGGGCGACGCCGTCTATCTGGAGACGAAGCTGCCCGTCGAGTTCGACCGCGTCAGCCTCGAACCCGTCACCGGCCGGGACCTCGAGCGCGTCCGGTTCGCCGACGCCGATTTCGAGGAGCGCGACGGCGCTCCGGCGGTCATGGACGTGGACGTGACCGGCGAACACAAGCAGCAAGATCGGCGGTCGGCCGCCGGGCCGATCGCCGGCCTGACCTCAGGAAGTAGCCGCACTCGGGTCTGGGCGAGCCAGCACCCCAGTTTCCGGCACGTCAGCCCGCCCGATGTCGTCGCCGGGACGCGTGATGCACCGCAATGAGTCTGGCCGGGTGGACGTCGGACAACCTCGAAGGCTGCCCGCGCCACCATGGGTTGGTGCAAACCGCACCCCACTCGCCGAGCCAGGCAGCCCGGACAGACGCGGAAATCTCAGATCGCCGCGCTACCGTCCGCTGATGGGGGTCCGCCGGCGCGGAACCCCGCGAGGAGATGAGATGACCATCCAGCGCAGCCGGTCGACGGGGCGACCGACGCTGGACGAGGTGGCCGCGCGGGCCGGGGTCGGTCGGGGCACGGTGTCCCGCGTCGTCAACGGCTCGCCACAGGTCAGCCCGGAGGCGAAGGCGGCAGTCCAGCAAGCCATCGATGAACTGGGCTACGTGCCCAACCGCGCGGCGCGCGCCCTTGTCACCCAGCGCACCGACTCGGTGGCCCTGGTGGTCTCCGAGTCGGAGGCCCGGGTGTTCGGGGAGCCGTTCTTCGCCGGCATCATCCGGGGCATCTCCGGCTTCCTGTCGTCGACGCCGCTGCAGTTGTGGTTGGCAATGGCCCAGTCGCCGCAGGAGCGGGAGCGGGTCGACAATTACCTGACCAGACAGCATGTGGACGGCGTGATGCTGCTGTCACTGCATGACGACGACACGCTGCCGGCCCGGCTGTGGGAACGCCACCTACCCACGATACGAGCGGGCCACCCGGGCGTGCCGGCGCCCGGCGCGGTACCGATGTCCTTTGTGGACGTGGACAACACCGGTGGCGCCCGGCTCGCCGTGGAGCATCTCGCCGAGCTCGGCCGCCGGCAGATCGCGGTGATCGCCGGTCCGCAGGACATGGGCGTCGGCGTGGACCGGCTCACCGGGTACCGCGACGCCATCGTGCGGGCCGGTCTGACGCCGGACGAGCAACTGGTCAGCTACGGCGACTTCAGCGAGGAGAGCGGCGCGGCCGCGATGCGCTCGCTGCTGGCCGCCCGGCCGGGCGTCGACGCGGTGTTCGCCGCCTCCGACCTCATGGCCGTCGGCGCGATGCGGGTGCTCAAGGAGACAGGGCGCAAGATCCCGACCGATGTCGCGGTGGTCGGATTCGAGGATTCGGTACTGGCCAAGCAGACCGACCCGCCGCTGACCACCGTGCACCAGCCGGTGGAGGAGATGGGCCGGGAGATGGCCAGGCTGCTGCTGGATCTCATCAGGGGAGATGCGCCGCCGGACGCGTCGGTGACGCTGGACACCCACCTGGTGCGACGCTCCTCGGCCTAACCGTTCCCCTGCCGCGTCGAGTCGACACGGTGGTCAACCCGACACCGCGGTCGAGCTGGATTGAACCCGTCTGAAACAAGGAGAAAAGTGAACGTCATCCCGGGGGCCAGCACGGCCGTCAGTCACCACGACGAACTCATCGACCGCCTGCCGCGTACGTTCCGTTGGGGTACGGCGACTTCCGCGTACCAGATCGAGGGCGCGGTCGCCGAGGACGGTCGTACACCGTCCATTTGGGACACGTTCTGCCGGGTACCCGGTGCGATCGACAACGCGGATGTCGGCGATCCGGCCTGCGACCACTACCACCGGATGCCGGAGGATGTCGCGTTGATCCGTGACCTCGGCATTGACACGTATCGGTTTTCGGTGGCGTGGCCGCGGGTGCAGCCGGGTGGGCGGGGGCCGGTGAATCCGGCCGGGATCGCGTTCTACGACCGGTTGGTGGACGAGTTGTTGGCCCAGGGTGTCGATCCGTGGCTGACGCTGTACCACTGGGACCTGCCGCAGGAGTTGGAGGATGCGGGTGGCTGGCCGGTACGGGACACGGCCTACCGGTTCGCCGACTACGCGGAGTTGGTCTACGAGCGGCTGGGTGACCGGGTGGAGCACTGGACCACACTGAACGAGCCGTGGTGCTCCGCGATGCTCGGCTACGTGGACGGGGTACAGGCGCCGGGGCGGCGCGATTTCAACGCCGGCATGCACGCCGTTCACCACCTGCTGCTGGGGCACGGGCTGGCCGCGCAGCGCCTGCGGGCCTCGGCCCGGGGTCCGCTGGACCTGGCCATCACGGTGAACCTGAGCACCTCCAACCCGGCCACCGACGCGCCAGAGGACATCGACGCCGCCCGCCGGGCTGACGGACTGGGCCTGCGCATCTACCTGGAACCCCTGGTGCACGGCCGGTACCCGGAGGACGTTGTCGCCGATCTCGCCCAGCGCGGCGTGCGGCTGCCCGTGGTGGACGGCGATCTGGAGATCATCAACACGCCCCTGGACAGCCTCGGCGTCAACTACTACTTCAGCATGCGCTCCTCGGGTAGCGCGGAGGACGGGTCGACGCACGACGCGGACGGGCTGCCGATCTCGCGTGGCCTGCCCTACGGCCTGCCGCAGACCGCCATGGGCTGGGAAATCATGGCTGACGACTTCCACGACCTGCTACTGCGGCTGGGTCGCGACTACCCGGGCCTGCCGATCCTCATCACCGAGAACGGTGCGGCCTTCGCCGACAAGCCGGACGCGGACGGGTACGTCGACGACCAGGACCGCGTCGACTACCTCGCCTCGCATATCGCCGCGGTCGCGCAGGCGCGCGAGGCCGGTACCGACATCCGCGGGTACTTCGTCTGGTCGTTGCTGGACAACTTCGAGTGGGCGTACGGGTACGACAAGCGGTTCGGCATCGTGCGCGTGGACTACGCGACGCAGCGGCGCATCCCGAAGCGCAGTGCCCATTGGTACCGCGACACGATCCGCCGGGTACGGCAGGGCTGAGCCCACGCCGTGGTCAGGGCGTTCAGGCGACCTGCAGTACGGTCCAGAAGTCGCTGGAGAGGTTGCTTTCGGTGAGGTAGGGATACGGCATGGTGAAGTAGCCGTCCTGGCCCCATGCCGATCCCCAGGAGTTGCGCACGAGGAACTGGGTGGTCGAGTCGTCGTACCCGACGGCGAGCACTTTCCCGCATGCGCGGCACCCAGGGGATCAGAAAACTATGGGTGGGTTGGCGGTCATGGTCGGGATGAGGCGGTAGCAGGATCAGGTAGGCGGCGAAGCGCCGCGCGGGGGCGGGCGTGCTTGCCGGTGCCGTGGCAGTGGTGGCGGGAGTGTGGCTTGACTTGCGGGTGGAGGGTCGTAGCCTTGCTCGGCAACGAGGAATTCGCCAGCTTCACCCTCCGTAAGGGCGGCCGCCGCTACCCACGAGGAGTGCACGCCAATGTCGCCCACAGCTGGGCAGCTCGTCAGCGAGACGTTCGACTACGACGGTGGCCGCCAGGTCACGGTGTACGTCCCGCCTGTCCCACCGGAGTCCGTTGTCTTTGCCGGTGACGGTGGGTGGCATATCTCGCGGTTAGTCGCGGTCCTCGAGGCCGCCAACGCGCCGTCCACGATGATCGTCGGTGTCCACGGGCTTGCCGATGACGATGCGCGGCTGCACGAGTACTTGCCGGTGTTCGATGCGGAACGTTTCGCCGCACACGAGCGGTTCTTCGTCCAAGACGTGCGCCAATGGGTGCACTGGCGTTTTGGACTCGCGCTGCACGCTGAACGCACCGCGGTGTGGGGTGCCTCCGTAGGGGGTGAACTGGCGCTCGCCATTGGGCTTCGCCATCCGGACGTCTACGGCGCCGTCTTCTCCGCCTCGCCGGGCGGCGGCTACCGGCCGCCTGCTGTGATGCCAAGCCCGCTTCCGCGCGTGTATCTCGTCGCCGGCACCCTGGAGCCGTTCTTTCTCAAGAACGCCACACGCTGGGCCGTCGCGCTGCGCGAGGCAGGCGCGGACGTCGTCATGACCGAGCGGCTCGGGTCGCACGGCGACGCGTTCTGGACAGAAGAGTTCCCGCTGATGGTGGCGTGGGCGTTCGGACGCTGAACACCGAGCGCAGGCGCGCCATCTTGGCCGGAGTGTCGGCACGGCACAAGAACGCGTACGTGCCACCTCGGTGTGGAACTCGACCAAGATCTTCTACCCGAGGAGACGCACGTGCGTGTCACTGCTGCATTCACGCCTGCTGGGCTTTTCCGGAACAGTGGTGGAGAGGGTGGTGTTTAACGCCGCTCAGATCCTGGTGAGCGTGCGGTTACGGTCACGCCGGCTGCGCTGCCCGTGCGGGCGCACCCTCCCGGCGAGCTATGACCGGTCCCGCCTCTCGTGGCGGCACCTGGACCTTAGGCCGTGTTTCATACGTTGGTTAAGCCCGCAGTAGTTGTCGTACCCCGTCGTTAGCCTGCACGCGTGCGACTTCTGATGGATGGCACTGTGGACCGCGTGGTTGTGCTGTTCGGTTCGAGTGCGGATCCGGACCCGCGGCTGACCTGGGCTCGTGGGGTAACGCTCTTCGGCGACGACGGCACAGGCGCCGAGTTGGATCATGCGGGGCCGGTTGGCGTTGTGGGCTGGTCGGTCGCGGGACTGGATGCCTTGGCTTTCGTGGCCCGGCACCCTGGCCTGGTGGATCGACTTGTATTGGTTGCGACCCCGATCCCCGAGGACGAGGGTGCCCTGGGATTCGCGCTGTCTGAAGTCACCGCCAAGACCTTGCTGCTGTTTGGCGCACAGGACCCGCTGACCGGCTCTCGTCATGGGGCCTGGTGGCAAAAGCGACTTCCCGACGCGCGACTGGAGATGAGTCCGCAAGGTGGACACGAACTGCTGTTGCCCACGTGGCAACGGACCCTGTCCCACCTTGCCCCGCACTGCAAGCGTTAGGCCGCGTTGCAAGGTGATGGCGTGTGTTGCGGGTGAGGAAGTTGTGGCGCGTCGTTGATCGATAAACGGCGAGATCTCCGGTAGATGGTGTATCGACCAAGACAGACCATCAGTACGGAGACCTCGTGGCCAGCTTAGCGGTGACGGGGCGGGTCGATCTGACCGACGCGCAGTGGGCGGTCCTGGAGTCGCTGTTGCCTGTCGGGCGTAAGCCGGGCCGTCCGCCGAAATGGAGTAAGCGGCAGTTGATCGACGGGATCCGGTGGCGGACCAGGGTAGGGGCGCCGTGGCGGGATGTCCCGCCGCAGTACGGGCCCTGGCAGGCGGTCTATGGGTTGTTCCGTCGGTGGCAGCGTGCCGGTGTGTGGGCGCGATCCTCGGGCGGGACGGCGCGCGACAGGCGTGCCGTCTTGACGGCAACCCGTCACTGCGCTTGACCCTACGATTTGTAGGAGGACACTGTGCCGATGAGCGACCCCGTGATCATCCAGCACTGCGCCGCCTGCCAGATCATCGACCGCGCGGACGGCGCGGAGGACGGCTGGCTGGTTCCGAAGCTCCAGCACCGGGTCAAGAACGCCAACAAGCTCGCCGATTCCCTGAGGCGTACCCAGGACCGGGCGGCGGACGCGGTGACCACCTTCGCCGGCTCGCTGACCTTCGTCTACATCCACTCCGCCTGGTTCGGCCTGTGGGTACTGCTGAACATCGGGCTGGTGGGCGCGTCGCTGGAGTTCGACAAGTTCCCCTTCGGACTGCTGACGATGATCGTCAGCCTGGAGGCCATCTTCCTGTCCACCTTCGTGATGGTCAGCCAGAACCGGCAGGCCCTGCGTACCGAGGTGCGCAGCCAACTGGACTTCGAAGCCAACCTGCGCTCCGAGGTGTGGGCCATCCACATTGGACAGGCGCTGGGCATCGATCCCGATCACGTCGAGGCCGTGGTGGCTACGGCCATCGCCCAGGCGAAGGACACAGAGAACAGCTCCTGAGCCACGCCAGGCCAGCAGCCTGGAACATTACGGCCGTATCATCCTCCTCCCGGGCGGGCCTATCGCTGCGCCTCGAAGTGCTCCTTCATCGACGGGTAGTAGTCGTCGAAGTCGGGCGTCGGCCGACCATCGCGCGAAGCCACCAGAGCGTCCAGGTAGAACTCCCAGCCCGGTCCGACCTCGCCGACGCCCTCCGTGCCGGTCAGGTGCTGCGTGAATCGCAGCTCGGTCACGCCCGCGCTCTCGTCCAGCGCTATGTCC